>Ga0070706_100002443_pt1 | contig 18736 bp, 18 predicted proteins | sample KBSK5501metaG_FD_65476 | JGI IMG/M metagenome (GOLD analysis project Ga0070706, IMG submission 65476) | Corn, switchgrass and miscanthus rhizosphere microbial communities from Kellogg Biological Station, Michigan, USA - KBS K5-50-1 metaG | ecosystem: Host-associated > Plants > Roots >... | reverse complement strand
TGGTGGCGTCCGGAGGAGCAGGGCGAGGTGATCTGGCAGGACGCGCTGACGAAAATGGAGGATAAGACGCAGGAGATGGTCGAGGACGGTGTTGGCTCCTCGATCATGAGCCGGCCCGATCCACACCGCGTCCCGGTCTATGTGAGCTATCTGGCGCCGCTGCCTGCGCGCAGCCACGACTACGCGCAGTTCAAGAGCAGGATGAGCAGATGGCTTGCCAATACGTACAATATCGAGGCGTTGACCGTCGTGCAGGGCAGCGGCGCCGATCTCTCGGCCAGCAAGCCAAAGGAGCGTGGCGACCGGCATGGCCAGCTGGATGTCCTGTACGGCGTGCCCAATCGCGTTCCAGCGGCCATTCGTCGCCACCTTCATTCGCGCCAGGACAAAGGAGTTGAGGAACTCGCCGACAAGATAGGCGCAGAATGAGGCGATCAGCAGATACGGGGTGAAACCCAGGATCGTTTCGTACGCCGCCTGACCCTGCCAGAATGGCGCGGCGGGCAGCGCTCCCGCGACAGCGATCGCGAGCACCGCAATCAGGTTGCAGAAGAACCCGAGCCAGATCACCTTGCGCGCCGCCGCATAGCCATAGACCTCGGTGAGCACATCGCCGAAGAGGTAGCTGAGCGGGAAGATGACCACACCCGCCGGAGTGATGATCCCGCCGGGAAGCTCGACGATCTTGACCGCGATGATGTTGGCGATCAGCAGACAGGTGACGAAGAGCGCGGCGATGACGACGAAACGGATGGAATAGCGGGGTCCTGAAAATGAGCGCGACGATTCCGGCACGGGACGACCCTTCTTCTGCTGCCGCAGTCGCGCTAGACAGGCGCGCGCAGGCGACACCCGTTTGGGCGCTATAAACAAGTATGCCGCGCCCCCACGCCCAGGTCAACAACGACCTGCGTATACAGGCGCATCTCCTGACACTCCCCATAGCGTACGCTTGGGGGTTCTCAGGCGACGCATGTGGCGCCCCACTACGTTCGCGCCTGAAGGCGGTGTCCCCGCCGACCGCAAGGGGCGCCGTACGACTCCAAAGAGGCGGCAATTATAGTACCTTGCAGGGGAGTCTTCTCGCACAACAAGGAGCAAACGGAAGGCGCTCTCCCCACGCCTGAAGTCGGGGGCCTGCACGCCAAAAGAAAAGGTCAGTCGTATGACAGGTATGTTGTGCGCATGCGTTCATCGCAAGTGGGGGAGGGAGCGCCGTGAGACGCGAGCTGGCGCTTGCCTTCGCATTCCTGCTCCTGCTGACGCCGCTGGTCGCCGCGTGCGATGGCAATGACGCGCACGTGAACGCCTCGCGGGAGGGCGCCGCTGCCCTCGGAACGACGACGCCACTCCAGCGCGCATTCGCCATCCTGACGCACACGCCTCAAGGTAGCGTCGAGCTGTCCTGGCGTTCGGACGACCGCTCGCTCACTGTCACGCTGAACCTCTCTGGTTTTGCTCCCAATTCCACGCACCCGGCCTATATCCACAGCGGAGACTGCGACGCCAGTGGCGCCATTCAGTATGACCTTGGCGCGCTTATCGCGGATACGCAGGGCAGAATCAGCAGCACAGTTATTCAGCCTGATGTTGAAGCAGGCATTCCGCCGCAGGGTTGGTCGCTCGATATTCACAACGCCAGCGGCTCCGATCCATACTCGCTCATCCAGCTCGCTTGTGCGGACATCCAGAGCGCCAGCGCAGACACAACCCGCCAGCAGCGGATCCACATCAGCGTCGTCGCTGGCGTGGGGCCGAGCATGAGCGCGTCAGGCCAGGCGACCTTCGAGATCGAGGACGGCAAGCTGGTGGTTGTGGCGACAATGAATGGACTTGAGCCGTTTTCGACCCATCCACTCTATATCCAGCAAGGGGATTGCGCTCATCCGGGCGCCGGCGTCTTCTCGCTCTCTCCCTTGCAGGCCGACAGTCGCGGGCAAGCCAAGGTCAAGCAGAGCTTTGCCGGTGTCTCCACTATTCCCGGCGACGCGTGGTCGCTGGTCGTCCTGCGTGGCGTTCACCTGCAGAGCCAGATCGACGCCGCTCCCATCACGTGTGGCGCCATTGCCCCCGCGCCGTGAGCTCGCTACCTGCCATGTGGTAGGCAATGAAGACATCCTCAAGAGGTACTAGAAGGGGTAATTTGAAACTGGCATGGGCCGTGATAAATTCGAGATAACCGCCCAGGGGTAGCCGCAAGCCTACTAGACATGGTGGCATAGGCGTGATTTATATACTCATGCGCCGACGTATAAGGCGCAGGCGCCGTCATGGCGTCCTCGCTATTGACGCCAGTTTGCATAGCGTTCATAATCTCCTCCTGTAATCGTCGCCGCCTTGGAAAATCCCAGGAAGCACAGGTGGTGAGAGGCGCGCGGTGAAACGAGTTGGGGAGATTCTCTCATGCTGGTAAGGCGAAGTGTCGTTGTCCTCCTGGCTGCGCTCCTGCTTACGGCGTGCGCAGGTGGACTCAGTAGCGCCGTTGGGTCAACAATCACTCCAGTTCCGACAGTCACGAGCGCCCATCGCGACAAGACCATTATCCAATACTGCGTCGATAACACTGGGAGCTATCCGCGCGAGGACTTTCATGGGGCCAATCAGCTGGTCGCGCAGAACCTGATCGACGCCGTCATACCCAATAGTGATGGTCTGACCCTCTACACCACCCTGATCAATAGCAGGACGTTTGACTCCGCAAGCTCGCTGGACCCCTTCCAGATCCCCCGCATTGCGCCTTACCCTGCGCTGCCAGCGCCGAACCCGACACCCACCGAAGGGAACCCGATCTCGTACGCGAAAGAGAAGCAGGCCGCGCAGGCCAAGAACGACGACGCCATCAGGGCCTACAACGACCAGATGGCCGCTGCGAAGAAGCAGCTTGACGACCTCAAGAAGCAGGTGGCCGCTGACAGCAACCGGCTCGTGACACTCGACCCACCGCTGGATCACAACGCGACGAGCGTCTGGGGATGCCTCCAGTTGGCGCGCACGCGCTTCCAGCAAAATCCTGGGACGCATTACCTGGTGATCGCGTCTGATATGGAGAACAACACGACCGTCGACTACACCGCGGACTTTGCGCGCGCCCACGCGCTCGATGGCGTCAATGTCGCCGTCGTGTACTTCTACTGCAGCAACGCGCGGAGCTGTCAAAACACCACCGCCCAGTGGCAGAATGTGTTCACCGGCTCAGGGGCCGCATCCGTGAAATTTATCGATCCGGCGGGGTCGAAGGAGTTGAGGAATTTGTTCGGAGGAGGCGCATGAGATGTTGACCATCCCACTTGACGGCCGAACGCTGCTTCTCATCGTGGTCGCCAAGCTCCTTGGCGAGCCGATCATGCTCTTCGAGCGGCTGCTGGGAACCATCGCGGACTGGCTGCAGAAGGGCGCGGAAAAGCTCTTCGCCCTGGTGAAGAGCGTCCTCATGATCAGCAAGCCACTCGTGAAGGAAGCGCCTGCTGGCGACACGACCACTCAGGCGATTCCAACGGCGCCAGCCTACGCCACCACACCGAATCAGCAGCAGACGACGATCCGCGAGCAGCCGCCTGCCTATAGTGGTGTCGGCTCCAATGGCTTCTCCCACCGAAATGGAATCCTCTATCCTGATTCTGGCCCCTGCGGGCAGCTCGCGCCGTATGAGCCGGAGACATCGCCTTCGATCACGCCCTATCCCGACCGCACTGGCGGCTCGTCGTATTCTGGAGCCTATTCTGGCGCGCCGTCGCAGAACGGCGATAGGGTCTATGGCGATCCATCCTCCAATGGCTACCCCAGGAGCGGGACGAACGGAAATGGCTCGTCGTCGCGAGCCATCCAGCCCGCCGCGCCCAACAGCGTCTACAGCGGTGTCCCGTCTGGCCGGGCGAGTGGCGCACTCAGCGCGCCCACTGTTCCGGCTGAGCCGGCGAAGCCCGAAGAGCCGGAGATCCACGCCACGTGGGTGGGAGAGGTCATCATCTCCCATGTGCTCTACCTGGTCGCTGGCGTGATCATCGTCGTCTCCGACTTCGTGTTTACCGTGCTGCGTCTGCAAGCCGTCCTCTTCCCGGATCTGCCGATCAGCCCACAGCTCTCCAGCTTGAGCGACCTCTCTGGCGCGCTCTTTGTCTCGATGGTGTTCCTGACCGGCGCGCTCACGCTCGACTTCCTGGGTGTCCTCCCGCCACCGGCGCGCCTCTTCCCGACGATGGACGACAAAAAGCGCCGGATGTTTCTGGCGCTCTCGCTGGGCGCGTTCCTGCTCAACATGGCGGTCGTCGGCGTGCTGTTCTTTGCGGGCCAGAGGTTGATCTCGTACGCGGCTACCTGGCCACTCGGTGCACTCATCATCGCGACGCTGATCGGCGTCCTGCAGGTGCTCGTGATGTTCCTGGCCGCCTGGGGCGCCATCCGTGGATTGAGCGCGCTCTTAGCGCTCTCGCTCGACGTCGCGGGGACCTTCCGTCCCAACCCGGAGCATGCGCCACGTCCAGCGCCAACCACCTCGAACGTGCTCTCGATCGTGGGCTACGGCAACACGAGCAGTGGCTTCATGGCACAGCTCTGCGCCGACGTGACGCAGCTCTACACTCGCTCCAGCCTGATCGCGGCGGGCGCTTACGCCACCGTGCCGATCCTGTGTCAGGAGGCGATCCGCGAGCGCCTACCAGGTGTGCGACGTGACACGAAGGAGGTGCTCATCGAGTGAGGCTCGATGGGGCCCTGCAGCTACTCCCCAGCTCTCCCAAAGAGCTTGCTGTAGGCGCCTTGGTCATCGCTCACGTATGTCTTTGGTTGTCTGGCAGGTCGTCAACGTAGTAGTCTCCCGCAATCGTCTCGGTCCGCTCCGAGGGATCGGTGAGCAACTTAGGGCTCAAGCCGTTCCGTTTGCGCAGCGCAAGGAGGCTGTGACAAGCGGCGAGGTAGGGGAGGTGAAGGCTACATAGCCTTCGCCCACCCACTCGGCGATCGTGATATGCAGGATGCGCTTTGACGGCAATACCCTCGCGCGGCTAAGGCTGCGCTGGACCCGTCACCTTTTGGTGCCGGAAACAATCTTCACGAACGACCCTCAGAGAGCACAGGCGCGCCTGCGGCGATGGGGGCCCATCGACCTAGGAGACACAGATGGCTATCACAAAACGGTCGTCTCAAGAAGAACAACCCGCAGGTGCGGGATCGCAAGAGTCAAATCCCTTCACCGACCTCGACACGGAGGTGGGTCGCGAGGAGAGGCAGTCGATCGGCAACGCATCCGTCAGCGGCCTTGCCACTGCGCTGATGGTGGTCCTGCTCGGAGCCATCCTCGCGAGCTACATCGACCCTGCTGGGCTCGCGCTCGAGGATTGGAAGCTGCTCGTGGGGCTCGCGCTTATCGCCGCGGCGGTGGTGTTTACGTTCATGCTCGCGACGAGTCTGGCGTTCGTGCGAGTGCGCTTGCGCGCCTACATGCAGACCGTCAACGTCGCGGGGATGACGTTGGTGTCGCTGACCCACCTCCTCAGCGTCATGCGTGGGTTCGTCCCTGGTGTCGGCGGCGCCACCGATGTCCTGCGCAGCCTGACTGCTGCATCACGGACGCGCATCCAGGTCGAAATCGACGCGGAGGCACAGCGTGCGACGCATGCGGCGCGCATCGCCATCGCACTGAGTGTCGTCACGTTCACCGTCCTGCTGGCCCTGGGCGTGCTGGGTGAGCGCGCGGTCGTCGGACGCTGGTCGTCAGTAGGCGATGTGGCCGTGGCGCTTGGCGTGGCGCTGGCCGGCGCGCTCATGGTCGCCATGGCGGCGCTCACGATCTGGGTCGCCCTTCTCAGGCAGCGCCTGTCTGCGTACGCGCGCGCCGTTGATGTGCTCAGTGACCTGGCCACTGGCGCAGCCAGAAGCGTGGGCGATGTGACCGACGCATTCACCGCAAAGCGTCGCACCGATGACAAGCCGTCTGGACGCCGGCCCCAGCACACCGACGATGCGCCGGCCAAGAAGCGTCCCGATGGCCTGCGCGACACGCTGCAGGGCTGGCTGCTCGATCTGCTGAACGAGCGTCTGCGCACGCCTGGCGATGCGCATGGTGAGCGCGATGGCGCTGATGGCGCTGATACCCGTGATGACCACGCATCCCATGATCATCACGGTGACCATCGTGAGCGTGGTCCCGACCAGGACAGGCCCAGCGGCGACGCCTAGTCGCCCTCCCACATGGGCGCAGGAGGCAGCGCGCCGGGGGCCCGGCGCGCTGCCCTCGAAAGCGAGAAGACGCGATGCGCGCACATCGGGAGGCTGTAGCGCAGCGGTTCGTGGACTACTGCGCGACTCTCTATCCCGACCATGCGAAGGACCTCACCAAGCTAGCACACAATCTGTGCTGGGACGAACACTGCGCGACGCTGTTCGGCGCGGAGGGCAGATGGCAGCTCACGAAGAGCGAGTTCATCATCATTTCCACCTTGGTGGCAGAGCGCGACCGCCCGGTGAGCGCTGCGCAGCTCGCCAGCCGCCTCGCCGGGGGCGCCACCGAGGATCCCGCCACAAAAACCGTGGTGAATCTTATCTCCCGGATGCGGAAACCCTTGGCCGCCCTCTCCAAGGCCGTCCGCATTGAGGCACGGCGCGGAATCGGCTACGTCCTCCGCATCGACGTTGACGAAACGCCGACCGATTGATCCAACCAACACGAGCGCACACAAGACGAGACCGGCCACCGTAGCCGGTCTCGCAGCACGCTCGACATATTTGCGCGCTTCTCCTGCTCGGCGATGGTCCACCTCCATGACCCGCCTGCGGTGGTCAGCGTACTACCAATCCTGCCAGGGCGATACCGCCAGGCGCAGACGTCCGTTGACCATGCGCCAGTCGTCGCGACGTCCGCTCCAGAAATGACCAGCGGTCCGCACATATGTCTCCTCATCGGCCTCGATGAGGAGTTTGTGGATCACGAGCACATCAGCGCAGGGGAGGCGTTTGTTCGGCCCGATGCAGAGCATATCCACGTGCTCTCCCTGCTCAAGTACCTCGACAAGGCCCGCCCGCCTCGGGATGCGGTAAATGCGGCCTGGTTGCTGCGGACTCGCCACCTCGAGATACCCACGTTGCATGAGGCGTCGGTAGTCGTCGGCGCCCAGCAGCTTCTGCAGCAGAGCCTCGGCCCGCTCTCGGGCGCTCAGCCCCTGCTGTCCCTGCCGTTGTGCACTCTTGGACACGTGTGGCATGGCGTATCACTCCTCGCCTACCCGCCAACCACGGGGGGGAAGAGAATGATCTCCTCCGCCTCCACGTCAAAGCGCTCGGTTCGTTCAGGCAACCGTCCCGCGTTCAGCTTGACTGCTACGTCGCCAAGCGCCCGCCGCTCGGCAAACAGGCGGTTCGCCTCCGCCACGGCGGCGACCGCCTCGGCGTCTCCAGTCGCCGCCGCCGCGGCATCCCACTGAGTCTGATCATCTCCTGCTCGAGCGGACAGCACAACCAAGATGCCCACGTCAGACCTCCTGCGACGCGCCGTCTCGTCAAAGAACACATCCAGTCGATCCATTTGACTGGCCATCACGGTTCCGCGTGCGCGCCGTCCGCAGTAGCGTACGTGGTCGAGTTCCCGTTTTTGGTCGCAAGTAGGTCCCAGCTGTATCCCACTTTGCCTGCCCCACGTCTCCTGTCCTGCCCTGAGATGGAGGGCGACAGCTTGCGCCGCTGACGCGGGCAGCGTCCCACTGCCAGGGGCAATGGCAGACGATTGCTCGTCTCCCACGCGATGGCCACGGCTGCCAAGCTTCATCCCCACGCACGCTGCCGAGCCACCATGTGCGATCTCGGACATGGCGCTCGACCAGTCCCCGCTCGACGCACACACATGCTCGCCTGCTTCACGCGCCGTCTGGTCCACACCAAGCGCCGCGCAGTGGATCGACGCGTGTGTAGAGGGCATGGCGTACACCGCACAGAGAGGACCGGTGTGGGCGCCGTGGCACCGGCGCCGTCGTGGGTTGGGAGCGCCAGTTGGTAGCGGACAAGAGCCGCTGCGCGCAGGTCAATCAGAGGCATCATCGGCGGCATCGGATAGGTGCGTTGTCAGCCCCAACCCACGGATGACGCGCCGGGATTCGTCACGCGCTGCGCATGAAATCAGCGTCCCTGCCTCTTCAACAAGCGCCCGGGCCGCAGGGGCGGACTCCCTGACCTCACCATCGCGCCGCGTAGGCGAGGTTAAGCGGACGCCCGCGTTGCGCGTCGCGTGGTATCGGCGCCTCACCCCTGCGCGGCGGCTTGGTGACGCAACTCATCCCGAGTCGTGCTGGCCCAGTCGATCACTTCATGCTGCACGTCGGAGAAGGTCATGTCTCGTTGGAGAACGCGCTCGATCAGCGTCCCGACGTCGAGCACCCTGACGCCCAGCTGTTCAGCTAGATATGCAAGCAGCCCCCGATAACCGGCGATCTCTTGCAGGAGGGCGCGCTCCCATGGGTCTAGTCTGAGCGCTCGGGCGGTCACCTCCAGACGTGGGGGCGTGAGACGCACGGCGCCTCTCTCCAGCTTGCTGATGTAAGATTCGCCACGCTTGCGGGGCTGTCCCGTGAGGCGCGCCTCTTCTCGACTGTATTCTGCGGCGAATTCAGCCTTGGTCATGAATGGGTAATCCCGATGTCCTGTCGCGCCCAGCCGCGGGCGAGATAGGCGGAAACGGCGGATCAGTGACCCGACGCGCTCCCCGTCGGTGGTATTGCGCTCAGCGCGCGTGACGAGCTCAGGTCGTTTCGGAGCGGTCCACGCGCCTGGGAGATCGCGCGCCGCAATCTTCAGCGCCTCTACGATGGCGTGTCGCCGCTTGGGACTCACCCGCTGGATATACCCATGCTCGATCTTACTGATGTAGCTGCGGCCGGTGACGCCAAATCCGGCGCGCACCGCCAATGCGGTGACGCTCAGTCCACGTCGCTGTCTCCACTGTCGAACGGTCCTTCCCAGGTCCGTGATTGTGCGGCCGCTCTCCCCGAGTGGTTCTTCTTTTCGACCAGACATAACACGCCTTTTCTTCTACCTCGTCAACAATTTGGGAAATGCGACGCAGCGCGCCCCACGGTCGACCATGTTCGGTCATCTGCAATCATCGTCACTATGACGCGCAGTTCCGCTTGCGCGGAGCAGACACGGTCCCGAGGTTACAGATGCAAGAGTACAGACGCAAAGGAGGCGACCTAGGCGACGTTCCGTGCCCCTACTGGTGAATCATCGGCCCCGATGGCGCAGTGCCCGAATGGCTACCCGCGTTCCTCGCTGCGCGCACGCGACGCGCCCTGGAGGCGCTTCGTTGTAGTGTTCTGGGCGAAGACCGCGATGGTCTGCGATTCCTCATCCAGCGTCGCGTAGCCATCGACGATCAGCTCATCCTCAGGATCGTCAAGCGCCTCGACAACCTTGTTCCACTGTTTGCGCGCGATATAGATCGTGTAGGTCGGGAGCGCGGGCGGCCTGGGAAGGCCTTTGGGGAGCGCGGGAATCTTCATGGGCTGCATCGCAGTGATAATGTAGCCGCCGTGCTCACTGATCCCAGCGCCGAGCCTCGGTCGCCCAATGAGTGTCGTTTTCACCTTCGTCATCGCTCCTGGTGTCAATGCCACCTCGCGCGCCGACGCACTGCGCTCGGCCCAGGTTGGCGTCGCTGTAGGTAGGGAGGTAGCGGCCTCGTGATGGTTCCTGGCGCGCTTGCGCGCCGTGCGCTGCTGACGCCGCGGCGCCGCGTCAGCAGATGGCGTCTCGTGTGGACGAGGGCGTCGCGGTGGATGCCAGATCGCGTAGCGGTCGCGTGCGGAGATCCGACCGCGAACCAGATGAAAATAGGTCCCGCCAGGGGTGCGCCGCCGACTTCTGTCATTTACGGTCATTCCCCCACGGGCTTCGATGTCGAGCGCTTCCTGAAGGAAGTCGGCGGCGCGCACAGGTCCAATCCGCCGCACGATGCGCCTGATCTGCTCGCGAGGGACCGCGTCGGTTTCCCCCAATCGCTCGGCGATGGAGGTGGCAATAGCTTCAGCATCGTCGGATAGCAGCCTGCGCGGGATCGCGAACGCCTGTCGGGTGCCCGAATCATTTTGCATCATGGTGCCGATCCAGCTATACCGCCTGCCTCTGACGACGCTCTGTGATCCATTCTACTCCTGTAACGTGCTCTTCTGCAGATACTCCCACATCGACGTTACGGAGCGGCAGGGGGCCCACGCATGCAACGCCCACAACGCAATCACAGGCAGGGGTGCGCCTGGACACGCAGGCCGATGCGAGGCGTTCGCATGCGATCTGCGCACACCATCTGCGCACACCATCTGCGCACACCATCTGCGCCATGTGTTAGTCAAAATTGCGGGAAGTCTTAGTCACTTTGCACGGAGTGTTAGTCATCGCTCGCTTGTTTTGTGTGGATTGCGTTCATTATCTCCTGTCGCAGTGGCGTGTACAGCAGTGACTGAGGACAGATAATTTCAGCGCTCCGAGCGTGTCGGCGGACAGAAACTGGCCCCTCACGGAGTGGCGCTTGCGTGATCGATCCCGTGCTATCTGCTTGAAATTCGCGTCGTGTGTGAATCCCTGCGCAAATTCCCGGAGCTGCCCCAGTCGTCTGCCCTAGGCCGAGGATCTCGCGGCTGCGAGCGCGGAATCCACGTCGCGCGCAGTCAGGTGCGGCGCATCTTCCTCCACGAGGGCGTGCGGTGGCGGCGGACGCGGCTGTGGGCGACGAGCAAAGATCCCGACTTCGCCCCAAAAGGCCCGCATTGTCGCGCTCTACACGGCGCCACCCGCAGGCGCGACGGTCCTCTGCGTCAACGAACTTGGCCCCGTAACCCCGCGAAATTTCCCACCGGCTCCTGGCTGGTCGGTGGATGGCCACCGTATCAAAACGCCCTTGGACTACGAGCGGGGACTGGACAAGGTCTGGGTCTATGGAGCCTTGTGCGTGCGCGACGGACAGGTCCTTACGCAGACCGCCCCCGCGCGCAACACCGCCGGCTACCTCGCGCTACTGCAGGCGCTGGACCACATCTTTCCTCACGGGGATCTCTATCTCATCACGGACAATCTCTCCAGCCACAGCAGTGGACCCATTCGCGACTGGCTCGCGGCGCATCCGCGAATCCAGCACGCCTTCATCCCTGTTGGCGCGGCCTGGCTCAACCTCATTGAGGGCTGGTGGCGGATCTTCCGGCGTAAAGCGTTCGCCGGCCAATCTCTCGCTGACTCCCACGATTTCGCGTACGTCACTGCTCTCGCCACGGCCCAGCTCAATCGCCATGCCAGTCCGTGGATCTGGGGACGACTTCCGCCACCAGCTCGCCACCTTCGCCGCTGTTTCGTTTATCCTCTTTGAGGAACGACGCACTAGGGTGGCTTTCGCGGCGAAAGTCGGAGGGCAGCATATGTCCATCAGCCGCCTCAGCAGCAGTGGGTGTACATGGTGCCTCCGGTAGACGAGTACTGCGGGATTGGGCTGGCGCCCATGTAGGGCGGCGGGGCGCCTTCGTTGACGATGCCGCTGCCGTTCGATGTCTGATAGTGGCCCGTGCGCGTACCGTCGTACCACTCGTTGTTGTTGAAATACGCATAAGGTGCAGATTGGCTTGAGGTGCCTCCAGAGAGCTCGGAACCAATCTCGATGGAATTGGGGTTCATGGTGTTGTTCGTGGACTGATTGGTCATCGTCGACGTGTAGCTGTACAGGTTGACGTAGAACACACTGCAGCACGAGGCGGCGTAGATCTCGATCGTGAGGGTGTGGCCGAAATCACCTGCAGGCGCCTGCTTGATCCAATGTACCTAGGCGCGAGACCCTGGGCGCAGATCTTCCCAGAAATACCAAACCTGGGCAGCGCCCTTTGCGGAGTCGTAGTTGCGGGTCGTGTAGCCTGCCTCAATCCGACACTGGCCGGCAAGACAGTCGCTCCGCCCATTCTGATAGAGCCAGGCTTCGTTGTCGATAAATTTTGGGTTCGGATTGCTCAGATCCGAATTACAACTCGTCGAAGCGCAGCGGATCGCCACGACACTCACGGTGGTCCTGAGGCCTTTGGTTGGTCCGTTCCAGCGGTACGCTACGACCTGCGAGCTCGGCGACGCCAAAGCGATCTTTGGCTGGGCGAAGCCTACGGCCAATGCCGTCATCGTGGCGAGGGCGAGCGCGCAGAGCAATGTTCGCCGCGCTCTGGTGAAGTTAGGTTTCTTGGACATTGCTGATGTACTCCCTCAGGTCGCGGCTGGCAGACCGCCTGGTCGATTACCTGCGGCTCCAACTATGCCAGGCGGTCTGCGTGCTATGCCGCTGCGCTCAGGTCCTACCCAACAAAGGTGTAGGTATGGTAGTGGATCGCCCACACACACCTGCGAGTTGCTGACAACCCACGTGTTCACGTTGCCGGCATAGGAGCCAGTGGAGGTGATCCGCGCCCAGTTGGGTTGATAGACCGTATCGGTATAGTGCCCCGCGCAGGCGGGGAAATTAGGACAGTGGAAGCGCGCGTTTGAATCAGCTTCCGCCGCCGTGCCGGAGTTGTAGTAATGCCAGCTGAAGCTATGCGAGGTCATGGACCAGCAAGATCCGTAATCCCTAGTATAGGTGGGATCGTCCCAGTGTTGGAAACAATTCACCGAACTGGGATTGGAATAGTAGTCGCAGGCGAGCCGCGTATAGACCTCGTTGAGGTGAATGCCGGCGAGGTCATCCCAAAAGGTATCCTGGCTGACATAGCGGGCGCCGCGGTAGCACGCGGTGGTCGCGACAAATGGGCATGCGGCTTGAGCCACTTGGGCACGCTGCGTTGGCTGGGGGCGCTGGACCTGCGCAAGTGCCTGGGTGGTAGGGACACCCGTGACGATGAGTTGGGTATGATCCCGCGTATTCACAGCGACCGAGATGGTGTCTACACCACTCCCTACATCAGGGATCACCTCGTACGGATAGGTCCACTGGCCCTGGTACAGCGCGCCTTGCGCCACGAAGAACTGTGGACTTGTCACGCTCAGCGAGATGCGAGTCGGATCGAACAAGAAATGGACGTCGGATCCATGGAACTGCGCGATCGAGTCAAGCTTGGTCAGCCTGCCTGAAAGCTTACCCCCGTAGACCTGATACTCACGCGTCTGCTGCGCTGGACCTGCAGCAAGCGCTGCAGGTCCGCTCAAGACCACGGTTATGCCTATAGCGACAAGCGCCACCATACCTACCAATCCACCATGCACAGCTCTCCCCCAGAGTCGGACTGAACTTGCTCTCTGCGCCTTGCCCATGGATTGCCCGTCCTTTCTCGATGCCGGACTGCGGACCAGCGTGGACTGGTCCATCCTCACGCTCGTGACGCCGTGCAGCCAGCAGCAGGCGCCACGTAAGGCGCCATGCTCGCCCGCAGGTCTCACAGCATAGCGGCGGCGAGCCCACTGCACCACATAATTTCGCTCGTAAACTGATAAAATGACCCATAGTTTCGTCAACGAGCGCCCTCTCTGCTCACGATGAGGCTCGATGGAAAGGCATGGACCGGCACAGAGCGGACAGATGCACGTGGGAAGGAAAGGACCTGGAAGTGGCGTCACAACACTTCGCCCAACTGCTGAAAGAGCGCCGTCTCGCCGCTCGGCTCACGCAGGAGGAGCTGGCAGAGCGGGCCGAACTCAGCGTGCCAAGCATCAGTAATCTCGAACGCGGTGTCTCCCACACGCCGCGCAAGGAGACGTTTCGACTCCTCGCCGAGGCGCTGGGATTGACAGGCGCAGAGCGCAAGGACTTCCTGTCAGCAGCCCGCGGTGGTCATGACTCACCAGCGGTCCTCGCGCCTGCCGCATCACTCCGTCTGCCGTTGACGCCCCTCCTGGGGCGTGAGCGCGAGTTAGCCGCCGTGTGCGCGTTGCTCCACGACAACGCCACGCGCCTGCTCACATTGGCTGGTCCTGGCGGCGTGGGCAAGACGCATCTGGCGTTGGCGGTCACGCAGGCAACGGCTGCGACGTTTGCGGATGGCGTCTGCGTTGTCTCACTGGCGAGCCTGCGCGACCCCGATCTCGTTCCCGCCGCCATCGCCGAGGCGTTGGGGCTGCGTGAGAGCGTCGCCACGCCGTTCATCGCGGCGCTGGAGGCGGATCTGCGCGACAAACAGCTGTTGCTCGTGCTCGATAACTTTGAGCATCTGGCCCTGGCGGCCCCACTCGTCGCCGATCTCCTCGCCGCCTGTCCAGGGGTGGTGGCGCTGGTCACCAGTCGGGCGCCGCTGCGCCTGCGCGGGGAGCGCGAGTTGGCGGTGCAGCCGCTGGCGCTCCCGACCCCAGACGACCTCGCCTCGGTGGCCGCGCTGGAGCAGGTGGCCGCGGTGCGCCTGTTCGTCGCGCGCGTGCGGCAGGTGCGACCTGACTTTGTCCTGAGCATGACCAACGCCGCGTCCGTCGCTGCCATCTGCCAACGGCTGGATGGGCTGCCCCTCGCCATCGAGTTGGCGGCGGCGCGCTGCCGCCTGCTCGATCCACAGATGCTCCTGGAGCGGCTCGACGCACGGCTCCCACTGCTCACAGAAGGCGCAATGGACCTGCCGGCGCGGCAACGCATCCTGCGGGCGACCCTGCAGTGGAGCTATGACCTGCTGCCTCCCGAGGCGCGCGCGGCTTTCCGCCGACTCGCCGTTTTTGCCGGTGGCTCTAAGCTGGACGCTGCTGAGGCAGTCTGCGCGGCTGGGGATGCGTGCGCGCCAGGCGAGGTCTTCGATGCCCTGTCTGTCCTCGCCGAGCATCACCTCCTTCAGGTCTTCCTGCGCGTTGCTGCGGATCCCCCCTCCGTCGCGCATCCGCACACGCAAGACGAGCGCCCGCGTTTCACGATGCTCGAGACGGTGCGCGAGTATGCCTGGGAACAACTGGACGCGCATAGCGAGACGGCGGCGGCGCAGCAGGCGCACCTAGCCTACTACCTCGCCCTTGCAGAAAACGCGGCGCCGCATCTGCGGGACGCGGAGCAGGCGACCTGGCTCTCCCGACTGGACGCGGAGCGCGATAACCTCCGCGTGGCGCTGCAGCATGCCATCGATACCGGCGATGCATCAAGCGGGCTGCGGCTGGCGAACGCGCTCCTGTGGTATTGGTACAGTCGGAGCGCTGCGCACGAGGGGCGCGATTGGCTAGAGCGCCTGCTCGCCCTCGATGCGTGTCAGGAAGACGACGCGGCCCCGCGCGACGTCCGTGCGTTTGCGCTGAACGCCGCCGGCATTTTCGCCTATCAGCAAGGCGACTATGCCGGCGCCACCGCCCACTATGAGGCGTGCCTTGAGCTGCGCAGGGCTGAGGGCCAGCGGGCAGGGGTGGCGGCGACGCTCTGCAATCTGGGCATCATCGCCGCGCAGCGCGATGAGTATGCGCGCGCCACCGCCTTGTATGAAGAGAGCGTGGCCATCCTGCGGGTGGAGGGACCTCCGGGAACCCTGGCGCGGACGCTCAATGGCCTGGGGGTGGTCGCCCGTTGGCAGGGGCGCTACGACCTCGCATCCTCCTGCCATGAGGAGAGCTTGGCGATCAAGCGCGCGAGTGGGGATCAGCTGGGCTGTGCGGTCTCGCTCCACAATCTGGGCGAACTCGCCTACCAGCAAGGGAACTATGACTCTGCGGAGGCGCTGTGCCAGGAGGGTCTGGAGATCCTACGGTCACTCGGCGCAACCGTGGAACGCGCCAACATCTGCGCTACGCTCGGCTAGATCGCGCTCGCCCGTGGTGACCTGATCCTTGCGGCGCAGACGCTCGCGGACAGTCTGCAGCTGCGCCAGGAGGCGGACGACGCAGCTGGGAGCGCGGAGACGCTGGCGAACTTGGGGGACCTGGCGCTCGCTCAAGGCGAGATCCAACTGGCTGCTCAGCGTTTTGGCGAGGCGCTGGCGCGCTATTAGGAGAGCGGGCAGCGCCTCGGGATCGCCGCCTGCCTCGAAGGCGCGGCGCGGGTCGCCTGTGCGCAGCAGCGCATGACGCACGCCGTCCACCTTATGAGCGCCGCCGCCAGCCTCCGGAAGGAGATTGGCGCGCCGGCGCCACGCGCTCAGCAGGCGGCGCTGGAGGAAGTTGCGACGCAGACTCGCATGGCGCTTGACGAAGAACACGTGGCCCTCGCCTGGACGGCCGGCGCGGCGTTGACGTGGGAGCAAGCGGGTGACCTTGTGGCCCAGAAGTGAAGCCATTGAAGCCATGTGTGAGCCTCAGCAAACGGCGTGCGAGGACGCCGATGAGCAGTGAGAGACGCGCCTTAGGTCGGTACGAGCAAGGCATGACAGACACAGCGCGTGGTAGGCGATGCTCGCGGCGCTGGCGTATCGCCATCCGTGGGTGGCGCGCAACCTGAACCCCACCCAAAACGATAGATTCGACGTGTCTACTTGAGATAGCGCTGGTGGCCAATAGCATTGTCGGGTGGTCGACCGCACTATTACGGGACAACAAGACGTGGGGGCGGGTATGAAATGCCGACCAAGACTTCGCGCACTTCCGTGTGCATGAAGTCTTGGTCAGTCGATTCGGCAGAGGCGAAATATTCAACGTTTAGCGACGGTCCACTGACTAACACGTGGCGCAATTTACCAACACCATCTGCGCACACCATGTGCGCGAGCGTGCGCCATTGCACTTCGGCCAAGGAAGCGGCAAAAAAGAAAGGCACCCGCACAGCCTCCCCAGGCTGCTACGAATGCCTTTGGTTGTCGGCAGGCCGTCGCGCGCAGTTGGTGTCCAGCAATGTCCTCTAGGAATCCAGAGAGATCACTGGGCAACTGAGAGCTAAGCCGCGGGCACAGTATAGCAGCGATCGTGACCTTCCTTCAAGCTAGTAAACCGCGCCAGTGCGCGACGATCGCCGCGCCGGTTGAATCCAGGCGCCACACGCTCTGGACGCAACTGATTGTGCACGGTGCCATTCGCGCCCAGCTTGTTCCAGGGACTCTCTGTTGGCCGCTCCGGGGGGCGTGATGGCGCGGTGGAGCGCGCCAGCCATCCCACCGCTCGGAGGATGGTTCACCCTACGGCGTGCGGCGCTCCTGCCTCGCTGTCGAGGCACAGGAGGAAATCGAGTACCAGCGCGACCCGTTCTCCCCGCTGGTTGAGTCAGGCGGATGCCTTCGCCCTTGTTGGTGACCACTGGTGGAAACAACTCGTAGGCGCACTTTGCACCTCGGTAGCGCAAACCATGGGCCGTGGCGATAGGGCGCAGGATATACCTATGCAGGAAAATTGGGCGTTGGAGACAACTTCTTGGGTGGCTAACACAACGGATGTGGGTAATCAGCCGTCCTAACGGCCTGTTTGAGGCGCAATTGACGAGGTAGAGATATTGGCTTGCCTGCGAGAAGTTCAGGCGCAAAGCGGCTTCACAACGCTGCTGAGAGGGGCATGGATTCGAACCACGGTTGACTGATCCAGAGCTTAGCTTCCCTAGTTCACACTGGTCGGTTGCCATGAGTGCAGGCGTGAAGCGGCTTTGTGCGTTCGAATGATGTGACAACTATGTGGAATCAGCTGTCCTGGCTAGTGTAACACAGTGCGCGAGTAAATTTACAATCTTGCGGAAATCCACACCATTGCAAACAGGCAATGAATTCTATGGGATGACCGAACCCATACGTTGTGCATTGCATCGTGTACAACACTTGAAACGGTGTACAAGCCTCCCGCCTCCCTGCTAGTGGCAATGTGGCACTACTTGAGCAACTTGCGCAGCTCCTCAGATCTCTTGGATTTTGCTTCGTCGTATCGGTGCAATGCGTCTTCCAATAGGGAATGGCCAAAGTTATCATCTCGCGCCGTCTGAATGAGGAACCGTCCATAATCTGCTTCGATAGCTGCCAATCTAAGGTTCGAGGCCGATGTCCGCGCGGCGTCGAGACTTCGCTTGTACAAGTCGTCGGTTTCACGCAAATCACCTTGGGACTCAGCAAGGATCGCCATTATGTGAAGGGTAAGGGCCTCGCCTTCTCGATCCGGATAGACTCTCGAGAGATTCAGGCTAGTTAGAAGATGCTTCTTGGCGTCTTCCAGACGATCCAATTTGATCTCGACACGCCCCATCTCTCTCATCCCTACTGCTTGTTGGTGATGATTCTCCGCCTCCATACTATACTTGATGCCGACATCGAGATTTCGCTCTGCCTCTGCAAGTTCACCAAGATCTGCTAATAGCATCCCGATTGCTATGTATCCACTTGCCATCCCCGACCGATCATTGAGTTCGCGGTCGATGTTTAGGCTTTTCTCAAAATAGTCTCTTGCTAGGTCATAATGGTCCCAAGCGTGGGCAACCTTGCCAAGTTGAAAATAGTCGCAACTCGTGCCTGGCAGGTCTTCTGTCTTTTGGTCAATTTCTAACGCTGCGAGAAGCAGTTCCTGTGCACGTTCTCGATTGCCAACCAAGTGCGCCCATCGGCCCAAATAGAAAAGAGAATTGGACGTGCCTGCTTGGTCGTCCAATTCGCGATAAAGAAACAAGGCTTGCTCGAAATGGGCCTGCGCTTCCTCATAGCGGCGTTGTTCTTGGGCAATGTCACCTAGAGCGGTCAAAACCACCCCCTCATCTTGCCGGTTGCCTAGTTCACGATCGATAGCAAGGCTTTCCTCAAAGTAGGCTTGCGCTTGGTCGTAATCCTCACGACCTTGAGCCAGTTTCCCAAGCTCAAACAAGCTAACACTTTCCCCTTGACGATCTGCTAACTGGCGGTCGATAGCAAGGCTTTCCTCAAAGTAGGCTTGCGCTTGGTCATAGCCT
>Ga0070706_100002441_pt1 | contig 18740 bp, 18 predicted proteins | sample KBSK5501metaG_FD_65476 | JGI IMG/M metagenome (GOLD analysis project Ga0070706, IMG submission 65476) | Corn, switchgrass and miscanthus rhizosphere microbial communities from Kellogg Biological Station, Michigan, USA - KBS K5-50-1 metaG | ecosystem: Host-associated > Plants > Roots >... | reverse complement strand
CGCGATGTCGGTCTTGAACTCGCACAGGAGCGCCGTGAACTCCGGCCCGTAGGCGGGCTCGATGAGGATCCGTGCCGGATCGACGATCGTCGCGCCCTTTGCCTGGAGCGTCGCGACCGTCGAGTTCATGATCGCGTCGACCTCGGGGCTGATCGTCGGGTCGTAGGTGCCCACTCGCCAGACGCCGATCCGGGCGCCCTGGAGCGCGTTGGCATCGAGGAACTGCGTGTAGTCCGTGAAGGCATGGCCCGTCTGGGCCGCCGTCGCGGCGTCGTTCGGGTCGACGCCGGTCATCGCCCCGAGGAGGACGGCCGCGTCGGTCACGTTCCGGGCCATCGGGCCCGATGTGTCCTGGTCCGAGGTGATCGGGACGATCCCCGACCGGCTGATGAGCCCGAGCGTCGGCTTGATCCCGGCCAGGCCGTTCGCGCCGGACGGGCAGACGATCGAGCCGTCGGTCTCGGTCCCGACCGCGGCGGTTGCAAGATCGGCCGAGGCCGACACGCCGGACCCGGAGCTCGACCCGCACGCGTTGCGATCGAGGACGTAGGCCATGTTCGTCTGGCCGCCGATTCCGCTCCATCCGCTCGACGACGGCGCCGATCGGAAGTTCGCCCATTCCGACAGGTTGGCCTTGCCGATGATGAGCGCGCCGGCCGCACGCAGGCGCTGGACGACGAACGCGTCGGTCGGCCGGCTCCCGGCGAGCGCCCACGAGCCGGCGGTCGTCGGCATGCCGGTGGTGTCGATGTTGTCCTTGACGATCACCGGGATCCCGAGGAGGGGCAGGTGAACGCCGTGGCGCCGGGCGCTGTCGGCCGCACGGGCGTCCGCGAGCGCGGTCGGGCTGACCGTGATGACGGCGTGAAGCTCCGGGTTCAGCTTCGCGATCCGATGGACGTAGAACTGCACGAGCTGGACCGACGTCAGCCGATGATGGTTCATCAGCGACTCGAGCTGCGGGATCGTCGTCGCGTCGACGTTGATCCCGGCGACGCGCGTCGCGGTATCGAGCTTTGCCAGGGCGGACGGCGCCGAAACGCCCGCGACACCGAGCAGGAGTGCCAGCAGCGTCGCGAAGACGAGGAAACGTCGAACCGGGGTGCTCATCGCGGGACCTCCACGGGATCGGGTGGACAGGGCGCGGATCGGCGAACTGGGGGTTCACGTCAATGGAACGCCCCTGTGTCAAGTCGAGGGAAGTACCGAGGTTTGGCCGCGCGCCGTCGCTGGCACGACTCGGCGCGCAACCCCTGACCGCCTCATTTCGTGCCAGAAGTCCGTCCTGGCGACCTTAGTCGCGCTCGGTCACGCAGTTACGAGGGTCAGCCGCGAGCGCTGAGCGTGCCCACACGCGCCGGAAGCGCGCCTGGTCCGGTCTGACCCGACCCGCGGACTAATGGTCCTCGTTCGGGCGGTCCGACGAGTCGCCGCCGCGGCGGAGCCAGCTCAACGGTCGACCGCTCGGCACGGCATGCAGGATCGTGCCGGGGCCGTTCTCGTTGGCGCCGTGAGCGACCGCGACGGGAACCTCCGCCTCCACGTGGTCGTCCGCAGGCTCCGGATCGGACGAGGAAGCGGTCTCCGTCTCGGTGTCCGCCGCGGGGCTGGTGCCCGACCACTTGGCGAACGACGCGGCCAGCCCGGCACCGGGACGCGAATCCATCACGGGGACGACTTCCGGCTCCGCGCTGTCATCGGCCGCGCCATCCTCGGACGCGACGGCGTTCTCCGAGCCGATGTCGGCCGACTCGGGGACCCGGGCGTCATCCGGGGCGACCGATGTAGCGTCCGCAGTCACCGTCTTGTCGAGGTCCGGAAACACGGGCCGCCGGCTCGCGTGCTGGGCGATTGCGACTGGGTCGGTCTCGCGATCCAGCTCGGCGAAGAAGGCGTCGACTTCCGTTCGGTAAGTCGCAATTGCCGCCTCGACGCCCTCGATCTCGCCGTCGATCCGTGCGCCGTGCTCGGCGAGGCTCTTCTGGAGGTCGTCGCTCAGCGCTGCGGCCCGGCGCTCGCGCTCGAGCTGGATGCGCAGCCGCTCGTCCTCGGCCCACCCATCGATCGCTTTGAGGTCGTCGTCGGCGAGGTCGCGAATCTTCTGGACCTCGGCCTCGCGTCGTGCCTGGATCGCGGCGAGACGCTCCTCGCGCCGGCGATCGGTCTGCTCGGTGATCCGCGCCCGTTCGGTCCCGGCGGTGGTCTGCATCGCCCGGACGAGCTCGCTCAGGAACGCCCCGGAATCGTCGGGAGCGGCCGCGCCCGCGGCCGCATCAGCCTCCACACCTGCGGCAGGCGCCTCGGTCGCGTCGACGTCCGTCACCGCCGATTCGGGGGCGGTCGCGACCGCCTCCTGCTGCTCAGTGCCGTTCGCGCTCCACGAGCCGTCAGGCTCGGCAATCGTGGAGGCGTCGTCGGATCCGGAGGCTGGCTGCTGGTCGGACATGTCGAGACCTCGTGGCTCCGCCGCCCGCGGCGTTCCCGCGACGCCGCGCGAATCGGCGGGGCGCGATGGTACTGCCGGTGTTGACTGGAGGCAATGCCCGGCGTCAGCGGCGGCTCGCCACCCGCGACGCCGCCTTCGTGGCGAATGCCCGCAGCACGAGCCCGTGTTTGACGCCCACCGAATCGGCGACCACGACGGCCTCGCCGTCCTCGACCACCCGTTTGCCCACCCGGTCGGTCACCTGGAAGCGGCCGCCCCGGAGCTTGCGAATGCGGATATCCGCGTGCGGCCCCCGATCGGCCACGATCCCGATCACGGCCCGCGTGTCGGGGGCGCGAACCAACGCGATGCCGAGGCTCGACCCGTGTCCGATGTTGGCCGTGTGGACCACGTCGAGCACCGCGACGACGTGACCCTCGGACCGACCCCGGAACAGGTAGACGAACGCGGCCAGCAAGCCGCCCGCAAGCACCAATCCGACGATGGCGAGGATCGGCAGGAGCGCGGAGTTGCATTCGAGCGTCGAGCCGCATGGTCGGACGGCGTCCGACAGCGGTGACGCGGCGCTGAGGCCGATCGAGTTCGCGGCAAACGCGCGGCACAGGTACTCGACGCCATTGGTGAGGTTGCCGATGAGTGCGGTCGTGTCGTCCGGCGCTGCGTCGCCGTCTGCGGGCCAGGTGCCGCCGTTATCGCTCGAGCATTCGTAGTGGTAGCTGGTCACGTTGTGCCCGTCGGCCGGCGCGACGAAGATCCGCAATGCGCGGTTCAGGGCAACCACGGAGGGCTTTCCTGGTGCGGCGGGGGGGCCAACCGGCGTCACCGTCCCGAGCCCGGCGGTCCACGCACCGGCGCCCGACGCGCCGACGGCCGCGACCTCGCACGTGTAGGCGGTCCCGTTCGTCAACCCTTCGACGGTTGCCGTTGGCACGAGGGACACGCCTTCCGCCGAGACGATCCAATCGCCATCGCCGGCGCGGCAACGGGCGGTGTAGTTGACGATCGGTACGGACCCTGCTGCGGGAGGGTCCCAGGCCAACACGATCTGGCCGTCGCCGGGTGTGAGCTTGATGCCCTTGACGGGGGCGGGCGTCGGTGCCGGGGTCGGCGTCGGCGTGGGCGCGACCGTGAAGGTGCAGGTAGCGTCCTGGAGGGCGACCGCGACGGCGTTGCCCGCCGCGGCGGCCGATTCGAACACGACCTGGGGCCATTCGAACGTCGCGCCGCTGATGCACGGCGGCATGTTTCGGACAATTCGCAGCTGTTCGAGGCCGGCCGTCAGCGCGCCGCGCTCCGTCGGGTCCAGGCCCATTCCGACCGGGAGGAGCGCGAACGGCGAGCGACTCCCGAACAGTCGATCCCGGGTCGGCTGCACCTCGCTGACGGGCACACCCTTGACGTCGTGCTTGCCGTCGGTGAACAGGATCATGGCCGGCCGCGCCGAGCCCTGCGGCAGGTGCTTCGCGGCCTGCTCCATCGCTGCGACGTAGTTCGTGTCGATGCCGATCTTGCTCGTGAGCGCGGGCGAGAGGCCCTTGCGGTATGCGCTGGCGACTGCCCGCAGGCAGTTGGCGAACTGCGTGACGGCCGGAGCGCTGCCGAGCAGCTTCAGGTCGGCGCAGCCCGGGGTGTCGGCCGCCCTCGTCGCGAACTGGACGATCGACACGGTCGTGTCGCCGGCGACGAGGTCCGCTGACGTCTCGTCGACGCGAGCGGCGATCTGTTCGAGCGCGGCGCCGAAGCGGTTCCGGTTCGTGGCATCGACGAGGATCGATGCCGAGAAGTCGAGGACGAGGACGACGTCAGACTCGTCCACCCCCGTCTGGGCGGAGGCGTTCGAGGCAAGCCCGCCGCCAACGAGCACGACCGCGGCGACCATTGCGGCGATCGCCTGGGCCCCCGCGCCGGCGCGCCTCAAGGCAGTTCATTCGGCGTCATGGCCCCCATTCTCGCTGCCGACTCGGCCGAATGCCAGATTCGGCTGGCCCGCGATCGCAGAGCCTCATCACATGGCTGCTGCCATGCCCATCGCGACCCGCTCGCCGCCCGCAAGATGGCCGCGCGGCTGCTCGTGCGAGGCCTGTCGGCGGCTCGGCGGAGTCCGTGGGTGGTCGACCCGATTCGACCCCGGGGGTAAAATGGGGGTTCTCCCGACCCGCCCACGAGATGGCAGGCCAGCCGCCTCGGACGGGCCAACGCGCTCAAGGAGGTATGCCATGACCGCGTTCCTGGTCGATCTGGAGAACAAGCCTGGAGCCATTGCGACGATCGCTGAGGCTCTCGGCAAGCAGGGCGTCAACATCACCGGCATCAGTGGAGCAACCTGCGGCGACAGTGGTCGCGCGGCGATCACCACCGCCGACGATGCCACGACGCGGACGGTGCTCCAGAACCTCAAGGCCAAGTACAAGGAGTACGAGGTCACCGAGACGAGCCTTGCGAACAAGCCGGGCTCCTTCGGGATGGCGGCCCGCCGATTGGCGGACGCCGGCGTGAATATCGAAGCGGTCTTCCCGACCGGCATGTCCGGCAACGAAGTCAACGTCGGCTTCGTGACGAACAATCCGGTCAAGGCCCGTGACATTCTCGCAACGGCGGCCGCGCATCGCTGATCCGTGAGGTCATGAGGGTGTGAAGGGCGGGGCCACCGAGGCCCCGCCCTTCGCTTTGCGGTGACCCCGGTCCGGAACGCACGTCGCGACGGCGGTCGGCGTGTGCCTCAGCCGCTCTTCTTGTCGAGCTCCTGGAGGAGGTCGTGGGCGGCGAGCTCGATCGCCTTGTGCCGCCATTCCGCCGCTCGGTAGACGCAGGCGATCAGTCCCGTCCGATGGATCCGCCGGAAGTCGCCGAAGACGAAGGCATAGCGCGCCTTGGTTTCGTCGTTGGCGCCGTCGGTCAGCCCGAGATGCCACGCTGCATACTCGTCCCACGCGTGCGTCCTCAGGTATGCGTTCTCGTCGTCCGCGGTCGGCGCGACCTCGCCCCAGTCGCTGTCGAGGTCGTACTGGCGAGCCCTGATGAGCTTGCGAGCGTGGGCGACCGCCTTGGTGTTGAGCGTGTAGCTGGCCATCGCGGTCAGGCCTCGACGAGAAAGCCGGCGACCGTGGGCGCCAGGCTCGGCGCGACATTGATGTCGTAGTGGGTCACGCCCGACAGGATCGCGAGGCGGTGCACCGTCATCCCGGATCGATCCCAGCTCGCGTCACGCCGCCCGCCGCCGAGAAGCTCGAAGAACTCGACCGCGTGGCGCGGCGGCAGTCCGTCGGCGTCGCCGACCACGATCATCGTCGGCGGACGGAGGCCGGTGGTCTCCGTGGTCCAGTCGTAGTCGAGGTTCATCAGGCCGGTCACCTGGGTCACGAGGATCGGCCAGTCCTCGACGCGAGGGGCGATCTGCCCGTAGATCTCGTACATCGGCGACTGCTTCATCGGTTCCGCGAACGCGGGGCCCATGGCATCCATTCCAGCGACCATTTCGGGATACCAGCCGGCGCGCTTGAACGGGGTGGAGACGAGGACGAGCCGGCGGACGACGTCGGGGTGCTGGATCGCGGTGCGGAGGGCGACGCCGCCACCGAGCGAGAAGCCCATGACGTCCGCCTGGCGCAGATCGAGTTGCTCGATCAAGGCCGCGATGTCGTCGGCCATCGTCTCGAACCGCATCGGGCGGTCGGCGGCCGGCGAGCGGCCGTGGCTCTGGAGGTCGACCCCGATCACCCGGCGACCTGCGGCGAGGGCGGCGACATTCGGGCCGAACATCTCGACTGACCCGAAGCCCGTGGAGCAGGATCAGGGGCGCGGGACCACCGTCGCCGAAGCTCTGCCAGGCGAGCTCGATGCCGTTGACGTGGGCGATGCCGGATGCGGGCAGGGTCTTCATCGCGCCATTGTCCCGCTCGGCGCTCCGGGGTGCCCGGGCGCGCCTCGTCCGGCACCGCCCGATGAGCCCGGCCTGCGATCATGGGTCGATGCCGACCGACGCCGTCGAACCGCCGCCGCCGCGATGAGCGCGCCGCTCACCACGCCGAGCGCGTCGCCGCTCGAGGACCACCTCCGCACGATGCTCGGCCCGCAGGCCGTCTTTCGGGACGGGCAGCGCCGGGCGATCGAAGCGGTCATCGACGATGGTTCGCGGGCGCTCGTCGTGCAGCGGACGGGCTGGGGCAAGAGCCTCGTCTACTGGATCGCGACCCGCCTTCGCCGCGACACAGGCCACGGACCGACCCTCATCGTCAGCCCGCTCCTCAGCCTGATGCGCAACCAGATCGCGATGGTGGCGCGGCTCGGGCTCGAGGCGGTGACGATCAATTCCGGTAACGCGGGCGAGTGGCGCGAGATCGAGACGCGGCTCGCCGGCGACGAGATCGACGTCCTCCTGATCTCGCCGGAACGGCTCGCCAACGAGGGCTTCACCAGCCGCGTCCTGCCGGCGATCGAGCGGACGATCGGGCTCCTCGTCATCGACGAGGCTCATTGCATCTCGGACTGGGGCCACGACTTCCGGCCCGATTACCAGCGGATCAGCCGGCTCCTGCCGCTGCTCGGGCCGACCGTCCCCGTCCTCGCCACGACCGCCACGGCCAACGACCGGGTCGTCGCGGACGTCGCTGCCCAGCTCGGTGAGCACGTCGCCGTGATCCGCGGCCCGCTTGCCCGCGACACGCTGCGGCTGGACGCGATCCCGCTGGCCGACCAGGCGGAGCGCCTGGCCTGGCTCGCCGAGAACGTGCGGCGTCTCCCGGGCAGCGGGATCATCTACTGCCTGACGGTGGCCGACACCGAGCGCGTCGCGCGCTGGCTCCAGACCCAGGGGATCGATGCCCGCGCCTACAACGGCCCGATGCCCCAGCCCGACCGAGAGGCGCTCGAGGATGCGCTGATCGCGAACGAGATGAAGGCGCTCGTCGCGACCGTCGCGCTGGGGATGGGCTTCGACAAGCCCGACCTCGGCTTCGTCATCCATTACCAGCGGCCGGGCTCGGCGATCGCCTACTACCAGCAGGTCGGCCGGGCCGGTCGAGCGGTCGAGCGGGCGTACGGGATCCTCCTGTCGGGCCGTGAGGACGACGAGATCGCCGACTACTTCCTCCGAACGGCGTTCCCGCCAGCGGCCCGGATGCGCGAGCTGCTTGCGGCGCTCGACGGGGTCGAGTCGGCCTCGATCGGGCGGTTCCAGCGCGCGGTCAACCTGACCCGCGGCCAGCTCGACCAGGCCCTGAAGCAGCTCGAGCTCGACGGGGCCTTGGCGAAGAGCGGCGGTCGCTGGACCCGAACGGCCGTACCGTGGCGGCCCGACGAGGAGCGGATCGCCAGGGTCACGGCGACGCGTCGTGCGGAGCTGGAGCAGATGCAGGCGTACGTGACGACGGACGGCTGCCGGATGGCGTTCCTCACGGGACTGCTCGACGACCCGGCGACCGGGCCCTGTGGTCGCTGCGCGAACGACGTCGGCAAGGGGATGCCGCATGCCGTCGACTCGGCCCGGGTCCGCGCTGCGATCGACTTCCTCCGGCGCAGCCTCCGCCCGATCGAGCCGCGCAAGCGCTGGGTCGAGGGCGCCGACGGGATCGGGGACAGCCCCGGGTCGAAGGCCATCGCCCAGCCCAACGAGCCCGGGATCGCGCTGTGCGTCGCCGGCGACGCGGGATGGGGCCGCGAGATCGTCCGCGCGCGCGGCGGCGTCGGGCGATTCCCCGACGGGCTCGTCGTGGCCGCGACGCGCGCGATCCGCGACCAGTGGCGCCCCGATGCGCCGCCCGAATGGGTCACCTCGATCCCGTCGCGGACGGCCGGAGCGCTTGTCGACGGCTTCGCCAGATCGCTCGCCGAGGAGCTCGGCCTCCCGTACGTCGCCTGCCTGACAAGCACCGCGGACGGCCGGCCGCAGGCCGCGATGCAGAACAGCGTCCTCCAGCTCGAGAACGCCCGGGCCAAGCTCGGTGTCGACGCCGGAGCCGTCCTACGAGGCGCCGTCCTTCTCGTCGACGATCTCGTCGACAGTCGCTGGACGCTGACCGTCGCGGGCGCGCTCCTGCGCGCGCACGGCAGCGGTCCCGTGCTCCCGTTCGTCCTGGCTGAGGCCCGCGCCCGTGACAGCTGACGACGGAGGCGGACACCGGTCCGCGAGACGGTGACGTTCCGTGTGACGTCTAGACTCGCGGGACCGATCCTCGAGCCCTCTTGAAGGAGCCCGTCACATGACCAACCCGGCCACGGACGCCCTCGCCGCGGCGATTGCCCCGTTCCTCGGCTTCTTCAACGGCCCGATCGGATCGTCGCTGGCGCGGCCGGGCATGGCGAACTTTGCTTTCGGCAATCCGAACGAGATGCCGCTGCCCGGCTACGTCCGGGCGCTCCACGAGCACCTCGAGCCGAAGGCGATCGACTGGTTCGCATACAAGCTCTCCGAGCCGAAGTCGCGCGAGGCGGTCGCCCGGACGCTGACCGCCAGAACGGGGCTGGCCTGGGATCCGGCCGACGTGGCGATGACCAACGGCGGGTTTGCGGCGCTCGCCGTCGCCTTCCGGGCGATCCTGCAGCCGGGTGACGAGGTCGTCTTCCTTTCGCCGCCCTGGTTCTTCTACGAGGTCCTGATCCTCGCCGCGGGCGGCATCCCGGTCCGCGTTCCGCTCGCCCCGCCGTCCTTCGATCTCGACCTCGCGGCGATCGACGCGGCGATCACGCCGCGAACCCGGGCGGTCCTCCTGAACACGCCGCACAACCCGAGCGGTCGGGTCTACCCGCTCGCCGACCTCGAGGCGCTCGCCGGGACGTTGCGGGCCGCGTCAGCGCGGCTCGGACGGCCGATCTACCTCGTGTCGGATGAGCCTTACAACCGGATCATCTTCGACGGCCGCGCCTTCCACAGCCCGTCCGAGGTGTATCCCGACACGATCATCACCTACTCGTACGGCAAGACCCTGCTCGCGCCCGGCATGCGGATCGGCTACCTGACGACCCCGCCGACGATGACCGACCGCGAGGCTGTCCGGAACCAGGTCCTGATCTCCCAGATCGCGAGCGGCTTCTCGTTTCCGAACGCGCTCCTGCAGCACGCGATCGAGGACATCGAACGCCTCTCGATCGACATCCCGGCGCTCCAGCGTCGCCGTGACCGGATGGTCGGCGCGCTCGAGGGGATGGGCTACGAGCCGACGACGCCGGAGGGCACGTTCTACATCATGGCGAAGGCGCCGATCGACGACGACGTCGCCTTCGCCGAGCTGCTGGCCGAGGAGAACGTCGCGGTCCTGCCGGGCACGGTCGTCGAGGTCCCGGGCTGGTTCCGGATCTCGTTGACCGCCAACGACGCGATGGTCGAGGCGAGCCTCCCGGGGTTCGAGCGAGCTCGCGCACGCTCACACGCCGCCGCCGCGGCAGCCGTCCCAGCCTGACGACCCGGCGCGGGGACGCCGGCCTACGCGGTGAGCCGGTAGAAGCGGAGCGTGTCGAGGGCCGGCTCATCGAGCCGCTCGAAGCCACCGAACCCGGCGGCCTCGGCGTAGCCGCGCAGCGTGTCCGCGCGCATCACGGTGCCGGTCGCGGCTGTCGGGCGCTCGGTCATCGCGGCCGGCAGGCAGGTGAACAGGCTGAAGCCGTAATGGAGGCGCTCCCTTCCCCCACCCGGCGCATTGAACGCGTCCTCCGTCCGCTCGTCGGCGATGAGCACCGACCCGCCCGGGCGGAGCATGTCACGAATCGCGGCGAGGACCTCGACCGGGCGGGTGAGGTCATGGATGGCCTCGATCACCACGACGAGGTCGTACTGGCCGGCGGCGGCAGGATCGGCGGCGTCGCGGACTTCAAACGTCACCCGATCGGCGACACCGGCGAGCTCGGCGTTGGCGCGGGCCAGCTCGATCGAGCCCGGGTCGAGGTCGAACCCGTCGACGCGGACGCCGGGATAGGCGGTCGCGATCGCGATCGCGGCCCAACCGACCCCGCAAGCGACGTCCGCGACTCGAGCCGGTGGGTCGGCAGTCAGACGGCCGTGGACGGCGGGGATCGCAGGGAGGTTCTCCGTTGCGAATGAGCCGCGCAGCCACGGCCGGTTGAAGTCCCCCTGGGCCTCGATCATGTCGGGTCCGAAGGCGGCCCAGTCGACGCCCCCGCCGGTCCGATAGGCCGCGAGCAGCTTGGGCAGGACCTTGGCGTTGGCGATGGTTGACCGCGCCAGCGGTGCAATCGACAGGGGGCTGTCGAGATCGAGGAGCGGCGCGGCGTAGGCCTCCGGGAGTCGGTAGCGCCGGCGATCCCCGGGCGCGCCCACGTCCTCCACGTCGAGCAGGTCCGTCGCGGCCTGCTGCTCGAGCCATTCGCGGGCGTAGCGCTCGTCGATGCCTGCCCGCGACGCGAGCTCAGCGGCGGTCGATGGTCCACCGTCGCGCAGAGCCCGGTACAGCCCAAGCCGATCCCCGACGTAAACGGACATGACGTCCAGCATCCCCAGGCTCGCCTCGAGAAGCCGCCCGACGAGGGCCTCGCCGGATCGTTCCGGCGCCGTTGGCGCGTCCGTCATCGTCATCGCGTTGCCCTCCGATCCATCGTTCGTCCTGCGAGCCAGAGCATCATTGTCGTCGTCGCGTGGCCCGGGCCGATCGCTGTTCCTGTCGATTCGGGTGCTCGTCAATCGTCATCCTGGTGACGGAGGCGAGACGGAGGAACCAGCCTCGCCCGGAGTGAGGAGTCGCCGCGATGCCGACCCGGATCGATCAACCACGGCTGGGAGCGTCTGTTCCCAGACCACCGCGGCGACCGGCGTCGCGCGGGCGCGGGCTCCTCGCCCGGCTGATGACCGCGGGCGCGGTCGTCGCGATCGCGACCGGTGCCGGCGTCGGGCCCGTCGTCGCCGGGCCGGCGACGGATGCGGTATCCGTGTTCGCCAGCGCTCCGGCTCCGGGCCATCCCTTCGGCATTGCCGTCGGTGATGGGCAGGTCTACGTCTCGACGAGCGCCGGGGACTTCTTCGCCGACCCGTTCAACGGTGGCCATCTGAACTCGGACAACGAGCGCGTCTTCACCTATGACGAGGACGGCAGCCTCGTGGACACGACCGTGATCGACACAGCCGACAACTCGGACATGGGCCTCTTCGGGCTCGCCCTCGACGGCAATCCGGGCCCGAAGCACCAGCTCTTCGTCGCCGACATGAATGGCCGGATCCTGACGATCGGGCTGGGTGCAAACGCCGGCCCGCCGAAGGTCTTCTCGCAGGTCCCCGCTGACAGCGGCCTCGCCGGCAACTGGATGTTGTCGATGTGGAACGACCTGGCGTTCGACAAGACCGGCAACCTCTACGTGACCGATGACAAGCCCCGGATCTGGCGCGTCTCGCCCGACGGCACCGCTCGCATCTGGTTCACCGACCCGCGCCTCCTCGGCCTGTTCGGCTTCGCCGGTGGCCCGCTCGGCGGCCGGATCGATCCGACCGGTCAGTGGCTCTACATCTCGATCACGCTGGCGGCCGAGTTCGCGCCCTCGCCGGACGCGACGATCTACCGGATCCGTCTCGTCGACCACCCGACCGCGGCCGACATGGAGCTCGTCCATCGGTTCGTGGCCACGCCCGATCCGACGGTGGCGCCGCCCCAGGCGACGGCCCTCGCGTTCGCCAAGTCTGGCAACCTCTACGTCAGCCTGCTTGGTCCGAACCAGGTCGCGGTCCTCGATCCGGCCGGCAACGAGATCCGCCGGATCTCCGATCCGCGTTTCCACTCACCGTGGGGACTGGCGTTCATGGGCAACTCGCTGCTCGTCACCAACGGCGACCTGGAGCCCGCGACCAACCCCGGAGCTTGGAAGATCTTCAAGGTCGCGGTCGGCGAGACGGGGTTGCCGCTCAACCGGCCGAGGGTGCCCGTCAACTGACCGCCCTTCGTTCGAGCAGGGCCCGGGTCGGCACCGCCGATCCGGGCCTTGTCGCGCTCTGCGGTCGTCGCTCGACGCGAAGCCACGTTCGATGTCGGCGGACAGGGAATCGATGTCGCCGGTCGGGAGGGCAAAGGCCGCAGCATTCCGGACGACCGCCAGCTTTCCCTCGATATCGATTTCGAGTCGTGCGGCAAGCGACTGTCGGATCGCCGATGTCTGCGCGGCATCGTTTTCGTCGGGACGGGCGAGTCGCATGGACTCTTCGGGCCATCCGATGTCCGTCATCCATCATTCGAGCAGTCTCCGTTGTTCAAGCCGTCGTATCGATGTGCGTCACACATCGCTTGGCGAGCGGGCGGGTCCAGGCGCCGCGTTTTCTCGGAAACAATGCAGGGCAGACATCGCGGAGCGGCGTTGTAGCCCTTCGAAGCGCGAAGAAGCCCGGGCCGGCACCCACCGACCCGGGCTCCCTCGCGACTCGAAGGGGAGGGGAGGCTACGCCGCTGCGGCGCCCTCCGCGAAGGGTTCGAATGCCTCGGTCTCGGTGACGACTCGGGTTCGGCCGCCGAGCCCGAGTGCCGCGATGGCGCCGACGGCGACGACCACCGCCCCAACCTGCATCGCCGGGATGAGCCCGTTGACGAAGCTCTGGCCGGTCACATACGACCCGTTCGCCGAGAAGATCGAGGCGAGGACCGCGACGCCGAAGACGCCGCCGAGCTCGCGGATCGCGTTGTTCGCGCCTGACGCCTTGCCCTCTTCCTCGGGCCGGACGGCAGACAGGACGACGTTCGCGATCGGGGCAAAGAAGAGACCCATGCCGATGCCGGCGAGGATGAAGGTCGGCACGATCGCGAGGTAGTCGACCGTCGGGGTGATGACGAGCGACATCCAGCCGAGGGCGATCGCCTGGAGGGTCATCCCGACGACGAGCAGCGGTCGGGTTCCGGTCCGCGAGGACAGGAGCCCGGCGATCGGCGCGACGAAGACCGGCATGATCGTCCAGGGCAGGGTCCGGAGCCCGGCCTGGAGCGGGCTGTAGTGCTGGACGACCTGGAAGAACTGGGCGAGCAGGAAGATCGAGCCGAACATCCCGAACGTCATCAGCAGCGACACGACGTTCGCCGCGCTGAACGAACGTGAGCGGAAGAGGCGGAGGGGGAGCATCGGCTGGGCGCTCCGTGCCTCCCAGGCGACGAACCCGGCGAGGAGCACGATCCCGACAGCGAACGAGCCGAGGATCGTCGGGCTGGTCCAGCCGAGCTCGTTGGCCCGGACCAGACCCCAGACGACGGCCAGGAGGCCACCGCTGGCGAGTCCGAGCCCCGGCAGGTCGAGGCGCGTTGACGGGCCGTGGGTTTCCGTCAGGCGGGCGTAGGCCATCGGGATCGCGACGAGCCCGATCGGGACGTTGATCCAGAAGATCGCCTGCCAGGCGAGGCCCTCGGCGATCGCCCCGCCGACGAGCGGTCCGATGGCGATCGCGAGGCCGGCGATGCCGCCCCACGCGCCGAGGGCGACGGCCCGTCGCGCGCGCGGCACGGCGGCCGACAGGATCGTCAGGCTCAACGGAGTGACGATGGCCCCACCGAGACCCTGGATCGCTCGGGCGACGATCAGGACCGAGACGTTCGACGACAGGGCGGCGATCGCCGAGCCGCCGGTGAAGATCGCCAATCCGATGATGAACAGGCGCTTCCGCCCGAACCGATCGCCGAGCGCGGCACCGGTCAGGAGAAGCACGGCGAAGGTCAGCGTGTAGGCGTTGACGATCCACTCGAGCTCGGCCAGGTTGGCGTTGAAGCTCGCCCGGATCACGGGAAGCGCGGTCGTGACGACGAGGTTGTCCAGGGCAGCCATGAACAGGGCGATCGAGCTGATCGCGAAGGTCCACAGGACCCGGTGGTTGGAGGCGGGGGTGGGTGCAGCCACGGGATGCTCCTTGCTAGTTAGCAGTTGCTAAGTTACGGAACGAAAAAAGGGGTCGGCTGGATTGCGCACGATCGGTCAGACGCCGCCCTCCAGCTGCTCGAGCAGCCACGCCTTGGGCTTGCCCTCGAACCCGACGGCCGCCGCGATGTTCAGCAGCATCCCCTCGGAGAAGAACTGGTGGACCTCGAGCGGGCTCGCGCCCGACAGCTCCGCGACGCGGCGATGAAGCGTCCCGAATTCGTCGCGCACGACACTGCGCACATCGGGATCCGCGCAGGCGGCGTAGGCCTGGAGCTGAAGCAGGAGAAGCGTCCGGTCGGCCAGCAGCTCCATGTACGACTGGCCCATCGCGTCGAGGACGGAGTCGCACAGAGGATTGGCGCCCGGCACGTAGTGGCGAGCCGCGTCCTCGAAGGTCAGCCGGGTGCGCTCGAAACACCGTCGGACGACCGCGATGAACAGCTCTTTCTTGGTCCCGAAGAGCTGGAACACGTAGGGCTGGGAGACGCCCGCTCGGCGCGCGATGGCATCGGTCGACGCCCCGACGAGGCCGCCGGTCGCGAACTCCCGGACGCCGGCCGCGACGATCGCGTCACGCCGCTCGTCGGCGGTCATCCGGGTCTGTCGGGGTGCGGTGGAGGTCATGGCGACTAACTTAGTAGTCACTAAGGTTCTTGTCAAGTCCCCAACGTGGGCACGGTCGTCGACCAGGTCACCTGACCGAGGCGCGATCGGCCGGATGACGATGTTGGCATGGATGTTCGGCCCCCGATGATCGGCACCAATGGACGCGCAGACGTCCCGACCGACTATCGAACTGGAGCAAATCTTGACCGCGTCACTCGCTCAGCCGGATTCATCCCGATCGGCCGGTGGAACCGCCGCCTCCGTCGCCATCGGAGTCATCGCCACCGTCGCCGTGATCGGTCTCTTCACGGCCGGGGTCACGTTCCTCGGCCTGGCGATCGCCTTCCCGATCGTCGGACCCGTCGTCAGCCAGTACCACCTCGTCGTCCCTGCGGCGGATCTCGCCCTGGCCGAGCGGCTGGCCGGGGTCTGGTGGCTGTTCGGCGTCCTGGCCGTCGGCAGCATCGGCGCGGCAGTCGTCGTCGCCGTCAAGGCGATCGAGCGGCTCTCGCCAAGCCCGCGCGACTGATCCATCCGCGAGGTCGGGCCGGGTGATCCGGCCCGACCTCGCATCTTCCGCCGGGTGATCCGGCCCCGACCTTGGGGCGGCATCATGGGCCGATGCAGACCGGTCGGCGCTTCGGCCTGGCGGCGATCGCCCGATCCGTCCCCGCAATCTCGCGAGCCGCAACCCGGATCGACCGGCGTACCGCGACCGTCCTTTCGGTCGCGGTGTTCCTCGTTCCGATCGCGTTCGTCGTGATCGTCCCGCATCCGCTCGAGCAGCGCGTCGGGGTCGACTTCGATCTGTACCGCAACGTCACGACGCGCTGGCTCGGCGGCGGTCCGTTCTTCGAGCCCTACCAGGTCGCCGGCCCTTACGAGATCCGGGCTGGCGCCCTCCTGTACCCGCCGGTCGCGCTCTGGCTGTTCGTTCCGTTCGCGGTCCCGACCGGCCCGCTGGCCACCGTCGTCGCCGTCGCATGGTGGTCGATCCCGCTGGGAATCACGGCCGCGGCCGTTCGGCACCTCCGTCCGCGGCCCGTGGTCTGGCCGTTGATCGCGCTCTGCGTCGCCAATCCGACGACGCTGCTCAAGATCTGGACCGGCAACCCCGTGATCTGGTCGATGGCGGCGATGGCCCTCGCGGTCGTGTCGGGGTCGCGCCTGACGGCGCCCTTCGTCCTTCTCAAACCGTCGCTCGCGCCGTTCGCGCTGTTCGGAATCCGCCGCCGATCGTGGTGGCTCGGGTTGGCCGCGCTGGTGCTCGTGTCGTTGCCATTCGGCGCCCTGTGGGGCGATTGGCTTGCCTCCGTCCTGAATTCGCGCGGCGGCGGCCTGCTGTACTCGGCGCTCGAGGTCCCGATGCTGCTCCTGCCGCTCGCCGCGTGGCTGGGGCGGACGCGGGGAGGGTAGCCGCGCGCCGGCGCCGTCCCTGGTTGTCCCTGACCTCCCGAGGTCAGTCGGCGATGAGGTCGCGGTCCTCCGGATGGCGCTGGAGGAAGCCGGCGATGAACTCGCACTCGGCGACCAGTCGGAGGCCGCGTCGCCGGACGTCGTCGAGCGCGCCCCGTGCCAGGCCCCGCCCGACGCCCATGCCCTCGGCGCCGGGGAGCACCTCGGTGTGGACGAACACGATCGGACCGGCCTCGTCGGGCAGCTCGTACTCCGCGATCCCGACCATCCGCTCGCCGAGCCACGCCTCGTAGCGAGATTCCTCGGGATTGTCCTCGACGACGAGTTCGGCGACGACGGCGGGCGGCTCGGTCATTCCGGCATCCTAGACCGTCGGACGTCCACGTGGGTCTGCCCCGCATGTCTTGGCGCTCGGTCACCGACCAGTTACGGTAACCATCTGATTACCGATCGATGGCGGGCGGCAACCGCAGCGGAGATGGACGATGGCAACCGGCACCGGAACGAAGGCGGATCCGTGGGTCCTGAAGACGGCCCCGGGGACCTCTGAATACTCGATGTATCGCGACGACGCGGCGGACCCGCCGCAGATCGTCTGCACGGTCGGCTCGACGAAGCTGACCTACGAGGCGCGGGCGATCGACGAGCTGCACGCGATGCTCAAGGCCCACGGCGACTGGATGCCGCTCGGCGGCGCCGACGAGCAGAAACCCGCTCCGGATGGCTCGGTCGAGGCGTGGGGCCGCTCGGAATCCAACCCGCGCGGCGGCTGGTATGGCCTCAGGAAGGGCTATCGCGGCCGGTTCGGGGTCTACATGCCGCCATTGCTCGAGGCGCTCGGGCTCGTCGAGCTGACCCACGACGCCAAGGGCAACCAGGTCCGGGCGAAATGACGAAGGGCGCGTGAGCGCCAGGGATTCGAGCCCGGCGTCGAGGCCAAAGCGCGGCGCGTCGGCGCCCCTCGGCGGCGATCCGTTCGAGGCGCTCGGGGATCCGAACAGACGGGCAATCGTCGAACTGCTCGGTGGCGGTGCCCCGGAGGGCCGCTCGGTCGGCGAGCTGGCGGAAGCGCTCCCGATCAGCCGCCCGGCGGTCTCGCGACACCTGCGGCTACTGAAGGCCGCCGGACTCGTGGTCGACGAGCCCCGCGGCACGCGACGCCTGTACCGCCTCCACGACGAGGGCCTGGCCGCCGTGCGGGCGTACCTCGATCGCGTCTGGGGCGAGGCGGCCGCGCGATTTCGACTCGCCGCAGAGAACACCCAGCCCGGACGGGGAGCCGGCCGTGCCCGGCCGGGAGCGGAGGAGGCCGACGCGGACGCCGTCGACGACGGTCGACCGCGTGGCCGTCAGGCTCCGCGGTGATCGAGCCGATCCGGCTCGCCTTCGAGGTCGCCTGTTCGCCGGACCACGCGTTCGACGTATGGACGGCGGGCATCGATCGATGGTGGCCGCCCGATCACACCGTCACCGGGACCGACGACCTCCTCGTCGTGCTGGAGCCGCGGCCGGGCGGCCGCATCTTCGAGCGGACGCCGGGCGGGATCGAGCTCGACTGGGGCGAGGTCACGATCTGGGAGCCGCCCGCCCGGCTCGGCTACCTGTGGCATCTCCGGCGCGACCGAGCGGACGCGACCGAGGTCGAGATCCGGTTCATCCCCGCGGGGGAGGGGACCACCCGGGTCGAGATCGAACATCGCGGCTGGGAGGTCCTCGGGGCCGAGGCCGAGACCTGGCGCGACCGCAACCATGGCGGTTGGGCCACGCTGCTGCCGTGGTTCGTGACGGCGGCGGAGGGGTAGGGCCGGCGGACTGCCCGGTCTCCTGACGCCGCACGATGTCGGGCCGTTCGGCGATCGCGGGAGAAGAGTGGGCGAGGAGCGTGCGTGAAGCGGCCACCCGGCGCAGCGAACGGCCAGGTGATCGCGGTATGGCATGCTGACACCTGAACCGATCGGCCCCGCCATCCGGCGTGGTCGGCCCAGACCACCATCCGTACCCGGAGGGCCGCTCAGCCAGTGCCGCCACGCAAGCGCCGGACCGTCTACCCACCGCCCCGCAACGCGACCCGCCCACCTCGACCGGGCGAGCCGGGAGGGCCCGGTGGCCCACCGGTGGGAGAGCCCTACGTCCGCCCGACCGTCGCCTCGATCAATCTGTCGGCGAGCACCGGTCGGGCCGGTCTGAGCATCGGTGATCGGGTCCGGATCAACGGGACGGGCCTGTACTCGGGTGAGGTGGCGACGATCGAGAAGCTGACGACCGGGCCCATCCCGTCGGCGGTCGTTCGCACCGAGGCCGGCCGGACGCGCCAGGTGCGGACGATCGATCTCGAGCCCGTTGCCGGACAGGCGCTGTCGGCGCCGCAGGGACCGCAAGGCGCACCGGCAGGCTCGGTCGAGCCGGCGTCGGCAAGCGGGCCGGACGCAAGCGAGGCCTAGATCGGGGG
>Ga0070706_100002440_pt1 | contig 18742 bp, 15 predicted proteins | sample KBSK5501metaG_FD_65476 | JGI IMG/M metagenome (GOLD analysis project Ga0070706, IMG submission 65476) | Corn, switchgrass and miscanthus rhizosphere microbial communities from Kellogg Biological Station, Michigan, USA - KBS K5-50-1 metaG | ecosystem: Host-associated > Plants > Roots >... | reverse complement strand
GGAATGATTGCGCAGGAGCTCGTACTCAATCACTCGCAACGAGTCGAACGCCTCATTCTCGGATGTACGACCTGTAGAGGTGGGTCACAACCTCATAGAAATGGTGGAGCACTACTGGCCACCCCCGAAGCGATCGCGCTTCTCACGCCGGATCCAGCATTATCGCGGGAAGAGCAGGTGCGCCGGTCATGGCCGGCGATCTCCACGCCGGAATTCATCGAGTCTCACAGCGATGTGCTGGAAGAGCGGTTGCGCCTTAGTCTCATCAACCCCACGCCGATCGAAACCGCAATGCGTCAGATGGCTGCTGTGCGGGCTTTCGACAGCTCCGACCGGCTGCCGAATATCGATGCGCCGACGCTGGTCATCCACGGCGACCGCGATGCGCTCGTACCAGTGGCGAACGCTTACGTGCTGAAGGACCGCATTCCCGGCGCGGAGCTGCACATCTTAGAGGGTGCCGGACATCTATTCACGTTCGAGTTTCCGGAGGAGTCGGCGGCCGCCGTCGTCCAGTTCCTAACGAAAGCGCCGATTGGCGTTTAGAGAGTGCACATGGGTCAGGAGGGTTTCTCATGGCGATGACTAAAATCGGCGCCCTCAACATGGAGTACTACGATGAGGGCGCCGGGCCGCCGCTACTTCTCATCATGGGCCTCGGTGGGCAGGCATCCTCATGGGGCGAGCCGCTCCCAAAACAGCTGCAGGGGCACTTTCGGACGATTCGCTTCTCTAATCGAGGCACGGGAGCTACCGATAAGCCGGCGGGCGGCTATACGATCCGCCAGATGGCCGACGATGCGGCGGGGCTGATGGAGACCATCGGGCTGGACCAAGCACATGTTTTCGGCATATCGATGGGCGGAATGATCGCACAGGAGCTGGTTCTTAATCATCCACAGCGGGTGCAAGGCCTCGTGTTGGGATGTACAACCTGCGGCCCGGCGCACAGCATCCCGGTGCCGGCTCAAACGCTGGCGCAGTTCGGACAGATCATGCAATTGCCGATGGAAGAGCGGATCGAGCGCTTCTGGGAGATCACGGTGACTCCGGAGTTCAAGGAAGAGCGAGCCGACTTCTTGAAGCACATCCTCGAAATCGGGATGGCGACGCCGACCCCTATGGAGACGTTCGGCCTCCAGTTCGCTGCTATCCAGGCGATGGATACGTACGACCGCCTGCCGCAGATCAAATCGCCGACGCTAATCATTCACGGCGATCGTGACATCCTGGTGCCCGTCGAGAACGCAGATATTCTCCACGAACGGATACCTGGATCACGAGTACGGATTGTGCAAGGGACGGGGCACTGTTTCTTCTGGGAGAACCCGGACGAGGTCGTCGAGGAGGTTGTGAAGTTCCTCTCAGAAGTGCCCGTCGCCGCGTAGTCCTACAAAGGCAGAGGCCGAACAAACGCGACAAACGGAGAAACGTAGGATCGCAGGCGTTAATCGCGAGATTGGAGAAGAGAGATGCGACTGAAAGATAAGGTTTCGATCATCACGGGGGCGGCTTCGGGAATCGGAAAAGCGACAGCTCTGGTCTTCTCGCGCGAGGGGGCAAAGGTGATGTGCGCCGATCTAAACGCGGACGGCGCGGAGGCGGTTGCGCGCCAGATCGTGGATACGGGCGGGGAGGCAGAATCGATCAAGGTGGACGTTTCCGTCGAAGCGGACGTAAAAAACATGATTTCGCAGACGGTGGCGCGCTGGGGACGTCTTGACGTCCTCTATAACAACGCCGGGATCGGTTACGGCATGCCTGTGACACAGGTTCCGGAGAGCGAGTGGGACCGGCTCATCGACATCAATCTCAAGGGCGTCTTCTTGGGCTGCAAGCATGCGATTCCGGAGATGTTAAAAAACGGCGGCGGCGCCATTGTAAGCACGGCCTCGGATGCTGGCCTGATCGGGACCGCGATGCTCTCGCCGTACTGCGCCTCCAAGGGAGGCGTGGTGCTATTCACGAAGTCTCTGGCAGTCGAGTGGGGCGCCATGGGAATTCGAGTGAACTGCGTATGCCCGGGCGTCATTCGCACGCCGATCCTCGACCCGTTTCTTCAGCGTGCGCAGGCGATGGGCGCTACAGCGGAGGAACTCTGGGAGCGAATGGCTCGCGCACACCCGGTTGGCCGCGTGGGCGAGCCGGAGGAGGTCGGCCGGGCAGTGGCCTTCCTAGCATCCGATGAAGCGTCATTTATCACGGGTGTCGCACTCCCGGTCGACGGCGGCTTTCAGGCCGGGCCTCCAGGCGGTTACGGCGCCGACCAGCGGATTGCCAATGTTCAGGCTGCGCAATGACAGGCCGCTGTATCAAATCGCATCAGAGCGCAAGATCAAAGATCGAGAGCCGGTATCCAGTCCGGCGTGACACGGGAGGAAGGAGCAAGCATCCATGAAGTTTGGACTGATCTACGAGCTGCAACAGCAGAAGCCGTGGGTCGAAGACCAGGAGTACAAGACCTACCACGACGCGCTCGAGCAGATTGAGCTGGCAGACAAGGTCGGGTTCGACTATGTCTGGGAGGTCGAGCATCACTTCCTAACGGAGTACTCGCATTCGTCCGCGCCGGAGGTGTTCCTCGCGGCTGCGAGCCAGCGGACAAGGAACATCCGCATCGGGCAGGGCGTGGCGCTGCTGCCGAACCCCTTCAACCATCCGATTCGCGTCGCGGAACGAGCGGCCGCGCTCGACATCGTCTCCGATGGGCGGCTCGAACTGGGGACCGGGCGCTCGATCACGGAGCAGGAGCTGGGAGGCTTCGGCATAGACCCAGCGGACTCACGTCCAATGTGGGAAGAAGCGATCCAGATGATCCCGAAGATGTGGACCAACGAGACATTTGCCTGGGAGGGCGACTACTTTGTCGTTCCGCCCCGCATGGTTCTGCCGAAGCCTATCCAGAAACCCCATCCGCCCCTCTGGATGGCCTGCACGCAACCCGACAGCTTCCGCATCGCCGGTTCAAAGGGGCTCGGTGCGCTCTCGTTCGGGTTCATCGCGCCCGGCGTCCTCGAGGCTTCGCTCTCCATCTATCGGAACGCAATCAGGAATGCGGAGCCCGCAGGTGAGTTCGTGAACAACCAGTTCGCGGCGACGAGCTTCGCCTGCGTGGCGCCGACCGATGAAGAGGCGCTCGAGTTCGGGAAGCCGGCGGCAGAGTTCTTTCAAGAGGCGATCGGCATTCTCTTCGTGCCGTGGGCCAAGAAGAAAGACGCCCCGTCGACATATCAGTACTATGTGACCCTTGCTCAAATGGCGGAAGAGCGTCTGAAGGCGGACCCGGACGGCGCGTTCCGTTTTCAGGAGCAATGGGACTCGGGGACGCTATGCATCGGCAGCCCCGAACGCGTGCGGGACGCCGTTCAGAAATACGTGGACGCCGGTTGTGACCAGCTGATCGTAATGGTGCAGGTCGGTCGCATCCCCCACGAGAAGGTGATGCAGACGATAAAGCTAATGGGTGAGGAGGTAATTCCTCCCTTCCAGAAAGCGCCGGCAGCCAAAGCCGCTCCCGTCTAGGCTGACCGCTTGAGCTGCCGCAGCATACACGAGTAGAGCGATTGGCGGAATGAGCCGCACGTCGCTTCGTGCGAGCGTTGCAACGCTCTCGTTAGGCCGCCTGCTCGGCCGTTGACGGGTCTGAGGACTCTACTCCGATCTTGTGTTTGTAAGTTTCGTTATTCGGCGACGGCGCCCCAGGGGCCGACGATGTCGCCGAGGAGCTGCGTGAGCTCGGGGCAGGCGCGAACGGGCGGAAGCTCCATCACTACTTCTTCTCCGTTGCGCTGGCGGATCGAAAGGCGAGCTTCCGCCTCACCGGTGTAATCCACTAGCGTCGCCAGAAGCGCTCGCAGCCGTTCATGGTCGGCGTCTTCGTCGTCAGTCTCCTCGAGCACGATATTCAGTCCCGAAGGCCCGGCGGCTGACGACATCCCGGGCGGCGCTACGCCCGGGGCGGAGTATCCTCCGTTGAATGCGGGGTTGTCGTTATTTGGACTGCCGTTGCGACGGCGCTCCAGCCCGTTGGAGGGGCTGGTAAGCAGTTCGTTCAGATCGAACGATGGGTTGCCGTAAAGCGCTGCCCTCTGGATGGAGAGCTGAAGGCGGTCGTCCCGTGCTTTGACGCGAATGTTGACGATCACGATATTGCCCACCTGCCAAATGTTCCGCGTCTGCTCCCAGGTCTCGGGCCAGACCGTGACCTCGACGCTGCCTGTTATGTCCTCGATCTCCGCCGCAACGAAGGCCCTTCCGTCGCGGGTGGTGAGCGTCCGCATGCCGGAAACAACGCCTCCGACAACCAGCTCTCGGCCGGACAATTCGGCGTTGATCTCGACGAGGCCGCAGGTGAGGACCCCGCGTAGTTCCTGAGCCACGCGGGCAAAGGGATGCTCCGACAGGTAGATGCCGAGCAGTTCCTTCTCCCAGGTCAGCTTCTGTTGCTGGGTCGCTTCGGCTGCGGGCTCGAGTTCGGGCCCGTGAATAAGGGCGCTATCGCCTACCATGAGATCGAAGAGCGAGGTCTGTCCTGATTCGCGTTGCTTGTGCTCCTTCTGGGCGTATCCAATTAAGCGATCAAGGTTCGCGAGCAGGCTGGCTCGTTCCGCCAGCGTGTCGAAGGCGCCCGCTTTCACAAGGCTCTCCAACGCGCGCTTGTTCAGGTGGCTGCTATCGACCCGTTCGAAAACCTCGTGAATTGTCTGGAACGGCCCGCTGCCGGAGGTTCGCGCGTCGATGATTCCTTCTGCGACCCCCTCTCCCACGTTCTTCACCGAGGCGAGGCCGAAGCGAATGCGCTGCGTACCGTCCTCGCCGCTCTCCAGCAAGAAGTTCGCCGTGCTATGGTTCACGTCGGGTGGCTCGACGGGGATGCCCGAGCGTACACACTCCGCATACGCCTCGGCGACGCGTTGCTGCCCGCCTGCCATCATCATGACAGCTGTCATGTATTCGGCAGGGTAGTTTGCCTTAAGGTACGCGGTCTGATAGGCGATTGTCCCATACGACACGGCGTGGGCTTTGTTGAAGGCGTAGCCGGCGAACGGCTCGATTAGATCGTATATTTGCTTCGCTTCCTCCGGCGTGTATCCCTTATGTGCCGCGCCTTGTAGGAAACGTTGCTCCTCGGCGCGCATCATTGCCCGCACCTTCTTACCCATCGCCTTCCGCATGACGTCCGCCTGTCCGAGCGAGTACCCGGCAAACTTTTGAGCGATGAGGAGCACCTGGTCCTGGTACACGATCACGCCATACGTCTCGTCGAGGACTTCGGACAAGTCTCGATGCGGGTGGTGCACCGTCTCGAGGCCGTGTTTGGCGCGGATATACGTTGGAATGTGCTGCATCGGGCCGGGGCGGTAGAGGGCGACCATCGCGGCGAGGTCCTTGATCGAGGACGGCCGCAACTCTTGGACGTAGCGGGTCATTCCGCCGGATTCCAGCTGGAACACTCCGAACGTCTCACCTCGCGCGAGCATGTCGTACGTTTTGGCGTCCCCATCCGGCAAATGCGATACATCAAGTTTTGTACCATGGGCCTGCTCGATCACCTGCACTGCCGTTCCGAGGATCGTGAGGTTAGTCAGTCCTAGGAAGTCCATCTTCAGCAGCCCCAACTCCGCGACATCCCACATTCCGAACTGTGTGGTGGGCAGCGAGTTCGGGTCACCCGAGGAGGGGCGCTGGAGGGGCAGGAAATTGACCAGCGGTTCGGGCGCGATGACGACGCCAGCGGCGTGGGTGCTGGCGTGGCGGGCCACGCCTTCTAGCTCCCGCGCCGTATCGATTAGCTTGGCTATCTGCTCATCCGCTTCGTACAGCTCTTTGAAGTCTGGGCCTTCCTCGAACGCCTTCTCGATCGTCATGGTGCCGAAAGAGGCCGGCATCGTGGGAACGAGGCGGGCGACCCGGTCGACATCCGCATAGCTCATCCCAAGAGCGCGGCCCACATCGCGAATCGAGGCCTTCGCGCCAAGGGTGCCGAAGGTGATGATCTGCGCCACGCGGTCATGACCGTACTTCTCGGCGGCGTACCGGATCATCTCGTCACGGCGGTCTTCCGCGAAATCGATGTCAACGTCCGGCATCTCACGGCGCTCGACGTTGAGGAAACGCTCGAAGACCAGCCTGTGCTCAAGCGGGTCGATGTCGGTAACGCCAAGGACATAGAGGATGATTGAGGCAGCAGCGGAGCCGCGCACAGCCATAAGGATGCCACGCTCGCGGGCCTCGCGGGCGAAGTCGTGGACAACGAGGATATAGTCGGCGAAGCCGGTCTGGCGTACGACATCGAGTTCGTCATCGAGACGGCCGCGCGGCTCTCCGGAGGGGTTCGGGTAGCGGCTGGCGAGGCCCTCGGCGCAAAGACGGGTCAGGTGCTGATCAGCGGTCTCGCCGGGTGGGACGCCTGCGCGCGGAAGCCTGACCATCCCGAACCCTAGGTTCAGGTCGCACATTTCGGCGATCCGCCAGGTATTATCGATCGCCTCCGGATGGTTCGGAAAGAGCGCGCGCATCTCTTCCTCGGACTTCAGGTAGTAGCAAGCCGAGTCGCCGGACATTTTCATCCTGTCCTCTTGCTGCACTGTCGAGTTCGTCCCGATGCAGAGCAGGACATCCTGGAAGGGCGCGTCCTCCGGCCTAACGTAGTGAAGGTCGTTGGTCGCGACGTGCGGAATCCCTGTCTCGTCGGCGAGTCGGAGCAGCCCTCGATCCAGCGGCTCGTGTTCGGTGATACCGTGCGACTGGAGCTCTAGGAAGTAGTCGTCGCCGAAGAGCTGCTGGTAGTAGCGGGCCGTCGTTACGGCCGCATCGAAGCGGCCGTCGAGGAGGTGCCGCGAAATCTCACTCGTCGCGCATCCGGACAGGGCGATCAGGCCGTCATGATGCAGCTCGAGAAGTTCGCGATCCATGCGGGGTTTGTAGTAGTAGCCCTCAAGGTGTGATTTGGTACTGAGCTCGAGGAGGTTGGCGTAGCCGTTGTTGTTCTTGGCGAGCAGGGTCAGGTGGTACGGCTGCTTGTCGCCGGGCTCGCGGGAGTGGCGTGAACCCTGCGCGACGTATGCCTCGATACCAATGATTGGCTTAATGCCGCGGGCCCTCGCCTGTTTGTAGAACTGCACCGCGCCGTAGAGCACACCGTGATCGGTGAGCGCGATCGCTTCCTGGCCTAATTCTTTTGCACGGTCCATCAGGTCTGGAATGCTAGAGAGGCCGTCAAGAAGCGAAAACTCTGTGTGGGTGTGCAGATGGACGAACATTAGGAAGGGAAGATATATGAAGTATGCAAAGCGGGTCGGGCGCTAAAGCGTGTAGACGTTTCAGTCGAATCCCGCATCGGAGACGAGTCCATTATAGGATAGACGAACCCTTGGCCGGTCAGGTGACCCAGTAGGTTCTGCCGGCGATTTTGTGGAAGAAAAACCAGCAGGCGCGCTACCCGCACGTTCGGGCAAACGACTCGAAAAGCGTGAGGGAGTCCGGATGCATCTCGGGGCGCTCCGGGTGCCACTGGATGCCCATGACCCAGCGGTGATTTCTGCTTTCCATCGCTTCGACGAAACGGTCAGACGATCGCGCGGTCATCTGAAGGGACGGCGCGAGCTTCTTTTCCGTCACGCCTTGGTGGTGACGCGAGTTGACGCGTAGCGTGCGGCCTTCGCCATAGAAATCGGACAGGCGGCTAGACCCGTCCACGACAACATCATGCCACTTCGATGCGCCGTCGTCGCGCCAGCGGTGGTCGTTGCTCTCGATGTGCTGCACGAGCGAACCGCCCAGCGCCACGTTCAGCAGTTCGTGACCTCGGCAAATGCACAGGACGGGTAGGTCCCGTTCAAGGGCCTGCTTAAGCAGTCCAAGTTCGTGGGTGTCCCGCTTGCGGTTCGGCCTGTCGGTGAGAGGGTTTCGCTTTTCACCATAAAGACGCGGATCGACGTCCACGCCACCGGTTAGGAGCAGACCGCGTGCCTCGGCGGGCAGTTGTTCGCCCTCGACGACGAGGTAGCGCGCACCGCCTGCCTCGAGCGCGTCGTAGTAGAACTTGGTTCGCTCCCACGTGGGCGCTCGCCAGTGTGGGACTGCGACTAGAGGCTTTTCGCTCATGAGTAAAATCGTAGCGAGCGAGACGAGGGGCGGCAAATCTGGAGTGTCGGCGGTCAGCCTGCGTGCTTGATCGAATTCTCCTTAAGCCCTGATTGCTTTTCGGAAGACGCTCCGTTTGGGACAGTCGTCACGCTGGGAAAGGTCAACAGCTTATTGATTGTTCCGGTCTTGAATGTCGTCTGCGGAAGAGTTCTCGTGCCGCTGATGGACGTTTCTGCGACGCGATTATCCATGCGCTGGTTCGACCGCATCGCCTTCAGAATAGCGAAAGCGGACGGGAACTCTAAGAGGGGATTGACACAGGTTTAGCTGATGGGTGTTAGGTGTTTGCCTGTGTGCTCGACCTCTTGATGGCGAGGACCAGAAGGAACTCGTAGACCAAGTTGGCCGCCAGCAGAGCGGTTATCTCGGCGGCGTCGTAGGCCGGGGCAACTTCCACGATATCAAACGCCACGAGGTTCATGCCCCTCAAACCGCGAACGAGTTCGACGATCTCGCGGCTCGTCATTCCTGCCACCTCCGGTGTGCCAGTGCCTGGCGCGAACGCGGGATCGACGGAATCGATATCAAGTGATAGATACACGGGATAGCTCACTGCTTCCCGAATTCGACGCAAGGTCGCATCGACACCCTGGCGAGCAAATTCATCGCAGGTAATCAGGTTGAAGCCGGCCGTCCGGACCTCTTGGAGAATCCCGGCCGAGACTGACCCGCGAATGCCAACTTGGACCGAAGACCCCGGGTCAATCAGGCCTTCTTCAACAGCAATGCGGAAGACCGTGCCGTGATGGACGGGCCTCTTGGGGTCAGACGACGGCCAGAAATCGGGGTGAGCGTCGAAGTGGACGAGTGACAGCCGCCCATGCTTTGCGGCGCAGGCTCGGAGCACCGGAAGAGTTGTCGAGTGGTCGCCGCCCAGGATAACCGGAAACACACCCGCATCGAATATGGCGGCGAGCTGGGTCTGCAGGTAGGCAACAGTCTGCTCGATATAGCCAGGAAACACGTCAAGGTCGCCGTAGTCAATTACGCGGAGGGTGTCGAAGGGTGGCTCGAGCTTGTCCGATTCCCAGTGATGGGGACGAAGCTGACCGGACGCGTCGCGGATGGCACGCGGGCCGAAGCGGGCTCCGCTGCGATAGAGCACCGCCATGTCCATGGGAACGCCCATGATCGCGATGTCCGCCCGCGAAAGATCCCGCGTAACGGGACATCGGGCGAAACTGTAAGCGCCACCATAGCGGGGGCCGCGCTGCCATTCAGCGGGATAAAGCCGACCGGAATCCTGCCCTTTGCTCACGCGGGGATGATAGCAGTTGCCGGTTAGGTCAGCTATTCGTCTTGGTCGTCGTCCGCGTCTTCGACTACGATCGGGGCTTCATCCGAACTGATCTGAAATTCGTGTATTGTACCCTCGGGCTCTTCGCCATCTCCTCCGCCCGCCCACTCGTCATCGCCATCGTCAAAGTATCCTTCGTCATCGTCTCCGTCGCGGTGAAGAAGACGGCCTTTCACGTACGGACGGAACGTCTCGGTGACTGTGGGCGGGAAGGAGAGCTTCCCGGTCTGAGAGCTGTGCTGGAAAGTCTCACGGATGAACAGCCGTACCTCGTTCTCATCGAGGCCCGAGATAGCGGCGATATACTCGTTGCCGCCGTCGATCAACTTACTGAGCCGCTGGCCGAGCCGCGGCTCCACCTGGCCCACGTACTCGCCAGCCATGCTCTGGATAACGAGCGAGCCGTTGTGTCGTTCCAGATTGACCTGATCGCCGGCGGTCATCCGGGCGGCGATCTCCATGTTTGGCCGCACGAGTACTGTGACGCCTGTCTTACCCGTTTCTTCGATGAACATCTGGGGAGAAAGCTTCTGGCTGGCCGGGCGAGGGGCAGCTTCCTCTTCGCTAAGGGAGGCCAGCCGTGCCAGGTTCTTGCGGGCGATTGAATTCAGCTGGTCGATCTCGAGAGACTTCATGTAGGCATCTTTGGCCTCGCCGTACCGTCCCAGCTCCGTCATGGCCTTGCCGAGTCGATTGAAGGCATCCACATCAGTCGGGAAGGACTCGATAATCTCCCGATTGAGCTGAGCCGCCTCGCTCCACTGCCCTTGGAGGGCGAGTTGAATTGCTTGCTCGGCGTGCTGTTTCTTCGCTCTGGCTCTATCCTCTGTCTGAAAAACCATATTCTGAGTATCCCTCTTGTTGGATTTCGCGCCGCATTCTATCGATGGGTCTAAGCATCCGCAATACGCTCTTAGTTACATCATGTTTATAACGTCAAGGAATAATGTTGGGTTCCCCGGCTCTGTCGTAAGACGCCATGCTCTCGCACATTGTTACCGCTCTGCAATCTCGGGAGATCCGTCCGAGCCATGGCCCCTCGCGGCAAAACAGTTAGCAACTAGACGGAGCTGGCTGCGTTCGAATAGAAAAGCATGTTATCAACGTAATACGACGGGGAGAGGAATTGAGATCGGCAGCTTGCTCCGGGTGCAAGAGATGGTCGGGGTGGGCGGATTTGAACCGCCGACCTCACGGTCCCGAACCGTGCGCTCTAGCCTGACTGAGCTACACCCCGACGGATGTATCCATTCTACCTGACGTCACGAATAAAGTTGCGCTCAGCCCTTGACACTTCAGACGCCTGATCACATCCCATCCGATGCCCAGGGCGTGCAGCAGCCGGCGGCAGCTGAGCGAAGGGGCCTGCTCTTCAACGTCAACATCGTCTTCCTCGCGCAGATCGCCATATACGGGCTCGCCTTCTCCCTGAGAGTAGTGCTGGCGCGCGGACTGGGGGACGAAGGGCTGGGGACGTACTCGTTGTTCTTCGTCGCCGTGCTGGTGGCGGGGGGAGTCGCTAACCTCGGTGTCGGGCTTGGCAACATCTACTTCCTGAACAAGGGGGACTACTCTTACGATGAGCTGCTTTCGGGAAGTATTTTCGTACTAGGCGCTTCGTCGCTGGCTGCGTGGGCATTTCTGGTATTGTATGCCATGGTTCTGGAGCCAGACCTTTTCGTTTCAGGGCGGTCGTACTGGCTCTACGCGGCCGCCTTGCCATCTGTCGTCGCCTATGTGTTGCTGACGTCGTTCCTCCACGGCCGTAGCCGCTTTGGAGCGCTCAGCGAGGTAGCCGTCGCCCAGGGACTCATCGCCGTCGGCGCAGTTTGCGTCCTGTATGTGTCCGATCAGCTGGACGTTTTCAGCGCGCTGGCCGGCTGGGTCGCGTCGTTCGTGATGGCCGACATCGTTGCTCTCTTCCTGGTGGGCTTCGACCGGCTCGATCTTCAGCGGGCGCTGCGTCCGCGCTGGACGGTCCTACGCGATCAGATTCGATACGGAGCGCAGGGGCAGGTCGCGAACCTCGCGCAGCTGTTCAACTACCGGCTCGACCAGTTCTTGGTCGCCGCCTTTGTCTCGCGCGCCGGAGTCGGCCACTATGCGGTCGCCGTCGGCCTAAGCGAGAGCGTTTGGTGGCTTTCGTCCTCCGTGGCGCTTGTGCTAATGCCACGCCTCACCGAGATGGAGCAGGAGAGGGCTGCGGCGATGACGCCACTGGCCTGCCGAAATACCCTGCTGGCCAGCGTTATCGGAGCAATCGCGCTGATCGCCGTTTCGCCGCTAGCGATCGCCATCCTTTTCGGGGATGAGTTCAGCGCGGCTCAGACGCCACTCATCTTGCTCATGCCAGGCATAACCGCCGCCTGTGCAACGCGGGTGCTGGGCAGCTACCTGTTCAGCCAGGGACGGATCATTTATAACACCTACGCGACTTTTATCGCGCTCGGGCTGACTATCGTGCTGGACCTCGCGCTCATCCCATCATTAGGCGTGAATGGAGCAGCGATCGCGTCATCGATCGCCTATATTGCTTCGCTCGTCGCCACGCTGTTCTGGTATCGCGAGGTGTCGGGTGGCAGTATCACGGAGGCTCTCGTCGTCCGGCCCGCTGATGCTGAACACTATCTCGATGCTTGGAAAAGCTTCACCGGCCGGCTTGGTTTTCGCAGGGGATGATGGGCGGCCGATACAGCAGCCAATTAGCGAACGTTGCCGCGATTCAGACGTTCCTTGACCACAAGCCAAACGAACAGAGGCAAGGCGAGTTGGCGGCGAATGCGCCAAGGCTGGCGAAGGAGTCTAAAGAGCCACTCGAGGCCAACGCGACGCATCCAGTTCGGCGCCCTACGGGTCGCGCCGGAGATGAAGGAGAACGAGCCACCTTCGGCGATCGCCACGTTTACGTTTAGTCGCGAAAGATTGGCGCCGATCCAGAGCTCCTGCAACGGAAACCCCATCGCGACGAGCAAAGCATGAGGAGCGGCGGAGTTGATCCCAGCAACGACTTCGTCGTTTCCCGCGCCCGGCAGATCCAAGTGGCCGGCGTGAGCGCCGACGATACGGAGGTTCGGGAATTGCGCTTCGACTCGCTCCGTCGTACCCCTCAGCTCCGATTCGGTCCCGCCGAGGAGAAACACCGACGCACCGGCATCCTCCAGCGCTCCCAGCATTTGCCAGGTGAGGTCGACACCGGCCATATTTTCTGCGAGAGGCCACCTTATTGACGACGGGTTGAGGGCAATCGTGGCTAGCGATAGAGGCAGCTGCCAGAGAGCGCGAACCATACCTCCGGGAAGCGATAGGTAATGCGCTGCCCAGAGGATTCCGACGCCATCGGGTAGACAGAGCGCCGCTCCGTTGAGGAGGCGGCGGATTTCAGGGTCGCGCAACGCGCGCGGCATGAACTCCGAGTATGGCTTGACGACGTATTCCCGATATCCGGATTTCGCCAACGAGGCGATCGCCCGCGCAGCCTCCACACGACTGAGGTTGAGGAAGCGAACGCCGAGGATTTCAATGGTGTCTGACGGGGTCATCAGGCTACCGCAGCAATACGGGCGACCGCGTCGTCCAGCGGACGGTAAGCGACTTCGGCGACGTAACGGGCCCGAACGAGAGCCCGGGCATTCTCGCTCATAGCCTGCCAGCGGGCGCCTTCGCGGAGAAGCGAGACGACCGCGTCGACGAACTTGGTTTCTTCATCGGCGACGAGTAAGTGCTCGCCAGGAGTGACGTCAAGGCCCTCGGAAGCACGCTTGGTCGCGACGACCGGGATGCCACGGGCGAAGGCGTTCAGAACCTTCAGGCGCGTGCCGCCGCCGCTGCGGGTTGGGTCGACAAGGACCCGAGCCGTTCGGTACAGCGGTTCGGGGTCGTCTACCGTACCGCGGAACTCCGCGCCTTCAGTCAAAGCCACGCGCGAGGCGAGGTCTGGAGAGGCGCCATGGCCGGCGACGACGAGGCGAGCTTCCGGCACCTGCCTCCGGACGGCCGGGAATATCGAGGACACGATTCGCTCGAGACTCTCGATGTTCGGTTGCCAGCTCAGCGTGCCGAAGTAGAGAATGACCGGCCACGACTCGGCGAACGACGGAGCCGGTTTGTCGAGCAACGCGCGGTCAGGAATGTTCGGAAGGACACCTACGCGCGAGGCTTTGGCGCCCAGCTCGATCAGAGTCTGCCGGTCGTCGTCGGAAACGGCGAAGACCGTATCGAACTGAGGGACCACCGATGCCTCGTACCGGCGCAGCCGGGCGGCCTCGGTCGCGGCGACCCAGCGCCGGGGGCCGGACTCAATTTCGCTCTGCCGTTGCCAAATGACGTATTCGGCGTTGTGCTCGTGGAGAATCGCCCGCCGCCGTAGCTTCTCGGGCAAGTACTGAGCCATCGACAGGCCATCGACGAACGCCACGTCCGGCTGGAGAGCGTTGAGTCGTGATTCGACCAAGCGGGCCATTCCAACGCTCCGGTTGCGTTCGATTCTAAGGGGCACGCGGGCGATATAGCTGCTCAGGAGACTCCAAGCGTTGCGGGGCTTATCCAGCGCCACTGTTTGAACTCCGTGGAAGCCGGCCGCCCAGTCTTCTTGCGCCTGAGTTAGTGGATCGCGACGAAGCGAAAACAGACGGACTTCGTGGTTAGCGCGCAAATGATCGAGAAGGCTGAGGGTCTTAATCGCAGCTCCGCTATAAGGCGGGTAGGGAAAGTGGAAAGTCAGGAAGAGAATGCGCATTCCGGGCGCCGGCGAGCTCGTAGAACGCTAGCGGGCGCCCTTTTTGCTGATAACGAGGCTTATGGTTTTGACGAGGATCTTGAGGTCCCGCGCTATCGGGTGATGACGGACATAGGCTAGATCGTACCGCACCTTCTCGTAGTGGGTGATGTCTGATCGTCCGTTGACCTGGGCGAGGCCGGTCATCCCGGGCTTCACTTTATGCCGCTGGCGAAATTCTTCCGGCCACGCGGCTACAATCTCCGGTATATCGGGTCGAGGGCCGACGAGGCTCATGTCGCCTCTCACGACGTTCAAGAGCTGCGGCAATTCGTCGACCGTCGTCTTCCGGAGGGCCCAACCGACAGCGGTTGCGTTGCGGGGACGCCCTCGGGGACTGAGCAGGCGCCGGGTGAGGTCGCCCAGGGGAAGGCGATCGAGGACATCGCTCTTCGTGCCGCTGTGATGCATCGTGCGGAACTTGAGAAAGCGGAACTCGGCGCCGTTCAGACCGATGCGCTTCTGGCGGACAAAGACGGGTCCAGGCGAATCGAGCTTAATGAGGACAGCGGCGAGCGCCCATACAGGCCAAAGAACGCCGATCATCATTGAGCCGCCGACGATATCGATGGCGCGCTTCGCGGCTGAAGTCGGGCCGCATTCGATGTAATCGGGGATGCCGGAGTATCCGTTGACGGGAGGCGCGGCGAGATCAGGAGGTGCTAGGTCAGGCTCGAGGTCCTCGTGAAGGCGCCTTTTGGTTTCGGGCGGGGAGCTTCGAGAAGCTGCGGGTGGCGCGTAGAGGCCAGGGGCAGCTGCGGCAGCACGCATCTCAGATTCGGATTCCTTTCGAGTCATGAGGGCGTCCCTTGAGTAACGGCCGATCGCATGTACTCGGCGAGCGCCTCCTGCCATGGACGCAAACCGATGCCCAGCCTGAATGCGTTTACATTAGCCAGCGCTGAGAACGGAGGCTTGCGGAAGGGCGCTCCAAACTCAGCCTGAGTCGCCGGCTCCACCGAAGCGTTCTCTGCGGCAAGGCGAAGGATCTCCTCCGCCCACTGCTTACGGGAGCAACTCCCTGTGTTGGTGAGGTGGAAGACGCCGAGTGCACCCTTCCGCAGCAGGCCAGCAATGGCTTTCGCGAGGTCGATCGTCCAAGTGGGAGACGCCACTTCGTCGGTGACCAGCCGCAGAGACCCTCGTTCTCTTGCGGCCCTCAAGATCTTTTCCGGGAAGCTGACGCGCCCGGGGCCGTAGAGCCACGAGGTGCGGACGACGCAATGCCGCTCGAGGGCCGCGCGAACACGCAATTCGCCCTCGAGTTTGGAGCGGCCATAAGCGTTGATGGGATTAGGCGTATCGTCTTCGAGATAAGGAGCGCCTTTCTCGCCGTCGAACACTTCGTTGCTGCTGATGTACAACATGCTGGCGCCGCTCTCCCGGCAAGCGTCTGCGACAAGTCCCGGCGCCTCGGCGTTTTCACGCATCGCTCGACCGGGGTCGTCCTCGCACCCCGCGGTGTCCGTCCACGCGGCGGAATGGATGACGGTATGCAGTCGCAGGCGTTTGAGCGCCTCGCGCACTGGCTTGCGGTCGGTCACGTCAAGCTCAGCATGGCCAAGCGCTATCACATCGTCTCCCTCGAGAGCGGTCTGCAGGGCGCGGCCGAGTTGGCCCCGACCTCCGGTAATCAGGATGCGCATCTACTTGAATTCGATATCCCAGTTGAAGGGGATGTCGGGGGAGTCCCAGGGAATACGGTGCTCGTCGGGATCGCTTGGGTTGTATTCCTCCGTGGGGAAGTTAACTAGGAGCGAGGGCTCGGTGCCCACCGTCTTATAGCCATGAGCGACGCCGATGGGTATGCGGAGGACGATGTTGTTGCCGGTACCGAGATAATGGGCTTCGGCCTGGCCCTTGGTGAGCGAGCCTTCGCGCATATCGTACAGGCCCACTTTGCAGACGCCCTGGACGACAACGAAGTAATCTTCCTGCTTATTGTGGTAGTGCCAAGCGCGAACGACTCCCGGGTAGTTGAGGGAAACGTAGCACTGACCGAATTTGGTGAAGAACTCGTCTGAACCGCGGATGAGCTCCATGAGATAGCCACGCTCATCGACGTTCGGCTTGAGTTGCTTGATCTGCACCCCTTCGATCACGTGGCTGTTCTCCCGGAGGAGTACGGGGTCGCCTCAGCCAAGCGCTTCCCGTACTGCTTTTCGTAGTACTTCGCGAAGCGCTCGTCGCGGACGCTCTCCCACCACGAGCGGCTCTGAAGATACCATCCCACCGTCCGCTCAATCGTTTGCTGGAAGTCGTGCTTCGGAGCCCAGCCCAAGCTGCGAATCTTCGCCGAGTCCAGAAAATAGCCGCGGTCGTGACCTGTGCGGTCCTCGACGAAGCGGATTAGTGAGCGGGGCTTTTCGAGCAGGTCGAGGATAAGTTCAGCGACGTCGAGGTTCGGACGGTGATTATCGGCGCCGATATTGTATGCCTCACCCGGCTCCCCTTCATGAAGGAGCAGGTCGAGAGCCTCGCAGTGATCCTCGACGAAGAGGCGGTCGCGGACCTGCTGACCATCTCCGTAAATCGGGATCGGCAGGTCGTTCAGAGCATTGGTCGTACAGAGCGGCACGAACTTCTCAATGTGCTGGCGCGGGCCCACGTTGTTGGCGGGCCGAGCCACGATGATGGGTAAGCCGTACGTCTCGATGTATGCCCGGCACTGCATCTCGCCCCCCGCCTTGCTCGCCGAGTAAGGGCTACGCGGGTTGAAGGGATCGGTCTCGACGGACGGAGTGTCAGTGGGCAAGACCTCGCCATACACCTCATCGGTCGATATGTGGAGGAACCGCTCGAGACGCCCGCTTTGACGCGCCGCTTCGAGCAGCGTGTACGTGCCGAATACATCCGTCTGGATGAACGAGCCCGGCTCCATGAGCGAGCGGTCGACGTGCGTTTCGGCCGCGAAGTGCACGACGTAGTCGGTCTGCTGCATAAGCTCACGAACGAGCTGAGCATCGACAATGTCGCCGTGGACGAAGCGATAGCGCTCGTCGCGTTCTATGTCGCGCAGGTTAGTCGGGTTTCCCGCATATGTCAGCTTGTCCAGGTTGATGACGCGGGCGTCTGGCCGCTCCCTGAGGAGCCGGAGAATGAAGTTACTGCCGATAAACCCGCTGCCACCGGTAGCGAGATAAGTGGCCATAGCCTAACCGTCCGGCATTTCGATACGGCTGTGGTCGCCGAGGGTAAGGCTATATACTCCGACCACATCGTGGCCGCCCTGGAGCTGCACGAAGCGGCCGATCATGCTTTTCGCGACCGGCCAGTGAAGGTGCTCGAGGCGGCTGTCCTCCATGACGATGCTGTCTTCGATTCGGCTTCCTACAATCCGACAGCGCGCGTCGATGGAAGTATTCGGGCCGATATAGGAGTTGACGATAGCCGTGTCGCGGCCGATCACCAGAGGGCCGCGCAGTACGCTATCTTCAACCGTCGCACCGCTTTCGATGACGACCGGTGGGTGTATACGGGACTTCTCGTCGATAGTTCCTCGACAGCCCGGCTCCATCGCGCTCAGTACCATGCGGTTGGCGTTTAGCATGTCGTCCATCTTGCCAGTATCGATCCAGTAGCGGTCCATGACTTCGGCGTCCACTGTCAGGCCGCGGTCGAGTAGGCCTTGAATTGCATCGGTGATTTCCAGCTCGCCTCGCCATGAGGGGGAAAGTCCGCTTATCACGTCATGTACTGAAGGGTCGAACATGTATATACCGACGACCGCGAGATTGCTCTGGGGCTTGCCGGGTTTTTCGACGATGCGAGTGACTCGCCCGTCCGACATTTCAGCAATGCCGAAGGCCTCAGGGTTAGGAACGGGATGTAGTAGTATTTGCGAACAGCTGCCAGCGGCTCGGAATCGTTCGACGTAAGACTGAATCCCGCCCATGACGAAGTTGTCACCGAGGTAGAGGACGAACGGTGAGTCGCCCAGGAAGTCGCGCGCGGTCGCGACGGCATGGGCGATCCCTAGCGGGGCATCCTGCTGGATGAACGTCGTCCGGGCGCCGAACTGTGATCCGTCACCGATTGCCGCTGCCACCTGCTCACCCGTGTCGCCCACGACGACTCCGATGTCGGTTATTCCTGCCTCAACCAGTTGCTCGATCGTGTAGAAGATAACGGGCTTGTTGGCGATCGGGACGAGTTGCTTGGCATTGGTGAAAGTAAACGGGCGGAGGCGGCTACCCTTGCCACCGCTGAGCACGAGCCCCTTGAGCGAGCCGTCCCTCGCGGCGGGTGCAGCGATACCTTCACGTTTGCTCGTTACGGTAGCTGTCGTCGCCATGCTTTGTTTACAAAAACGGCCTTCGCGGTTGCTGGTTACTGGCGCGCGCGAACAGCGCTTTCAGCTCAGCTGGGGCCCTCCCTATCTTGTCTGGGTGCGTCAGGAAGTAACGCGGGCCGTAAAAGAATATGTGGACAAGGAGGGCAACTGCCCGATGGACCGGTGCCCCCCGCTTTCGCACGAACATTAGCGCATTACGGCGATAGAGGAAATAGTACTTGTTCGAGGG
>Ga0070706_100002438_pt1 | contig 18748 bp, 20 predicted proteins | sample KBSK5501metaG_FD_65476 | JGI IMG/M metagenome (GOLD analysis project Ga0070706, IMG submission 65476) | Corn, switchgrass and miscanthus rhizosphere microbial communities from Kellogg Biological Station, Michigan, USA - KBS K5-50-1 metaG | ecosystem: Host-associated > Plants > Roots >... | reverse complement strand
ACTCACCTAAGTCATGCAAGGACGGCTGCCAGTGCCGGTATTGGGCCAAATCCTCGGCTATGTGTGCAGATAAAAGAATATGCCCGGCATCCCCGCAATCCAGCACCCGCTGCGCGACATTGATTCCTGATCCCGCTATGTTCGTTTTGTCGTTAACATCGGTCACCCGATTGACCGGGCCGCTGTGAACTCCCATCCGCACCTGAATGGTCGGATGCTTTTGCAACGCTTTGCTGATTTCGAGTGCACATCGTACCGGTTCTTCCGGGCTGTGGAAAAAAAGTAGCGCCATCCCGTCTCCGGTTGGCATTCGGATTAGTTTGCCGCTTGTTTCCGCCGCCCGAAAACAGTCGGTGCTCCGCACCGTCTGATTCAGTTTCTCAAGCAACTCAATCTGCTCATTGACCAGCAGTCTCGAGTAACCCACCACATCGATTAACAAGAGGTGCGCGATCTCGAGCTGGAGATCAGGCGTCGGTTCCGCAGGCGTGTCTTGGGCGTTCAAGTATCCCCGTTGTGGTAAAACGATGATACCGGAAATACTGGGTCGTGTCGAGACTCAACAAACCGGATTCGTTAGCCGTTGTTAGTCACCTTATCGCCATTTCCGTTCTTTGGCCGCAAGTTGATTCAGCTTGGCGGGAAGCCAGGCCGGGTCCAAATGCCGCAGCATTCAGAATGATCATGACCAGTGCGAAAAGATACATCCCCATCGTAAACCCGATTGCGATGTGCATTCCGAAAATGCATATCAGCCAAACCATTCGCGTTTTTTTCAGCCAGATGAACACTGGATAACCCGTTTCGATCAGACAAATAGAAATCCCGAGGACGGGTAGAAAATAGTTCCACCTTACAAGGATCTCCGGTGGAATAATGTTGAAAGGCGGGCGAATGAGGGCCCGCCACAAATTCGACCCATCCCACCATCCGCTGCCCAGACATTTCGTCAGGCCGCTAAAAAAATAAATGAGACACAAGTGAAGCTGAAGAACCCGACGCCAGAAACCAAAAAACTGCGGGTCTTTCGACCGGTATGCTCGCAGTCGCCAGTCTAGAGAATATCGATCCGGCAACGGCGATAACATCAGATAAAAGAGTCCGATCGTCATAAAGTTATCCACGCCATACGACAAAAACCCTCCGCTCTTGGCTGCGCACAGGTGCAGAAACCAGGCGAGAATCGCAGAGGAGCGACAGGCAAGTCCCAGAAGAAGGCCGCCCCCGGCAGCAAGTAAACAAAACCACGCAACGGAGAGGACTGCCTCTTCACGCAAACCAACGTGCGCTCCGAGAGCGACGAGCCAACCCAGTCTCGGGACGAAATGGCTCTCCACAGACAGGAGTGATTCTGCAAGGTCGCGGCTGATTAATCCAGTGCCGGTTCCGGAAAGCAGATAATTCCAATCGTTTTGTAACGATGAAGAATAAAGCGTTACTTGAAGACCGAGACCGAGCCGTAGGATACTAAGCCACGTATCAGGCTCGGCTGGGAAGAGGAATTCTAATAGCCGTTTTCTCAATGCTTGTCCTCGTTTAGGGATTTTCGGGTTCGCCAGGTCCGTCGCGTAGACTGAAATCGTACGCGTATAAGAACTCGTATGACTCTCTTTTCCCGTGCTCGAATTCGCTTACGCTCGGCAACCTGATCGATCCAAAGACGGCGCGAATCGTCTTCACGTCAGGATGCTCACGCCACAACGACTGAGCGAGCATCTTGACCAAGATCTCCCTGAGCGCGTCGTACTTGGTGCGCCCTATTTGGTCTAACAATCCAGCTAAACGTAACCCGGCGGCGGCGCGGTTAACGCGCGGGAGCTCATATTCCACCCGTCCATCAGGATAGTGTAACTCGAAAACGAGCTTGTAGCTGCCTGGCACATTTGGCGCAAAGTAACCATAGCCGGATTCGATTCCAGTGATGTGGAGATACGTTGCGAGGGCTTGCCGAACTGGATTTGACGCCGCCAGGCGCTGCCCCAAAGCGGCGGACACACTTCTCTCAGCCCTCTGTGAAAACCTCTTAAACGAAGGAGGGAAAATCGTCGGTCCCTGCGCGATCAGCCAAAGCGTCTCGCGACAGGAAAATGTGATGATCAGCAGAAAATGCAGGACGAACCACGCCAAGCAAACACGCTTTTGGCGCAAGAGCCATCCAGCTTTCAGAAGCGTAGCAGGGAGTGACGCTATTTATTTGAACGTATCCAGGACGTTCTTTATGTCCGTTGTACTATCAGAGCTAAGGTGGTACGTAACGCTAGGATCGTTAGCGGCAGCCTCTCCAGCCGGTGCGCGTTTGGCAATTTCCGACGTTGTGACCTTATCGGTCTTGATGCTTGCATGATGGTTGGGATTGTTCGGGTCGTAGGGATCGAAGACTTTGTTTTGGTCAATCCTAAAGCGGATTGTGTGTTGGCCTCCATTTTTAGCGAGAGTGTTCAATGCTGTGTCGAATTCACCTTGGTTCTTTACTTCAACGTAGTCCTCCTTCGTTGGTCCACCAATTTTTAGAAAGAACTTTTTAGCGGCGACCTGCTTAGGTTGAGCAAACGCGTGGAAGGTTAAAACCGCAACGATCGCGACAACCGCTAACACAACGAATACGAATGTTCCAGATAGGGTTTTCATAATGCCCGCTGGTTTGACTGAACCCGCGTCAATTATCAAGCCTTAACTTTGGAAGTGCTCATCAATTCCGGTACTGGCTCGAGTTGCTCCTCATGAATCCCACCGGAGAAAAATCTCGCTCGTCGTGCGTTCTGCTTGGAGATCTTGCACCGACCAACTTCGGTAACCATGCGCGGTAACGGCCACAATATGAATCACAAGGCAGATCGTCGCCAAGCAAACTGCTTGATAACGTGCGGACGAGCGGTTCGCCGGAATTAACGGCAGGCATGACACTTAGAAAATTTTGACATATGGCCATGTCATCGATATGGTTTTCCATATCAAGACCACGCTTAACATCGATGATACCGTTATGGGACGCCTCCGGCGGGAAGCAGCTCGGCAAGGTAAGACGATGTCCGAGCTTGTCGAGGCGGCGCTGCGGCTGCTTTTTCAATCCGGTAGCCGCAAGTCGAAACCGAAACTTCGCCCACTCCCAAGTTTTCGGAGTGGAGGCCATCTTGTTGATATCGCCGATCGCGAGGCTTTGTACGACGTGATGGAAGGACGACGTTAAATGTTTGTTGTCGATACGAACGTACTCATTTACTCCGCCGATCCGGACTCCGAACTCCATCGGCCCTGTCGCCGCCGCCTGGAAATTTGGCGTGCGCAAAGCTCGCCGTGGTATGTGTCTTGGAATATCTGCTACGAATTCCTCCGCCTCTGCACGCATCCGCGCATTTTCCGGCGACCATGGACGGTAGCGCAGGGCTGGCGATTCCTTGAGTCAATTTTCGATTCGCCGAGCGCAGGTGTGCTTTTACCCACTGCGCGACATGCGGCTTTGCTAAAGGAGGTTGTTGCCGAGTTGCCACAATTGCGCGGTAACATTCTGCACGACGCACAGACAGCGGTGTTAATGCGCGAGCACGGCATCAAGCAGATTTATACCCGCGACTCCGATTTCCATCGGTTCCCATTCCTCACGGTAATCGATCCCACGAGATAACGGCGCGAGCGATCGGCGGACTCACTCCCGCGGACCGCACGTTGTAGCCGCGGTCACCGACCGCGGGGTTACAGCTTCGGCGTGAGCGACGCGACCCGCCTTCGCCACGGCTACGGCGTGGTTGACCGGGAGAGCTATTTTGGAGCAAGGGAATTAACGATTTTTTCGAAGCGCGGGTCCCCGCGCAGAGGGTCCCAGTAGGGAAGCAGTTTCAGTTGGCCGTAAGTGGTCGCGCCGTAACCGGGTAGCGCCGACGCTTTCGCCAGCTGTTCAATCGCCAGATCTTTCTCACCGACCCACGCAGCGATGATCGCGAAGTACTCGATCATGTGCGCGCCGTTGATGGAATCTTTGGCCACCGGAAGCAGCTCGATGGCGCGCCGGCCTTCGCGCAAGGCATCATCTTTTCGCCCCAGTCCCTCGTCGATTAAACCAAGGACGCAATGTGCTGGTCCGTATTCTGGCTGCACTTGCACGATCTTCTCCTCCTGAGCACTGGCAGCGCTGAAAGCAGAGCGCGCTTTGGGTTCGTCTTTCGTCATGCGCGCGACCAAGCCCTCGCCAATTGGCTTCCGCGGTGCGGAACTGTTCCGTTCCGCGAACGATTTGATTGAGTAACTCCAGCAAGCGCCGCTGCTCGTTAATCAGCAGCTTGGAATAACCGACGATGTCGACAAAAAGTACGTACGCAATCTCTAACTCGATCTCTTTTTTAACTTCGGCGGACATGCAAGGAAGCTACTTCGGCGCGGACGAGGTGGCGAGTTTTTGGAAACGCGAATCATTTCGAAGCGCATCGAACATGGGATCGAGCCGGAGCAGCGCAGGAGTGAGCGGTACGTTTTGAACCAGCGGGCCAGCGTAGGGTTGCGAGAGTAGCTTCTGTAAAGCGGCGATGGCGCGGTCGGATTCTCCCATGCGCGCCGCCACCCGGGCGAGCGTCTCGATCGGAAAGGGACCCACCAAGGCGTCCTTCTCGATCGGGATCACGGACATCGCCCGCTCGATCAGTTTGAATGCGGCCGCTTTGTCACCCAGCCCCATATTAGTCAGGGCGAGGTCGTCAATCAGACTATAATTTTCCGGCTGTTCTTTGAGAAACGGTTCCAATTCGCTGCGCGCTTGCCGCCAACTTTCCTGGGCGGCGGCCTGGTCGCCAGCGACTTCTTGCGCCCAGCCTAACCAAAAGCGCAGTTCGCCATTGTAAAAACCCAACGCTGGATCAGGCTTGGCCAGTATTTCCTTTAGCCGAGGGATGACTTGTGCAGGGCGGCGCTCCAGGATCGCTTGGTAAACTTGTGTTTCCAACGCGCTCGTGTCGTCGGTGGCCGGGTGAAGCGAAGCCAGGATCCCCGACGCGCGCGGCAGGTCACCCTCGGCTTGTGCGATAGCCGCCTTTTGCGCGAGGGTGTCCAGGTCGTCTGGCGTGATGTCGAGAACCTGATCAAGCTTTCGCAGTGCTTCGGGGAAACGACGAAGGCAGATGTAGGAAAACGCGTGCTGGGCGAGCAGGGAAACGTTGCGCGGGTCGAGGCGCTCGGCTTCGTTGAAATACGACTCGCTCCGGTCCCACTGGCCTCGCCTTCGCGCGACATAGGCCAGCGCTTCAGGAATCTTGCTGCTATTGGGCAGGAACTGACGTGCTTGCTCAAAGTAATGCACTGCGGTGTCGTAATCCTTTAGCCAAGAGTAGTGGTAATATCCCTTGGCCATCAGTGCCTCGCCGAGATTGGGCTGAAGAGTGAGCGCGGTTTCGGCAGCCAGCCGTGTCTCTTCACGCAGGGCGACCGTTGGTTGAAGAGTCAGTGTGAGGTAGCCAAGCGCATCAACGTTTGACAGGAGCGCCCAACTAAGCGCGAACTTCGGGTCCAACCGCACCGCTTCTCTGAGATATTTCTGGGCGCCGAGGGAGTTGGCGGGTGTCATTCCCGTTTTTAGATTATAAGCCAGCCCACGCAGGTAGGCATCGTAAGCCTCGGGGTTGTCGGTCGGTTTGGCCGCGATGACTTGCTCTTCCTGGCCGGTCAGTTTCGCCCGCAACTGCTCGGCGATGGCTTTGGCCACCTCACTCTCGACCGAAAAGATGTCGGTCAATTTGCGATCAAAGGTATCGGCCCACAGATGGGAATCATTGGCCGCTTTGATCAGCTGCACGTTCACACGCACGGCGTCGCCGCTCTTTTGCACGCTTCCTTCCACGATGTGGGCCACGCCAAGTTGCCTCGCGATCTCAGGCAGGTTTTCAGGCGCGCTTTTGTAATGCTGCGTGGATGTGCGCGAGATGACTTTCAGATCGGCGATCTTGGATAAGCGCGTCAGAATCTCGTCCTGGATGCCGTCGGCAAAGTAGGCGTTCGCTTTTTCTTCGCTCCGGCTTTCGAACGGAAGCACCGCGATGCTTTTGTCGGGGATTGATGCCGTAGAACCAGCTTCAGCAGGTTTCCGTGCAACGCTTGGCCATCCCCAACGGAGAAAGATTGAGACACTAGCCGTCAACGCGATGGCCGATACAACTAAAGCAACTCTGAGAAGGAACTTCGGCGATCGAGGCGGAGTGATTGGGTGAATCGCAGGGGCTTGCTGCTTCCATCCTCGTCGCTTGAGTTTCTCAGGGATCTGTGGATTGCCGAGGCCATCTTTGTAGAGGTTGAACAGGTGCAGTCGCAGCCCGTGCTTCACTTCACACTCGCCTAGATCCTGCAGGTGCGGCTGCCAGTGCCGGTACTGGGTCAAATCTTCTGCCACATGTCCCGACAAAAGAATGTGCCCGGCATCGCCGCAATCCAACACCCGCTGTGCCACGTTGATCCCTGATCCGGCGATGTTCGTTTGGTCGTTAACATCCTTCACCGGATTAACCGGGCCGCTGTGCACGCCCATCCGCACGTGAAGCTGCGAATGACCTTGCAATGATTTGCTAATCTCGAGTGCACATCGCACCGGCTCCTCGGGGCTGCGGAAAAAAAGTAGCGCCATCCCGTCGCCGGTTGGCACTCGAATAAGTTTGCCGCTTGCTTCCGCCACCCGAAAGCACTCGGTACTTCGCACGATTTGATTTAACTCCTGCACCAACTCGATCTGCTCGTTAACCAGTAGTTTCGAATAACCGACAACGTCGATTAACAGGAGATGTGCGATCTCCAGCTGAATTTCCTTTCTAAGCTCAGCAGACATGTTGCGAATGCGCCTTGGAATCGAGCGTAAGCAAACATCCCATTTTTGCTCCGCGCGTCGAGAGCAAACATGGTAGAGACGCCGCGCTGCGGCGTCCGGTCGGCGCAGCGCACGGACCCTACCGTTTTAACGCAGCGCGCAGTTTCAACCGAAGCGCATTCAGGCGGATGAAGCCGGTGGCATCGGTTTGGTCGTATGGCGAGGCATCGCGCTCCATCGTGGCGATCTTTGGATCGTACAAGCTTTTCGGACTTTTGCGACCGGCAACAATGATATTGCCTTTATAAAGTTTTAGTCGCACGACGCCGGTGACATCGCGTTGCGTTTCTGTCACGAGAGCTTGTAGCGCTTCGCGCTCAGGTGAGAACCAAAAGCCGTTGTAAACGAGAGAAGAGAATTTGGGAATGAGGCTATCGCGCAACTGCATCACTTCACGGTCCATGGTGAGCGTTTCCATTTGTCGATGCGCGAAATGGAGAATCGCGCCGCCAGGTGTCTCGTAAACACCGCGACCTTTCATTCCGACGAAGCGATTTTCGACAATGTCCACGCGACCAATCCCATGTTTTCCGCCCAACTTGTTTAGGGTTTGCATCACTTGAAGTGGTGTAAGCGTACCCGCTTGCGCTTCCGGTGCTCGCAGCCGAGACGGTTGCTTTACATTGACGCAATTGCCATCCTCAAACTCAAGATCGACATATTCCGGTTCGTTAGGCGCGTCTTCGGGCGCGACGCTCAATTTATACATGTCGCGCATTTCCTTTGAGCTGGCGTCGAACCACGGATCTTCCAGCACACCGCTCTCGTAGCTGATGTGGAGAAGATTGCGGTCCGTCGAGTACGGTTTCTTCGCGGTTGCTTCCACCGGAATTTTGTCTGCCTTCGCGAACGCGATCATTTCCGCGCGGCCGGGAAATTGTTTACGAAAACGGTCCTCCCGCCAGGGCGCGATCACTGGCAGTTCCGGTGCAAGCGCGGCGGCGGCGAGCTCAAACCGAACTTGATCGTTGCCCTTTCCTGTCGCGCCGTGTGCGATCGCGTCAGCTTTTTCTTCCCGCGCAATTTCGACCATCCGCTTGGCGATAAGCGGTCGCGCGATGCTGGTGCCAAGAAAATATTGGCCCTCGTAAATCGCGCCGGCCTGGAAGATTGGAAAAATGAAATCGCGCGCGAATTCGTCCTGGAGATTGTCGATGTAACATTTGGATGCGCCAGTCCCCAGCGCTTTCTCTTTCAAGCCGGCGAGCTCTTCTTCCTGACCGATATCAGCACAGAAGGCGATGATTTCAGCCTGATACGTTTCTTTCAGCCAGCGAAGGATAACCGATGTGTCGAGTCCGCCGGAATAGGCCAGGACAATTTTCATCTCATCGCACTAAGGGTACAAAGGATCACCAAGTTTCGACGAATCAAAGGATTTCCGTTGTGTCCGTTATGCGAGGTAAGATCAACATCTAATCACCGAAAGAAATCTCGACATCGCGCGCGGTCTGCACCATTTCGCCGTGCGGCGGGACGAGACGAAGCCGATTGACAGCCTCAGCAATGGGAACGTGCCGCACCTGGTAATTTTGATAGCTAACCATCGAGCCGAAGTGGCCTTCGTTAGCCAACTGCACGGCTTTCACCCCGAAGCGTGTGCCGAGAATACGATCAAGCGTGGTGGGGGCGCCGCCGCGTTGCAAATGACCGAGCACGCAGCTGCGCGTTTCTTTGCCGGTGCGTCGCGAGATTTCACGCGCGACAATGTCGCCGACTCCACCGAGGCGAAATTCGCCCCCTTCGACATCGCGTTTGACCTGCTGACCGTCTCTCGGTCGCGCTCCTTCTGCCACCACCACGAGGGTGCCGAGATCGCCCGCGGCATCACGTTTTTTGATCGCTGCAGCGATTTTATCGTAATCAAACGGAATCTCGGGGATCAAAATCACGTCGGCGCCGCCGGCGATTCCTCCGTGAAGCGCGATCCAGCCGGCGTGACGCCCCATGACCTCAACGACCATGACGCGTTTGTGACTCGTTGCCGTCGTATGCAAACGATCAAGCGAGTCCATCACCATCGCGACCGCGGAATCGAATCCGAACGTCATGGCCGTCGCTTCGATGTCGTTATCAATTGTTTTGGGAACGCCGATGCAGTTTATGCCGGCTTCTTGCAATTGCATGGCCGTAGTCATGGAGCCATCGCCGCCAACAATGATGAGCGCCTGGATTTGACGCTCATCCAAAACTTTTTTGGCCAGCGTAATGACTTCTGCAGCGACGACGGCGCGATCGCCGGCGCCCACTTTGGCAATGAAATGGCCGCGGTTGGTCGTGCCGATGATCGTTCCGCCCATCGCCATGATCCCTTCCGTATGCCTGCGATCGAGGGTAACGTAATCGCCCGGCGGAAGCAGTCCCTCGAATCCATCACGAAAACCGATCACTTCCCAGCCAAGTTTTTCCGCAGCGAGCACGACTCCACGCAGAACGGCATTGAGTCCGGGGCAATCGCCCCCACTCGTCAGGACACCGATTCGTGTCTTCACTTCGTTAGGCTGGTTAAAGCATCTTCTTCGGATTGACAAGACGGCCCGCCGCCGCCCATTGATCGTAAAGTTGCCAGCCGCGCGCGATCAGTTGCTCTCCCTCAGCGAAACGGTTTGGGCTTCCAAGCAAAACAACAATGATGTGTCGCGGAAAGATGCTTACGGCCTCTCCTTGCTTGATGATTTCGGACTCGCGATTGGCCGAGAGCACAAGGCAATCGCCCGCGCGGGCGGTGCGACCAGTCTTGACGCCATCGATGCCATGCGTTCCAAGCAGTTCATTCGTGTTGCGCAACAGGTAACGAAGCTCGTGCCCGCCGCGATGAAACGCAATCTGCCGTTCCTTTTGTGAAACATAAAAACGAAAGCTCGCTTTGTTCATGGCATAACGTGTCAGGCGCGCTACATCTTCCGCAGTCGAATACGGCATTGGCTTGACGTTTTGGTCGATCCCATGCGGATTAACAAAACGGGTTCGCTCCATTTTTAATTGTTTGGCCAGAGCATTCATTTGGCCCACAAACACATCCACCGGACTCATCTTCTCTCCCGACGCGACCGGCGCGACCGACTCGATTTTCGACCCGATGTAATCGGCCAGTGTATAGGCGGCGATATTGTCCGATTGGACGAGCGCGGCATAAAGAAGATCACGCAGCGCGATGATATCGCCTGGTTGAAATCCGATATTGTTCTCGAGTGTGCCAACGAACGCCTGCGGCGAAATGATAACAGCTTGATTAAGATTGCCACCTTTGTGCTCCGCCCAATCCAGCACGACCATGGCGGTGGCAATTTTCGTTAGGCTGCCCATCTGTCGTTTGTCCCTCGATTTTTGCTCCTCGAGAACGTAACCGGTCTGCGAATCGACAATGATAAAAGCCTGCGCCGCCACCGCTGCACGGACGATTCCGAGCAGAGCCAGCGCAAGAAAAGCGATGAAAAGTCGGCGCGAAAAGATCACGGCGGCGTTGAAACTGTAGTGGCAGGTGTGTCGCCTGCAATTCCTAAATAGCACTGCGGTGGACACTGCGGAGAGCTTTCCGGGCTACAGTGAATCGGCGTGTACCGATTGGCAACAGCCATCGAGCTCGCAAATTCTCTTCGCCCGTACGGCGCTTACTCTGGCAAGCTGACGTTGGAACGCTCGCCGTAATAGTACGGATTCGCGCTCAGGGTTAGATAAATTCGCTCGGCAGCGTTCTGCAAATCGAAGTGTGTCGCGCGACCCAGCCCGCTCGCGCGCACGGTCCCGAGCTTGCCTTGAAAGCGGCTACCGCCAGCCATGTCGAATTCGTAAACAACAGTGCGGCGCGTAACGTCGGTCACCCTCACGTGTAGCGCGAGGAACGATTGGCCGACGCCTAGATTTCCAAGGAAGAACCGGCCAAGCGGACTGCCGCCGTCAACCTCTTGAAACTGTCCGTCCACCAACCAGCCGATGCGCGGCGCTTGATTGTCCTTGAGGATACGCGTGGGCGCGATTTTCTCGAGCTGTTGTTTCAGGTCCTGCGCAAACTCCACGGGCGTGAGCGCCTTGCGAAGCGGCATTTCGCCGTCGGTCAGCGCTTCATCGCCCTTAAAAACCGCCGTGTCGATGCAGAAGGGCCGGATGTAGATGGCGCTTGGATTGCTCGCACCTACCCCGCAATTCGTGACGAAGTGCACGCTTTTGCCAAAGTCCTTTCCGTCAGTGGGAGCGGCACCCCGGCCACCTAGCGTAGCCACGTCTGTTTTGGTCACATACATGTCCGCGCAGGCACAAAGCGAGATACTCAAAGCGATAACGATGAAATGTTTCATAATGTTTTGCCGACTGCCGCCCCACCTGCTCATCGAGGCAAAGGACCAGTCACTCAGGTGTATGATGCAACTCTCGTGCCGTCCTAAGGAGAAAAACACGCTCCGGTCGGGTGGCGTCCGGATCGTCAAGCCGTCTTCGGAGACTCGCGCTCGCGGCTAAGCAGTATTCGCATCAAAAAATAAACGATGATCGCGGAGGGCAGCGCGAACAACACCGAGCCGACCAGTGCCGGCCAAATAACGCGCAAAAACACGTCCCAGTTCAGATAATCATACAAGCTTAGATGCAATCGCACCCGATGCCTTGGAACCGGACGATGCAAGATCCAACAACCGATCTTGTATTCGGCGAAGTAAATCGGCGGCATCGCGAAAATCAGCACGTCGTGCAATGTGACCGCAATCGCGGCCGCAATCTTGTTACATCGGCTTGCCCACGCCGTCGCAATGGAGAGCAAAGTTTTCAAGCTCCATAGTGGCGTGAACCCGAAAAAAATTCCGATGGCCGAGCCGAGCGCGATCGAATGCGGCGTGTCAGCAATCGACATGAGCGTGATGTGGTGTTCATTCAGCCAACGCTTCAGTCGCGCCAGCGGTTGCGGCAGTCGCGGGCCATAACTTGCGGCGGTTTGCTGCACAGTCTTGAGTCTAATCTAAAATAATTCCGCTGTCTGTGGCGGTTCGACCACCAATTGACCGAGCGCTTTTCGCAAGCGCAACGCAGCGCGCGGCGCGTAATCAAGGTTGTTGTTGTTAAAAATGACGTGCACTTCGTCTGCCCGGTGCGCGAGACTTTTCGTCCGTTCCGCAACATCGAAGATTTCTTCTGCGCTGTAATCGTAATCGAAACGTGCTGCCACCGTTTTTCCAGTGATATAACCCCGAGCATTGCGGCCGTGCAGACGGAGATAGGTCAGGTGCGGATTGCTGATTTCGTCCAAATCCGACCGCATGATCATGAAATGCTCAACCATCGGTGCGTCCACGTTAACGAAAGTCGCTCGATGTTTTCTGAGGAATGCGATGGTCGATCCGAGCCGCTCGCCTATCACCCAGTTGCGATTTCGGAATTCGATTGCTAACTCATAATCGCGCAACATTTCAATCACGAGCAAAAGTTCGTCGAGTTCATGCCGCCGCGGCGAAAATGCTGGCGAGAGCTGCAGTAACAAAGCCCCAAGCTTTCCGGCCGCGCGCAAGATCGACATCGAACGCAAAAAATTTTCCATCATCGTCTCCTGCAGCGCGCGGGTTAGTTGCACGTTGCCTTTCCCGTCTATTTCCGCGCGCCGCTGCAAATCGGGCGGCAATAACCTGGCACGCGTCGAGTGAAACGAGAAAAGTTGATGCAGCTTTACGTCGAACGTGAACTGATCTGGCGTACCGGCGGACCAGCGTTCAACCATTCGGGCGTCCGGCAGCGAATAGAATGTGGAATTTACCTCCACCATTTCGAAGTGTTGCGCGTACCAACCGAGCCGGTCCGCGGCCCGCATCGTTTTCGGATACCATTTCTTTACAAAACCCGGATCCGACCAGCTGGCCGTGCCGACCAGAATCTTTGGGTTCTTTTTTTCGGGAAAGGACTTCATTTTTTGGGTTTTCAATTTGCGTCCGTTCGCAACATTGGCATAATTAAATCTCTCAAGACGCGGGGTGGAGCAGCCTGGTAGCTCGTCAGGCTCATAACCTGAAGGTCGCGGGTTCAAATCCCGCCCCCGCAACCAATTTGCGCGATGAATTCGTACCGCGTCTATGTGCTTCAAAACCCCAAACGCAGCGATTTTAAAGGTCGCGCCAGCCGTGGCGTGGCCGCCTTCGCAACCAAACCACTTGCCGCACGACCTCGCTTGCGCAAAGTTCACGCCGCTCGCTCACAAAGAGAGAATCCAGCGTAGCTCAGTGGTAGAGCGGTCGGCTGTTAACGTAGGCATGGTAAATTATCCCATTTGGTCAGTAGCGCGCCGACGTGCTCATTCCCTCGGCAACGCCTCAATCGGCTTGCGCTAAAGCGATCCCAAATTTGCCGAATTTAAGCCGCCAGTATCAGATTTCAGTATCAGCTTCGTCATTACTGAATTGATAAAGGATTAGGTGCTGCGCTCGGCTGTCTATAAGAGCGAAGTTTTCGGTGTGCACCCGGAATCCCTTGCGCACCAAAAACTGCCGCCAGAACTTGTTAGCAAGCAAATTTGGGAGGAGTGATTTCGAACAGTACCTCGCGCGCAATGGCGTGGTGGTGCGGAAATTCTTTCTCCAATATCGAAAAAGGAACAGAAACGGCGATTCCTGGAGGGTATCGAGGATCCGCTAAAGAACTGGAAGTTCTCGTCCAACGATGCCAATGAGCGGGATTACTGGGAGGACTACATGAAAGCGTACGAAGACATGATCCGGCATACGGCGACCGACCACGCTCCCTGGTATATCGTCCCGGCGGATAACAAATGATTCAGTCGCGTCGTTGTCGCTGCCGCCATCATCGATGCGCTTGCTGACCTTAAATTGGCTTACCCAAAGGTGGATAAGGAAAAACCCAAGGACTTAGCGGCAGCAAGACGCGAGTAGCATGAGGTTCAGCCGCGGGCAGAAAACAAGTGAACATGGATACCGATTTTTGTGCAGGGCAGAACGGATTCACTCCGGGCAGGCGATCAAGTCTCACCCCTGACCTTTCTTCAAACGCCCCGCCGAGGAAATCCCGGTCGGGCATAAGCCCAAAGTCCAATAGCCGACGGAGCGTCGCTTCGCGCACAGTTATAAGAACAACAATCTAAGGAACCTCCGCACATGAATAGCAAAACATCTCTTCTATTTTCGATCTGCATTTGGACCGCTGCGTCCTCCTGTTGCTTTGCCGCAACCATCCCCTCGGGAACAACGCTACTCGTTCGAACACTTAATCCGATCTCTTCCCATCAAAGGGTGGGCCGGACCGTCAAGCTCGAAATCGATCAAGACGTGCTGATCAATGGCAAAGTTGTCCTGCAAGCCGGAACGGCGGCATCGGGAGTAGTTGAGACATCAGTAGGCGACCTTCGACGATCGGACGCGCTTACCGTGAATTTGACCAGCGTTTCAGTCAACGGGAAAACCGTTCCGGTTAAAACCACCGGTGCATACGAGCCACAGCTGCCGGGCACAAAGAAGACAAGTCGCGGCGCTTCCGTGTACGTTCGTGACTACACCTTTCCTCATAATACAAGAATGGCGTTTCGACTGGCGCAGCCAGTAAATCTATGAGTAAAAACAATCCCTCTCTCCCCTTGATAACGCTTTCCGCCATTGGGGCGACCAGCGGGCTCACGGCTTGCGGCAAAAAGGAAACGACTTCAGCAGAACCGCCCTAAGTTCTGGTCACCGAAGCAGCGGCGCACGACGTGTCAGTTTACCGGGAGTGGGATCGGAACAATCGACGGCTCAGAAAATGCGGAGAGTTACATCGTCGGCACGCGCGGCAAAGGCGAAGTCAACACCGGCACCAACCATCTCGGTTTCCGCTGTGTGAAATCGCCGGCAACCAATGAGAAGCGGACAGTCCAAACTGAATAGGGTGAATATTCGTCTTGACGACCCGACGCTAAGCGCCTGTAATTCGAAACGACTTTTCGTCTCTGTAACCATGCAAAGCTCCGTGTCACCTCCGTGCCTGATTTGGTGCGCATCTCGCAGCGTGCCGGCGTCTCGCCGGCCCGCAATCCCGCATAGGACTAAGGTCCACTACCCTGCCGAACTATAGGGACTAATTTGCGGCATGATCGCTGCATCGCACATTGAAAATGGGGTGGCCGTGGAAATGCGCATGATGCCCACTGTAGTCACCAACATAGCCTTCTGGTTCACCATGCTTAGCCCGTTAATCGGCCTAATCATCGCATTTCTGGGCGCGTGGTACTTCAGTCAGTCCAGCTTTTAAAAACGCGGCAAAGCATTTCGCGGCGCTCACGCGTGTCACCCGCATAAGACTAAGGTCCCACTATTCTGTCGAACTTTCGGGACTAATGTACGGCATGATCGTTGAATGCCACATCGAAAATGAGGCGTCTGCGCAGATGCGCATGACGCCAAGTGAAAAGTCTTACTCCGAGATTGTTTGCTTGGTCGATGACGATCCCGCGGTCCTCAAGTCGCTCGGGTAATTGCTTGCGTCCTATGGATTTTCCGTGCGCTCTTGTTCGACGGCAATGGCGGTTGCGCCGCCCCGGGAAAAATACCTTTACTAAAGTGCACGGAATGTTCATCCACTTTCGACAAACTTTGGTTGCGGCGGTGGCCTTTGCCTTTGCGGTGACAGCGGGACAAGTACGAGCCGAGAATTCATTTTCGACGGTTGTCATCGATCCAGGACACGGCGGCTCCGATCCAGGAGGGGTTCCCGGCCAAATAGTGCCGGAAAAAACGGTCGCTCTCGATACAGCATTGCGTCTGCAAAAGCTTTTGCAACGAACGGGCTTGCGCACCGTAATGACGCGCTCCACGGATATTTTTGTTCCACTGTCTGTGCGAAGCGCGATCGCCGACGCGGAACGCGACGCAATCTTCGTCAGCATCCACTATAATGCCTCGCCGCGAAGTAGCGCGCACGGTATTGAGACCTACTCTGAAAACAATCGCGGTGCAGTGCTCGCTGCGCGCATTCAACAGGAGATTATTGATCGCGTCAGCGCCGAGAACCGTGGGATCCGCTCGGCCCAATATTACGTGCTTCGCAAGTGCCGGTTGCCGGCGGTTCTCGTTGAATGCGGGTTTCTTACCAATCCGACGGAAGCTCAATTGGCACTGACAACTACCTATCGGGAGCAAATTGCGGAACAGATCGCTGCCGCAATCATTGAGCAACGGCAATTCGCTTTTCCTTCGCTCGCTCCAACTCATCGAAGTGGGCGCTTAGTGCACAAAAACAAGAAGCATCGAAAAATCGTCGATTTGGAACGGTTTAGCCACCCGCTGCCGACAATCCGCATCGTCCGGAGCTCGATCAACACGGCGAGGGCGCTTCACGCCTATCGGTTCGGTAAGGACGTCGTCTGTAGCCGACGCCCGCCTGTGCTACTTCGGTCCCTGCCTGCTCATCGAAGACAATCGCGTATCGCAGGTGATGGCTCGGTTTTAGTTGCCCAAACTTAGCGATCACCCCCTTCCCAGGGGCACTGAAGGGGATTGGACCAAAGTCCAATATTACGGCTGTCGGGAAATTCAAGCTCGAGAACATGCTTTGCCTGCAGCGACACGACTGCTGCCAGGTTCCCGCCCACGCTGGCGCCAGCGACGGCGAGACGTGTCGCGTCAACGCCGAATTCATCAGACCAAAGTCCAATTGCCACCGCTGTCAGGGCGGTGTTTACTGGCGCGCCGGATTCGGTAAATATGCGGATACATAGCGCAGATGACGTGTTCGGAGGTGCTCGCGTGACTTCCTTCGAGGGGCCGTTTAGGAAATGGCCCACAGCTATCGCGATTCTGGTAGTCGTAGTCGTGCTCGGATTGTCAGCTAACCGGCATAATGGCGGTCCACGCTTTGCCAGCGCACTGGGCGCGCGCGTCGCGTCCGATTCGTCAAATTCTCCCTACGCGGCGGCCGCGGATTTTGCCAAGTACATCATGGAGTTGCGCGATGAAGCGTTTTTGAAAATCGCGCCCATGAGGCAAATCCGGCGCCTTCCATGGAAAGAGAATATTGTGACAACGGTATTTTGGGTTGGCGAACAAGCCGGCGGTAATAACCCGATGCCCAATTGCAGCAGTTCATGGGATTTGAATTGGACTGTGAGTTATGGCGGTTTTGATCCGCCCGAGATCGCGAATCGAAGTAACTATATTCCGGTGGCGTTTATTCCCAGGCAAAATCCGTTTTACGTCGCTCTGCCTTACAACGACGTAACCCATGGACAATTCAAACCGGAGGCGCCCCTAATTATTTCATGGTTTAAGGAGGCCTACAGCGGGCCCGGTCAATCGGTTTGCAAGGATCATTGGATCGCCATTCGCAAAGGAAACCGGACTTGTTATGCACAATGGGAAGATTGTGGTCCATTCCGGACGGACCATTTCCAATACGTCTTCGGGAATGAACGGCCAAAGCCGAATGCTAATTTTGCCGCCGGACTGGATGTTTCGCCGGCCGTTCGCGATTATCTCGGGTTACAACCGATCGACGTTACTGATTGGCAATTCGTCACGGTGCACGATGTTCCGCCTGGACCATGGCGAAGCTATGGGGACAACAATCCGTTTGTAAAGGCGCGCGAGCAGGTTCAAGTGCGGTTCGCAAAACATCAGAAAGCGCCGACCGAGTGACGGTAACATGCTGTTAAAAGAGGCAAACTTCGTTTGTTAGCCACGCCCGGCGCATTTTGTTTTTGCCTAACGGGCGAGAAGTGCGCCCAAATCTACACGACTGACTGGCCCGACAACACGCGCCACCGGCAATCCGATAAACAGCTCTCTCATTACCCGACTCAATGAACCGGGCGCGGTCGCAATCTACGGCGGTCATATTCTAATTACCAAAGCGGAACAGTATCAGGAATATACCGCTACCAGCGGCAGCTTGATCCACGCTGGCAATCTCCATACGCGCCCTTCACTCATAGGACGTTTCAGCCGCAAGAATATTGTATCTATTGTCGCCCGACTACCTGCTACACAGTTACCGGCCTTTCGGGAAAGCATTGAGCCAGCGGTTTATTGGCTTACCTGAAAGCTTGGGGAACGGCTCTCGTTCCGTGAGGCGGACGCGAGCGTCTCAGCACCCCGCATAAGACTAAGGTCCATAAGCCTAAGGTCCACTACCCTGCCGACTTGTCGGGGCTAATGTGCCGCAATGATCGCTACGTCTCACATTGAAAATAGGGCGGTCGCGCAAATGCGCATGACACCCAGTGAAAAAACTTCCGGACCCTCGGGCATGTGTGGGCTTGATTTGTTTTCCTTACGGGAGCCAATCGTACGCACGACAGTTGAGCAAACTCGCACACCAATTCCCATTCGCGTCCTAAACAAGTGTGGCGCCGCACTTGAAAAATCGGCGTCGGAGCAAAGTTACCATCCGCGGCTGCTTTCATCGAAACCGCCCGCCGCCGATGCGGCTTGGAGGATTTTGGCAATGGCGAGTTTTTCGAGCCGCTGTCACGTTTACCCGAATCTTGTCAGCACGAGCCGCGGCTCAATGTGATCGGGAAGATCGCGCTGCGCTGTGATGTGCTGCAAATTCTGAGTAGCCGTTTAGCTATGCAGCAGGATCGACGGGCTCGCCCAGGAATTGCGGTCCAGAAGGATTCTCTCGCCCGTATTTATCGTAGGATTACCACGCAGCGGAACCACTTTGCTGCACACGCTTCTGGCGGCTGACCCTGCCAATCGCGTCCCGCTCACTTGGGAAGTGATGTCGCCGTCAACTTCGGACGGCGAAGCCGACCAGATTCGCAATGCGAAACGGAATCTCGCTATCTTGCGGTGGCTTGTGCCTACCTTTGACCACGTTCACGCGACGGGCGCCGAGCTCCCGCAGGAATGCGTTTCGCTCATGAGCCCGAGCTTTCTCAGTGATCAATTCGACACGATGTACAACGTGCCCTCTTATCGGGCGTGGTTTTTCAAACAAGATTTGCGGCCAGCC
>Ga0070706_100002435_pt1 | contig 18755 bp, 19 predicted proteins | sample KBSK5501metaG_FD_65476 | JGI IMG/M metagenome (GOLD analysis project Ga0070706, IMG submission 65476) | Corn, switchgrass and miscanthus rhizosphere microbial communities from Kellogg Biological Station, Michigan, USA - KBS K5-50-1 metaG | ecosystem: Host-associated > Plants > Roots >... | reverse complement strand
CCGGTCACAGTCCGGGTCGCGGCGCGCGTAGTCTCCCAGAGGGGAGGAGGCGCGCGCCGCGGGAGCGTGAGCGCGCGAGGGACCAGGCTCGCGGTCGAGCCCCTTTGGGCGAGCCGCGAGCGGTGCGCCAAAGGCGCAGGTCCCGAGCAAGCGGGAGCGACGTGCGAGCCGGTGCGCCGTCAGGCGCAGGTCATGAGTAAGCGGAAGCGACGGAAGGGGCGGGGTGAGGGGAAAACTCCCGCCACCGCCTCCTTCTCATCCGTGATCACCGCGCGGTGAGAAGCCGACTCAAGCCTCTCCCCCACACCCCTGTCCCCCTCGCGACATATGCTTACGCCTCAAGCAAGGAGGACTCCATGTTTCGACGCGTCGCTCTCGTTCTGATCGCCTGTCTCGCCTTCGCCTCAGCTCTCGCCGCCCAGACCGTCGATGAGGTCATCGCCAAGAACATCCAGGCTCGCGGCGGTCTGGAGAAGCTCAAGGCAGTCAAGTCCATGAAGATCACGGGCAAAACGACCATCGGCCCCGGAGTGGAGGCGCCGATCGTCATCGAAACCAAGCGGCCGAACAAGGTCCGCCTGGACATCGTCGTCCAGGGCATGACGCTCAGTCAGGCCTATGACGGCAAACAGGGGTGGCTCCTCAACCCCTTCGGCGGCGGCAAGAACGCGGAGGCGATGTCGCCCGAGGATCTGAGGGACGCCGAAGAGCAGGCGGACATGGACGGGCCCCTCGTCGACTGGAAAGCGAAAGGCCACAAGGTAGAGCTTGTGGGCAAAGAGAAGGTCGAGGGGACCGATACGTACAAAATCAAAGTCTCGCTGAAAAACGGCAACACACGGTACTTCTACCTCGACGCCGACTCGTATCTGGACATCAAGACCGAAGGCAAACGCACGGTGCGCGGCACGGAGAGGGAGAGCGAGCAGACGATCGGGGACTACAAAGAAGTGGGCGGGCTGATGATTCCCCATTCTCTCGAAGGAGGCATCAAGGGGCAGCCCCAGAAACAGAAGATCACGATCGAAAAGGTGGAGCTCGATGCCCCGGTCGACGACTCCCGCTTTGCGACGCCGGCCAAGAAGGACGAGCCGGCCGAGAAGAAGCCGGCTGAGAAGAAGTAGAGGTCTCCGATGATCGAGCGCGCGGTTTTCCGAATCCCGGCAGTCCTGCGGATCCTCGCTTCGCTGTTGCTCCTTGCCCCGGCCGCCCCCGCCTCCGCCGACGAGGTGAAGATCGACTCGGACACGCTCGGCGGCCTCGAGGTCCGGCAGATCGGCCCGGCGGTCATGAGCGGCCGGATCGCGGCGATCGACGCCGTGGCCGGTGACCGGCTGACGGTCTGGGTCGGCGCGGCTTCCGGAGGAGTCTGGAAGTCCGTAGATGGCGGCCTGGAGTTCAAGCCCGTCTTCGACAAGGACGGCAAGAACCAGTCCATCGGCGCCATCCGGATCGATCCGAAGGATCCCAAGACTGTCTGGGTGGGAACGGGCGAGACCTGGACTCGTAACAGCGTTTCCGTGGGCGACGGCGTCTACAAGACGACCGACGCCGGGGAGACCTGGAGCAGTCTCGGGCTCGAGCAGACCGAGCGCATCGCGCGCATCGTCCTCGATCCGAAAGATTCCAACATCGCCTTCGTCTGCGCGACCGGACATCTCTTCGACGATCATCCCGATCGCGGCGTCTATCGCACGAAGGACGGCGGCAAGACCTGGGAGAAGGTGCTGTATGTCGCGCCCGACACCGGCTGCTCGGACATCGCCATCGACCCGGGCGATGGCCGGACTCTTTACGCCGGCATATGGCAGTTCCGCCGCAAGCCTTACTTCTTCAGCTCCGGCGGTCCCCGGAGCGGACTCTACAAATCCACCGACGGCGGGTCGACCTGGCGCAAGACCTCGAAGGGATTCTCCACCGGCGATCTCGGGCGCATCGCGGTGACTGTTTCGCCCGTCGATCCCAACGTCGTGTTCGCGGCCGTCGAGTCGCGGCGGGATCCCAAGGTCTCGGGCTCGCAGGATTCGAGCTTCTACCGATCCGCCGACAAAGGCGAATCCTGGACGCGGCAGACGACGGCGAGCGCCGTAACGGGCCGCCCCTTCTACTTCGCCAACATGGCGGCGGACCCCAAGAGCGCCGATCGGATCTACAAGACGGCCTTCAACCTCCACGTTACCGACGACGCCGGAAAGAGCTGGAGCAATCTCGGCGGCTCGTACCACGGAGACGTCCACACGATCTGGATCAACCCGAAGAACAACGAGGAGCTCCTGATCGGCACGGACGGCGGCGTGTATCACTCGACCGACCGCGGCGCGCGCTGGCGCTTCGTCGGGTCGCTGCCCGTCGGGCAGTTCTACCATGTCAGCACGGACTCGGCCGATCCTTACAACCTCTATGGCGGCCTGCAGGACAACCTCGTGTGGTACGGGCCTTCCCGCTATCCCGGCGGCATTCCCCCGTCCAAGTGGACCTCGCTGCTCTTCTGCGACGGCTTCTGGACCTTCGTGGACCCGACCGATGAGGACAACGTCTACTGCGAGTGTCAGGGCGGCTGGATCTTTCGCGCCCGCAAGTCCACGCGGGAGCTCAAGGACGTCAAGCCCTCTGCTCGGGAAGGCGAGCCGAAGTATCGCTTCAACTGGAACACGCCGATTCACCTCTCTGCGACTCAGCCGGGAACGCTCTACATCGGCAGCCAGTTTCTCTTCCGCTCGCGCGACAGGGGCGAGAGCTGGGAGCGCATCTCACCCGACCTGACGACCAACGATCCGCAGAAGCAGAAGCAGGAGGACTCGGGCGGTCTGACGCGAGACAACTCTACGGCGGAGAACCACTGCACGATCTACGCGATCGCCGAGTCGCCAAAGAACAAGAACGTGATCTGGGCTGGGACGGATGACGGCAACCTGCAGGTCACCAAAGACGGCGGCAAGAGCTGGACCAACGTCGCCGGCAACGCGCCCGGTCTGCCCAAAGGCACGTGGGTCTCCTCCGTCGAGGCGTCCCCGTACGACGAGTCGACCGCGTTCGCCACGTTCGACGGCCACATGACTGGCGACATGAAGACGCACGTGTTGCGGACGACCGACCTCGGCAAGACCTGGAAGAGTCTGGCGACGGGCGACCTGAAGGGCTACGCGCACGTCGTCAAGCAGGATCCGGCCGTCGCGACTCTGCTCTACCTCGGCACCGAGTCCGGGCTCTTCCTTTCGTTCGACGGCGGCGCGTCGTGGGCCGCCTTCCGCTCGGAAATGCCCGCCGTCGCGGTGCGCGACCTCGCGTTCCAGGCGCGCGAGGGAGACCTCATCATCGCGACCCACGGCCGCGGAATCTACATCCTGGACGACCTCCGGCCCCTGCGCGCGCTGACGCCGAAGGTCCTCGATTCGGACGTCGCGTTTCTCCCGGCGCGCCCCGCCGTCCTCGCGATCCCGGCCGTCCCGGAGCCCGGCTGGAGTGGCGACGGCAACTTCAATGGCCGCTCGCTGCCGGAGTTCGCGACGATTACGTATTATCTGAAGAAGCGCCATATCGTCGGGGAGCTGAAGCTGGAGATCTACGATCCCGACGGGAAGCTCGTCTCCACGATCCCGGGCGGCAAGCGTAAGGGGATCAACCGCGTCACGTGGGCGATGCGCGGGTCTGCCCCGAAGTACCCTCCCGGCACCGGTCAAATTCCGAGCTTCGGCTCGATCATGGGGCCTCGCGTGCTCGCGGGAACTTACAAGGTCAGAATGACCAAGAACAAGGAGAGCTATCCGACCGATCTCACGATCACATACGACCGGCGCAGCCACGTCAGCGATGCCGATCGCAAGCTCCAGAACGAGACCGCGTGGAAGCTTCACGGACAGGTCGAGCAGCTCACGGCGCTCGTGGCGCGCATCACCGACGCCCGCGATCAGGCTCGGGCGCGCGCCGCGGAGCTGCCGGCGGGCGACGCCTCGCGCAAAAAGCTCGAGGCGTTCGCCGATCAAATGGAGCAACAACGAGCGGCTCTCGTCTCGACGGCGCAGGGCGAAGGGATCTCCGGCGAGGAGAGGCCTCGCGAGGAGCTCGGCATGCTCTACGGCAACGTCAACACCTCCGAGCAGCGGCCGACGGAGTCGCAGCTCTCACGAATGGCGGTCCTCGCGAAGGAGGTCGCCGGCAAGCGCTCGAAGTTCGAAGAGTCTCTCAAGGCGCTGGCGCCTCTCAACCAGGAGCTGGAGAAACGCAAGCTCGCTCCCGTGCGCCCGGCGGCGGACCAGGACGGGCAGAAGAAAACGGCGGCTTAGAGATTGGATCTCTTTCCTGTCCCTCCGAGGAGCGAAGCGACTTTCCTGTCATCCTGAGGAGCGAAGCGACGAAGGATCTACTCCCGTAACCCGGATGCGAGGTCGGATCCCTCGCTGCTCGAGATGACAGAGGGACGCGAGCTTCGCTTCGGAACCCGCAAGTCGTACTGTTGCGCCGCCGATCAGCATGAAGCAGACAGCAGACAGATCGAATCTCCCGCGCGAGCCGTCGGCGCTCCCGCCCCTGGACCTGCGGCTCCTCGCGTTAATCGTTGGCGTCAAGCTGGTCCTTCACCTGGCCACCGCCGGCAAGTACGGGTACTTTCGCGACGAGCTGTACTTTCTCGACCTCGGTCGGCATCTCGACTGGGGCTACGTGGACTGCGCGCCGATGGTCGCGCTCTACGCCAAGTTCGCGCTCCTCCTCGGTGGCTCTCTGCCTGTCCTTCGGACGATCGCGGCGATCGCGGGTGCGGCGAAGGTCGCGGTCACCATGGTCCTCGCTCGGGAGCTCGGCGGCCGCCGCTATGCGCAGCTGCTCGCCGGCCTCTGCGCGTTGCTCGCCCCGATCTTTCTCGCCGTCGACACTCTCATGACGATGAACGGCTTCGAGCCCTTGTTCTGGATGGGGTGCGTCTGGGCCCTGATTCGCATCGTCCGCACGGGCGACTCGCGCTACTGGATCGCCTTCGGCGTCTTCGCCGGGCTCGGCCTGGAGAACAAGCACTCGATGCTGCTCTTCGGCGCGGCAGTCGTCCTCGCTTTCCTCCTCTCGCCGGAGCGCCGCGAGCTTGGCAAGCGGTGGATCTGGATCGGGGGCGCGATCGCGCTTCTTCTCTTCCTCCCGAACATTCTCTGGCAGATCCGGCACGGCTTCCCGACGATTGAAGACCTCCAGAACGTGAAGCGGTCCGGCAAGAACGTTGTGCTGTCGCCTTTCGAGTTCGTGAAGCAGCAGATTCTCTTCCTCCATCCGCTCCTGTTCCCGGTCTGGCTCGCGGGACTCGTGTCCCTTCTTTTCGGGCGTCTGTCCCGTTTCCGCATCCTCGGCTGGACCTACCTCGCGCTGCTCGCGCTCATGATCGCGGGCAAGGCGAAGAACTACTACCTGGCGCCCATCTATCCCATGCTCTTCGCCGCGGGCGCCGTCACCATCGAGGGCTGGCTCGACCGCAGCCGGTGGAACGCCGGACGCCTGTGGCCCAAGGCCGCGATCGCCGCCCTCGTCGTCGCCGTGGCGGCTCCCTTCGTCCCCGCGATTCTGCCGATTCTGCCGCCGGAAAAACTGCTCGCCTACCAGAGGCGGCTCGGCGCGGCGCCTCCCAAGACGGAGGTCCGGCACGACGGCCCCCTCGAGCAGCGCTTCGGAGACCAGTTCGGCTGGCCGGAGCTCGTCGCGGACGTGGCGAAGATTTACCATTCCCTGCCGCCCGAGGAGAGAGCGCGCACCGGCATCTTCGCGAGCAACTACGGCGAGGCCGGCGCGTTGAATCTCTTCGGGCCCGCTCTCGGACTCCCGGCTCCCATCTGCTCTCACCAGAACCACTACTTCTGGGGACCGCCGAAACCGGAGCCCGAGAACCTGATCTGGCTTCAATGGGGCCGTCGGGGCGTCGAGGACCACTGCCGTTTCGTGGAAGAGGTGGGCAGACACTTCCACCCCTGGGGCATGGCCGAGGAGAATCGCGCGATCTACATGTGCCGCGGCCTCCGCCACACGATCGCCGAGTACTGGACGCCCGACTTCAAGCACTGGAACTGATCAACTCAAATCCAAGTCCCAGCGTGCGCGAACCGAGCGTCGTCGGCCGCGTCAGCGGCCGAGGGATGCGACATGCGGCGGGTCCGCCCGCCGCAAACCGCCGCGCCGGCGCAAGAACTCCCTCTCCCTCCGGGAGAGGGGTGGGGTGAGGGGGAAGCTCAAGCCATCCTCGCTCTTCCTCGTCTCCCCCAGGAAAGGCGGGTGAGAGCGGCGGCGCCGGACTCAGCCCTCGCCGACTGTAATCACGACCTTCCCCGTCGTGCCCCGCGCCGCGAGGGTGCGGTGGGCGTCGGGCAGTAGCTCGAAGGGAAATCGCGGGCCAAGGATCGGACGAATGCGGCCCGCCTTCCACTGCCCGAAGAGCTCCTGCGCCGCGCGGCGCAGCTCGCCGTTGCGGTCGGGAAGGAGCGAAAGGTTGAACCCGATCAGCGTCCGGCACTGCTGGACGAAGCCGTACGGCGAGAAGAGTCCCATCGCGAGAAGCTCCCGCGCGGCGGTCAGCTTCGCGACTCCTCCTTTCCCCGAGGCTGCCGCGAATCCGTACAGAACGTAGCGGCCGCCCCGATCGAGCTTGCGCCAGAGCCGTCGGAAGATACGTCCGCCGATCGCGTCGATCGCAACGTCCGCGCGCTTGTTGAACGAGCGGTCGATGAGCTCTTCCGCGGATTCGTACAGGCCCGCCTCAGCCGCTCCGAGCTCGCGGCAGAGCCCAAGTTTGTTTTCCGACCCGACGAGCGCGAGCGGCCGGGCGCCGCGCGCCGCGAGCAGCTGCAGCAGCGCCGTCCCGACTCCGCCGGCAGCCGCGGTGACGACGACGCGATCTCCCGCCGCGACGCGCGCCTGCGCAAGCGCGTACCAGGCCGTGAGGAACACGACCGGCATCGCGGCCGCCTCCACCAGATCCACGCCGTCCGGCAGCGGAAAGACACGCGATGCCGGCGCGACGACTTTTTCGGCGTGGCCGCCGAAGATCGGCACGGCGACGACGAGCATCCCCGGGCGCAGATCCGCGGCTCCCTCTCCCACCGCCTCGACCGTGCCCGAGATCTCCATGCCCGGAACAAACGGCGGCCTCGGTGTTCGCGGATACGCGCCGGCGCGCACGAAGAGGTCCGCGAAGTTCAGCCCGATCGCCGCTGTCTTGACCAGTACCTCACCCGGACCCGGAACAGGATCCGGCCGTTCTCGCAGCACGAGCCTTTCCGGCCCGCCGTACTGATCCACGAACCAGGCGCGCGACGACATGGGCGCCGATTATGTCAACTCAAATCCAGCTCCCTCCCCCTCCGGGAGAGGGGCAGGTGCGGGGGAACCACTCGCCCATCGCTCCTCCTTCCCCTGGCAGACCGCCCCCTGTGAAATACTACACATCTAGCCACACGTTCTTATGTGTAGCCTAAGGGAGGCCCAACAGTGCCCACAAATCTCGCGATTGACGACAGGCTGATCGAAGAGGCCAAGAAGCTTGGTCGCTTCAAGACAAAGAAAGCGGCGGTGACCGCCGCTCTGGACGAGTTCATTCGGCGCAGAAAGCAGCTCCGCATACTCAAGCTCGAGCAGTCCGTGGACTACATGCCTGGCTACGACCACAAGGCGTCGCGCCGCGCGCGGTGAGAGTCCTCGTCGATACCACGATCTGGTCCCTCGCGTTGCGGCGGCGGTCCGCGGGTCGCAATTCTGAAGAGGCAAGACTGGTGAAGACCTGGGAAGAGCTTGTCAGGGATGATCGAATCGTCTTGCTCGGATTGATCCGACAGGAAATGCTTTCAGGAATCGCGGAAAGACTTCAGTTCGAGCGGCTGCGCGACGCCCTGTCGGCATTTCCAGATGAGACCATTCTGACCAACGACCACGTGCGCGCAGCGGAACACTTCAACCGATGCCGAGGCGCCGGCATAGCCGGCTCCCCGGTAGACTTCTTGATCACCGCGGTGGCAGAGCGCCTTTCCGTTCCGATTTTCACGACGGACCCTGACTTCTCGCGTTTCGTGCGCCACCTTCCGATCTCTTTCCTCGATACCACCAGAAAGCGATAGTGGCTCCCCCGAGTCCCCGCGTCCCCCCGTCCCCCCGTTGTCTTTCTCCGCGTCCCCGCCTCCCCGCGTCCGACCTGAGTTAGCCTCCCCTCATAAGGAGACGCCATGCCGCCAGCTCCGCCAGCCACGCCCTATTCAGCCCTGAACTTCCGAGTGGAGCTCGACGGGATCACCGTCGCAGCATTCTCGGAGTGCTCGGGTCTCGCCTCCGAGATCGACGTAATCGAGTATCGCTCCGGAAGCGAGGGGACCTCCACTCGCAAACTGCCCGGCCTTCGGAAGTTCGCCAACATCGTGTTGAAGCGAGGGATCACCAAGGACCGCCAGCTCTGGGATTGGTACAAGACGGTCCTGGACGGAGTGGTCCAGCGCAAGCAAGGCTCGATCGTAATGATGGACGACTCGGGCCAGGAGGTTCTCCGCTGGAACTTCCACCGGGGCTGGCCGCGAAAGTACGAGGGGCCGACGTTCAACGCCAAGACGAGCGCGGTCGCGATCGAGACTCTCGAGATCACGCACGAAGGCTTCGAGCTCGCCTAGGAGTTTCGGCTCGCCTCAGTCGCCGACGTCAGCGCTGCGGACGGCCCGGCACGAACGGCAGCTCGCGGTACACGCTCAAATCGTGGTGGATTGTCGCCGAGCGGCTCTCTCCGTCCTGATCGCTCCACCGGATCGTTGCGGTGATCTTCGCCGGCTCGTCCCGCTCGAAGTACGCCGCGCTGGAGTCGACGAATGCGACGATCTCCTTGTGAGGCGCGAGGAAAAGGAGCTTCCGGAACAGCTCCATCTTCCCGAGCTCGACGCCCTCTGCCGTACAAACGGGTTGATCGAGCTCCACGACAACGTCCGTGGCCGGCGTGTCCCCGATGTTGGCGAGGGAGACGAACAACAACCCCTCATCGAAGACAAAGTCGAGAATCACGTTCGATCGGTCCACCGGTATCCGAGCCTACTACCGTCGACCGATCAGACCGGCAGCGTACCGATCCAAACCGGGCGTTTCGGATCGCCTTGCTCGAAGAGGATCCAGACACTCTGCCCGGCGGCCGGGATCGCCGCCTGCCCGACAGGCACGCAGGGCAGCGCCCAGACGAAATCGATACCGAGAATCTCGGGTATCTGAACGCGAAGGCGCCCGGTTGCAAGCGGATCGGAGGCGTCGGCAACGAGACCTCGGAAAATCCCACAGCACGCGCCTTGCGCGTACTCCTTCGCGGGCCAGTCCCCATCGCTCGCGACACGCGCCACCTGAAGTATCACGCGGCCGTCCCGCCCGCCGGCGGACTCGTAAGTTGCGGTGACAATCTGCGCACCGGAAGGTGGCCGCGCACCGCGCACGCCGTCGCCGAACGTCACGACCCACCGCCCCTGTTCGTCCTCGTGGGCCGTGTAGCGGCGATCGCGCGGCTCCGATTTCTCGAAGGTCGAGACCCGCTCCCACTCGTCGGCCTCCACTTCCAACGTCACCCTTCGCACCGGCTTGCGCTCGTCATCCATGGTCATGGTGTCAAACCCTTAACGTCTAGTGCCGGCGGGGTTTCCAACGAGAAGGATCCGGTATCGCACAACCCCGGCCGTCTCCGCCGGCAAGCGCGCAGCGAAAACGACAACCGCGATCGCGATCAAGAGTCTCTTCACGGGTTCGCGAAGTCTACCCGGAGTCTGTGCCTCTCATATCCAGACCCAACCCCTCTCCCGGCGGGAGAGGGCAGGGTGAGGGGCGCCCTCATCAGGACGAGCCGATCATTTCCGTCAGGGAGCTGAGGAAACAGGCTGACAGGCGTTCGCGTTGACTACGAAGCCTTCCTCGAAAGCGATCTGCTAAGAATCGCCGGAGTCACCCCGCCGGCAAATCGATGACGAGCGCCGGGTTGACGGCCGCGTAACCGATGTCGCAGATCGACGCGTTGGCAAAGATCGTCGCCGGTGTCGTGTGGAGCCCGTAGGCCTCATGAATGTGGCCGAAGACGTGTAGCCGCGGCGGCCGCTCCATCGCCGCGATCCGATCGCGAAGCGCCTCACATCCGATTTCTTCGCCCGTGAACAGGCGGTCGAGGATCCCCATGGGTGGCCCGTGCGTGACGAGAATATCCAGGCCTTCCGGGATCTCCTTCCATTTCTCCGCCAGCGGCGCACCTCGGTCCACGTTGAACGCCCAGTCGCCAAACCGCGGCTGCCACGGCCCGCCCCAGATGCGAAGCCCGGCCGCTTCGACCGCTGTCCCCTCGAGGTATTTCGCGTTCTTTACGAGCGACCGCGCGAGTGGACCGTCCCGCTCGAACAGAAAATCGTGGTTCCCCGCAACGACCACCTTCTCCGGATGCGGCAGCGCCGCAATCCACCCGAGCGCCACGGCGATTTCCCGCAACGTCCCGCGCCCCGTCAAGTCTCCCGCGTGGACCAGAAGGTCCCCCTCGGGAACCTCGAACTGTCCCTGCCGGTTGTGCGTGTCAGAAAGACAAACCACTCGAACCATCACGCTCTCGCTCTATTCACCCTCTCCCGGCGGGAGAGGGTCGGGGTGAGGGGTGCTGTCAAGTCCTTCTACGGGCGGCTATTCCCTCCTGGGTTTCTTGTGGCGAACCTCTTTGGTGTCGAGAACCATCCGCTGTACTTCATTCTTCGCCGCCCGATAATCCTTCTCGTCTACGGCGTTCGAGAGAAGAAACTCCGCCTTGCGCCCCGGTGTGTAGATCTCGATTGGTACAACCGCAATCCCGAAGCGGCGCCGGACCTTCGCCGGCAGGACGCGCGTGCCTCGCTTGCGAACCTTGATTGCCCTAGCCATCGATGCCTGCGAGTGTCTGAATATCAGATATTCAGGCGAACGGCATGACGGGCGGTTGAAACAAAAGGCATCCGCTCCGCGCGGGCGTGAAGACCGTGGCTGACGGAGTGGGCGTCGGGCCTACGACTTCGAGTCGCCGAAGTAGCCGTGCAGCTCGCGCAGTGCTCTTCGATCGATCTGGCGGTGCCGGAGAGCCTGCCGGAGGAGATCCAAGGCGGCGAAACCCTCCGGCACCATCTGCTCCTCGTCGATGATCGGCAAGGCAGCACGGACCTCCTGCTCAGCTTGGTGGTCCTGGCCGGTGTCCAGCAGAACGTCGGCCAACACAAGATGCAGCGCTGCCACGTCTGCGCGCATCCCGACCATCTGGGCGTCTTCCAAAGTCTCGCGGTAGGCGCCGATAGCCTCGCCTAGCTTGCCCTGTTCCCGAAGAATGTTCGCGACAGACCAGCGAAGTTTAACGAGGGTGGTTCGGTTATTAAGCTGATTGAGGAGTGGAAGGGCCTTCCGAGCGTATTCCATCGCCTGGTCGGGCCTGCCGAGAAGTCGGTAGCACTGCGCGAGACTAGTGGCGGCGTGGGCAGTTAAGCGGACATTGCCCTGTGCCTCGGCTTCACGACAAATACCGAGGAACGCGTCAACCGATTCCCCAAATCGTCCCTTCTCGCGAAGGGCGATCGCTCTCAGAAACCGGCACTTGAGCGCATCCTCCGCAAGGCCTATTGAGTTAAAGAATTCCGCCAAGAGAGGAACCGCCTCCTCCACTTCTTCGAACCGGCGCTCTTCAGCCGCCAAGGCAAGCCGTTGATAGCCCACGCGAGCCACGTGAGCGGCTCCGTTCGCGGACTTAGTGAAACCCGTCTCCGCGCGGTCGAACCAACGTCGGGCCTCCTGGCGATGGAACAGGAATCGACATGCCCCTCCGGCGATGAGGGCGAAGTCGCCCAAAAAATGCTCCCGCTCATCGCGGAGTTCGATTGTTGTCTCCGGCGTAGCGAGACAGGAGTAGACGAACTCGGCTCTGGCTTTTGTGTCTGCAGGCGAAGTCTCGCTTCTCGTCCTGAGCGTGTCGCAGACCGCCAGAAGAAACTGGGAGTCGGCGAATAGGTCGAGTTCAATCTCCAAACGATGGTCTATCGGTATCGCCAGTTCGCGCTCGACCTCAGACCCCAGTGGTGACTGAAAAGCCCCGGTCCGAAACTTTCCTAACCATCGCGCCTCCTCATGAGGCTCTTCAAGCCGGCGGCTGATTCGCCAGCCTGCGAATGCGCAATCGGCGAGAAGTTCGGCTCGCTCACCAAAATCCGGCTGTGGCCACGCCAGTCCATGAATGAAGTCATAGAGGCTTCGAGCAACCTCAAGAGGTCTTTCGAGACGGCCTGCGTCAGGCTCCGCCAGCACTTTGCACGCAACGCGGAGAACGAGGATCGCGCGGTCATCGGGCTGGAAGCGTGCTGCTGGGAGTTTGCCTGCCGCGAGAAGACTCAAAAACTCCGGCACCTCGTCCAGCGCGTCGGTGACTGAAAGTTCGGGTGTGACCTCAGACACAGGCGTCATCGCGAGCCAGGTTGCCGTGCCTTTGATCAGGTCGTGGTCATTCATTTCTATTGCTGGACTCCTTCCGTTTCTCTATTTTCTTCATCGGCTTCGGTAGGTGACCAACGCGTGAGGAGCCACGCTCGCCGGCCGGTCTTCCGTCGAAGGTTCAACGCGAGGTTATCGACAGTCTTGTAGAGCCAGGGGCCGGGCTCTCCTGCCGTGTCCAGCTTCGCGAGGGCGACGACGAACGCGTCTTGCACGACTTCGACTGCGTCTTCCGAGCGGAGACCGTACCGGCAAATGACCCTTCGCACCAACCGAAGAAAGAACGCTCGATAAATCGAATCAAAGACGGCGTCGCTCGCATTTGCGGCGACACTTCCCACATCACCGGCTCCAAGGCGCCGGCGTCGAAGCGACGTCATCAAGCTCTCGGCCTAGGATTCAAACTGGCTCAGTTCTCGATACATTACTGTCGCGAGCCCTAATTGCTTTGGCGCGAGCAAGTTGCAGAAACTGGCTCGCGGAGGAGAGTCCGGTGCCCGACGACCGGGCGAATGAGAAGCGCTCGAGACCCGAAGGCGAGCTACGCCTGCGAGTCGCCGAAGTAGCCGTGCAGCTCGCGCAGGGCCTTCCGATCGACCTGCTGATAGCGGAGCGCGTTGCGTAGCAGACTCAGCGCAGCGAATCCCTCGGGGACCATCTGTTCTTCGTCGATGATCGGCAAGGCCGCTCGGACTTCCCACTCCGCCTGGCGGTCTTGTCCTGCGTCGAGCATGACGTCGGCCAACACCAGATGCAGTGCGGCCACGTCTCCTCGCATCCCGACCGCGCGAGACTCGTCCAAGGCCTCTCGGTAAGCTCTCATGGCTTCGTTGAGCTTGCCCTGCTCACGCAGGATGCTCCCCACTTGCCACTGGAGTTTCACGAGGCCGACACGGTTATCGAGCTGCTTCAGCAGCGGAAGCGCCTTTCTAGCGTAGACCATCGCCTCGTCGAAGTTCCCGAGCGCACGATAGAACTGCGTCAGGTTGTTCGACGCCTGAGCGATTAGCCGAAGGTTGCGCTGATCCTCGGCACGTCGGCAGATGTCGAGGAAGACAGCCACAGCACCGTCGATCTCGGAGGTCTCGCCAAGCGCTATGCCCTCCAGGAAGCGACACTTCAAGGCGTCCTCGGCGAGGCCCATCGACTCAAAGCTTTCGACCCACAAGGGTGCCAACTCCAGAACCTCATTGAAGCGTCGTTCCTCGAGAGCAAGCGCGAGCCTCTGATAGGCAACCCGGGCAACATGCGCCAGGCCATTCGCGGATCGAGTAAAACTAGCCTCCGCCCGATCGAGCCAGCGCCGCGCCTCTTCGCGATGAAAGAGAAGCCGGTTCGAGCCGCCCGCAATCAGCGCGAGCTCTCCCATGTAGTACTCACGCTCGTCGAAGAGGCCGATCCTTCGCGTTGGCTCGTCCAGGAAGCCGTAGAAGAAGATCGCCTCATCACGCGCGGCGGTCGGGGCCGTCTCGACGCGGCTACGTAGTACTTCGCAGACTGAGAGCAGCAGCTCGGAGTCCTCTAAGGGGAGTTCGCACCCTTTTCCCAGCCGCTCCGACATCGGCGTCGCTAGAACTCGCTCGGCCATCGCCCAACCTTCCTCGGGTGATAACCGCCGCTCTCGCCACGGAAACGGGATGATTTTGCCCGGCACTAATGGTCTTCCTTCGGGAGATGTCCACCCGGGTTCTCTCGTGCTTCCTGAGTCTTCTCGAGCTCACCCGCGATCCGCTGAGGGCCGAGGGTCAAGCTCCGCTGCACGTTGCCGTCAAGCGGAACTTCTTGCCCAATCTTGCCACTCCAGTAAACATGGCCAGCATTGCAGGCCATCGAGAGCAAGTGCGGCCTCAGTTGGGCCAGCGTGCACGGAGTACCGGGTCGCCGAACGAAGCCATGAAACCAGTCGCGAAGGCAGTCCTCCACCTCGCTCGCTTCCGAGCGCGAGAGCCCGTAATGCTGGAGAAGCGCCGAGTCGATCAGCGGCAACACGCGACCAAAGATTCGGTCGACTTCTTCACGCCGATTCGAGGGGTTACCAGGCAACAAATTTGATCTCTCTTGGAAAGGCTCAGAAGGTTACGCTAACGAAGAGGTGGCGTCAAACACGCGGTGGCCCTGAAGCGGCAAACCGAACGCTGCTTTCTGTGTAAATGACTGAGGAAAGGACCTGAGAGGCCGTCCTCCGAAGACCAACCGGTGTTGTCGCTTAGAACGGGACCGTACTTTGGAGCTTGATCGTCCAAGGCTTCGCGACCGGACGCTGGACAGGACGCGGCTCGGCCGTTCTCTCTTCCGGTCTCGGCTGAGGAATCTCGACAGGCTGCGCGGAAGTGGAGGCCATTCGAATCTCCTTTCGTCCCCTGGGAGGACCACCTGAAAAACGAAAATGAATCTGTCAGGAATTAGATCACAAACTGCGGTGGAGGGGGTCCCCCTGCCTTCACCCTTCGGCTCCTCTCAGAAGACCTGTCCAGGTTTCGGACATTCCCGCCAGCCTAACAATAGAGAGATGGTGCCTCGGACGGCCATCGAGCTCTCTCTGACGTTTGCCAAATCTCTGTTCGCCCAGTAGTTAGCGTCGACCAACTCCCCGCCCGGTTTCCGCCTGGATGCCAAGTGACTGCCGGCGACTGGAAGCTCATCTTCTTCCATACGACTTCGCCTGAAAGCGTAGGCGGACGGCCGCTCACATGCGCGACTGCCCCTGAACGATGATTTCCACTCGGCGATTCTGGGCGCGTCCTGACGGCGTCGTGTTGTCGGCGACTGGCTTCGTGGCTCCGTAGCCGTGGATCTCGATGCGATCCGGCGAGACGCCGCTGGCGACGAGCACCGCCTTGATCGATTCCGCGCGGAGGTCGGATAGTCGGAGATTGAACTCCGCTCGCCCGGTCGAGTCCGTGTGGCCTTCGATGAGAATGTGCCTGTCTGGAACGTTGGCGAGCGCTTTACCAATCTCCGCGACCCGATCGCGGACGCCCGGGAGCACGTCGGACCGGCCGGTCGCGAAGTAGACGCTTCCCGGAAGAGTCAGGACGATGCCGCGGGATTCCTGCCGCGTGCTCCTCTCGATCCTCTGCAGGCGCTCGAGGAGGTCCGATTGCGTAGTCGCGCGCTGCTCGGCTTCCGCTCTGCGTTCCTCCTGCTGCTTGCGAAGGGCTTCAAGATTGCCGCGCTCTTGGGCGGCCGCACGGCGCGCTTCTTCTGAGCTCTTGCGCTCAGCCTCGAGCTCGGTCTTCAGTCGGTCCAGCTCCGCCTGGCGCTGTTGCTCCGCGGTTTTTTGGTGTTCGGCATCCAATTGCGCCGTCAAGGCCTTTTCACGTTCCTCTGCCGCCAGGCGGTCCTGTTCCCGCTTCGCGAGCTCTGCTTCGAGACGCTCGCGCTCGATACGCGCCCGCGCCTCGGCCTCGAGCCGCTGCCGCTCCGCCTCAGACTGCGCCTTGAGAGATATGACCTTGATTTCCGCGTCTCGCACCGCGATCTCGAGCTGAGCCTTGCGCCGTGTCTGGTTCTCGAGCTCCTCATGGGCTCGTCTTGAGCGCGCGCGATACTGGGCATCTCGCGCTTCGCTCTCCGCGAGCCTCGCGTAATGCGCCGTCAGCTCGAGGTCATGATTCTCTCTCCAGGTATTTTGAGCGAGCGAGAGATGGGCGGCTGCGGCGTTGTAGGGTTCCGCGGCCAGAGTGTCCGCGCCTGCGCTTCTCGCATCCTGGAGCGCCATCTGCGCGTCCGAGACCTCTTGAGGAGCGACGCGTGGAGTCGAAGCGCAGCCAAACCCCAGCAGCGCCGCGGCGATGAGAATCCCGGAGAACAGGTTGGTCTGTGGTGATCGCATGGCTTGCCTCGCGTTCCTGCTAACGGATCTGCTGGTTGAGCTCTCGAGTCCGCTGCTCCAGGGCGTCCGCCTCTTTCTTGAGGGCTGCCGCCCGCAGCTCGACATCGACAGCCTTCGCCTGACTCTCGGCAGCCCGGGCAGCGGCCGTCGCTTCTTCGAGGGCGCGGCGGGCCGCAGGGTGACGGCCCTTGGCTCGCTCGCTCTGCGCTATGGACAAGGCAGCCCGGGCGCGATCGAGCATCGGTTTCGCGTGTTGTGTCGCAGCGGCGTTCTCCGCAGAGCGGATCGCCAGCTCGACCGAGGTGACTTCCTCGTCCTTCACCTTCTGTCCAGTGGACACGGAGGCCACCGCGAGGAGCACGAGAGTCATTCCGAAAATGGAAAAAGTCTTTCTTCTGTTCATGGCGACCTTTCCGTGCAACCTTCGGACCAAAGTTTTGCGGTAGGCGCCTCCCTCCCGTGCCAGCAGGTCGCTTCCGCTCACTCGGAACGTGCGCTTGCGGACCCACCGACTCGCGGGTCGGCCAAAGGGCTCAACCGAGTCCCTGGGTCCCCCGCCTCGTCGTTTTCAGGAAATCTCGCAACCCGGTTGCCCACGCAGCTCTGTCCGAGTATGCGAAGCTCCCGCCATGAAGAGTATTTACAGACGAATCCGTTCGATTGCGGACGGCGAAACATCTCGTCTTGCTCGTCGCGTTCTCTTTGCTTTCGTTCTGACGTTCATCCTCTCGCGCGCCATCGTGCTTCTCATCATGTCGCGAAAGATTCCGCTCATGTACCTCTACTTCCGGGGCACCCACGTGCATCACTTGAACTACGGCATTCTGCTGTTGACGGTGACGGGTGGATACCTGCTCTTTGCTAAACCGCATCTCACCGCTAAAAGGCGAGCCGCACTCGTGTATGGCGTCGCCCTCGCTCTGACTTTCGATGAGTTCGGCATGTGGCTTCATCTTGGCGGCAGCTACTGGCAACGTGCCAGCGTGGATGCGGTGGTCGTGATCGCGTCGTTCTTAAGCTTGCTCGCCCTTGCGCCTTCCCTCGAGCACATCCGGCCCAGACACCGATGGGCTCTCTTCGCACTTGTTCTCGCGATCGTCGCTTTCGGAACGGTACTCGTCATCGCCGGCAAAGAGGTTGGAAAGTTAGAAGGCCCCAAGCTCCGGGAGCTCGAAATGTCGTCCACACCCTAGACTACCCGCCGACCTCGTTGAGATCCGTAAATCCGTCCGGCGAAGTTGTCCCCGTACCTTAGCCGTGCACATATGGGACGCTCCTCCCCCGCCACCGCCGGAGGCGCACGCTTGGACCGCATATATCAGATCTGATATAGCCGCGCGCTTCCCCTCTCTCGGCGGGAGAGGGCCTGCCCTCCGAAGCCTTGGCGAAGGAGGGCCTACTGTTGCTTGAAGATATCTACGGCAATGAAGGTCGCCGGCGCGGTTCCCTTGTTCTCGACGCGATGATTGGTCTCCTTGTTTTCGAACCACACCTCTCCCGGGCCGTACTCCTTGGTGACGTCGTTGCGCGTCTCGGTGATTCTGCCCTCGAGCACGTAGACCGTGCCGGGTCTGTCCTTGTGACTGTGGAGCGCGAAGAATCCCCCGGGCTCGATGGTGATCTTGCGCATGCGAAGCTGGCGGCCGGCCATGCTGCCTTCGATCTCGGGGCCGAGGTCCACCCCGGCGAGAGGAGTGATCGTCACACCCTTCATCGCGGGCGCCGCCGGCTGCTCGCCCCTGGCACTCCATGAAACTGCGATCAACGCGAACCCCAGTGCCAGTCCCGCCGACTTCAACGTCCGTCGGCTATTCATGGGCCTTCTCCTTTCGCCTCGCGACCGGTAAATCACTCTGAAACTGTCGGACGCTCTGGTCGGCGTTCAGCTTAGCACCGCGGTGGCTCTGGAGACCGGGGTGGCGCGGATTCGACTCGAGCCGGGCCAATGTCTTACGGACCGCAAAGAGCCGCTTGGCAAGTCCTGTATCGCGCTCCAGCTGTCCGAGGGTCGCCTTTGCTCTGGCCGTGAGGTGCAGTGAGAAGGGCACCGGGCGTCGGCTACTGCTTCAGGTACTTCTTGAAAGACATCCGAGTCACTCGCCCGGCCTTCGCATCCGTCAGACCAGCCTTGACGCTGTCCAGCGCTTCCTTGTTTTCATACAGCCAGCGTTCATCCGCCGGAACTTCGACGAAAGGTTCGAGAACGATCCTTCCATCTTTCTGCCGGCGTGCCCGGTAGCTGCTCACTCCCTCCGCGAGCTTCCCAAGCGTGATTCGGCCCTTTGAATCCGGACGGAACCGGTAGCCCCGTTCGTTGGTGGCGCGTTCGCTCATGCATCCATCGTAGGGTTAGTGGGATTCGTGTCAAGTGGGATATCCCACCAAATGATGGGCCGCCGAGCGGGAGAGCTCGGTTCACTGCGGCTCTGACCTCTTTTGGTTTCTTTGGCCCTCTGATAGGGCACTG
>Ga0070706_100002434_pt1 | contig 18757 bp, 16 predicted proteins | sample KBSK5501metaG_FD_65476 | JGI IMG/M metagenome (GOLD analysis project Ga0070706, IMG submission 65476) | Corn, switchgrass and miscanthus rhizosphere microbial communities from Kellogg Biological Station, Michigan, USA - KBS K5-50-1 metaG | ecosystem: Host-associated > Plants > Roots >... | reverse complement strand
GCAAGGATTGGGTGCTGCTGTTGCTCTTCCTGCCCTTTGTCATCATCGCGATGCTGATCGCAGGGCAGAGGGCCATTCAACTCGCGCCGTATTGGAACCTGCACACCAACCTCGGTTCGAACGTGGATCTGAACCCGGCCAACGGCCCGGGGGGCGATTCAGGCATCCAGCCGCTTCGTCCTGAGATCCTGACGCCTCCCATCTGGAACGATACTTTTCTCACGCCCACCGGCGACCAGCCCAGCGCGACGGCGCCGACGTTCGTGGTTTTCGATCCCAGCACAACGCCGAGCGCTTCGCCAACGCCTCAACCTACAAATACGATCGCCACCCAGCCGACCAATCCGACCGGCACGGTAACGGTAACAGCCACCAAGACCAAGAAACCAAAGGGCACACCGACCACCACCGCGACGGCTACGGCTTCGCCATCTCCATCTGTGACTTCCATGCCTGTGGGGGCCTCGGCCACCGTTCCCCCCCAAGTTAACGAGGGCGCACCTGATGCCTCTTACGGTACGCTTGCAGATGGCACCTACACGGTGGTGACCCTCGCCTCCGCGGTCGTGGTGACCAATCCTTCCGATACGGCCCCGGACCTGGTCTATTACGAACGCGTCGCGTCGCCGTCTCCAACAGATTGCCCTACTAGCCAATGTATTAGCATGGACGGCGTCATTGTGGGCATTTCCCAGAACTCGAACGGCAATCCGTATTATCAGGTGTTCAACTGGGGGGACGGCGTGCCGGATACCAACACCAATGTGGACACCAATTTGCCGGCCATCCCGCCCGAGACCGATAACGCCACCATCGCCACAAGCGATCTGTATGGCACAGCCCCAAATCAAACAGGGATCACCATCGACGTGGATAATGCCTCCAGTCATCCACCGCCAGGCAGTTACTCGTATGTGGTTATCATCGCGCCTGCCAGCCCTCCGAATGACGGGAACGACGGTGCGGAGGTCGACGCGGTCGAAGCATTGCCATAAGACACCTCGTCTGCAGGAACGCAAGCAGATACCAAAATGGAGTGGACTGATAGTCCACTCCATTTTTGTTGCTTGACCGGCCTATGCGGTGGGGGACTGTTGCGGCGTGCCCGGGGGTTTGGAAATTAGTCAGCTATTCGACACTTGACCCCTCTCCCCTCCGGTCCTACAATTCACATATCCTTCCACATTTCGCTGAACTCATCAGAGGAGAACCCAATGGCAGACTTTCTTTTTCGCGGCGACCTGGCCGGACTCGACCCGGACGTCTTCGAGCTGACCCAATTGGAGGCGGAGCGGCAGGCCCGCAAGCTGATTCTCATCCCGTCCGAATCGACCGCGCCGCTGGCGGTGCGTGAGGCGTTATCGTCCGCGTTCCAGAATATTTACGCCGAGGGCTATCCCGATGAAGAGACGCGCTGGATGTCCGAAGAGGAAATCTTGGATTACCCGGCGCGTCTGGCTGACTATCGCCGCAACGGCGACCCGCGTTACTACAAGGGCGTCGAATACGCGGACCTGGTCGAGGCGCTGGCCCGCCGCCGGGCGGCGGAGGCCTTTGCCGCGAACGGATATACGGTCGACCAGATTTACGTCAACGTGCAGGCCCTCTCCGGCGCGCCCGCCAACAACGCCGTCTATCAGGCCCTGATCAATCTCGGCGAGACCGTGATGGGGCTCAATCTGCTGCACGGCGGTCACCTCTCGCACGGCTCCTCGGTGAATCGCAGCGGCAAGTGGTTCAAGGCGGTGCATTACACCGTGGACGAGAACGAGAAGCTGGATTACGACAAGATCCGCGCCCTGGCGCTCGAAGCGAAACCCAAACTCCTGATTGCCGGATACTCGTCCTATTCGTGGGTTCCGGATTGGAAGAAGTTCCGCGCGATCGCGGACGAGGTCGGTGCATTCTTCCTGGCCGACATCTCGCACATCGGCGGATTGGTCGCGGCAGGTGTCGTGCCTTCGCCGGTGGGGCACGCGCACGTCGTGATGTCCACCACGCACAAGAGTCTCGATGGCCCGCGCGGCGCAGTGTTGCTGACCACGTATCCGGATATCGCCAAGAAACTCGACAAGGCCGTCTTCCCCGGCGAGCAGGGCGGACCGCACGTCAACGTGTTCGCCGCGCTGGCCCTGACCTTCAAGCTGGCGCAGACGCCGCAGTTCAAGAAGCTGCAGGCGCAGACCATAAAGAACGCGCAGGCCATGGCCGACCAGTTCAAGAAGCGCGGGCTGCGCGTGCCGTTCGGCGGCACGGACTGCCACATGCTGAACGTGGACGTCACCTCCGTCAAAGGCGAGGATGGTTCACGCCTCACCGGCGACCAGGCGGCGCGCATCCTCGATATCGCCGGCGTGGTCGTCAATCGCAACACGATTCCGGGCGACAAGAATTCGGTAGACCCGAGCGGCATCCGCATGGGCACGCCGTGGATCACACAGCGCGGTTTCACCGAGAAGACCTCGCGTGATCTGGCAGACGTCATGGCCGACGTGCTGCTGGCCTGCGCGCCGCACAGCGTGGACACGCCGCGGCACGGGCGTCAGCGCCGCGCCAAATTGGATTTCAATGTGTTCAACGACGCCAAGCTGCGCGTCCGCAAACTGGCAGCCGCGGCAGGCATCGACTTTAAGTTCAAGAAGAGCGGATACCCGCATTTTTATTTCATCGACGACAAGTCAACCTCGGGCGCCTTCGAATTGAGTGGCAGCCGGGTACGGCAGATGCTCGATTACGCGGCATCGAGCGATTTGTCGTTTCTGAAGAAAGGCAAATCGCAGGAGACGTCCATCGCAACGCCCAAAGGCACGGTCAAAGGCACACTGACCTGTGTGGATGCGACCACGTACCGATTGCAGGTCCCCGCCGCGAAGTCAGGACTGGTCGCGACCTGGCTGCGCGATCTATCGGACGGATATACCTCGTTCCATTTGGATGACAAAAAGGATTTCGACGCCCGGAGAATGCCCGGCCCGTTCATTGTGACAGATACCAAGGCAAAAAAGGCAGGGGCGCAATATATTGCGCCCAAATCGGGCGAGGAAAAGCCCTGGTTTATCGGAATCGAATCCACGTCTAAGAAAGACGCGCTGCCATCATTCCAATGGAAGGACGCCGAAGGCGAGTTGAAGAAGACGCGCTTGAACCAGGTCCATCGCGAGTCCGGCGGACGGATGGTCCCCTTTGCGGGCTGGGAGATGCCGGTGGTGTACACGAGCATCTACGAGGAACATCTCGCCACGCGTCAGGCGGCCGGGCTGTTCGACGTCAGCCACATGGGCGTGTACGACGTGCGCGGCGCGGACGCGGCCTCGTTCCTCGACACGGTCTGCGGCAACGACTGCGGCGGGCTGCAGCCTGGCGAGAGCCTGTACACGCATTTCCTCACGCCCGAGGCGGACGTTCTGGATGATACGCTCGTCTATCGCCGCGGCTCCGACAATTTTCTGGTGGTTGTGAATGCCTCGAACGATGACAAGGACCGGACCTGGCTGGAGAGCGTGCGGGACGGCAAGGTCTGCATCGACAGCGCCCGGCCCTGGGCGCGGACCTATGGCTACAATGCCGAGATCCGTAACCTGCGCGACCCGAAAGCGGGTTCCGCCATGCGGGTGGACATTGCCCTGCAGGGACCCAAGTCCCGTGACACATTGCTGGCGATGGGTGTGGACGATAAGACCAAAGCTCGCATCATGAAGCTGAAGCGCACGGAGTTGTGCGATGCGGTGGTCGGCGAATTCGACCTGATCGTCTCGCGCACCGGCTACACCGGGGAGAAGATGGCCTTCGAGCTGTTCGTCCACCCCGACCGCGTCGTTGATTTTTGGAAGGCGGTGTTGAAAGCTGGTGAACCGTTCGGCGTCAAGCCGATCGGCTTGGGCGCGCGGGACTCGCTGCGCACTGAGGCGGGCCTGCCGCTGTACGGCGACGAGATGGGCGCGGGCTCCGGCAAGCACGGCGAGCGCGACCTGGGCGTGGCTGAAGGCGGCTTCGGTTCGTACGTCAAGACTTACAAGCCGTGGTTCATCGGCCGCGAAGCCTACATCGCCCGCGAGAAGGAGCGCAAACGCCTGGTCGTGCGCTTCCGCTTCGACGATCAGCGGGTGCGTATGGCGCACAACAGCGACCCGGTCGTCGACAAGGACGGCAAGACCATCGGCTACGTGACCTCCTGCGCCATCGACAGCGAGCGCTTCCTGACCGGCCAGGCGTTCATCGACTTGAATCACGCAGCCGAAGGCACGCCGATTCAGATTTATCAAGGCGGCGTAATGGATCGCCCCGCCACACCTGCGAAAGTGGTGAGCAGGTTCGCGAAATTGTAAGAGCGATTGGAGGCATCTCATGAATCAGTATAGGCCTCAGCTAATTCGAGTGGCCGTCGTCTTGATGGTGGCCTTTGCAGCGTCGGTCTTGCGTTACGGATTTCCGCCGAGTGAAGGATGGATAGCGTTTCTTGGGGCCATGATCTTCTTTATCGGCGTTCAGGTCCCAATCTGGTTCACAACGGATCGATTTAAGGATAAATAGCCTTGAATCAGAATTGATCGGGCAACAGGATTTCCGCCTGCCACGGCCGCGAAGGTGCGGGAGTTTGGGGAATGTGGAACTATGTAAAGCGCCCTTACGCCGATTACGTAGTACAATGAAAGCCGGTCGCAGATGGTAAATTGCCTGTAAGCGGGGGTCTTGAGCTTAGTTTGCAGGCAGCACCACGAACCCTTGCAAGAAACCAGAGATTCAAAGGACGCCGCCTCGCGGAGGTGCGTCCTGTTATTTAAGAGACCGGAAGGAGAGCCATACCGTGAACAAGGCAAAATTCGAGGAAAAATGGAACAAGCTCCGCGGCCAGGTCAGCGCCCGCTGGAGCCTGATGGCCGAGTACGACCTCAACAAGGTGGACAAGGCCGACGTGAAGTACGATAATTTCGTCACCAAGCTGCAGGTCAAATATGGGTACACCCGTCAGCAGGCCCGGGAGGAAGTCGGCAAGCTCTGGGCGGAGTACGAGGCCAGCCACGCAGGGGACGCATGACTACACAGGAACCGACCCAACCGGGCGCGGGGCCCGTCAAGACCAAATCCAAGCGGCCGTCCAAGGGGATGCGCAGGCATAATCCCAGGCTGAAACAGGAAGCCCGCAAAGCCGGCGTCGCCGGGCCCGTATTGAAGAAGAGAAAATCCGCCGCATAAGCATTGAAAGCAGGAAGAGAATCGACAACCGGAACGCGAGGTTCCGGTTGTCGATTTAATGTACGCACAGATTCTTCTTTATTGCCGGAAAAGCGGGTTATCCGGGGCACACCAGTGATGAAGGTGGGGGAATGAGAACCGTTGCCTATATCCTATAAGAACAGTAAGATACAAACCTGCCGGCGCGGCTTTCGCCGCCTGCTCCCTATCCAACTAATATGTCAAAACGGATTTCGTGGTCAGCCGCGTTAGCAACCGTGGCGGGATGCATAATATTCATCGTGATCGTTGTCGATCCGATCTGGACGCGCCTGGGTCTGCACGTGCCGGCCAGGCCGGATCTTCCGGTGAATTTCACACAGCCCGTGGACGGATATTTTTATGTGCAAAACGCAGAGCACGGGTATTCATGGGGGAGCGATCAGCATCTGAGCATATGGTTTCATCCCCTGCTCATGTGGGCGATCGATCTGCTGCCGCCCGCCATTCCGGGAAATGTTCGCCTTTGGCTCGTCAGCGTCGTTTCCGGAGTCGCTGCATTGGGATTGGTCCGCAGCCTCCTTCAGGATTTTTCGGAGGAAAAGGTCAATCCCTGGATGATCGCCCTGATCTCCATCCTCCCGGGCGGGTTGGCGATCGCGACCGGGAACGCTGAATTCCCCTGCCTGATGTTTACAGCCGCCCTGTTGTTAAGCGTCTTGAAGCGAGATAATTTCCTGCTCCCCTTTCTGTGGGGCGGGCTGGCAGTTCTCACCAAGCCCAACGCCCTATACATGGTGCCGGTCCTGATGGTTTACCTGATTCATGGCCATGTCCGCAGGGACCGCAGGCTCGCCATCGGAAGCCTGATCGGCATCTCCGCCATCCTGCTGGCTTTCACGGCTTGGGTCCTGTTCGTTGACTACCAGAGTCACGAATTCGGCGCATACTGGGCCGCCAGGCAGGTCAGCATCATCCCGTTTAGAAACGGACCGTTCTCCCTCTGGGCGCTGAGCATGGACGTATTTCTCCACACCCCGGATGCGCGCTTTAGATTGAAGTTTGCCTCGGCCCTGTTCATCCCGCTGGTGGACCTGTCACTCGCTTTCGTCATTTCCTGCAGGAGGCAGGTCGATCGAATTGCCATGATCGCCGGAATAGGCGCGATCATCGTTTCCACCTTTCTCCTCGACAATCCCACCAAAGTGATCGTGTACATGATCACTTTGCCTACTCACTTCATCGTCAGCCTGCTGTTCATCAGGGAAGCCTTCGCAAGGGACGACTCGAAAAACATTTCCGAGAGGATCGTCCGGAGATCGGCCGGGGTTGTTTATCTCTGTTATTGCGGCGTAATGCTGATATTTTTTGTTCTTGGCACGCCCCTCAGATGGTACTATTAGGAAATGATCCCGTGATTGACCGCAATCCAAATGTCAATATCAGTCTTGGGGCGCGGATAGCCAAGATAAGCAACCGCATATCCTCCAATAAGAAGATATTGAACACCCTTATCGTTGAGTAATTTCTAGAACTCTTTGAAGTCGAGCGGAAGCTCTATGTCCATAGTTGATGCGGCGAAGGATTTCCACCTGGCGCAATCGCTCTTCTGGCGTGCGGGAAAGCCAATATGCCTTTTCGTCGGTCTGATTGGTCAGGGATGCAACAGAAAAGGCCTTACGATTTATTTTGTTTGATTTCAATGAGATTGGTTTTGTAGCCATTGACTTAATTATAGCATTATCGTTGGAAGCATTATATGAAATGCCCTAGTTGATAACATAAGCTTTGGGTCCTACTCAAGCTACGGTCACTATCTGTAAATGGCCTAGCAAGGGAATATCCCTTGACTTTTGAACATTTGTTCTATTATAATCCTGCCGATTACCGCACCCTGGACGAAAAGACGCGCATTCTCCCACACTGACCCTCCTGCCGTCCAAGAGACCGAAAGATATGATTCGATGCTTGCATCCTAGAGAATGTTTCTGCTGCCGCGGCGTCTACGGCGATTTCTGGAAAAAAAGCGAAAGGGGCGCAATTCACGCGTCTTCAAGCTGGATGGCCAATCGGCCATGACCTTGATCAGCATCGCAGAGCAACAGCGCCGGCCAAAGGAGGATGTCTACGCCGAAGTGATTCGAGCCGGCATCCACAAGGTCCTGGCAGGGAATGTGGATTACGCCAAAAAATGGGACCTGTTGACTCCCCGCGAGCAGGAGGTCACTGCCCTGATATGCCTGGGATATCGAAGCAATCAAATGGCCGAGATCCTGGCGGTCTCATACGACACAGTAAGGTCCCACTCCAAGCACATCTATGAAAAATTCGGCTTGAGCAGAAAAGAATTGCGCCAGGCGTTGCAGGATTGGAATTTTATGGAATGGTGGAAAAACACCCACGCCTAGGGGTTGCGTACCTCCCGCAGCCAGATGCGGGTCACTCACTCATCACTCCCTGTTTCACTCAAAAAATCACTCAAAATCCCTTGCCTGGGATTTTTTGTTTAATGTATCCTGATGGCCATGGGTACACTTGCGAACATATCATCAGACCGTTTGGGGTTGGCGGCCCGGTCCCGTCGTCTCGTATTGCTGGAAACCGCGGGCAGGGAGGGCGAGGCGATCACAGAATTGGTCGCGGAGCTGGCGCTGCGCGGACCGCTTTATGTCATAGCCGGGGGGGAATGGCTCCCCGCCTATTCCCTAAGCCGCTCCATCCGGCGCCGGACGGTTCAAGTGAAAGAGAGCCTGGCTCGTGTCCGCCTGGCGCGGCCTTTCACCTGTTATCAACTTCAGGATTTGCTGGCCCAAACCAGGCCGGAAAGCGAGCCGGTTCTGATATTGGACTTCCTGCACCATTTTTACAATCCCGATATTGACCTGCCCGTGCGCCGTCGCACATTCCAACAGTGCTGCGGGCATTTGCAGCGTCTTTCTTTTTCAAGGCCCACGCTTGTATTTGCAGAGAAGTTAAACACGGAAGAGTATGGGCAATTTTTTCCTCCCTTGGCCTCCATTGCAGATGGGGTCTTCATTGTCGAAGGTGAAATTCCGAGAGAGCCTTCACAGCTTACGTACTTTTAGGGCCGAATCCCATGGGGCGCACCCTTCCCTCCGCCACACAGATCGTTCTGGACGAGCTCGACGAGCTGAGGTCCTTCTATGATGCACTTCGCCGCAGCGATCAGCTGATCTTGGACAAGTTCTTTGAAGACGTGCTGCAGCACCGGGCCGCCATCGCCAACGCCACCAACCTGCTGCCCATCGAAGTCATGCCTTTTGTCATGCTGCTGGAAGCATACAAGAAGAACGATCGCGCCTTCGGTCAGCTTCATGCTGAAATGCAGGGATTGGCACGCGCAATCGAAACGTTCGCATCTAAAAGATGAAGGAATATACGGGCTGGTTGTTCGACCTGTACGCCCATCCCGAAAAGGGATTGGTTGTATGGCTGGTTGGGGAGGACGGCAGGCCGTACCGCTTTCATCAGGATTTTGAAATCACCTTCTATGTCGGCGGGCCGGTCCCACGCCTGAGGGAGTTATGGACCTTCCTGCGCACAAGGGAGAAGGTGAAATTGGTACGTACGACAAGAGAAGACCTGTTCGATGGCCCTCAAGACCTGATGGAAGTGCGCGTTCCCGGCCCTTTCAAATATCAACGATTGTTCAAACAGACCCGGGAGTGCTTCCCCGACCTGATCTATTACGATGTCGACATTCCCCTGTCGCTGCGATTTATGGCCGCCCGCAACGTCTTTCTCATGGCGCATTGCAAAGTGGCTGCGCAGCCGGACGGGAATCTGATCGACATCACCGCACTGGACGTGCCCGAGGAACTCGATCCCCAACTGCCACAATTGCGGAAACTGGCCCTCAGTCCGGATCGTGAGCCCTCCTCCAAAACACCGCCGCGATATCTGCTGGCGAAGTACGGCGGTTTTTCCGTACGTGCGCCGCTGGACAAGCCCCGCGAACTCCTGGCCCTGCTTAACGGCATTCTCTCCGCGTATGACCCGGATGTCATCCAGACCCGCTTCGGTGATACCTGGCTGTTCCCGCTTTTGGAGGAATTATCCAGGCAGACCGGAACTCCGTTCCATCCCAATCGCGATCAGTCCGTCCCGGTGCTGCGTCGCGGAGAAGTGACTTTCTTCAATTATGGCCGCGCCCACTATCGCGGTCCCCAGGTGCATCTGCGCGGGCGCTGGCATATTGACGTTGAAAATTGCATGACCTATGGCGCCTACGGTCTGCTTGGGGCGATCGAACAGACCCGCATCACCGGCGTACCTCTTCAGGAGATGGCCCGGCGTTCGCCGGGGGCGGGGGTCGCCGCCATGCAGTCACTGACCGCGCTGCGACGCAAGGTGCTCATTCCTTATCAACATCAAAAAGGGGAGATTCGCAAGACCTATGCCCAGCTGGTGAGGGCCGATCGCGGCGGGCTGATCCTGCAGCCGCCCATCGGCATCTTCGCCAACGTGGCCGTCCTGGATTTCACGTCCATGATGGCCTCCATTATGATCGAATTTAATGTATCGCCTGAAACCGTCGGCGCAGAGGATGAGGCTGCATTCGAGATCCCCGAGCTCGGCATCAAGATCGGTTCCCAGCCGGGGTTAATGCCCCAGACATTAAAACCCATGCGTGACAAGCGGCTGGCCATCAAGCGGTTATTAAAAAGCCTCGATAAGAAAGACCCCCGCTATCGTTCCTGCCGGCATCGCTACAAACCCGTCATGGACGGCTTGAAGTGGTTGACGGTGGTGGCCTATGGACGCCTGGGCTTCGCCAATTCCACTTTTGGGCGCATCAATGCCCACGAGGTGGTCAGTTATCTTTCCAGAAAAGTCATCCTGCAGGCCAAGGCTATTGCGGAAGACAGAGGCTTCACCGTGCTGCATCTGTATGTGGACAGCCTGTTTGTTTCCCGCCCGGATGCTTCTGCTGAGGACTTTCAGACGCTGGCCGATGAGATCGAGCGAGAGACACACCTGCCCATCGAATTACAAAAGATCTATCCATGGTTCGCCTTTTTGGGGACGCGCGACAATCCCAACATATCGGTCGCGAATCGCTTCTATGCACTCTCGGCGGATGGAGAACATAAGATCCGGGGAATTGCATTGCGCCGCAGCGATACCCCGCGTTTTGTGGCAAACACCCAGACGCAGATTCTGAACATTCTTGCAAAAGAACCAGACCCGGCCAGGCTCGCCGGTCTTTTGCCTGAAGCACTGGCGGTGGCCCGGGAGCAGCTATCCCTCTTGAAGAAAAGAGAGGTGCCCTTGGAGGAATTGGTCGTATCGCAGACGCTAAGCCGGGAGTTGAGCGAGTACAGCCATTTTTCTGCTGTAGCTTCCGCCGCCAGGCAATTACAGCTTCGAGGTAAATCTCCCCGGATGGGGCAGCGCATCCGGTTCATATACACGGGCCCGGGCACGGCCCATGCCTGGGACCTGCCTGTTGCTCCTGATCCGCGCACAGTTGATCTCACTCGCTACAGGGAGATGATCTTGCGTGCGGTTTACGAAGTCCTCCACCCCCTGGGAATGACCGAGAAGATGCTGCGAGATTGGTTATTCGGCGGGGCGAGTTATGTGATGTCTGTTGGCGAACTGGGTTCTTCAGATCCGACGAAATTAGCCCTGCCCTTGTTTAATGACATAAAATATTTACATGTGGATTCGCTGTGATGCGGCCCGGAAGAATGGGGGATTGAATATCAAAACGCAATTTGCTACGTTAAAATAAAACAACGCCGACCCGCCACATTCCGCCGCCACGGTTCATCCCCAGCCATGTGCAAGCCGGCCTTTTTGTGAACCTCATGGGAGCACAATGATGAAAAGAAAACCTGCACTTCCCGGTCTCCTGCTCAAGGGACTATTCGTCCTGCTGCTGGCCTGCCTGGCCTTGCAATCTGCCGGAGGCGCCGGCCTGGCCGCCCCCAACCGCCAGGACACCACGCCGCAGGTGCCGCTCGTCTGTTCCACGAACGTATCGCACGAATACTGCGACCTGCAGGTCGTGCTGCTGATCGACGACACCGGCAGCATGCGCTCCAACGACCCCACCCACATGCGGAACCAGGGCGCCAAGAACCTGGTGGACATCCTGGCCCAGGAATACTACCAGCCCGCCCTCGACGCGCAGGCGCTCGACCCCACCGTGGTCCTTCCGGATGTCAGGGTGGCGGTCATCCATTTCAGCCAGTGCATCTCGAAGGAGCCGCTCGACCATTGCGACAAGGACGTGAAGTTCAACTCCGGCTGGCTGCCCATCACCGCCAAGGACGAGCTCTACAAGGATATCGACTGGCTCAACACCCAGCCGGTCTTCTACAACATCTTCCAGTTCACGCGCTTCCCCGAACCGTTCCAGGCCGCGGTCGACCTGTTCAACGCGCCCGAGGCGGCTCCCAAAAGCGATTGCGCCCGCCGCATGGTGCTGCTCCTCACCGATGGCACCCCGGAGGACCGGGCCGGCCCGCTGGGCGAGCCCGCACTCGGCCAGCAAATGGGCCAGGTCAAGGACATCCTCAAGGATTACCTCGCCCGGCCCGAGAACCATGTCTACGTGACGGCCTTCAAGATTGTCAACCGCTACTGGCAGGCCAATGAGCCGTACTGGCAGGACATCGCCGGCGCCGAGAACGTCTCGCTGGAAAAATCGCTCGATGAAGTGGCGAGCCGAATGGAGAAGATCGCCGCGCCCAACGTCGGCGTACAGAGCTATACGCTCAACCCGAGCGCGGAGGACCCACAGCTCTATCAGTTTGTGGCGCTGCCCCATCTTGATTCCCTGCGCGTCACGTACTACAAGCTCGACCCCAGCTCGAGGCTGACCATCACCGACCCGCAAGGGAACCCGGTCACCCCCGGCGATGGGGTCAAACAGACCGGCGGGGATACCTCCATCGAAGTCTGGACCTTGAGCGAGCCGCCTGAGGGTACCTACCAGATCAGGACTTCGCTCAAGGGCGGAATCGTCACTGCCATTCCGCTCTACGCGGTCGGCGTCCAGCTCGAGGCCCCGAGCGCCTCACGGCCCTTCGTCCAGTATCTGGACGGCCAGGTCCGCTTCAAGCTGCTCGACAGCCAGGGCCGGCCGATCCTGCCGACTGACAACCCGGCCTACACCCTGGACGTGCAGGCGAGCGTAACCGATGAAGCGGGCCAGACCACGCCGTTATCCCTCACGCTCGAATCTCAAGGCTACCAGGCTACGTGGATTCCGGCGGACACCGGAAAGGTGACCGTGCACGTCAGCGCCGAGCTGACCGATGTCAACAACAACACGGCCTGGCGCTGCGATGGTGACGCAGGGGAAGCGCAAGTCGATCCGGTGACGGTAAAGGTAGACGTTCCAAGCGAGTGCACGCCGGAAAAGTCTGCGCTCATCGTGCCCTTGCAACTGGCGGATGCGTCCACGGGTGACGGTGCGAGCACGAGCCAGGCCATCCAGTGGCAGGCCACTTCGGTCACAGTGCCCGGTGGCAAGCAGGTCGAGAGCTCCGTCCAACTGGTCAACGCCCAGGCAGGAAAGTACCAGTTGGTGATTCGGCCCGTGACCGGCGAGGACGTCCGAACCCACCTGACTGCCAGCGTAATCGTTGGTGATCAGCCGATGCAGATATACAACGATGATTTCACCGCCACGATCTGCGCCCTCCCGGCTGCTTCACCCACGCCTTTCCCGCCCCCTCCGCCGCCGACCCCGGCGAAATGCGGCCCCGGGTTGAACTGCCTACTCTGGCTGCTCATCCTGCTGATCGTCGCCGTGCTGACGTGGCCGCTCTTCCGCAGGAAAGATGACGAAGAGCGCTTCCCATTCTGGATGCTGTTGATCGTGTTGTTGATCCTGCTGCTGTGTCTGTCGTGGCTGTTCGTGTACTGCGGTTTCCCATCCGTGCCGCTCTGGCTCCTGCTCCTGATTCTGATCGCCATCCTGCTGCTCTGGATGATGTGTCACTATCTCAATCCGCTGTGGGGCGTGATCGGCATCCTCAGCGAGGATGACCAGGCACTGTGGAGCGCCCGGCTTGCTGCTCCGGATGGATCCGAGGGGCGAGGCTGCTACGATTGGAAGCTCCCGAAACCGGTCTGTGACGTCAGGCGCATCCGGATCCGCTCCTGGCACCTGCCTAAACGCCGGCTGACGCTGATCGTAACCTTAACGAAGGGACGTAAAACCTTCGAGCGCTCCCTCGACAATTGGAAGGATTGCGATCTGGGCGGGGGCTGCCGGATCGTCTGGCAGGAGATCGATTTCGATTGGACGGCTCGCAAGCCCTCCAGGCCGAAGCGCTGAAAAAATTCCCGAGGTTCTGAAGAATGGACCGTGGAACTAAAAATATTCCGGAGCCTGGCTCCGGAATATTTTTGTCGGTGTCCTCCGAGAACGACGATCAGGAAGAGGCGGGCACGGCTATCCTGCGCAGGTCGTATTTATCTATGTAACGCAGGTTATCCGGGCTGAGGTTATTATCCAGGATGCGCAGTTCGCGTTCGACCACCTGCCGGTTGATCAGGTTCACCGCAAAGCTTTTGGCCTCTTGCAGCAGGCTGGAAAGGTGATCGGCCAGAGTCTGCCCCTCATATTCCTGAGGGATGCCTATATTCCGCCCGGCAACGGTGAATTGCCAGTCATTGCGGCTGGCGACCTGACCAAGGTGTTCCAGCAGCCTGTCCGCCGCTTTGACACCATCGAACTGCTGGAGCAATGAATAAAACAGGCTGATCTGTTCGAGGAAATAGGTCTTGATCACCTGGTTTTCCTCATTACGATACGTGCCCGCCCGGGTCAGATAATAATCGATCAGAGACTTCTGTTCCTCGTTGAGCGGGTGTTCCTGCCCGTCACCCGACGGCAGGTTGGCTCGCAGCACCGCCGCGATGCAGATGAACTGCTTCTGCTCATCGTAGACTGCGATCGAGGTCAGCCAGATATCCTTTGGATTTCCGTTTCCATCCCGGATGGTGAGGGGTAGGGTGCTCAAGGAGCCCTGGTCCAGCGTCTTCGTCACCAGACCCTGCATGACGGCGGCATCGACATTGAGCGCCTGGCTGAGGGGCATTTTCACGTACTGGTTCAGGGACCGCGAGCGAACCAGGTCCATGAAGTTATCGCTGAGGGAAATGATCCGGCCCTCGCGGGTAATGAAGGCCAGGATGTTGCTCCTGGTCATCGAACGCAGCACGATGTTGATCTTGATATCCTGCAAGGAATCGGAGGTGATCTGGTAGGTGTAGGCTCCGAGACCGAGCGTCAAGTAGGAAACATAATAAAGAGTATCCGTAACAAGAGTAATTGTGTTCGGACCGCCCTCCACGGTATAGATTTCGTACCAGGTTGCGTAGGCGAACATCAGGTCGGCCAGGGACATGAAGATCAGGCCTATGCCGATCAATCGCCACATAAAGGAAAACCGGCCCTGTTCCAGAGAGAATATGATGACGAAGGTCAATATCAGCAGAGACAGGTCCAGGACGGGATATGCAACGTTGACCAGGCTCTCCAGAACTTTTTGAGGATCGAAGCCCTCGACAATGGGCCGCAGGATCAGGACCCCACCCAGGAGAGAAAAGGCCACCACCAACAGGGCAATGAGGAATTTCTGGCGCCTGGTTGGCGAGGTCTGAAAGACTCGATATTGCATGAGCATGGCCGCATAAATAGGGATGTAGCCAAAGACCCAGAACAGGTCAGCGACGGACGGGTAGGGGACCTCCTCCTGCAACACGACCTCGTAAAATCCCCAGATGGCCTCGGCGATGGTCCAGGCCAGCATACCGATCGCCACGCGTCCCCAGATCTTTCGGGATAGGTCCCTGTCGTCCGTGGAAAACCACAGACTGACGAAAAACAACGATCCGATTAAGGCACAAACGACGCTGGCGACATCACTGATGATAGTGGCGGCGGGTTGGGTGCCGCCCACAAGAATTCTACTGGTCACGATAAGGACGACAAATACCAGCATCAAGCTGGCTGCCAGAATGAAACGGCGGTTCTTTAATAGGCCCTGGGCCGGCATGCGAACTCTCCCGATTTTTTGCTGTTAGGGTCGTCGTTCATGTCAGGTGATAAGTATACCGGGAAAGGGGCGGATGAACCTTGCAAAATAGTAGTCGGGGCCGATCTTTGGCAAATTTTGTCCGGCATCATCCATCATCGGGCCCGGCGTCCTGATCTGACCCGCCTCGGCTTAAGATACCCACCAGCGCCTGCTGAAAGACCTCATACGGCCGTGCGCCGACGATGGCGTACCGGTCGTTGATCACATAGGTCGGCACGCCGGACACGCCGATTCCGTACGCCTGGCGCACCTGGGCCTCGACGCCGGCGGTGTACTTCCCGCTTTCCACCTCGCGTTGCATCTCGTCCGCACTCAAGCCGGCTTCCTCAGCCGCAGAGCGAAGCACTTCCCATTGACTGGGATCCCGTCCTTCCGCATACACCTTCAGAAAGAGAGCGTGATGGAATTCGTTCGCCTTGCCATGCTCACGCCCGAATTCGGTTGCCTCGTGCGCCAGGCGCGTGTTGTAGATTCGCGTCGTCGAAGTGAACTTCATACCGTATGACCTGGCTATCTGACTCAACCGTTCTTCCGAGCCGGCCGCACGCGTCCGCTTCACATGCTCCGGCAGGTCCCTGCCCTCCGGCGGGGTATCCCAATGGAGATAGAACGGCCGCCACTCCACGTCCACGTTGTATTCTTCCTTCAACCTCTCGACCACACCCTGGCCGACGTAGCACCACGGTCAGATGTAGTCGGAGAAGATCGTCAGTTTGAAATCCATATTTTTCTCGCGGTTGGGCTTTCGGGGACATAGACTGCCGGCCTCCTTGCGTTCTTACGCGCCGGTCGCGCCCTGAACCGGCGGGTTGTTATAATGTATGCCACTCTCTTTCGACCGGGAGTCCGGAAAGGTCTCATGCATATACGATCGCGATGGTTTTTCTACTCTGTTCTTGTCATGCTGGCCCTGGGCACCCTGCCCGGGCGGGTTGCCTCGGCGCGCACGATCCCAGCCTGGAATAATCCACACAGTCAACCGGTTCCTTCAGACCTGATCGGCGCGGTGAACGCCCTGAGGGCAAGCCGTGGCCTGCCCGCGCTTAAAATGCATCCAATCCTGACCCAGACCGCCCAGAGTCAGGCCAATGCCCTGCTGGCCTCCAACGGCGCGGTCGGCCACAGCCGCCCGGCCGGCATGAGCTTTACCGAACAGCTGATTCAACTGGGGTACCCGCTGGCCGGGGATCTGTCACTCGGCGGATTCCGTTCCGAGAACTATGTCTTTGGCAACAATCTGAGCGTACAGGACGCGATCCAGTTCTGGCTGGGGGACGAACCCCATACCAATACCATGCTCTCCCCAAACTATGTGGACATCGGCGCGGGTGTGGCTGTGGACGGTGACGGGACCGTCTATCTCGTCATCGACTGCGCCCGACCGACCTCCAGCGGTGCGCCCCAATCGGATGCGTCTTCCGTGCTTACTGTGACCGTGAGATCGCCATCGGAATTGCTCAGCCAGTACATCATCCCAGTCTCGCTCAGCACCGCCCGGCCCGACGGCGTTGTATATCACAAAGTGCAGTATGGGCAGACGCTGTGGGGCATCGCCATCGTCTACGGCACGACCATCAATAACCTGCGTACGCTCAACAACCTCAGCGACACGATTGTCTATGAGGGCCAGGTGTTGCTCGTGCGGCGAGGGGCAACGCAACCCGCCCCGGTCTCCTCGGCCACCTCAACGACGGTCGCCTCCTCACCGACGATGCCCATTCCCGCCGACGAAGGAATCTCTCCGTCAGCGACGCCGGCCGACACGCCAACACCAACGACAGCCAGTTCAGCAGGCGGTCCGTCCGCTGGCCTGATGCTCGGGGTCTTCTTCCTGGTCATGGTCGCGGGTGCCATCAGCGCCGCATTATTCATCCGCCAGCAAAATTGATGCCCAGGTCCACCAACTTGCTCCGCATCGACCCGGAGCGCATGCGAACTGCATTCGATGCCCTGGCCCAGATCGGAGCGACGGCAGAGGGCGGTCTCAATCGTCCCACCTTCAGTCCCGAGCATCTCGCGGCACGCAAATGGTTCGCGGGGCAGATTCAAAAAGCCGGGTTGGAATTCCGCACCGACGGCGCGGGCAACCATTCGGCTTTCCTGGCATGCGGGCCCAAGGATGCGCCGTCGCTCCTGCTCGGTTCACACTTGGATTCCGTCCCGAACGGCGGCCGCTATGACGGTGCCCTGGGCGTGATGGCCGCGTTCGAAGTGCTGCGGACCATCCAAGCTGCTGGACTTAAACTCAAAGTCAACCTGGAGACGATCGATTTCACTGACGAGGAGGGCACACTCGTCGGCCTGCTGGGCAGCGCGGCGCTGGCCGGTCACCTGGAGCCGGAGTGGCTGCAAAACCCGCGCGGCGGCCGGGCAGCCCTCGTCGAGGGGATGAAGCGCGCAGGGTTGAGCGACGAGTCGGTTCTGGGTGCGGCGCGTCGGCCCGAATCCATCGCGGGATATCTCGAGCTGCACATCGAACAGGGCAAGCGGCTCGAACGCGCCGGGGTGGACATCGGCATCGTATCCGCCATCATCGGAATCTCATCGTATCGTCTCACGTTCCTGGGCCGCGCCGATCATGCCGGCACGACGACCATGCAGGACCGCCTGGACGCGTCACAGGGCGCGAGCGCGTTCACGCTCGCGGCGCGCGAACTCGTTCTGACGGATTTTCCGGACTGTGTGGTCAACGTGGGCAGGATGGACTTTGCTCCGGGCGCGTTCAACATCGTCCCTGCCCATGTGGAGCTATGGCTCGAATTCCGGGCACCGGACGAAACTTCGGTCCAGCGCCTGGACTCGGCCCTGATCATCAGGGCCCGGGCGGAGGCGGAGCGCTTTGGCCTGGACCTCAAGGTTGACTTCCTTGGCAGGCACGCACCGACGCCCATGGCCGAGGCGACCCAATTGGCCTTCGCCGCGGCCTGCGATGCACTCGGGTTTACCCACATGCCATTGGTCTCGGACGCCGGTCATGACGGGCAGTCGCTTGCCAAGATCTGCCCGGTCGGCATGATCTTCGTCCCATCGGTGGACGGGGCCAGCCATGCGCCTCGCGAATTCACCGAATGGCAGGACTGCGTCAACGGGGCGGACGTCCTGCTGCAGGCCGCCGTGCGGCTTGCCGGTTGAGGCTGGTTCCTTTGGGCGACTTGTGCCGGACCCTGAAATGTGGAATCATGAAAGAAATTATCCGCAGGAAGGAAATTATTCCATGGACATCAACAAGCCAATCAACCTCCTTATGACGTTCGTCTTTTGCATCTTCATGGGCATCACGGCTATTTCCATCGGCTTCGGCGCGCTCTTCCCATCCATCAACCTCATCGCCAAGCCTTTCGTGTGCCCGGGGGGCGAAATGGATGTGGTCCAGCAGGTCTATCGGCCGTATCCCGGGACCACCATCACCACGCTCACCTGGTATTGCACCAATGCGGCCAGCGGGGAGAGAAAAGAGATGAGCATTCTGCTCATGAGCCTGATCGCCGGGACGATCTATG
>Ga0070706_100002432_pt1 | contig 18761 bp, 16 predicted proteins | sample KBSK5501metaG_FD_65476 | JGI IMG/M metagenome (GOLD analysis project Ga0070706, IMG submission 65476) | Corn, switchgrass and miscanthus rhizosphere microbial communities from Kellogg Biological Station, Michigan, USA - KBS K5-50-1 metaG | ecosystem: Host-associated > Plants > Roots >... | reverse complement strand
CGCGCTCGCCGCCACCGGAAACAGGCCGAGACAGAAGCGCACCAGCCCATAGGCGCCGGTCTTGGCCATGACCCCCGCGATCAGCACGACGACGGGTGCGGGCGCCTCGCTGTAGGTGTCGGGCACCCAGCTATGCAGTGGGAAGAGCCCGGCCTTGACGGCGAACGCGGCAAAGAAGGCCAGGAAGAGCCAGATCTGTGTCTCCTTCGACAGCGCCGTCGCACCGGAGTGAATGAGGGCGGCCAGGTCGAGATTGAAGCCAGACGCGCCGCCGCTCGCCACGACCGCGCCGAGCGCGATGATGCCTACCAGCATCAGCAGCGAGCCGGCAGCAGTGTAGATCACGAATTTAACGGCGGCGTAGGCACGCCGCTCGCCGCCGAACATGCCGACGAGCAGATACGCCGGCACCAGCATCAGCTCCCAGAAGACGTAGAAGAGGAAGAGGTTGGTCGCCAGAAAGACACCCTGCATGCCGGTCGAGAGCACCATGATCAGCGCGAGATACTGGCGCGAGCGGTCACCCGAGCGGACGGCATTCCATGAGGCGCCCAGCGCGACCACTGTGAGCAGCGCGTTCAGCCCGACGAGGAAGAGATTGATGCCATCCACGCCCAGCGCATAGTTGACGCCGAGCTCGGGCAGCCACGCGGCGTGCTCGGCGAACTGGAACCCGGCGGCGCTTGTCGAAAATTGCGCAATGAGCCAGAGGCACAGCGCCAGGTCCGCCAGCGCCGTCGCCAGCGCCCAGCCCCAACCGGCGGCGCGCGGCAGCACGACCGCGCCGGCCGCGCCCAGCAGCGGCAGGAAGAGAATCGCGCTCAAGATCGGAAACTGTGTCATCGTCAACTTCTAACGTCCAGCCGCGCGGACTCCGCCCGGCGCCAACACATTGCCTGGGTCAGCGGATAACGTAATACACCAGGATCGCCGCAGCGCCCAGAAACAGCAGCAGCGCATAGTTGCGCACATAGCCAGTTTGCAGCGAGCGCAGCACGCCGCTCGACCAGCCGACCAAGGAGCCGGAGCCGCGCGTGCCGCCATCCAGCGTGGCGCCCTCGATGCCGCGCCGCAGCTGCACGCCGAGCCAGACCACAGGCCGCACAAGGACGACGTCGTAGAGGTCGTCGATGTAGTAGCGATGCTCCGCAGCGACGACGAGCGGATTGCGGCTCGGGATGAACGAAGCCGCGCGCGCGCCATAAGCCCTCCAAGCCAGTCCGAAGCCGGCCAGGGCTGCCAGCAGACCGGCGGCCATGTTCACATAGAACAGCGGATTGCTGGTCACCAGCTCGACGGCGGCACCCGTCACGGGCTGCAAGAAGCCGCCCAGCGCATTCTGCCAGGGGAGGCCATACGCTCCGCCGATGACGGAAAGCACCAGCAGCACCAGCATCGGCACGCTCATCGCGCGCCCGACCTCGTGTACCCGCGCCAGCGGATCGCGCGCCGTTTTGCCGTTGCCACTGTTGTCACCACCGCGCGGCCGGCTCGCCGCTGCCTCGGCGCCATGTGCGGCCGCGATCTCGCCGCCACGATACTCGCCCCAGAAGATGCCCAGGATGAGGCGGAAGGTATAGAAGCCAGTGAAGCCGGCCGTCAACAGGCCCACGGCGTAGAGCGCCAGCCAGAGCGGCGCGCCGTGATTCTCCGTCCCGCGCGCCAGCAACGAGCCGAGTACGGCGTCTTTACTCCAGAAGCCAGCAAAGGGGAAGATAGCGGCCAGCGCCAGACCACCAGCGACGAAGCACCAGAAGGTGAGCGGGAGCTTATGGCGCAGCCCGCCCATCTTGCGCATGTCTTGCTCGCCGCCCAGCGCGTGGATGACGGCGCCCGCGCTCATGAAGAGCAGCGCCTTGAAATAGGCGTGCGTCGTCAAGTGGAAGATGCCGGTGGAGAAGCCGCCCGCCGACTCCGCCATAAACATGTAGCCCAGCTGGCTCATCGTAGAGTAGGCCAGCACGCGCTTGATATCGGTCTGCACGCAGGCAATAGTGGCGGCCATCAGCGCGGTGAGACCCGTCACCACACCGACCACGCCGAGTGTGAACGGCGCGGCGCCGAAGAGCGGCGCGCAGCGGGCGACGAGATACACGCCGGCGGTCACCATCGTGGCGGCGTGGATCAACGCGGAGACCGGCGTCGGGCCCTCCATCGCATCTGGCAGCCAGACATGCAGCGGCAGCTGGGCGGACTTGGCGGCGGCGGCGGCGAAGAGCAGCAGCGTAATGGCGGTGAGCGTGACGGAGGGTATTAGGACGATTTGCGTGAGTAAGCTCGCAGGCGCGATGATGTGCGGCGCAAAAGTAAATACCACATACTGCTTGCTGAAAATATCCGCGAATGCCAGCGAGCCGAACGTGATGAACAGCAAGAAGATGGCGAGCATCAAGCCGACGTCGCCGATGACGTTGACGACGAAGGCCTTGCGCGCGGCGGCGACCGCGGCTGGCCGCGTGTACCAGAAGCCGATCAGCAGGAACGAGGCGAGGCCCACGCCGCCCCAGCCAACCAGTAGGAACAGAAAGTTGTCGGCGGCGACCAGGAGTGCCATGGCGAAGATGAAGAGGTTCATGAACGCGAAGAAGCGCCAGTAGCCGGCATCGCCCTCCATATAGCCGATGGAGTAGACGTGGATGAGGAAGCCGACGCCCGTCACCACCAGCAACATCACGGCGGAGAGCGGATCGGAGAGCAGGCCGAACTTGACGGTGAGCCCGCCCGAGGTCAGCCACGTCCAGAAGGTGGTGTCCACCGTACGCGCCGTGGCCGGCATGCCGAGCGTCGAGATGAAGTCCACCACCGCCGCGACAAAGGCGCCGCAGACGACGCCGCAGCCGATCAGCCCGATGAGCCAGCGCGGCAGCACGCGCCCGCAGAGGCCGAGCGCGACGAAGCCGGCTAAGGGCAGCGCCAGGATGAGCCAGGTCAGGTTCTGCATGCGCGCATTAGCCCTTCAAGGAGTTCAGCTCGTCCACGTTGATCGTGCGGCGAGTGCGGAAAATCGACACGATGATGGCAAGGCCGACCACCACCTCAGCGGCGGCGACCGTCAACACCAGGAAGACGAACATCCAGCCGTCCACCGAGTTCAGGAAGCGCGCAAAGGTCATGAAGGACAGGTTGACGGCGTTGAGCATCAGCTCGATGGACATGAACATCACGAGCGGGTTGCGGCGGATCAGCACACCAAGCGCGCCGATGGCGAAGAGCAGCGCACTCACGATCAGATAGGCGGAAAGTGGCATGTCGTCCTCCTAGTCCCGGCTCGCGAGGCGCCGGCCCAGCACCACCGCGCCGAGCACCGCCACCAGCAAGAGCAGGCTCGTCGCCTCGAAGGGGAACGAGAAGCCATGGAACAGCGCCTGGCCGAACGCCTGCGTGTCGCCGTTCGCCTGGACCTGGGTAAAGAGGCTGCCCGCGCCGGATTTTCTGGCGTCGCTGGCGACGGCGCCATTGAGTATCGCCACAATCAGGGAGCCAGCGAGAATGATGGCGAGCCCGAGCGCCGGCCCGATCTGCCAGCGCAGGCGGTCGCGCCCCTCCGTGCTGCTGGCGTCGGGCGCCAGCATGGTCACGACGAAGAGGAACAGCACCATCACCGCGCCGGCATAGATGAGCACCTGGATGGTGGCGACGAACTCGGCTTCCAACATCAAGAAGAACAGCGCCAGCATCAACAGATTGAGGATGAGGCTGAGCATGCAGTACACGGCGTTGCGGAAGAGCACGACGCCCAGCGCCGACGCCACCGCGGCGACCGAGAGCACGCCGAATGCGATGGGGTTCCCTACCAGCATGGCGATTACTCTTCCTCCTCGGCCTCAGCCGGACCCGTTACCTGCGGATTTCCGGTATCACCTGCCACGGTGATGGCTTGCTCCGCCGGCAGATCGCCCTGGCCCACGGCGGCGGCGGAGGCCGGCAGCCCATCGAAGTAGCCCTGGCGTCCGGGCAACGGCGTGCGTGTGTCTTCGGGCGCCAGGGCGCTCCAGGCATCCAGCGAGCCGGTGGTCGCGCTGCCTACCGGCTCCAGCAGCTGCTCCTTGTGGTACACCATGTCTTCCGGGCGCATCGAGGCGAGCTCGTAAATGTTCTCGAGCGTGATGGCGCCGGTGGGGCACGCCTGCTCGCAGTAGCCGCAGAAGATGCAGCGCAGCAGGTTCACGTCGAAGACACGCGCATAGCGCTCGCCCGGCGACACGCGCTCCTCCTCGGTATTTTCTTCGGCCTCGATGTAGATGGCATCCGCCGGGCACGCCCCGGCGCAGAGGTAACAGCCGACGCAGCGCTCCAGGCCGCTGGCATAGCGATGCAGCACGTGCCGGCCACGAAACCGCGGCGGCAGCTCCCGCTTCTGCTCCGGGTACGAAACCGTCGTCGGCTTCTTCCCCAGCTCACGCAGCGTCGTGCCAAGGCCTTTGAGTATATCGATCCCCATGTGCGCAGTCACTTTCGTCTCGATAGTTGCAGCGGCTCATGCGTGCGAGGCACGACCCATCGCGGCGGTAATCAGCTCCTCAGCTCCTCAGCTCGTCACCGCCATCGTCGTCGCGGAAGCCTTGGACGGTTCCTCGACGAGGTCGCCACCCGCCGCTGTCGGCTCGACATGCATCAGCCGCACTGAATCCGGCAGCGGCACACCGGCGATGGTCGTCTTGGTGGTGGCTGGCTGCGCTGCGCGCCGGCGCTGCAAAAGCACCACTGTGCCGATGACAAGCACCACCGCGCCGATGACACCGCTCACCCACCAGGGCCACCCAAACGCAATCACCGCCGCCGTAACGAGCAGATTGAGCACCGACAGCGGCAGCAATACCTGCCAGCCAAGCTGCATCAGCTGATCGTAGCGGATGCGCGGCAGTGTCGCGCGCAGCCAGATGAATACGAACAGGAACACCGCCACCTTGAGCGCGTACCAGACGAACGGCAAGCCCGGGATGCCGCTGAGGCTGCCCATCGTCCAGCCGCCGAAGAAGAGCGTCACCGCAACGGAGCTGACGGTGATCATGTTGATGTACTCAGCCATCTGGTAGAGGCTCCAGCGCAGCCCACTGAATTCCGTAAGGTAGCCAGCCACCAGCTCCTGTTCCGCCTCCGGCAGATCGAACGGCGCGCGGTTGACCTCCGCCGTCGCCGCGACACCGTAGAGGAAGAAGCCGAGCGGCTGCACGAGGATGAACCACAGGCCGTGCTGCACCTGTTGCGTCACGATTCCGACCATGCTGAGCGTCCCGGCAAACATGAGTACGCCAGCGAACGAGAGGCCGATGCTCACCTCGTACGACACCATCTGCGCCGCGGAGCGCAGCGCCCCCAACAGCGAGTACGAGTTCCCGGAGGACCAGCCGCCGAGCACGATGCCGTAGACCGCGAGCGACGAGATCGAGAGAATGTAGAGCACGCCGACGTTGACATCCGCCACAAATGGCGCCCAGGCGCGCGCAATCGGCGAGCTGCCCCAGGTCGCCGGTCCGCCGAGCGGGACCACTGCGAAGGCTGCCAGCGCCACGAAAACGCTCAGGTTCGGCGCCATCAGAAAGATGATGCGCCTGGCACGCGCCGGGGTCAACTGCTCCTTAAAGGCCATCTTCATGCCATCGGCCAGCGGCTGCAGCAGCCCCAGTGGCCCCGTCCGATTCGGGCCGATGCGTGACTGGAAGCGGGCGATCACCCGGCGCTCGATCAGTGTCATGTACGCGAAGGCAGTTAGCAGCGCCCCAATGGCCACAGCGCTCTTGACGACCGCCGCGACGACGAACCACATCAGGTCACTCATCGGCACTACTCCCCGCGCCCACGCGTGAACGCCAGTTTTCTGCTTGGGCCGGCGCCCCGCGCCAGACCGTGCTCGAGCATGTGCCAGTCAAGATATGGGCTCCCCACGAGCGTGGCCCGGCCCTCGGCATCCCGCGGGCCAGGCGTCAGCGGCCAGCGCGCGCCCTGCGCACCGAGCGCACGCCGAGAGGCGCCGGCATAGTGCGGCACCGTCCGTGCGATCTCCGCCAGAATCTGTGCCGGCGCGGCGTACGACCAGTCGAGCTCTAGCGCGCGGGCGACGCCGAGTAAGATCTCCCAGTCGGCACGCGCGCCGGGCAGCGGCTGCATCGCCTGGCGCACCACCTGCACGCAGCGCTCGGTGTTGGTGAAGGTGCCGTCCTTCTCCGCGTAGGCCACCGCCGGCAGCACCACGTCCGCGCGCTGCGCCGTCTCCGTGAGGAACATGTCCTGCACGACCAGAAAGTCTACCGCCCCCAGGTGGACGACCTGTTCCGGTGTCATGTGGCGCACGGGGTTCGCGCCCATCACGTAGAGCGCCTTAACGCCCGCCGAGAGCATCTCGTCGTAGCCGACGCCCGCCTCCGCGGGCAGGTCCGCGTTCCAGGCGCGCGCCAGCGCGGCGCGCGCTGCGGCGTCTCCGACGGGCCGATAGCCCGGCAGCAGGTCGGGCAGTAGGCCCATATCGCGAGCGCCCAGTGAGTTATTGTCATCGAAGAGCGGGCCGCACCCAGCGCCCGGCCGTCCATAGTTGTCCGTCACGAGCGCCAGCTCCAGGACGTCGGCGGCCAACGTCTCGCCGCCCGGCTCCAGTGTGGCCATTTCGTCGTAAAGCAGCACGGCGCCTTTGGCGCTCGCCAGCTCACGGGCAAGCGCGCGGAGCGCATCGACGTCGACACCGGCATCCGCGACGCGCTCAAGCTCCCCTCCCCCTGCCAGGGGCGAGCCGGCCGCCTCTCCGTGCTCCCTTCTCCCCGCGGGGGAGGGGCTGGGGGTGGGGGCGTGGCGGTTGTCGGCATACGCGTCCCGGGTGAGCCGCTCGGTCAACACGATGTCGAGCAGCGCGCGGGCGACGGTCGCCGTCTGGCCAGCCTGGTAGCGCAGCACACCCGCGGCCAGCCGGTCCAGCCGGTTCGCCTCTGGCGAGAGGATGTACACGTGGGCGCCGGCACGGATCGCATTGCGGATGCGCAGGTCTACGATCGGCTGGCGGTGATACGGGTCCGCGCCGAGCAGCACGATGTGCGAGGCCTGCTCCAGCCCAGCGATCGAGTCGGTCCAGACCCAGGGCAGCGTGTCGTGCGCGCTGGCGGGGAAGCTCCCGTGATGGTGATCAATGTTGTTGGTGCCCAATCCGGCGCGCAGCAGCTTCTGGAAGAGGTACGCCTCTTCATTGGTCGTATGGGTCGAGCCGATGCCGCCGATCGCGCCTGGGCCTTCGCGCTGGGCGACCGCACGCAGCCGCGAGGCCACGAGCGCGAGCGCGTCCTCCCACGACGTGGGCAGCAGCAGCCCATTACGGCGCACCAGCGGCGTGTGCAGGCGCTCTGCGCTATTCACAGCCGCAAAGTCCCAGCGGCCGCGGTCGCACAGCCAGCCGTCGTCGATGGCGTCGTTGGTGCGCGAGTACTGGCGCTGCACCTTGTCCACACGCACGTCTACGCGCACGTTACAGCCCACAGAGCAGTTCCCGCAGACGCTTGGCGTCTTGCGCAGCTCCCACGGGCGCGACACGAAGCGAAAGCTCTTCGCCGTGAGTGCGCCGACCGGGCACATCTCCACCACGTTGCCGGAAAAGATCGAGTCGAACGGCGCGTCTGGATCGACAGCCACCTCAGTGCGGAAGCCGCGCTGGTCCATGATGAGGCCGTTCTCCTGCGCCACCGCCTGGCAAAAACGCACGCAGCGCTGGCAGGAAATGCAGCGCTCGCGGTCCAGCAGGATATTCTCGCTGACCGGGATGGGCTTCTGATAGTGCCGCTTGTTGAGGTCGAAGCGGCTGGCGCCGGGGCCGTGGCGCAGGGTGAAGTCTTGCAGGTCGCACTCGCCGCCCTTGTCGCAGATGGGACAGTCCAGCGGATGGTTGATGAGCAAGAATTCGAGCGTGCCCTGCCGCCCCTTCTTGACCTGTGGGGTGTCGGTGCGCACCACCATGCCCTCGCTCACCACCGTGGTGCACGCGGTAGCGAGCTTGGGCATTTTCTCGACGGCGACGAAGCACATGCGGCACGCGCCGAGCGGCTCCATCTTGGGGTGGTAGCAGTAGATCGGCACCTCGATGCCCAGCTTCTTCGCCGCTGCCCAGATCAGCGTGCCAGGCGGCACGCTCACCGGTCGCCCATCTATCGTCAGGTTCACGAGGTCTTGCTCAGCCATGATGCGCCAACTTCTCCAGCGTGGCGTCCGTGCGGCTCGCCTTTGGCCCCACGAGGCAGGCGTGCGCGCGCACGTGGTGCAGGTATTCGTCGCGGAAGAGCTTGATGCTGCTCACGATGCACGAGGTTGCCGCGTCGCCCAGCGGGCAGAACGACTTGCCGGCGATGTTGTCGCAGATGTCGTTAAGCAGATCCAGGTCGCTCTCCCTACCGTGCCCCTCTTCGAGCCGCTCCAACAACTGCACCAGCCAGAACGTGCCCTCGCGACAGGGTGTGCACTTGCCGCAGGATTCGTCGCGGTAGAACTCGGTCATGCGCAGTACCGCGCCGACGATGCAGGTGTCTTCATCCAGCACGATCACGCCGCCCGAGCCCAGCATCGATCCCGCCGCCAGCACCGCCTCGTAGTCCAGCGGCACGTCCAGGTGCTCGGTCGTCAGAAACGGCGTGGAAGAGCCGCCGGGGATGACCGCCTTGAGCCGCTTGCCCCCGCGCACGCCGCCGCCGAAGTCTTCGATCAGCGTGCGCAGTGGCGTGCCCAGTGGCAGCTCATAGTTGCCGGGCCGGTTCACGTGCCCGCTGAGGCAGTAGATGCGCGTACCTTTGCTCTTCTCGGTGCCGTACGCGGCGTAGGTCTCAGCCCCTAGCTCGACGATGCGGGGCAGCGTGGCGATCGTCTCCGTGTTGTTAATCACCGTCGGGCCACCGTACAGGCCGACCACCGCCGGGAACGGCGGCTTCAGGCGTGGATAGCCGCGCTTGCCCTCCAGCGACTCCATCAGCGCGCTCTCTTCGCCGCAGATGTAGGCGCCGGCCCCGCGCGAAACGGTGATCTCCAGGTCGAATCCGCTGCCCAGGATGTCCGAGCCGATCAGGCCCGCCGCGCGCGCCTCGCGCACCGCGCGCTCCACCTGGCGCATGGCGAACGGCAGCTCGCCGCGGATGTAGAGAAAGGCATGGTGCACCTTGGTCGCATACGCCGCGATGATCGTGCCCTCCACCAGCAGATGTGGATTGAGCTCCATGATCATGCGGTCCTTGAAAGTGCCCGGCTCGCTCTCGTCACAGTTGACGCAGAGATAACGCGGCCTGGCGCTCTCCTTGGGCAGAAAGCTCCACTTCAGGCCAGTCGCGAATCCTGCGCCGCCGCGGCCGCGCAGCCCGGAGCGCTTGACCTCCTCAACCAGGTCGTCCGGCTGGAACTGGCCGAGCGCCTTGGCCAGCGCCGCGTAGCCGCCGTGCGCGCGATAGACCTCGATCTGGTCAATACCCGCCACGTCCATGTCTCTGGTGACAAGCTTGGGATAGGCCCCCAAAGGCAGCGGCGTCTCATTGGTCACGAGTCTCTCTACCGTCTCCGCCATACTACGACTCGGCTCCCTCACGCGTGGCTCCGGTGCCAGCCGCGGTTCCGTTGGCGCTGGCGGCATTGCCCGCTAGCGTCCACTTGCTACCCAGGCCCTCGGTGCCCTCGCCGCGCGCCAGGCGAGCAAGCAGCTCATCGGCGCGCGCGGGCGAGACAAATTCCACGAACTCGTCGTTCACCTGGAGTGCCGGGGCCATGCCGCAGGCAGCCAGACATTCGACCGCCTGCAGGGTGTAGGCCCCGTCGGGCGTGGTCTCGCCGCGCCGGATGCCAAGCTTGTCTTCGAGATGCGCCAGCAGCTCGTCGCTGCCACAGAGGTAGCATGAGATGCTCGTGCACACTTTGATGACGTACGCACCCACCGGCTGGGTATGAAACATCGAATAGAACGTGACTACTGACTCCACTTCGTCGAGCTTTGCCCCCACCACCTCGGCCACAGCCTGCATACCGGCGGCGGTGATGTAGCCCTCCGTCTCCTGTGCCAGATGCAGGCAGGGCAGCATCCCCGACAGCGGGCTGGGATAGCGGGCCGCGATCTCGCGCATCTGTGCCTTCACGTCTTCGCCAGTCATTAGCGGTCCACCTCTCCGAGCACGATGTCGATGCTGCCGATGGCCGCGACTACGTCGGCGATCATCTGGCCCTCGATCATCGTGGGCAGGGCCTGAAGATTGGCGAACGAAGGCGCGCGCACGTGCATGCGATACGGGCGCGGGCCGCCATCACTGACGAGGTAGAAGCCAAGCTCGCCCTTGGGCGACTCGGTGCGCACGTACACCTCGCCGGCCGGCACCCGGAAGCCCTCCGTGTAGAGCTTGAAGTGATGGATCAGCGCCTCCATGTTCGACGAGATCTCATACTTGGGCGGCGGCACGATCTTGGGGTCGCCCACCTGCCACGCGCCTTCCGGCATCCCGTCGAGCGCCTGGCGCACGATGCGCAGACTCTGCTCCATCTCGAGCAGGCGCACGAGATAGCGGTCGAAGACATCGCCATTGCTGCCCACCGGAATGTCGAAGTCATAACGCTCGTAGCCGCTGTAGGGATAGAACTTGCGCACGTCGTAGGCGACGCCGCTGCCGCGCAGCGTGGCGCCGGTGCAGCCAAGCGCCACGGCATCCCCGGCGGAGAGGCGCGCGATGCCTTTCGTGCGGTCGATCCAGAGGCGATTGTTGGTGAGCAGCCCATGATATTCGCGCAGCTTGGCGGGAAACATCTCCAGGAACTCCCGCACCCGCGCGTCGAAGCCAGGTGGTAGATCGGCCTGCAATCCACCCGGCATGATGTAGCTCGTCATCATGCGCACGCCGGAGCACAGCTCGAAGATGTCCAGGATCACCTCGCGCTCGCGGAAGCAATACAGGAAGACGCTCTGCGCGCCGAGATCAATGGCGCTGGACCCCAGCCAGACGAGGTGACTGGCGATGCGCTGGAGCTCGGCCAGCACGACGCGGGCGGCCTGCGCCTTGGGCGGCACGTCGATGCCGAGCAGCTTCTCGACGGCCAGCGAATAGCCCAGGTTGTTGCAGAGCGGCGCCAGATAGTCCATGCGGTCGGTGAGCACCAGCGACTTGAAGTAGCTCTTGGCTTCGGCGGTCTTCTCGATGCCCGTGTGCAGGTAGCCGATATCCGGCATGGCTTTGACGATGGTTTCACCGTCGAGGGTCAGCACCAGGCGCAACACGCCGTGCGTCGAGGGATGCTGCGGCCCCATGTTGATGGTCATGGTGTCGCGGCGCGTGCGCTCGTCGAGCTGTACGCTCTCTTCTACCTCCAGCGCCTGCTGTTCCTCGGTTTTCATGCCCAGCCTCTATCTCTTGACCGCCGCGCGGCGGTCGGTGGCGTGCCTTCGTACGCCGCTAGCGCTCGCGGCGTTTCGGCCGCTTCGCCCGTTTCGGCTCGCCTGGATCGCGTGCGGCCGGCGGCTCCTCGGTGCCGTCTGCCGTGCGCAGCGTCTGCCGGCCGATGCCCTTGGGCAGTGGCGCGTTAAACGGCACCTGGCCGCCCCAGTGCGGCTCTGGCAGCTGGATACCCGTCAGCGGGTAGTCCTTGCGCAGCGGATGGCCCACCCAGTCCTGCGGCATGACGATGCGGGTGAGGTGCGGATGCCCGGCGAAGCGAATACCGAACAGGTCGAAGATTTCGCGCTCGAAGAAGTTGGCGGCCGGCCACACCGCGGTCACCGTCGGCACCTCGGGGTCGGGTATCTCGTCATCGCCCATACGCACCTTGAGACGGATGACGGCGCGCGTCTCCAGCGACATCAGGTGATAGACGATCTCGAAGCGTGGCTCGCGCTCTGGCCAGTCCACCGCCGTGATATCGGAGAGGAAGGTGTAGCGCAGCGCGGGGGCGTCGTACAGCGCGCGGCAGACCCGCTCGATCGCGGCTGGCCGCACCACGAGCGTCGTTTCGCCGCGGTAGTCTGCCACATCGACCAGATCGTCGCCACAGTGCTCGCGCACATACGCGGCAGTCGCCTCCGCCTGCGGGCTGGCGGGCCAGGCGAGCGCGTGGGCGTTGTGCTGCTCCTCTGCCATCTCCCCTAGTCCTCACTCCCCAGATAGGTATCCCCAGTCACCATCAGCGGGTCGGGCGGATTCGGGATGTGCTGGCGAATCTTCTCCTGCAGCTGATTCAGGCCGTACAGCAGCATGTCTGGGGTCGGCGGGCAGCCGGGAACATAGATGTCTACCGGTACGACTTTATCGACGCCCTGCACGATGGCGTAGTTGTTGAAGACGCCGCCACACGAGGCGCAGGCGCCCATCGAGATCACCCACTTCGGGTCAGGCATTTGGTCGTAGATGTGGCGCAGCACCGGCGCCATCTTCACCGAGAGCCGCCCCGCCACGATCATCAGGTCCGCCTGGCGCGGGCTCGCACGGAACACCTCCGCGCCGAACCGCGAGATATCCCAGCGCGAAGCGCTGGCAGACATCATCTCGATGGCGCAGCAGGCCAGACCAAAGCTGACGGGCCAGAGCGACGAGCTGCGGCCCCAGTCCAGCACCTTATGCACCTGGGTGAGCAGGATGTTGCCGCCGTGTGGCGGCTCCAGTCCGCGCGGCACGCGCGGCGCCTGCGTATTGGAGACATATTGCACCGGCGCCCACGGGTTCGGACGCTTGTCCGGAGCCTTCGGCTGTTCTATTCCCATGTGAAGGCCCCTTTGCGCCACACGTAGAAGAAGGGCACGATCAAGATCGTGGCGAAGATCACCAGCTCGACGAATCCCTGCACCTTGAGCTGGCGCATCAGGATGGCCAGCGGGATCAGCGAGGCGGCCTCGATGTCGAAAATGATGAAGAGCATGCCCGTGACAAGGTACTTGACGGGAAAGCGCTGGTGCGGCGCCTCAACCTCCTGGATGCCGCACTCATACGGCGCGAGCTTCTCGGGTGTTGGGTGCTTGGGACCGAAGACGAAGGTGACCAGCGTGACGAGTATGGTGAACGTGAAGGCCAGCCCCATCAGGATGAGGATGGGTAGATATTCAGGCATCCCGTGAGCCTCCACAGACAAAATTGCATAGATCGTGGCACGGCGCACGCCGCGCTAGGCTGTAGTACGCCACGTGATAATGTAGCATGCCGGGGCGCCACTGTCAAACGGTCCAGGTGGCGCCATCCCGCTTGTCATGCGGACTTGTGCGGTAGGACAGTGGCTTCCCGCGCTTTCGCAGGACGGCGCAGTGAGCGACACGGCACTGGCAGCCGCACCGGCGTTGTAGGGGACATGATGCCGCGGGATGCGTGCGCGGGCGGCGCGGCGGGTGGGGGCAAGCAAAAAGCGGAAACGCCAGTGCGTACGGCGTCTCCGCTTGTGTCGGGTGGAGATGATGGGACTCGAACCCACGACCCCCACGATGCGAACGTGGTGCTCTCCCAGCTGAGCTACATCCCCGAGCGAAGTGCAGTATAGCACGCCTGGCCGCGCCGCGCAAGGGCGCGTTGCCGCCAGCCTGCTCGCGCCCGCTCATACCTGCCCAAGCCTACTCAAGCCTACTCAATCCTACTCAAGCCTGCTCACGGCACGCGCGGCGTCGCTGTCGGCGCTGGCGCTGGTGGCAGGGCGCCGGGCGCGGGAAAGACGAGCAGCGCCAGGAAATACAGCAGCGCCGCGGCGGCGAACACGGCGTACACGATGCACGACCAGCGGAAATAGCGGCGAAAGTACGCGTCGGCGGCGGTGGCACGCACACGCAGCCCCCGCCGCTCGCTCTCGCTCAGCTCCGGCATCGCGCTCAGGTGGCCCGCGAGGTCGCCCGCCTCAAGGGTGTAGCGCTGCCAGCGTGCGCGCATCAGAAACAGCAGCATGAAGAGCACATAGGCAAGGATGAGGATGGCGACCAGACGTTGAACCGGGAGCGTCGCCCGGGGCTCGATTAGGGAGGCAATCACGACGCCGACGAGCAATCCGCCCGTGCGATACACTGTGTCCACGACGTCGCTCGTCAGCTCCGTCACGGTTTTGCGGATGGATTCGGTGTAGGCCGTCACGGCGTCGAGCGCCTGCTGTCGCAGCTGGAAGTAGCGTTCGGTATTGTGGCGCAGGTACAGCACGAAATTGGCTTTGGCCGCCTCCAAGGCGGGTACAGCCGCGGCCTCCACGTCCGCCAGCGCGACCTGTGCGCCGGGCGGCAGCTCGCGCGCCAGCGCCTCGCGCGCCAGCGCCAGCTTATCCGGCGAAGCGTTGTCGTAGGCCCAGTCCGCCAGGCGCGCGAGAGCAGCGGCTTGAGGCGCGCTGGCTGTCAGCTTCTTCCCCGCCGTGGCCGCCGGCAGCTCGCAAGACGCCGGGCGTGGGCCACCGAAGCGCAGCATGAGCGCCTGGTCCTTGGTTTCTTGTACGGCGCTCGCCAGATAGGCTGCCGACAGCGCCGCCCGCAGCGTTCGCAGCGCCTGCGCGACAGCTTCTAGCCCGGGGGCGCGCTCCTCAACGCGCACGTGGGCCGGCGTCAGTACCTGCGGCGCCCCTGGCCAGTGGCTCTCCTCGTCGCGCAGCGCGCGCGTGTGCTCGGCGCGCTCCTGAAACTGTCGCCAGCCCGCGCGTGAGAGCGTCAGCCAGCGCGGCGAGTCGCCTGCCGCGCCGACCGCGCCCACCACGTCGAGCGCCGGCCCGGCCAAGTAGCCCTCGCCATCGCACAGCAGCACCACCGCCCGCCCATCCGCGCGCGCCAGCCCCAGACGCTCCCAGTCGGCCAGCGCGCGTGCGGAGACGACGCGCAGCCATGCCTGCGTGTGGAAGTAGACCGCGATCGTGGTCCGCTCCACTAACTCTGTGGAGCCGAGGATGTCTGGGCGTGAAGTGAGCAGCGCGCGCGCCGCCGCCTTCGCATGCGCTTTGCCGACGGCGAGGCGCACGTCCACCGTCGCGTCGTTGCCCTGGCTCGCCGCCACGTCGCGCGCCGAGCTGCGAAAGCGGCGCAGTGCCTGCGATGGGTCGCGCCCACCGCGCAGCGTCACCGCCGGCGCGGCAGACGTTGCCTCGAGGCCGGTGAGGCGCAGATCGAGCCGCACATCGTCCCCGAGCGCCGCAAACCACGCGGCCAGCTCGCCGGAATCCAGACTCTCCAGTGCATCGAGCGCCATACTTGTCGCAAGCTCCAGCCGGTCCAGCGCCTCCGCGCCCGCCAGGCGCTCGGGCGTGAGTCCCAGCGCCTGACCGAGCGCCGCGATGGCGACGCCACGGCCGCGCAGGTCCGCCAGCGGCGACGCTTCGGGCGCGTCACCAAGTGGGCCCACAGCCATGACCTCAGCGGCCGGCGTGCGGCTGCGCTCCAGGGAGTCACTCATCGCTCGCTCACCTCCCTCAGCGTCAGCGACTCGATGACCAGGCGGTACTTGTTGTCAGCTGTGCGTGCCGGCTCGACGCGCACGAGATCGGCGAAACGCTCGGCGGGCACGATCAGCCGCGCGCCGCCGTCCAGCTCCAGCACGACCCGGCTCACCACCGGCCCCGCCACCGCGGGATCGACGGCAAGCGCAGTGCCCGGAAGCGCCTGCGGGCCTGTCGTGAGCAGCACCGAGGCCGCCTCGTCGATAAGCTCGCCACGCAACGCGGGATGTCGCGGCAGCGCCGCCGCCGCAAACGCCGCCAGATCCAGCTCCTCCGCACACAGGGCGGCACGCCGCGCCTCGTAGAACGCCGTCTCGTCCGCGGGAGAGAGGACATCATGGCGCGTGCCCAGCCAGGCGTCCGTGCAGCGCAGGAAGTCACGTGTGCACCGCCGGGGGGATGGGTGCAGCTCCGCGGCCAGGAAGCCGCGATAGAAGAACGCCGCCACGCCTTCGGTTCGCGGTCCAGCCTGGGTATCCAGCAAGGTGATGTCGAACGTGTCGCCGGCCGGCGCAGTGGCGAGCAAGGCACATTTTTGCAGACGTGCCGTGTCGGGCAGCAGATTGCCGTTGGCGGAGATTGTGACCTTGGTACGGCCGCCCTGAGTGGTGAATGTGCGCACGAGCCGGCGATCTGGGTCGAGCTTGAGCAGCGCCACGCGCCGCTGTTCCGCGTTACCCCCAAGCACATAGACGGCCGCCACGAAGTCTCCCGGCGCGATGGTGCGCGGGCGCATCTGCGCGAAGAGCCGCGCCGCCAGCCGGCGCGACGCGTCCACGAAGGCCTCGTGGCCAGCCAGCAGCCCCGCGCAGAGCTGCGCCACATCGCCCGCTGGCTCGCGGAAGCGTGCCTTCCAATCCGCGCGGCCGGCCGCCGCCTGAATGTGCTGAGCGAAAAACGCCGCGATCTCGTCGGAGAGCAACACCGGCTCGTCCACCAGCCGCGGCTGCGCGTCCCGATTATCCACACCATGCAGAATCAGCCGCTCGACACGCACCTGCCGTGCGGCCTCTGCGCTCGCCGTGGAGGCAGCCAGCGCCGCGCGCCGCTCGTCGTGGTGGCGTGTGAGTGCGCCGACACGCGCAGCCGTCCGTGCCGCTCCCATGGTCTGCCCTCCCTCACCCGCTTCCGCCGAACTGCCGTACAGTGTAACATTCCGGCCCTGCCGGCCCAAACCGGTTGGGCTAGCCCGGCAGGTGACACTGGTTACTCGCCAAATGCTACCTCGTCTCTGCCATTGGGGAGGGCATCGCGTGGGATGCCGTGGAGTGCGTGGGAAATGGCAGCGTGTGCACATGGGGACGCGAAGAGGTGCGGGATGACGGTGGGGTTCGGAGTTTGTGAGTATACACTGGTCTTTCGCCGCAGGCTAGACGGCGCCACAGACCAGCATGTGCGTAGCGTCTGGGAGGTCGTGAGGCCGCAGCTACTGGCGGGCGAGCGGCCAGCTGCGCGAGCGCGCACGGCAGGTCCGGATGCCGGCATGGCGCAGATGCTCGCCGTGCCGATCTGCTCGGCACTGGCGCTCGAGGGTGTTGCCTACGAGCGCTTTCTGGTGCGTAGCGGTGTGCTCGACGACGTGCTGCGCCTACTGGCGGGCATGACGCTGCCTGGTCCGCTGTCGCTGGAGACGGCGCGCAAGCAGATACAGTCGTTGGTGATGGCGGCCGAGGTGCGCCACATCGTGGACCGCATGAGCGCCTAGTACGACAGCGACAGTTATTAGTGGAGAGCCCATGAAATCAGGATCGGCGGCGAACAAGCTCTGCTCGGCTTCGAGACCGCCGATGTCCCGCAGTTCCTGGGCCCATGGCGAGCGCCCTCTGATTATGTGTCGCTGCAGTATCAGAGCGTGTTTGGCAAAGGCGGAACGGCGCTCAAGAGGCGGCCGTGCAGGCGCGCTCAAGAGGCGGCCGTGCAGGCGCGCGAGGGACCTGGGGCGTTGCAGCGCGGCCGCAGAGGCCGGTGCGACGTGGCACGTTTCGCCGGGCTTTGGGTGCCATGGCCCACCACCCGCCGCCCGCCCGGCCGCCGTGGTATCATGGCTCCCGGGTGGGCAGGTGGATCGTCGCCCACCCGTGCGGGACGGCGCGGATGAAGCGGATGAGCAGGCGATTCGGATGGGACACCGGGCGAGCTACGTCCTGATCGAGGACGGCGCGATCACAGCGTACTACTCCCACTGGGGCGCGAAGGTGGCCCCCGCGGTCGTCCTCGGGGGCTTTGCCGAGACGTGCGCCTATCTGCGCGCGCTGGCGCCCGCGGATGGCCTGCTCGATACCGTCTGGGCGGAGGGGGGCATCCTGCTCGATGCCGACACCCACACCCTCCGCTTCTGGGGCGGCGAGTCGCTCCGCGATCGCCCCGACCTCCGCCGCCTCTTCCTCCCGAGCGTGGGGCGGCTCTGGCCGGGATGGGCCGTGGCGTGGGCGACGCAGGGAGTGGTGGACTTCGCGGAATACCCCGGCGTCGCCCAGGCGCTCGGCCAGGACCCCGCCAGCCGCCTCGATGACGATCCGGAGAAGTGGGTCCCCTACTCGGAGGCAGAGCTGCTCACACCCCGCGAGGAGCCGTGGCTCGCCACCGTCCTGACGGTGCGCTGGGACGACGGGGGAGTGGCCGACTACACCTTCGACCACGATCCCCCGGGCTACCTGACCTATGGCCCAGAGCTCCTCGGCATCCTGCGTGGGCGTCCACCAGACGCGCTGCCCCGCGAGGATGGCGATGGCCAGGGGAACTACCCCATCGGCGGGGCCTATGCGGATGTCCCGGCCCGCACGCTCTGGCTCTGGGTCGCCAACACGCGCCACCCGGCGTATGGGGAGCGCGTCCGGCAGGCGTGGCCCGGCTGGCACGTGGACGAGCACGTCGACAGCTTGGCACAGCAGATCCGGCTCTCGGGCCGTGACCCCGCGCTCGTGACGACGCCCCGCGACCGGGTGATCGCGGAGCTGCTCGACACGGTGACCAACGCGATGTCGTGGGGGGAGGCCTTCGATCCCGGCGCGTTCGTGCGGCAGACGATGACACCGACCGAACGGGAAGCGGCGACCTTCGCCCAGGGGTTCTTCCGTGTGGATCAGCCACCCACGCCCGCGACCCCGGCACAGGGACGCGAGGTGCTGCTGAACCTGCTCCAACGCGTCTCGGACGAGCAGGCACTCGAGCAGGCACATGGGAGCTCGGGTCAATGACGCAGGCCATGCCATCCACCAAACGCCAAACCTGCTCAGCGGAGCATGCGGCATGACGTCATCTCGACGCTGCTCCCAAACACGCTCTAATACTACAGTTGTAGTAATGTGGTAGGATGAGTGGAGAAGGATCAGTCCCCATCGTCCAAGAGGTCTTCCCATGCCCGCGCGCCATCCTCACCCCGCCACCCCAGCCACGCCGCC
>Ga0070706_100002431_pt1 | contig 18769 bp, 25 predicted proteins | sample KBSK5501metaG_FD_65476 | JGI IMG/M metagenome (GOLD analysis project Ga0070706, IMG submission 65476) | Corn, switchgrass and miscanthus rhizosphere microbial communities from Kellogg Biological Station, Michigan, USA - KBS K5-50-1 metaG | ecosystem: Host-associated > Plants > Roots >... | reverse complement strand
CGATTGCAAAACGTGCAGACCCCGATGGCGGGAACCTGACCAAGCCATTTGACGACTCTAAGGTTGCCCTTGGACGCGGCCAGCCTTTGGTCGCTTACTTTCTTCTCAATGCGATCCACTAGCTTCTGAGCCTCGCCGTTCTCGTGGGTCTGAGGCTTTTCTTGCTTTTTCGGCATGCGCACAGTTTCCCACAGGCGCCTAGACTTTGCCAGCCTGTGTATATTCAAACTGCACCACTACCCGAATTTGAGGGCTCTTGAGCCCAGGCCGTGACCAAGTCTAGACTTTGCGGTAGTCCCGGGGTGAGGGACGGCACGAGTTTTTATCGTTTCCCCTACCCTGAGTTCGGCCGAAGGCGAATAGTGTCAGGTCGGACCACGCTTCTCATCCGGTCACGACCTTCCTCCGTTTGAATTCAGAAATCGGTGCGGGACCCAAGTCGTGTCGAAAAGAGAACGTTCTCCGCCGGAGAACGAAAGCCGCCGCTTAAAGCCGGATATCCAGTGAAGCTGAAGTCCCCAAGGTTTCTGTGAGACGTAAAGCTGTGTCATGCCAGTCCGCGACGACAAACCGGAACTCCTTATAACCCAGAAACTCGGAAACGTGCCGGTACGGGGGATCTGTAGCGCATGCCCTCATATCATCTTCGATACGGGTGCAAAGGTCGGGAAGAGCGAAGACCACCAACGCAGGTGGAAAGACTCTTTTCCGAGCATTTCAGAAAGGTACATGCCGCGTGAATCTGTCAGCCCAGTTGTTGCGCGGATCGCGAACGCGCCACCTAAACGCACTAATCCGGCTCCGCTCTGTGAGCCTAAGACCGGGGTCAAGACTGGCGCTGTGTGCTGAAACCTAGTCTTTTCGGCTCAGTTTCCGAGTAGGCGACAATCGGAAGTTATCGCGCATCGATTTCGGCGCAGGGGATGGCGACCCGGGGGCGGGTTGTGCCTATCTCTCTGCCAGCATCTCCTGAGTGATCTTGGGAACACCGTCTCGGGTCTCCCTTCCTTGCCAAAATGTGCGAGCAGCAAATTAAGGATGCAGGCCAGATCCTTTTCGGTCAAATTGAAAAGTTGAGCAAACCAAATCCTTTTCGTAACGGATGTCCAACAAATAGGCCACCTACATGTCGGCGGAAGCAAGTCTCAACGGCTACTGCTACCGAAGACAACCGCGGTGACGGCGCTAACAAAACAACAAGCTGAGAACGAAAAAGATGAGCAGCTCAATTTGTTTTATGGAAGCTGTGAGTACCCACGAGAGTTCACACCGAACCCAAGGGTGAGCATTATTGCTCAGACCTCTTGAATCCTGATTTGCTAAGGTAGCGATTGACCTGGTGCGCCGGCAGGTATAGCCCGAATTTGTGTGCGAGTGTGCACACAACACGAAGCCAGAGAGGCGGCGCAGAGGCAACAGAAATGAGGCTGTCCATGAAAAGAGTAATGTTCTTACTTGCGATGTTGAGTCTCGGTACGCTGTGCTGGGCAGGGTCGGCGCGCGAAGATGCTACCGACCGACTGGACAACGCCACCAAAGTGTTACACGAAATTATGGGAATGCCAGACAACGGAATTCCAGAAGAAGTGTTGGAACACGCAAAGTGCGTAGCCGTTGTACCGCACATGGTCAAAGGCGGCTTTATCTTCGGGGGTAAAGGAGGTAAGGGGGTGGCGACTTGCCGCACGGCGGATGGCTGGAGTGCGCCGGCGTTCATCACGATTTCGGGTGGAAGCTGGGGGCTGCAGATCGGCGTAGAAGCTGTGGACCTGGTAATGATCATTCAGAATGAAAAAGGGATGCAAAAACTGCTCTCTAGTAATTTCCAAATTGGAGCGGACGCTTCAGCAGCAGCAGGTCCAGTTGGACGGCATGCGTCGGCCGGTACGGATTGGAAGTTGGATACAGAGATCCTGACCTACTCCCGTGCCAAGGGTGCGTTCGCTGGGCTCACGTTGGAAGGTGCATCGATCCGCCAAGACAGTGATTCCCGGCACGCGATGTACGGACGCAAGGTCACAACTCAGGCCTTGCTGTTGGGCAAAGTGCCGGCTCCATCCGCAGCGCGGCCGTTCCTTGCGGAAATTCGCGGAGCAAAAGCCCAAGCCGTAGCCGAAGGGAAAGCTGAAGCCAAAGCCGAAGCTAAAGAGAAAGATCCGAAGTAGGACTTGCAGAATTGGGCTACCGCTGTTTCCCATTCAGCCGACGGCCGTGTGTTCGGATGGGAACACACTCCACCATTTGTTCTTCATCCGTTCGCGCGAAGCAGTTCTCTCGCGGACGTTGGATGAGATTCACATTCTGGCGCTCGCAAATGAGCGCAGGAGGTTAACATGCTTTGGACCATTTTCGTTGTCCTTCTGATTTTGTGGCTTCTGGGTTTCAGTTTGCACCTGGGCGGAGGCCTGATCCACTTACTGTTGGTTGTGGGGTTGGTGGTTCTGGTCATTAACTTACTGAGCGGACGACGAAGTGCGGTTTGAAGAAAGGCATTTACGAGTCCCAGCACCAGGAGGTGCCCCCGGTAGTCACCCTCCTGGCCTCTGCTTTCACTCCGCGTCCAGGTTGGGTAAAGGAAGAGCTTGATGCGTGGAGTGTTACGGCTGGCATAACGGGGGCAGGCTCTTCCGCCGCGGCGGGGCAACAACCTTTATCGGTTGTCGATCACCTCGATATTCTTGTTGGCGTGAATCGCAATTCGGCGGGCCGAGTTGTGTCCATGACTGGAAGACTGATACCGCCCAATCGCCGGTTGGTGGGCCAGGGCGGACTTGGTTTTGAAGGCTCGCCCAAAACCAACCCAACATAGGCGGGTTCTTGTTTCAGGGTCACTTGGTTGCTCTGTGTGGTTGCAGAGGGCGAATGAGCTGCGAATTCTAAAGGCGAAGTCAAGAGCGGCAGGCGAGGGTGTTCGTCCCACATTGGAAAGTGTAGTCGCGACGTCTGGTCAATTTTGACCAGTCCGCGGGCCCACTTTCGTTGAATACTGAGAAGAGGCAAATTTCGAACCAGCGCCCGTGATCTCTTGGGCCCATCTGAGAAATGGCCTCTGTCAGCACCTGTTCTCACCAACTTAGGACAAATGCCGCTACTAAACACAGCGTTTCCGAAGACGGTCTTGGAAGTCGTCAGCCCGCGGCCCGTGGCGCGAGACGGCGTATCGGCGGCTCGTGCCAGATCGCAATCGAAGCCATCACTACCGAGCCGAATCGCCGTAATCGGGAATTATCTTCCGCGACATTGTGGAATCGCTACGTTCACTACAGACCTGTGCGAGGCCATATCGGCGGAGTACGGGACAGCTCGATTGCTGGCGCTGCCAGTGAACGACACGGAACAAGGATATGACTATCCCGCACGGGTGAGATGGTCGCTCGCCCAGGACGACGTGACGTCCTATCAAGAAGCGGCTGCATTTCTAAACTTCAACAATATCGATATGGTGTGCCTGCAGCACGAGTATGGAATCTTCGGCGGTCCGGCCGGAAGCCATATTTTGTATCTGCTACGCGGCTTGAAAATGCCCGTGGTGACTACCCTGCACACCGTTCTGCGCGAGCCTGACGCCGACCAACTCAAGGTCATGGAAGAGATCGCGGAGCTCTCGGACCGCCTCATTGTCATGAGCCAACTCTCGTCCCAGTTCCTCCAGGAAATCTTCAAGGTGCCCAGTAGCAAGATCGACATGGTCCCGCACGGCGTACGGGACCTGCCTTTTCTCGACCCCAATTTCTATAAGGACCGCTTCGGCGTCGAAGGAAAAGCGGTGCTGCTTACGTTCGGCCTGCTCTCGCCGAACAAGGGTATCGAAAACGTGATTCAGGCGCTGCCGAAGATCTTGTCGAAACACGAAAATGTGGTGTACCTGGTGGCGGGCGCGACTCATCCTCACGTTCTTCGTCGCGAGGGGGACCAGTATCGAGTCAGCTTGAAAGCTTTGGCGAGGGAAGTGGGGGTGGAATCGCAAGTCATCTTCCATGACCGCTTTGTCAGTCCTGAAGAAATGGCGGAGTTCATTGGTGCAGCCGATATCTATATCACTCCGTATCGCCATGAGGCTCAGGTGGTTTCTGGAACGCTGGCCTATGCTCTCGGGGCGGGCAAGGCGATCATCTCAACCCCCTATTGGCACGCGATCGAATTGCTCGACGACCGCCGCGGCGCTCTGGTGCCCTTCCAGAACCCCGAGGCAATCGCACAAAAGACAATCGAACTCCTGACCACACCGGCGCTGCGCCATGCCATGCGTAAACGCGCCTACCTCTTCGCGCGCGATATGATCTGGAAAAAAGTCGCGCAGGGTTACATGGAGAGCTTTGCACAGGTTCGCAGCGACCGCCTGGAAACTCCGCACGTTCAGTTTTCGGCTCGCACTACCAGCAAATCGCTGAATCAGCTGCCAGAATTAAAACTCAATCATGTGAATGCGCTGACCGATGACACAGGGATGTTGCAGCACGCGATCTTTACCATTCCCAATCGAGCTGAGGGGTACACCACCGACGACAACGCGCGCGCGCTCATTTTTTCTGTGTTGCTGGACCGACTGGGCGTGGACCGACCGGACACGGACCAGCCGGGGAAATCCGAATCAGCCAACCCGGATTGGCCATTCCGGTATTTGGCATTCCTGGAGCACGCTTTCAATCCGGAGAAGAAAAGGTTTCGAAACTTTCTCGGCTACAACCACCGCTGGAACGAAGAACAGGGCTCGGAAGATTCTCACGGCCGCGCGTTGTGGGCCCTTGGAACTCTCTTGGCTCGATCCGCAAATCAGGGACTGCGGGGCGCCGCGGGGCGTCTGTTCGAAGTCTCCGTGCCGGCGGTTGTTGAGTTCCATAGTCCTCGTGCCTGCGCCTACTCCCTGCTTGGAATGCAGGAGTATCTCAATGCGTACCCTGGAGATCGAGACGCCCAGCGAGTTCGACTCGCATTGGTTCAAAGATTGCTCAATATGTATGAGTCAATCCGGCGGCCAGACTGGAAGTGGTTTGAGGACGTTTTGGCGTACGGAAACGCGAGGCTCCCCCAGGCCATGCTGCTCGTGGGATCGGCTTGTGGGAATGAGCGCATGCTCTCCGCCGGCCTCGATTCACTGGACTGGCTTATGGACACGCAGCATTGCCAGACCAACGGCCACTTTGTTCCGATCGGCTCGCAAGGGTTTTACCGCCGAGGTGGTGAACAGGCTCGATTTGATCAACAGCCCATTGAGGCCGCCGGCGCGGTGTCCGCTTGTTTGCAGGCCTATCGCGTGACCGGAGACGATCACTGGCGCACTGAAGCCTGGTCGGCCTTCAACTGGTTCCTGGGCGATAACGATCTCCAACTTCCTCTCTATGATTCTGAAACCGGCGGGTGCCGCGACGGTTTGCATCCCGACCGCGCCAATCAGAACCAGGGAGCGGAATCCACCCTGTCTTTCCTGATGGCACTTTTGGAAATGCGCTCTCTCCAACAACCTGAGAAAACGGAAGACCCTTCATGACTGCTCCCGAAACAACGCTTATCAACGTCGAAAGTTCTCATTACCCGCCACTGCTTCTGCGGGATCCGGCCAACCCCATCCTGACGCGCAAGGATTGGCCGTACTCCATCAACAGCGTGTTCAATGCGGGCGCAACGTTGTTGCAGGATGGAACGACCCTGCTGCTGTGCCGCATCGAAGACCGGCGCGGTTTATCCCATCTTTGCGCCGCGCGCTCTAAAAATGGTGTGGATGGATGGCAAATTGATCGTGAACCAACTCTAATGCCCAGTCCGAAAGAGTATCCGGAGGAAATCTGGGGCATCGAGGATCCCCGCATCACATTCGTGCCCGAACTGCAGCAATACGTAGTCACTTACACCTCGTATTCGCGCGGCGGTCCCGGAGTCTCTCTGGCCCTGACCAAAGACTTCCGAAGTTTCGAGCGCTACGGCGTCATCATGCCGCCGGATGACAAAGACACCGCGCTTCTGCCGAGGAGAATCAACGGCTATTGGGCGCTCATTCATCGACCCATGACGCCACTCGGCTCGCACATGTGGATTTCCTACTCTCCGGATCTGCACCATTGGGGCCGACACCGGCTGATGCTAGAAGCGCGCCGCGGCGCTTGGTGGGACGCAAACAAAATTGGATTGTCGCCGCCGCCCATCGAGACTTCTAGAGGATGGCTCGTGCTCTACCACGGAGTACGGCATACGCCTTCTGGCTGTCTGTACCGGTTGGGCTTGGCCCTGTTCGACTTGGAGAATCCGGAAAAATGCCTGCTGCGAGGGGATTCGTGGATCTTTGGGCCGGAGGCGGATTATGAGCGTAACGGCGATGTCAACAATGTAGTGTTCCCGTGCGGATACACGATGGACCCGGACGGCGACACCATCAACGTCTACTACGGAGCTGCTGATTGCTCGATTGCGCTGGCTCGGGCGAGCGCGCGCTCTCTACTGGAGTGGCTGGATGCCAACGGAAGTTGCGAGCGCCGGCGAGCACAGGACGTATGAGATCTTTGCTACGCCGTCATCGGCAGATGAGCCGCGTGTTCACGATCAAGAGGCGGACTTACCAGGTCTGCTTCAAATATGGACGCGAATTTGAGCTTCCTGGGCCCTGATGCGTCCGGTAGGTTCCAACAAACCGATAACGCTTTTCCGCGCCTGACCATCGTCAGAAAGCTGAAGCTTCCGCGATTTGATCCTGTCACACAGGCGGCGAAACCCTAATTCTTCACATGTGAGCTATCTTGCTCAGACACGAAAGTCTACACCTGTCATTCTTTATTCTCCTGAGTGTGTCGTGAGAGCGACGACCGCCAATTCGTAGCTCCCATTCTTAGGTTGCTGGGGGTGAGATCCCCAACCGTTCACATCGAAGCGACCACATCCAGCCGATTGGCATTCTGCATTCGTGTGTACTCCGGCGACCCTCCGGCGGACACGATTCGACCCCGAAAAGTTCTCGAACAGGGAAACTAGGGCAACACCTCCACACGGATGAGAGGCGTTAGCCCGCGAAAGAAGGAAGGTAAAAGATCATGCCTTTAATTCAACTCCTGGAAGTTCTCGTCGTGGTGGGTGTTCTTCTGTGGCTGGTGAATCGCTTCATTCCAATGCAGTCATCCATCAAGTCAATTCTGAACGGCGTTGTAGTCATCGCCGTGGTTTTGTGGCTACTGAATGTTGTTGGACTCTTTCATTCCCTTTCCCGGATCCACGTCGGGTAGGGGGTAAGGTGTGTGAAGCGAGCCAAGAAGGCTGACCGCACCAACAAGGTATCGATACAACGCGACACGGCAGACATCTGCCTCAAGGAGATATTGTGAACATTAAGCTGTTGTTAGCCGCCGCAATCGCGTTGAGTTTGCCTGTAGTAGCCCAAAGCAATTCTCAATCCACCCTGGTCGTCGAGCCTATGGACCACACGCCGACGTTCCGGGTCACCGTAGTCAGCCGTAGTGTGCAGGCCGTCAACTATAAGCATCGCGGCGGAGCCACAAAACTGGATTTTGCCGGTACCAGCTTGATGCCCCAGGCGAACGGTCAAGCCAAAGTCGAAAGCAAGAAGGGTTACATCGAAATCGAGGTGGAATTTGGCAATCTGCAGAAGCCCACGGTTTTCGGCAATGAATATCTGACTTATATCCTCTGGGCAATCTCGCCCGAGGGACGGGCAGTGAATCTGGGGGAGATCCTAGTGGGCGATAACCACCGCAGCAAGGTGGATGTCACCACCGACCTTCAGGCCTTCGCTCTGGTCGTCACAGCAGAGCCCTACTACGCGGTTCGACAGCCCAGTAACGTGGTAGTGATCGAAAACGTAATCCGCGAGGACACCAAGGGAACCACCGAGGCAGTGAATACAAAATATGAACTTCTGGAACGCGGTGGCTACATCCCCACCGGCTACAAATTCGATCCGGTGGTCCTGAATACCAGGTTGCCGTTGGAATTCTTTGAGGCACGGAATGCTTTGCGCATCGCGCAATCGGAGGGAGCCGAGACCTACGCCAGCGACACCTATCAGCATGCTGTCCGTTTGATGGACAGAGTCGATGAAGATGCCACCAGCAAGCATACCGATAGAAAGGCAATGATCGCGGTTGCCCGCGAGGCCGTGCAGACCGCGGAAGATGCTCGCGCAATCACGGTCAAAAAGATAGACCAGGAGCGCCTGGACAACGAACGCCAAGCTGCCGCCAAGGCACAGGCAGATACCCAAGCGCAAGCAGACGACGCTACCCGCCAGAAGGAGCAGGCTCAGCATGATCGAGCCCGAGCTGAGTTTGCTAAGGAGCGTGCAGAGTCTGACACAGCACGGGCCCAGGCCGATGCTGCCAGAGCCCAGTCGGACTCCGACAAGGCCAAGTCCGATCTGGCGAATAGCCAAGCTGCATCAGCCAATGCACTCTCCGCAGCTCAGGCTGACGCGGATCAATCCCGCCTGGCTGCACAGCAGGCCCAGTTGAGCGCGCAGCAGGCGGACTCGGACAAAGCGGCCATGCGCACGCGATTGTCAGAGCAGTTGAACAAAATCCTTCAGACTCGCGACAGCGCGCGCGGTCTCATCGTCAGCATGTCCGATGTTTTGTTTGACACAGGAAAATACTCGTTGAAGCCGGGCGCACGGGAGAAGCTGGCGAAAGTTGCCGGTATTCTGCTCGCCTACCCTGGACTGAACATTGAAGTCGGCGGCTATACGGACAATGTGGGCGGCGACGGAATGAATCAAACACTATCTGAGAACCGCGCCGGCTCCGTGCGCGATTACCTGGTGCAACAAGGCGTAGCGACAAACTCGGTCAGCGCAAGAGGTTTCGGCAACACTTTGCCCGTAGCCTCCAACGGTAATTCCGCCGGCCGCCAACAAAACCGGAGAGTGGAACTTCTGGTATCCGGCGAAGCCATCGGCAACCCGGTCAATGCGACGACAGGAAGCTTGCAGTAGTGGTACGACCCGACGACCGTCTATGTCAACTACGCCGACAACGGCTATTACTTGTACAACCGCAGGTATCCCACCGCCCCGGGAATTGCGATCAGTATCTCGTTTTAGCGGGCCTAACCGGTGCAGCTTTGGGAGAGGCTGTGCCCTTCGTGAATGCATGACAAGGAGCAAAATATGCTAGGAACTATATTGATCGTGATCCTGGTTTTAGCGCTCGTTGGTGCCCTGCCCCGTTGGTCGCACAGCCGAGAGTGGGGTTATGCCCCGACCGGTGGGCTGGGACTCGTGCTTTTCGTGGTTGTCATTCTCTTGGTTCTCGGTCGCATTTGAGCCATGCGCCACCTGGCAATCTCGTCAGGCGCCACAGCCAAGAGTTGGCGCCTGCTCGCCATCCGTGCAGTGGCAATTCTTCTCATCGTACTGATGTGCAGCGATGGCGCGTCCGCGTACTCTGTTTTGACGCACGAGGAGATAGTAGACCTGCTCTGGACTGATGCGATCCAGCCCCTGTTGCTCAAACGGTATCCGGCGCTGTCGGAAGACCAGATCCGTGAGGCCCATGCCTATGCGTATGGAGGCGCCGTCATCCAGGATCTCGGTTACTACCCATTCGGCAACAGAGAATTCAGCAACCTGGTGCATTACGTCCGCAGCGGAGACTTTGTTCGTGAGCTGCTGCTCGAAAGCCAGGATGTCAACGAGTACGCCTTCGCGCTGGGCGCCCTGTCGCACTATGCGTCGGATATTGTCGGGCACCCGGCGGTCAACCAGGCCGTCGCCATCCAATATCCGAAACTACGGGCGAAGTTTGGCGAATCGGTTCGGTATGCGCAGGGCAAGACGGCGCACTTGAAAACCGAGTTCGGGTTCGACACGGTGCAGGTCGCAAAGAACCGTTATGCGTCGCAGCAGTACCACGATTTCATCGGATTCCAGGTGTCCAAGCCTTTGCTCGAACGGGTCTTTCCCGTTGTTTACGGAGTAGAGTTGAAAGACGTGCTTACCCACGAGGATCTGGCGGTGGGTTCGTATCGCTTCGCTGTCAGCCGGGTGATTCCGCAAATGACCCAGGTCGCGCTGCAAACCCACAAGAAGGACCTGATGCGTGAAACGCCTAATTTCGCAAAACGAAAGTTCCTGTACCGTCTTTCCCGCTCCAATTATGAGAAGGAGTGGGGAAAGGACTACGTGAAGCCGGGCTTGGGCACGCGCATCTTGTCAACGCTCTTGCGATACATGCCGAGAATTGGTCCCTTCAAGGGGCTAGCGTTCAATAACCCGACCCCGCAAACCGAAGATCTGTATATCAAGAGCATCAACACCACCGTGGATCAATACCGGGCCTTTCTCGAAGCAGTGCGAACCGACTCGCTCGTGCTTCCCAATTGTGATTTTGACAGCGGCAAGGTGACCAAGGCAGCGGAATACTCGCTCACGGACGACACCTACGCAAGGCTGCTGGCTCGATTGTCAGGCCGAAAGTTCGATCTCACATCCCCGGAGCTGCGCGCCAACATTCTCGACTTTTATTCTGACCTCTCTGCTCCGATCGATACGAAAAAGGAGCAGGATGATTGGACAAGCGTGTTGAGCGAGCTGGACCAGTTGAAGTCCATGACCCCGGTTCCGACTGTAGCGGCCAGCCCTGCACAGTGAGAAGACGCGCGCCGTCTTGAGCATCTGGCATGCACAACTAAGCGTTCGCGTGCAAAAGATCGACAACAAAATCCAGGAACCGCCCGGTGGAGTGGTGACAACCGTGCACATCGATATTCTTCCAAACCGGACGAATTTACGCGTACTCACAATCGCACTGGTGTCGGTAGTTTGCATTGCCGCTGGCGCGCGAAATCAAAGTCTTCCGTCGCCTGCTGCCGGACTCATCAATGAGGTGGTGGCGAATGAGCTGACGGACCGTGCGCAGCAGCGGAAGTGGATTTATCTGATCGACAAGCGAGAAGGGAAGCGGACCGTCACGGAAGACCAGGTGGACACTAAAGACGGCCCACTCTATCGTGTCCTTGCAATTGACGGCGCACCGCTTAACCCGGACCAGCGGCGGCAGGACAACGCGCGCATGGATCGCCTTCTGCATGACCCGAGTGAGCAGTTGAAGTCCAAGCAAGGACGCGACGAGGACGAGCAGAAGCTGGAGAAGCTGATGCGCCTGATGCCGGAAGCTTTTCTTTACGACTACGACGGTGTCGAGGGAAATCTCGTCAGGCTCAAATTCCGCCCCAACTCCAACTACAATCCCCCGACGTATGAAGCCGGGGTGGTGCATAGCCTGGCCGGAACTATTCTGATCGATTCACAGCAGAAACGCCTAGCAAAGCTGTCGGGCCAACTCATAAACCGTGTGGAATTTGGGTATGGGCTCTTGGGACACATCCACAACGGTGGCAGAATCGAGATTGGGCGTGTACAGGTCGGACCTGCAGAATGGAAGACTGCCGTGATCAATATTCAATTGTCAGCACGTCTCGTGTTCTTCAAGACAATCAGCAAACAGGAATACGAGACGAGGTCGGATTTCCGCGCGGTTTCCGGTGATCTTAGCCTTTTAGAAGCGAGGCAGCTTCTTGCTCCCTGATATTTTTCAAAAGTGTGCAAGTTTGACCAGTCGCGCCATTTGCGCGAGTCGTACCATTCTGATCTGTGAAGCGAGTCTTAAATTTTGGAGGCTAATGATGAATCTCAAGATCGTGACAGGGATTATTGCATTGTTCATGTTTGCGGACGCGGCCGGACTAGCTACCGCACAGGACACAACAAAAACCACCCACAAGAAAACGCGGACGCTCACGGGCTGTCTTCAGAAAGGCGAGGATGCCAATGAGTACAATTTTACCGCGAAGGGCGGCGGCACCTGGGAGATCAAGAGCGACAGCGTCAAACTCGACGAACATGTCGGGCATACAGTCAAGATTACCGGTGTAGTGTCGAATGCCACAGCCCACGGGATGAAGGAAGACGCGAAGGCGGAGATGAAAGAGCACGATATGGATAAACACGCCACCGAGCACGGTCATATGACGGTCACGGATTTAACCATGGTCAGTGACTCCTGCCAGAAATAACGCGGCACCCGCGCAACCAGGAGGTCTCGGTATCAGCCTCCTGGCCATTGCTTCATCTGACCGTTAGCAACCGAGACTCAATTTCGCCTCAAAGATTTGCAGTTCACAGGCGGACAAATGCAGCAGGTGATCGTTCGCACGTCGTCCAAAAAAACGTGGAAGCTTATAGTGCGCGCTGCATTGGCAATGGTAGTCGTCTTTCTTGTCGAAATAACAACCGCAGGCAAATTTGGTCCCTGGAGCACTGACGATGTGGGCAAAACCGCAGTGTCGGGAGATTACCTGTTCCAGCAGGCGGATTTGGGTGTGTTCCGCGGCATCGCTGGGCTACTTTCTTCTTCCGGTAAGTTCTCAGGCGTTCTCAATCGCATTGAGGTTCGTGGCATGACCGATACGCCGCGCTTTACGGTAAGTTCCAGCTCCCATCAAGTGCAATTGCGAACTCAGTTTTATGCGCTGGTGAACGGCGAGAATGGAGACACGTTTCTGCAGAAAGTAGTAGCAACTTTCTGGAAAACAACGGTGTGGTCGGCAGGTAGTGTGGCGGGAAGCAGGCAAAACCGCGGTGGAACTAGCGACAAAGAATGGGCGAATCCAAGATATTCTGCTGCTCTTCGGACGGTCGGAGCGAGCGCCAATGTCTGGAACAGTCAACTTCCACGCTAAAGTCTTTATCCCGCCAGGAAGACGGCCATTCCTGGAGAAAGTTGAGTTGGCCGGGGATTTCGGAATAGACGCCGGGAGTTTCACAAAATCCGACACGCAAGAGGGAGTGAACCACCTCAGCCAGGGCGCCCTCAGTGAAGAAGATCATCATAAGACTGAAACGGAAGAAGATGATCCTGAGACGGTGCTCTCCGACTTGAAGGGACACGTTCTGCTGAGGGACGGCACGGCTAGGTTCTCCAATCTTTCATTTAGTGTTCCTGGTGCTCTGACTCAACTGAAAGGAACCTACAACCTGATCAGCGAGAAAATCGATCTGCGCGGGACGCTAAAAACCGATTCGGAACCGTCGAATACGACGCACGGGATGAAGGCCCTGATTTTGAAAGTACTGGACCCTTTCTTCAAGAAAAAACATGCCGGCTACATAATGCCGGTCAAGATCACAGGCACCTACGAGCATCCTTCGTTCGGGCTGGACCTAAGCGACCGTGACGATAAGAAGTCTCACAAGCAGAACACGCGCGCATCTCGATTTCCGGGGGACGCCGGAGACTGATTGAGGGACGCTGATTGGACGTAAAAGATATGCAATCCCGCATAGTCGGCAGACTGCTACTGGTGCTGGCGTGTTGCACAGCCCGACTTGGGCAGCGCAAGACTCAGCGAATACGGGCGATGGTGGATGTCGGCAGATCGCAGGCCAACTGCCTCACACCGCGTCCAAGTTCGGTCATGGCCTTGCCTCCGCACCACGTAACGCCATCCGGCCGAGCAACCTCAAATGGGAGTTGCCAATCGCCGCGGCTACCGGACTGTTAATCGCATCGAGTGACGATCACATCAACAGCCGCATTCAGTCGCGTTCATTCGCGCAGGCGGCAGCGCGGGGATCAAACGTTGGCCTGGGGATCGAATTAGGCGCCGCTGGACTGATGTACTTGGTGGGTTGCTCGGGGCAACGCTCACCCTATGCGGCAAACACCGGCTTCACTGCTCTCGAGGCTATGGGCGCCGCGAACCTGATGACCTTGGGGGTGAAAGCGGCTACCAACCGCCAATATGCCTACCATACAAGTCCGCACGGTGAATTTTGGGAAGGCGGCAGATCGTTTCCTTCGGGGCATGCCGCTACAAGCTTTGCCTTCGCGAGCGTTATAGCTCACCGGTATCCACACAAATTGTGGCTCAAGTGGGGTGCTTATGGGTTAGCGACGGGCGTCAGCCTCGCCCGGGTCGCAGGCAAAAAGCATTTTGCTTCGGACATCCTGGTGGGCGGTACTCTCGGATATGTGACTGGAACTTACCTGGCAAGACAATAGTTGCCGGGCGCAGAGAGTCAGAACTTGATTCGTGGGGCATCCGGAGCTCTAGAGGATGCCCTTTTTCTTGTCCCATGCTCACTATATGAGCCATTCTGCACAAGTATTGCTACAGCAAGTGAGCGAATCTATAGGCGTCTCAAAAGGGCAGTTTGCCCGTCAAACCAGACGGCCTAACCTACTCTCTCGGAACAGGGCCGACCCAGACACAGACGGTCCGCCGGGCCGCTCCGGTCGTCGTCATAGAATTACCATCAACAACCGGGTGCGTTCGGATGGACGGCACATCGTCAGGGCCGGCCCAAACAAGCAGAAGTCATGTCTCTTGCGAACAAGATCGGGTGGGTTGGAATAGCCTTCGCACTTCTGACAAGTGGGATGTTGGCGCAAGACCTCCCGCGACACCCAGCAGGATGTGACTCCAACAAAGGAGGAGTTCCGGAGTCACACCAGAACGAGATCAAGAAGATGCAGGAAACTCTGCGCAATAAAGGACACCACCGAGGCAAGGTCGATGGCGAAGGTTGGCGAACACCTCCGAATGGGCGAATTGTGAAAGATTTGCCTGTTGACTAATCCTAAAGAACGACGCTGGCAGAGCGAGCGAATTACCGCTAGCTTACCGGGCTGGACGTAGAACTCAGCTACTGGTGTGGGCCAGATTGAGACGCTGTGGGAAAAACGATCGGGCAGGTGCTCGATCAGACCATCGAACGCTGGGGCGATTGTCTGGCCCCGGTTTCCCGTCATCAATCGAAACGGTACAGCTGGCGCCAATTGCGCGAACTGGCGGATTGCGTCACACGCGGTTCGGGTCCAAATCCATGTTTGCTTTGCACCGCATTCTACGACCGAATCGGTGGATGGCAACTCATGTACCAACTGCTCCTGAGTGGAAGATTGCCCGACACATGCCCCAAGCTAATTTCATGGGATTTCCCTTCTTTGTTTCAGCAGTGCTCGGTTGCAATCGCAAGCTCAATCGGCGAGGGCGGGCTGTAGTGTCGGCTCATAGCGTTCCTCCATCTTTAGTGCTGCCTGGATCGCAGCATCGTCATTGAGGCAGAGGGCACACGAGCAACGCTCCACACCGACATCGCGCGCCCGTAGATCGTGAAATTCGCGATGCGCGTATAGCGCAATCAGCATTTGCAGGTTGACGGTTGTAAAAAAACAGTCAGTCACGGTTTCCTTTCTTTGGTTGTCAGCGGTCAGCGTTTGAAATGCGGATTTTCATCAGTGCCCGACCAGAGAATGGCACCGGCAACCAGACTTAGACAGAGAAGCGGCAGTGATGCGAGTGGCTGGCGAAAATTGCAAATTGCAACAACCGGTATCAGAAGTGGGTTGGGGATTTTTTGAGCGCCAGGCAGGCATTAGCTCACTTTTCTTAACCACGACCGCCCAACTGTAATGGTATCTTTTCCCCAAATTACGCCGACAGAGTGCATTTCGGCTTTCTGGACCGTACAGTGAATTCCTGTAGGACACCCAAACATATCCAAAACCACAACCTTATCTCCAGGGCGTAACTGTACCTCCGAAATGGATGGCCGAGTTTGTTGCAAGTTTTCAAGAACGCGCTCACTTGCACAGGTCGACTTGCGGGGATTGGGCATTTGTTTTCACCTGAAGAATCGCGGAATTGGACGAGTACGACTGCGAGGTTCCCGCGGTAGAAATCGCTAATCCTCGGTCAGACATGCCTAAAAAACCGTAAAAAGAGAATAGCTTCCGGCGTGGTCTTGCCTTACCGGGATGGCGCTTCAATACTCGGTCCACCAGGTCGATCAGGCGGTAGGAGGCATCGGCTAAGGCGGGCTCGTCGCATTTGAGCAGCAGTTCCATCGGGGGAGTCTCCGTTTTCTCAGTAAATTAAATCCTTCTCATGATCGCCCAAGGCCAAAGATAGAACTGTTCCGAATTGATCACCATCGGGAAGTTCCTGTAAAAAATAGGTTACTAAAGTGCTGTGACCCGATCACGAACAATCAACCGGGAAAAGGTTCTTTCGTCCCTAGTAATTTCCGGCTTACGACCTAGCAGCGCAGGCCGTGAGTGGCATGAGAAACGGAGAACCAACATGCGTGCAATGAGAGCAGAAAAATTCAGTGGTTATGAAGGATTGAAGCTGGTCGATCTTCCAAAGCCAGCGGCCTCGGACGGAAAAGTATTGCTGCGAATGACCGCAGTCGGCGTCACGCCCCTCGAGCATACGATTCTCTCCGGACAATTCCCCCTTGCGAAGGCGCCGTTAGTCCTGGGCAGCGAAGGAGCGGGCGTGGTGGAGGAGGGAGGCGGACTTTCCTGCCGGTTCACGTGTGATGTTCACCGGGACGTATGGCGTTCTTGAGGATGGAACCTACAGTGAGTGGCTTGCCGTACGGAAGGAAAGCCTTTGCGTGATACCTGAGGGTATCGACGACGTGACCGCCGCAGGTATTCCGGTCGCGTATCTCACCGCGCAGATGGCTCTCACCCGCGCTGGTTTTCAGGCAGGCAAAACCGTGCTGGCACCGGCGATCGGAGGATCGGTCGGCAACGCGGTGACGCAATTGGCGCGTGCCTTGGGCGCAAAACACGCCATGTCAAGCACGACGAATCATGCGAAAGCCGAGCAGGCGAAGGCGCTCGGATTCAATGAGGTCATTGATACCTCCTTCGAGAAGCTGGGTGACGGCGTGCGTCGTATCACGGGCGGTTACGGCGCAGACATTATCATCGACGGGGTCGGTGGTGAAGTCTTGAGCGAGGCGCTCGGAACGCTTGCGTTGGGCGGAAGCCTCACAACACTGGGGTATTCGGCAAGCCGCAAGGCAACCATTGACGTCACAAATCTGATCTGGCAACGGGCCAGCATCCAGAGCTTCATACTGTTCGCTCAGCCGCAGGCGGCCTGGGCTGACGCCTGGAATGCTATCGTCTCTCTGCTTCAATCCGGCGCGATCAAACCGATCGTGGCTAAGACCTTCCCGCTGGCCGAAGCGGCTGAAGCTCTACGCTACCTGGTTGAGGGCCGTCCCTTCGGCAGGGTCGTCCTCACAATCTGACAAGCTTTGATAGAGGAGAGCAATACATGAACAAGCTTGAAGGAACAATTGCACTCATTACTGTTGGCAATAGCGGCATTGGCCTTGTCACGGCGAAGCAGGAACCACATCTCGGCATTAGTCCCGAGTGACGTTAGAGCTGTATCGGAAGCGAACGGGCGCGACAGTTTCGGTCAGCTTGGACCTCAGGAGTTCGCTTTCGATGCGGCTTCGTTCTGACGGGCAAACCGAAAGTTATCCGCCTTGGGCGAGAGCTAGATTGATAAGAAGCTGCATGGAGATAATTGAGCAACCATTACACCAACAATCCATTAGAGGACCTTCGAACTGGGCACTCCTACGCGAAAATTTCGTTCACTTTCTCCCGTACCTGCTGACTGCGTGATGGCTTCAGATACCTCATAGTAGATTCCATGTCAGAATGACCGAGCCATTGCTGTACGGTGCGCAAGTCCACGCCCGCCCACAGAGACCACGTCGCAAATGTTGCCCGGAATTTGTGAAGCCAAAAGTTCTGTTTGTCGAGTTTGGCCCGCTCAGCAACAGCCTTCAGGGTGTCGAGGAAATCGAGTTTGGGTCTGCAGCCAGCAGTTGGGAAGACTAGCCCGCAGGTTTTATCGCGTTTTTCCTTTTCTGCCTTCAGCCTCGTGACGAGCTTTGCAGGGATGGGAATCTCACGCTCCCGGTAGTTCTTCGGGCTGAACCCGTATTCGGGCTTGTACCGCACGGTCACTGTGGCACGCGAAAGATTGATGTCTGCCCAAGAACAGTGCATGACTTCCTGTTCACGCATCCCGGTCATCAGAAAGAACTCGAACCAGAGTCGCTCATTTGTCTCGCATTTGGAGAACAGCGTGTCGAGTTCTTCTTTCTCGTAAACCTCGGGTTCTTCCTCCACAAATCGCGGCCAGTCGTTCTTGCCCACCAGGCCACGGATGCCTTGGGATTTCAGGAACGTCATCACGTTTTCAAACTTGTTGTACACGCTGCGTGGTGCCTGACCCTTCTCATCCCGAAGGAAGGCTGCGAACTTAAGCAAGTCCTTGCGTTCAACGTCTGCCAGATTGATCTTGTGGCAAGACTCCACGAAGTACGCGAGAGCCGTGCTGTACGCTACTAACGTCTTCGGTTTCTTGCTGAGCTTCGTTTCCTCAAGGTACTCGGCCACGGTCGTAGAGAGTGACTGCTGTCCGTTGCCGTTCTCCGGTACTACGCCGACGCCGTGGTTCACCGCGTTCAACTCGGCTTCTTTGCGTAGCCGTCTCGCGCTGGCATCGGCTGCATCTTTGCCTACTGACAGGCGCACCCGCTTGCCGTTCTCGCGCCACTCGAGGTAGTAGGCACCTTCGGGGTGTCGTTCCTGCTGGCCGTTGACGATGACGAAATCGGGCTTGACGCGGCCATTTGCAGACAGAGCGACAGGGCGGTAGCGCAGCCCCTTGCTGGTTTGGACGCGTTTGGTGAGGTTTACGTCTTTGCTTTGGGTGTTCGGCACCGATGACACCTCCGATTCAACTAGGAATCAGTGTAGGTATCACCGACTTGCAAGTACTAGATAACTAAGGTAATGGCGGAGAGGGAGGGCTTCGAACCCGTCCGTTTTTCGAACCGTCTTGTTACCAAGTGGATGGCGAAAACCCTTATGAACACTGATATTCTAGCACATCCCGCTTTTCACCTGTTTCTCAAATTTCACTCCGTTTATCTGTTTTTTCCGACTTT
>Ga0070706_100002429_pt1 | contig 18770 bp, 32 predicted proteins | sample KBSK5501metaG_FD_65476 | JGI IMG/M metagenome (GOLD analysis project Ga0070706, IMG submission 65476) | Corn, switchgrass and miscanthus rhizosphere microbial communities from Kellogg Biological Station, Michigan, USA - KBS K5-50-1 metaG | ecosystem: Host-associated > Plants > Roots >... | reverse complement strand
TCACCGTTCATCGACAAGGACTCGCGGGAGCAGTTCGAGATGCGCACGCACAAGCGCATCGTCGACATCCTCGACCCCAACCCGCGCGTGGTCGACGCGCTCATGCGCCTCAACCTGCCGGCGGGCGTGGCGATCGAGATCAAGCTCTAGATACAGATGGCAAAGGGATTGATAGCCCGCAAGGTGGGCATGACGCAGCTCTTCAACGCCGACGGCACGCTGTCGGCGGTCACCGTCCTGGAGGCGGGGCCCTGCCACGTGCTCGGGCTGCGCACGGTCGAGAAGAACGGCTACACCGCCGCCCGCCTGGCCTTCGGCGTGCCCCGCAAGAACTCGGTCCGCAAGCCGCTGGCGGGTGAGTACGCCAAGGCCGGCATCGAGCCCGCGCGCACCGTGCTCGAAGTCCGGGACTACGACGGGCTCGAGGTCGGGCAGGAGCTCAAGGCCGACCTCTTCGCCGAGGGCGAGCTGGTCGACGTCACGGCCACCTCCAAGGGCAAGGGCTTCCAGGGCCTGGTCAAGAGGCACCGCTTCAGCCGGGGCCCGGAGAGCCACGGGTCGATGAACGTGCGCCAGCCGGGCTCGATCGGCGCCACCGACGCCGCCCGCGTCTTTCGCGGCGTGCGCATGGCGGGCCAGATGGGCAACGTCAAGACCACGGTCCAGGGCCTCAAGATCCTGCGCGTCGACCCCGAGCGCAACCTGCTGCTGATCGGGGGCACGGTCCCCGGTGGCAAGGGCGCGGTGGTGCTGGTGCGAGGCTCCCTCAAGACCGCCCGCCAGGCGGCGCGGGGCAAGAAGTAATGGCTGACGACAAGAAGGACGTGAAAACGGACGCCGAAGCCCCTGCCAAGAAGCCGGCGCGCGCGCCGCGCAAGAAGGCCCCGGCGGTCGAGGTCGAAGCCTCGCCGCTCAACGTCAGCTCTTTCGGGGCCGACGGAGAGCGTTCGGGCGAGATCCGGCTCCCGGAGTCGGTCTTCGGGCAGACCCCCAACGGCCCCGTGATGCACCAGGCCTACTTGCGCCAGCTGGCCAACGCCCGCCAGGGCACCGCATCGACAAAGAGACGTGGCGAGGTAAGCGGAGGCGGCGCCAAGCCGTACCGGCAGAAGGGCACCGGCCGGGCGCGCCACGGCTCCATCCGCGAGCCCTCGATGGTGGGCGGCGGCACCGTCTTCGGCCCCCAGCCGCGCAGCTTCGCCCAGCGGATGCCGCGCAAGATGCGCCGGCTGGCGCTGCGCTCGGCGCTGGCGGTCAAGGCCAACGAGGGCCGGGTCGCGGTCCTCGACGGCTTCGAGCTTGAAGAGCCGAAGACGCGCACCGTGGTCGACCTGCTGCGCGCGGCGGGGGTCGAGACCTCTGCGCTGGTCGTGCTGCCGTCCTCCAACGACCTCGTCCAGCGCTCCTTCAACAACCTGCCCTGGGCCAAGGTCGTGCTCGCGCGCAACCTCAACCTGTACGACCTTTTCACGCACGAGCATCTGGTCATCACCAAGGACTCGCTGGAACTAATCGAGGAGAACTTCGCATGAGAAGCGCCGACCAGGTGGTGCTGGGCCCCGTGATCACCGAGCGCTCTTATTCGCTGTACCAGCTCGGCCGCTACACGTTCCGGGTGGCCCGCAACGCCTCCAAGCCCGAGATCGCGGCTGCGCTGGAGCAGCACTACGCCGGCCAGAACATCACGGTGGTGGCCGTCAACACCATCCACGTGCGCGGCAAGACCCGCCGCCTGGGCCGCCGCGGCATCACCGGCACCACCTCCGACTGGAAGAAGGCGATCGTCACCCTCGGCCCCGGCCAGAAGCTGGAAGGCCTGTTTGGAAGTGTTTAGACCATGCCAGTGAAGAAGTACAAGCCGACCAGCCCGGGCCGCCGCTTCATGGCGACCTCGAGCTTCGACGAGATCACGGCCTCCGAGCCGGAGAAGTCGCTGCTCGAGAAGCTGCCCGCGCACGCCGGCCGCAACAACCAGGGCCGCATCACCGTCCGCCACCGGGGCGGGGAGGGGCGCCGCCAGTACCGCAAGATCGACTTCAAGCGGGACAAGCACGGCATTCCCGCCAAGGTCGCGTCCATCGAGTACGACCCCAACCGCACGGGCCGGATCGCGCTGCTCCACTACAAGGACGGCGAGAAGCGGTACATCCTGGCCCCGCTCGGCCTCAGGGTCGGCGACCAGCTGATGAGCGGTCCCGACGCGCCGGTGCGGGTCGGCAACTCGCTGCCCCTGCAGCGGATCCCCACCGGCTCCACCATCCATGCCATCGAGCTCACGCTGGGCCGCGGCGCCCAGCTGGTGCGCTCGGCCGGCACCAGCGCGCAGCTCCTGGCCAAAGAAGGCGACTACGCTGTGCTGCGGCTGCCCTCAGGCGAGCTGCGCCGGGTCCACGTGCGCTGCATGGCCACCATCGGCCAGGTGGGTAACCTGGAGCACGAGAACGAGTCCGGCGGCAAGGCCGGGCGCTCGCGCTGGCTGGGCAAGCGGCCTACCGTGCGTGGTTCGACGATGAACCCCACCGACCACCCGCACGGCGGGGGTGAGGGTAAGACCGGCCCCGGCGGCAACCCCAAGACGCCGTGGGGCAAGCCCGCCCTCGGCTACCGCACGCGGAAGCCGAAGAAGGCCTCCAACAAATTGATCATCCGGCGCCGGGAGAAGAAGTAACCACCAATGTCGACCACGAACCTGCTGAGCAAGGTCCTCGGGGCCCCCGCGAAATCGAAGATTTCGTGGGGTGAGGAGAAGAAGTAGAGAGTGTCGCGTTCAACCAAGAAAGGGCCTTACATCGACCAGAACCTGCGGGAGAAGGTCGAGAAGCTGAACAAGACCCGGGACCAGAAGGTGATCCGGACCTGGGCGCGCGCCTCCACGATCTTCCCGGAGATGGTCGGCCACACCATCGCCGTGCACGACGGGCAGCGGCACGTGCCCGTCCTCGTCAACGAGAACATGGTCGGCCACCGGCTGGGCGAGTTCGCGCCCACGCGCCGCTTTCGCGGCCACGGCGACAAGACCGAAAAGGTGTCGAAGGTTCACTAAGTGGCGACCTCCAGATCCGTCACCACCAGCTCATCGGCCGATCTCCGGCGAATGCCCGCGTTGGCTCCTGTGCTCCTCGGGCGCGCAGCCACAGCTGCGCTTCCTGCGGTGCTCGTCGCCGCCTTGGCCTCGCCGGTCTCGGCCGCGATCTGGCGGCGCCGGCCAGGAGGCCGCCACTGATGGAAGTCATCGCCAAGGCCAAGTACATCCGGCGCACGCCGCGCAAGGCGCGGCTGATCGCGGACGCCGTGCGCGGGATGCCGGTCGCCGAGGCGATCGCCTTCCTCGAGTTTTCGCCGCGCCATGCCGCGCTCGACGTGGCCAAGGTCATCAGGTCGGCGGCCGCCAACGCGGAGCACAACTTCAACCTCAACCGCGAGGACCTGGTCGTGAAGGCGCTGATGGTGGACGAGGGCCCGACCATGAAGCGCATCCGCCCGGTCAGCCGCGGCATGGCCCATCAGTACTTCCACCGCACCTGCCACATCACGGCGGTGGTGGAGGACCGCGAAGAGGCCGTTCCCGTCGTGCGCGCCCCGCGCGCCAGCACGCCCGCCGCGCCGCGCACACCACGCGCGCCGCGCACCCGCACACCGAGGAGTACGCCCTAGTGGGTCACAAGGTTCATCCCAACGCTTTCCGGCTGGGCATCTACCGGCCCTGGGAGGCCAACTGGTTCGCGCAGAAGAAGGACTACACCAAGCTCCTGCACGAAGACCTCGACATGCGCCGGCTCATCCTGCGCCGCCTGCGCAACGCGGGCATCGCCAAGATCGAGACCGAGCGCTCCTCGAACGCGCAGATGACGGTCACCATCCACACGGCCAAGCCGGGCATCGTGATCGGCAAGGGCGGCGCCTCGGTCGACCAGCTGCGCGAGGACCTCGAGAAGCGCTTCGGCAACCGGGTGCGGATCTCCATCCAGGAGATCAAGCAGCCGGAGCTCGACGCCCAGCTGGTGGCCGAGAACATCGCCAGCCAGATCGAGCGCCGGATCAGCTACCGGCGGGCCATGAAGCAGTCGATCCTGCGCACCATGCGCTCCGGCGCCAAGGGCGTCCGGGTGGCGCTGGGCGGCCGCCTGCGCGGCTCCGAGATGGCGCGCCGCGAATGGGACCGCGAGGGCCGGGTGCCGCTGCACACCCTGCGCGCCGACATCCTGTTCGGCCGGGCCACCGCGCACACCACGTTCGGCACGACCGGGGTCAAGGTCTGGATCTACAAGGACAACTTCGTGATCGCGCCGCGGGGCGGCACGCTGCCCGGCGAGGAGGTGGCTCCCCAGCCGGTGCCGGCACCCGCCGCCCCGCTGGCTCCCGAGGTGGCCCAGGCGCAGGCCCCCTCCGCCGCCCCCAGCGTCACCGAGGCCGCCCCCGCCGTCGCCGAGGGCGCCAGCGTCACCGAGGACGCCCCCATCGTCACCGAGGTCGCCCCCACGGTAATCGAGGTCGCGCCGGTCGATCCCGGCTCCCCGGCTGTCGCCGAGGCGACCGTGGCCGAGCCGGTCAAGGCCGAAGAGCCGGCCAAAGCCCCGCGCAAGCGCGCGACCAGGAAGGCCGAGACCACCCAGCCGGCCCCCGAAACTCGGGCCGGCGAGGAGCCAGATGCTTCTTCCTAAGCGCGTAAAGCACCGCAAGCAGCACAAGGGCCGCCGCACCGGCATCGCCACCCGCGGCGCCACGATTGCTTTCGGCCAGTACGGCCTGCAGGCGATCGAGGACTGCTGGATGACCAACCGGCAGATCGAGGCCGCCCGCCGGGCCATGACCCGCCACGTCAAGCGCGGCGGTCAGATCTGGATCCGCATCTTCCCGGACAAGCCGGTCACCAAGAAGCCGGCCGAGACCCGCATGGGCTCCGGCAAGGGCAACCCCGAGGGCTGGGTGGCAGTCATCAAGCCCGGCCGGATCCTGTTCGAGATGGGTGGCGTCGACCACCCGACCGCCAAGGAGGCGATGCGCCTGGCCGCGGCCAAGCTGCCGATCAAGACCCGCTTCGTCGAGCTGGAAACGGCAGGCGGGGGAGGTGCTGAGTGACTACCCCAAAAAATCTGCGATTTTTCGAGGGCCCCAGATGAAGGTCACCGACCAGCTGCGCGACCTGCGTGAGCTCGACGATGTCGAGCTCGATGCGCGGCTCAAGCAGTCGCGCCGCGAGCTCTACGAGCTGCGGTTCAAGCTCGCGGTCGGGCAGCTCGAGAACAACCGTGAGATCCACAAGGTGCGCAAGGACATCGCCCGCATCATGACCGTCATCCACCAGCAGCGGCTGGAGATGGAGCCGGAGCCCGCGCCCGCGGCCACCGCGGTGGCCGAGCGCCCGGTCGCGGAGGAGAGCTCCGAGGAACCGGCGGCGGGCGCTGAGGACGAGGAGAAGGAGACGGAGTGACAGACGTGCAGACGGCCGAGACGCCGCAGCCGCGGACGTTCCGCAAGGTCCGCGTGGGCCGCGTGATCTCGGACAAGATGGAGAAGACCGTCGTGGTCGAGTTCCAGGACCTGAAGAGCCATCCGCTCTACAAGAAGGTCCTGAAGCACCGCGTGCGCTTCAAGGCCCACGACGAGCAGAACCAGTGCAAGGTCGGCGACCTCGTGCGCATCGCGGAGACGCGCCCGATCTCCAAGGAGAAACGATGGCGCGTAGTTGAGATCGTGGAGAAGGCCCGGTGACGTCCTCCCGGTTCGTCGCGGCCATCTCATCGGCCCAGAGCCACGATGCGTGCGTCGCCTTGTGCGCGCGTTCGGTCACGCACCTATCGGTGCGCTCCCTCGCGTGCTCCGCGGCTCCTTCGCCTCGTGTTTCGGGGCCGCGATCTGGCGGCGCCGCCCGGGAGGCCGTCACCACATGATCCAGCAGGAAACCCGTCTCAAGGTCGCGGACAACAGTGGCGCCAAGGAGCTGCTGTGCATCCGCGTCATGGGCGGCCACTACCGCAAGTACGCGCACGTGGGCGACATCATCACCGCCGCCGTCAAATCGGCCCAGCCCGGCGGCCAGGTGAAGAAGGGCGAGGTGGTGAAGGCTGTAGTGGTGCGCGTGGCCAAGGAGTACCGCCGCTCGGACGGGTCCAACATCCGCTTCGACGACAACGCGGCCGTGATCATCAACCAGCAGATGAACCCGCGCGGCACGCGCATCTTCGGGCCGGTCGCCCGCGAGCTGCGCGAGCGCAACTTCATGAAGATCGTTTCCCTGGCACCGGAGGTGCTCTAGACAGCATGCTGACCAACAAGAACCCGAACATGCCCAAGCGCCTCGACCTGGCGCCGGGCGACACCGTGGTCGTCATCGCCGGCAAGGACCGCGGCAAGCGCGGCCGCGTGCTGCGCACCCTGCCGCGCGACCACAAGATCGTGGTCGAGGGCGTCAACATCCTCAAGAAGCACACCAAGGCAGGGCAGTCGCGAGGGGGCACCCGCGCCATCCAGGGCGGCATCGTGGACTTCGAGTCACCGCTCGCGTATTCCAACGTGATGCTGGTCTGCCCGAGCTGCGACAAGCCGACCCGCGTGCGCCACACCCTGCTCGAGTCGGGCAAGAAGGCGACCGTGTGCCTGCACTGCGGCGAGCCCTACGAGCGTGTGCGCCAGGTGGAGAACCAGTGAGCAAGGCCAAGACCCAGGTCAAGACCGAGCCCGACGCCGAGCCCAAGGCCGCACCCCGTGGCGAGAAGCGCATTCCCGAGCCGGCGCCGGTGCCGGGCATGCTCAAGCTCTACCAGGACACGGTCGTGCCCGCGCTCGCTCGCGAGTTCGAGTACGACAACGAGATGCAGGTCCCGCAGGTCGCCAAGGTGGTGGTCAACATCGGCATCGGCGAGGCCAAGGACAACCCCAAGGCGCTGGAGGCCGCCGTCGGCGACGTGCGCCGGATCACCGGCCAGCAGCCGATCACCATCAACGCCCGCAAGGCCGTGGCCGCCTTCAAGCTCCGCGCGGGCATGACGGTGGGCATCAAGACCACGCTGCGCGGTCGCCGCATGTGGTACTTCCTGGAGAAGCTGATCGGCGTCGCGCTGCCCCGCATCCGCGACTTCCGCGGCGTCAACCCCGAGGGCTTCGACGGCCGCGGCAACTACTCGCTCGGTCTGCGCGAGCAGATCGTCTTTCCCGAGGTCGACTACGACAAGATCGACAAGATCCGGGGCCTCGAGGTCTCCATCGTGACCACGGCCAGGACCGATGACGAGGCACGCTCCCTGCTCGCGAAGCTGGGCATGCCATTCCGCAAGAGAGGTACACAGTAGCTTGGCAAAGAAGTCCTCCATAGAGCGCTGGAAGCGAGCCCCCAAGTTCCAGGTGCGGTTCCACAACCGCTGCCGGATCTGCGGTCGCTCCCGCGCCTACCTCCGCATCTTCGGCATGTGCCGGATCTGCTTCCGCACGCTTGCCGCCGAGGGACGCATCCCCGGCGTGACCAAGAGCAGCTGGTGATGGCGGTAGCGGCAACCAAGCCGAAGATCGACACCGGCGTCGTCAGCGATCCGATCGCCGACATGCTGACACGCATCCGCAATGCGAACAGCGCCCGGCACACCGAAGTCCGGGTGCCGTCGTCCCGGCTCAAGCTGGAGCTGGCGCGGGTGCTGAAGGACGAGGGCTACATCGCCTCCTTCGAGGTCGAGAAGAACGAGGACTCTGCCGGCGAGGCGCTGCGCATCCAGTTCAAGACCCGCCCCGACCGCCAGCGCGTGATCAGCGGAGTCAAGCGCATCAGCCGTCCGGGGCTGCGCGTGTACGCTCGCAAGACCGAGATCCCCCGCGTCCTCGGTGGACTCGGGGTCGCCATCCTGTCGACCAGCCTGGGCGTGATGAGTGGCCGCCAGGCCCTCCGCGCCGGCGTGGGCGGCGAAGTCCTGTGCTACGTCTGGTAGGAGCCAAAATTTGTCCCGTATCGGAAAACTGCCGATCCCGGTGCCCAGCTCGGTCAAGGTCGAGCTGGCCGCCAACCGCGTCAAGGTCGAGGGGCCGAAGGGCTCCCTCGAGCGCACCGTGCCCGCACAGGTCTCGGTGAAGCTGGAGGGCGACCAGATCCTCTGCGAGCGTCCCACGGACGGTCGCGAGCATCGCTCGCTGCACGGCCTCACACGCACGCTGGTCGCGAACATGGTGACCGGCGTCAGCGAGGGCTTCACCAAGTACCTGGAGCTGGTCGGCGTCGGTTACCGAGTGGCCAAGCAGGGCGAGGAGCTGGTCCTCAATCTCGGCTACTCGCACCCGGTCCGCTACACGCCGCGCACCGGTGTGTCCATCGAGGTCGCCGACCCGACGCACTTCTCGGTGACGGGAATCTCCAAGGAGGACGTGGGTCAGGTCGCGGCCGAGCTGCGCAAGCTGCGGCCGCCGGAGCCTTACAAGGGCAAGGGCGTGATGTACCGCGGCGAGAAGATCCGCCGCAAGGCCGGCAAGGCCGGTAAGGGAGCCAAGTAGCAGCCGTGTTGAAAATTTTCGATCGCAAGGGGGCGCGCGCCAAGCGGCACCGGCGCGTGCGCGTGAAGATGGCCGGCAGTGCCGAGCGTCCACGCCTGTCCGTGTACCGCAGCCTCAACCACATCTATGCCCAGGTGATCGACGACAGCACCGGCCGCACGCTGGCCGCGGCCTCCACCAAGGCGCTGAAGAGCGGCAAGAACGACGCCGGGGCGGCCACCGCGGTCGGCAAGGCGATCGCCGCCGAGGCGTCGAAGGCCGGCATCAAGACCGTCGTGTTCGATCGTGGTGGCTTCCTCTACCACGGCCGCATCAAGGCGCTGGCCGAGGCCGCCCGCGAAGCCGGCCTGGAGTTTTAGTGGTTCCTCCGATGCACACCGCCGCAGCCTTGCGCGCTCAGACACCCGATGCGGGCGTCGTCTCCTGCGCGCGCTCAGTCACGCATCTATTGATGCGCTCCATCACGTGCTCGTCGACTCCTTCGCCTCGTGCGCCTGAGCGGCAAGCAGTGCGGGGCGCGCACCGGAGGAACCACTAGTGGCAATACGCAATCCGCAGTACCAGAGCGACCGATCCGACCTCCTGGACCGCATCGTCTCGCTCAACCGCGTGGCCAAGGTGGTCAAGGGCGGTCGCAAGTTCAGCTTCTCGGCCATGGTCGTGGTCGGCGACGGCAACGGCCGCGTCGGCGCCGGGCTGGGCAAGGCGCGCGAGGTGCCCGAGGCCATCCGCAAGGGGATGGACATCGCCAAGCGCAACATGATCACGATCCCCATGGTCGGGACCACCATCCCCCACGAGGTGCGCCTCAAGTGGGGGGCGGCGCGAATCATGCTCAAGCCCGCCGCGCCGGGTACCGGCGTGATCTCCGGCGGCGCCATGCGCGCCGTGCTCGAGGTCGCCGGCGTCAAGGACATCCTCACCAAGTCGACCGGGACCAACAACCCCATCAACACCGTGCGCGCCACGCTGGCGGCGCTGGAGTCGATGCGCACAGCGCAGCAGATCGCAGAGCTTCGCGGCAAGACCGTCGAGGAGATCGTCGGCCGCCGCCTGGCCCAGGCCTACCGGCGCGCCGAGCAGACCGGCCACGTCGAGGCCGGCCCACCGGCGGAGCCGGATGCCGCCGCCGTGGGGACCGCCACCCCGGTCGAAGCCCGTGCTGAACCCCGGACGCGCCCCGCGCGCCGACCCGCCGCCGAGGCCCCGGCCAAGCCCCAGCCCGAGGCGGGGAAGACCGAGACGCTCACGCCGGAGAGCCCGGCCGCCGCGGCCGACGAGCCGCCGGCGGGCACCACGCCCTCGGTTCCCGAACCCCCGACTGACAAGCCGGAGGCGGAGGCATGATCAAAGCCACCTACCGGAAGAGCTCGATCGGGTACAACCCGGCCATCCGCGCCACCGTCGAGAGCCTCGGCTTCCGCAAGCTCAACCAGACCCGCGAGCTGCCCGAAACCGACGCCGTGCGCGGCATGCTGGCCAAAGTCGACTTCCTGGTTTCGGTCGAGGGCAAGCCCTGGACGCCGCCCCAGCGCTCGCGCTACAAGATCTGGCGCAAGCGCTCGGACAAGAAGCACGCAAGAGGGAAATAGAGTGATTCCTCCGGCGCCCATCACCTTCGTCTCATCGGCTCAGAGCCACGATGCGCGCGTCGCCGTGTGCGCGCGCTCAGTCACGCACCATCCGGTGCGCTCGTTCGCGTGCTCCGTGGCTCCTTCGCCTCGTGTCTCGGAGCCGCGATCCGAGACGCGCCGGACACCGGAGGAATCACCTTGAGACTCCACGAACTGCGCTCACCCGAAGGATCGCGCACCAAGAAGCAGCGCGTCGGCCGGGGCACCGGCTCGGGGCGCGGCAAGACGTCGGGCCGCGGCCAGAAGGGCCAGAACGCCCGCAGCGAGGGCTTCCGCCTCGGCTTCGAGGGCGGCCAGATGCCGCTCGCCCAGCGCCTGCCCAAGCTGGGCGGCTTCAAGAACCCGTTCAAGAAGTACTTCCGGCCCATCAACCTGACCAAGCTCAACCGCTTCCAGGACGGCGGCAGCGTCGACGCCGACGTCCTCACCCAGGCCGGGCTGGTGCGTCCGGGCGAGCCCTTCAAGGTGCTCGGCACCGGCAACCTGGGCCGCAAGCTCACGGTCACCGCCCACGCCTTCAGCGCCTCTGCCCGAGCGGCGATCGAGAAGGCCGGCGGCAAGGTCGTCTTCATCGGCGGCGAGCCGGTGGTGGAGACCGAGCCCAAAGCGCCGAAGAAGGCACGACCGAAGGCGGCCGCGGTCGAGGACGAAGACGAGGGCGAAGAGCCCAAGGCCGAGGCCCCGGAAGTCGCCGCCGACGAGCCCGAAGGCGACCCCGAAACCCCCGCCTAGCTGCCGATGAACCTGCTCCAGGCGGTCTACAACGCGCTGCGGCTGCCCGAGCTCCGGAACAAGCTGCTGTTCACCGCCGGGATGCTCGTCGTCTTCCGGCTGTTCGCCAACATCTCGGTGCCCGGCGCCAGCGCCACAGCCCTGCAGACGCTCTTCAACAGCACCGCCCTTTTGGGACTGCTCGACCTTTTCTCGGGAGGCGGTCTGTCTCAGTTCAGCGTGGTGGCGATGGGCATGAACCCGTACATCAACGCCAGCATCATCATGCAGCTGATGACGGTGGTGTCCGAGCGCATCAAGGACATCTCCAAGGAAGGCGAGATGGGCCGCCGCCGCATCACTCGCTACACGCGCATCCTCACGGTCGCGCTGGCCGCCGGACAGGCGTACGGCCTCACCGTCCTCTTCCAGAACAGCAACCCCGCCGTGCTGCCGGCCAACATGGACTGGTTCACGCGGCTGGCGATCATCCTCACACTGACCAGCGGCACCGTGATGCTGATGTGGTTCGGCGAGCTGATCACCGAGTACGGCATCGGCAACGGCATCTCGCTGATCATCTTCGCCGGCATCATCGCCCGCGGCCCGCGGACGGTGATCAGCACCATCCAGTCGCACACCACCGGCGCCGGCATCGGCGACTTCCTGCCCTTCATCGCCTTTGCCGTGATCGCGCTGGCCACGACCGCCTTCATCATCGAGGTCCAGCAGGCCGTCCGGAAGATACCCATCCAGTCCGCACAGCGCGTTTCGGGCGGCACGCGGACCGTGCAGGGCCGCGCATCCTATCTGCCGCTGCGGGTCAACCAGGCGGGCGTGATCCCGATCATCTTCGCGATCTCGATCATGTTCTTCCCGACCATCCTGGCCAACTACTTTGCTGCGGCCCCGGTCGACACGATCTTCTACAAGGCGTCGACCTGGATCCGCACCAACTTCGTGCCCACTGGCCCCAACATCACGATGGACATCGTCTACAACGCCCTGTACTTCCTGTTCGTCTTCGGGTTCACCTACTTCTACACGGCGGTCACGTTCGACGTCTACGACGTGGCCGACAACCTGAAGCGCTACTCCAGTTTCATCCCCGGCATCCGGCCGGGGCTCCAGACCGCCCGCTACCTGGGCGCCGTGCTCAACCGCGTCACCTTTGCAGGCGCCTGCTTCCTGGGGTTCATCACCGTCGTCTTACCCATCCTCACCTCGCGCATCACGGGCATCGGCTCTCAACAGCTGTACTTGGGTGGCACCGCCATCCTGATCGTGGTCGGCGTGGCCCTGGACACCATGAAGCAGCTGGAGACGCAGCTGATCATGCGTCAGTACCGCGGATTCATCCGGTGATGGCCACCGGCGCCCACCGCCGGTGAACATCTTGCTATTCGGTGCGCCCGGCAGCGGCAAGGGCACGCAGGCCGAGTTCCTGAAGCAGCGCTACGAGATCCCCCAGGTCTCGACCGGCGAGATGTTCAGGGCCGAGGTGGCCAACGGCAGCGAGCTGGGCAAGCGGGTCCAGGAGATCATGAGCTCCGGCGAGCTGGTTCCTGACGACCTCACGATCGAGATCGTCCGCAAGCGCCTGGCCGAGCCGGACACCGCCCAGGGAACCATCTTCGACGGCTTCCCCCGCACCATCCCGCAGGCCGACGCGCTGGACCGGGTCATGGGGGAGATGGGCCGCCACTTCGACCGGGCCCTCTACCTGGTGGCGCCCGAGAAGGACCTCACCGAGCGCCTGGCCGGCCGCCTCACCTGCCCCACCTGCGGCCGCACCTTTCACCCCAAGTTCAACCCGCCGCCCCAGCCCGGCATCTGCCCGTTCGACGGCACCCCGCTGGTGCAGCGGCCGGACGACAACGAGGAGACCGCCCGCACGCGGGTGGCGGTGTACCTTCGAGACACGATGCCGGTGATCGACTACTACCGCCGCCAGGGTCTGGTTTCCGAGGTCGACGCCCTGCGCTCGATCCCGGAGGTCAGGGCTGAAATCGAGAGGGCGCTCGAGAAGGAGGCCGCATGATCAACCTCAAAACACAGCACGAGCTCCAGATCATGCGCCGCGCCGGGGTGGCCCTCAGCAAGGTCACGGCCGAGTTGGTGGAGGCCTGCCGGCCGGGGGTGAAGACCGCCGAGATCGACAAGCTGGCCGACCGGCGGATCCGCGAGGCCGGAGGCAGACCCGGATTCCTGGGCTACAACGGGTTCCCCAAGTCGATCTGCATCTCGATCAACGACGAGGCGGTGCACGGGATCCCCGGTCCCCGCAAGATCCAGGACGGGGACCTGGTCAGCCTTGACCTGGGCCTGGTCATCGACGGCTTCTGGGCCGACATGGGGGTGACCGTGCCGGTGGGGGAGGTCAGCGCCGAGAACATGCGCCTGGTCAAGGTCACCGAGGAGGCCTTCTGGAAGGCGATCGAGCAGTGCGTGCCCGGCAACCGGCTGGGCGACGTCTCCAGCGCGGTCCAGCGCCACGTCGAGGCCGCGGGCTTCAACGTGATCCGGCAGTTCGTGGGCCACGGCATCGGCCGCAACATGCACGAGGACCCGCAGGTCCCCAACTTCGGGCGGCCGGGCACCGGGCCCGAGCTGAAGCCGGGCATGACCCTGGCCATCGAGCCGATGGTCAACCTGGGCTCGCCGGACGTCTACATCAAGCCCGACGGCTGGACGGTCTGCACTGCCGATGGACAGCCCTCCAGCTACTACGAGCACACCGTGGCCATCACCAAGGACGGCGCCTGGATCCTGACCACTCCGGAGGAAGGCCTGGGGGCGAACCAGCAGGTAGCGGTTTGACCCCCCGACAGGTGAGGTACAATCATCGTTCGTGCCCGAGCGCCCCGAGCTGGTTCGAGGCGTGGTTTTGGAACCTCTCCCCAACGGTATCTTCAGGGTGGAGCTCCAAAACGGGGCCAGAGTCCTCGCCCACGTCGCCGACCGCCTCGGCACCCACTTCACCAGGCTTCGCGCCGGTGACCAGGTAGGTGTGGAGCTGGCGGAGAACGACCACAGCCGGGGACGAATCAGGGAGATCAACAGATGAAGGTGAGACCGTCCGTAAAGCGAATTTGCCCGAAGTGCAAGCTGATCAAGCGCGAAGGGGTTGTGCGCGTCCTGTGCTCGAACCCCAAGCACAAGCAGCGGCAGGGATAAGGGAGGACTAGATGGCGCGCATCGCCGGTGTCGACATACCCCGCGATAAGCGGGTGGTGATCGCGCTCACCTATATCCACGGGATCGGCCGCACCACCTCCGAGAAGATCCTCAAGATGGCCAACATCGACGAGAGCCGCCGGGTCAAGGACGTGCCCGACGACGAGGTCGCGCGCCTGCGCCAGGTCATCGACCGGCTCTCCAGCACCAAGGAGATCCTCATCGAGGGCGACCTGCGGCGCGAGGTCGCGATGAACATCAAGCGGCTGATCGAGATCGGCACCTACCGGGGCATCCGCCACCGCCGCGGTTTGCCGGTGCGCGGCCAGCGCACGCGCACCAACGCGCGCGCCCGCCGCGGCCCCAAGCGCACGGTCGGCGTGCGCCGCAAGAAGAAGTAAGGCATGGCCAAGAAGAAGACGGTTCGCACCCGGCGCCGCGAGCGCAAGAACGTGGTCACGGGACAGGCGCACATCCAGAGCACGTTCAACAACACCATCGTCTCGATCACCGACATCACCGGCAACGTGGTGGCGTGGGGCTCGGCCGGCGGGCAGGGCTTCAAGGGCAGCCGCAAGTCGACGCCGTTCGCCGCCCAGGTCACGGCCGAGGCGACCGCCAAGAAGGCCATGGAGCACGGCATGCGCCAGATCGAGGTCTTCGTCAAGGGACCGGGCTCCGGCCGCGAGGCCGCAATCCGCTCCCTGCAGGCGACTGGCCTCGAGGTGACCGCGATCACCGACGTCACGCCGATCCCGCACAACGGCTGCCGGCCACCCAAGAGGAGACGAGTCTGAAAAGAACCCCACGAAATCTTGCGATTTCGCGGGGACCCCAAAGAGAAAGATGAAGGAGTTTGTTTAATTAGTTGGCTAACTACCACGGCCCGGTCTGCCGGTTCTGCCGGCGGGAGGGCGCGAAGCTGTACCTGAAGGGCGAGCGCTGCTACACGCCCAAGTGCGCCATCGAGCGCCGCGCGGTGCCGCCCGGCATCCACGGCCAGGCCCGCCGGCGCAAGACCTCCGACTACGGCCTGCAGCTGCGGGCCAAGCAGAAGGCGCGGCGCACCTACGGCCTGCTCGAGAAGCAGTTCCGCAACTACTTCGACGCATCCGTCCGCGAGGGTGGGGTCACGGGCCTCAACCTGCTCCGCCACCTGGAGCTGCGGCTGGACAACATCGTCTACCGGCTGGGCATGGGGTCGTCCCGCAAGCAGGCCCGCCAGCTGGTGTCACACCGTCACTTCGAGGTCAACGGCCACCTGGTGAACGTGCCCTCCTACCGGGTCAAACCCGGCGACGAGGTACGCCTGCGCGCGACCAACGGCGCCGTCGAGATGGCGCTCGAGGCCTCGAACGTGCGCACGGTCCCATCGTGGCTGGCCTTCAACGATGAGAAGAAGTCGGCCAAGGTGCTCGCGCTGCCCGAACGCGGCGAGATGGAGCAGGGCGTCGAAGAGCATCTGATCGTGGAGTTCTACAGCCGCTAAGGCTGGAGGGAGTTTTCGTTTGGCAATCGATATCCAGGCACCTGTAAACCCGACGGTCCGCAAGCTCGACGACGAGGTCGCCGACGAGCGCTACGGGCGGTTCGACATCGAGCCGCTCGAGCCGGGGTTCGGCACCACGCTCGGCAACACCCTGCGCAGGGTGCTGCTGTCGTCGCTCTGGGGCGCGGCCGTGACCTCGATCCAGATCGAGGGTGTGGCGCACGAGTTCACCTCCGTCCCCCACGTCAAGGAGGACGTCACCGAGCTGATCCTCAACTTGAAGCAGCTCAACATGAAGAGCTTCACCGAAGACCCGGTGACCGTGATGCTGGACGTCAAGGGGCCGGCCGAGGTGCACGCCTCAGACATCCAGACCAGCTCCGACGTCGAGATCGTCAACCCCGACCTCTACATCTGCACGATCGCGGCCAAGGGCCACCTGCGGATGGAGCTCAACGTGGAGCGGGGCAAGGGCTACGTGCCCGCCGACAAGAACAAGCGCGAAGGGCAGCCGATCGGCGTGATCCCGATCGACGCCATCTTCTCGCCCGTCCACAAGGCCAACTTCACCGTCGAGAAGACCCGCGTCGGGCAGTCGACCGACTACGACCGGCTGCTGATCGAGGTCACCACCGACGGCACCGTCACGCCCGAGGAGGCGGTGAGCACCGCGGCGCAGCTGTTCACGCAGCACCTCGATCTCTTCGTGCGCTTCGGCGACTCGATCGTGACCACGCAGCCCGGCCAGGCGCCCAAGGGCGGCGGCAACCGCCTCAACGAGACTCCGATCGAGGAGCTCGATCTCTCGGTCCGCGCCTTCAACTGCCTCAAGGCCAACGACATCACCTCGGTCGGCCAGCTGCTCACCAAGAAGGAAGACGAGCTGCTCGGCCTCCGCAACTTCGGGCGCAAGTCGCTGGACGAGATCAAGGAGAAGCTGGTCGAGAAGGGCTTCGTGCAGCCTGAGGACATGGACACGGTCTTCCGCTAGACCGAGCTGACATGAGACATCAAAAGAGCGGCCGCCGCTTGAACCGCGACACCGATGCCCGCAAGGCGCTGATGCGCAACCTGTGCTCGTCGCTGCTCCAGGAAGGCCGCATCACGACCACCGAGGCCAAGGCCAAAGAGCTGCGGCGTTGGGTCGACCGCCTGATCACCACGGCTCGTGTCGGCGACGTCGCCGCGCGTCGCCGGGTGGCGACGGAGGTCAGCCAGCCCGAGGTGGTGGAGAGGCTCTTCAGCAACCTGGTCCCCCGGCTCGGCGAGCGGGCGGGGGGCTACACCCGGATCATCCACAAGGGCCCCCGCCACGGCGACGCGGCCCCCATGGTGGTGATCGAGCTCGTCGATTAGGCGTCCGCCGGCCGCGCGGCCGGTTTCGGTTGAAAAGTGAATATCAAAGTCGTGCTCGAGTACGACGGGACCGGCTTCGCCGGTTGGCAGCGGCAGTCCGGGCGCCGGACCGTGGAGGGCGAGTTGAGACGAGCCCTGCGCGAGCTGGCGGGCCGCGACGTGGAGGTCGTGGCCGCCGGCCGCACCGATGCCGGGGCGCATGCGCTGGGACAGGTGGTCAACTTCCGCCTCGACCGGCTCCGGGCCGACCGCGTGGTCGGCGCGCTCAACGCGCTGCTGCCGGAGGACGTGAGCGCGCTCTCGGCCGAGGTCGTGGAAGAGGCGTTCCACGCCCGCTACTCGGCTCGCTGGCGCCGCTACCGCTACCGTTACCTCGACCGCCGAGCCCGGCCGGCTCTCGACCGCAACCGCTGCTCGTGGCTGGTCGGCGAGCTCGACGTGGCCGCCATGGGCAGCGCCGCCCGGGCGCTGGTGGGCAAGCACGACTGGACCAGCTTCTGCTCGGCCACCGAGCCGGCCGGACGCCGGACGCGCGAGATGCGCTCGGCGGAGGTGCGGCGCAGCGGTGAATACGTCGAGCTCGAGCTGGTGGCGGAAGGGTTCCTGCGGGGCCTGGTGCGCGGCATCGCCGGCGCGCTGGGCGAGGTGGGGCTGGGCCGCCGGCCGCCGGGCTGGGTGGGCGAGCTGTTGAAGGCACAGGATCGGGCCGCCGCGGCGAAGACGGCCCCAGCGCGGGGCCTGACCTTGGTAGAAGTGATTTACGAGTAAAGGAAAGTGACAAAGCAGAAGACCTGGACGGCCAGGAAGGAAGACCTCAAGGGAGAGTGGTTCGTGGTTGACGCCAGTGGCGTGGCCCTCGGCCGCCTGGCCAGCAGCGTGGCGCGCATCCTGAAGGGCAAGCACAAGCCGACCTACACGCCGCACCTCAACACGGGCGACCACGTGATCGTGGTCAACGCGGCGCAGGTGCTGGTCACCGGCAGCAAGCTGGACGGCAAGACGTACACGCGCTACTCGGGCTACCCGGGCGGCCTGCGCGCGCGCACGCTGCGAGACCAGATGGAGCGCGACGCCACCTTCCCGATCACCAACGCCGTTCGCGGCATGCTGCAGAACAACACGCTCGGCGCCGACATGCTCAAGCGCCTGCGCGTCTACGCCGGTCCGGAGCACGGCCATAGCGCCCAGGAGCCCAAGTCCGTGCGCTTCGACGCCAGGGGGGACATCGAGATTGCCTGACAACATCACGCGCGGCACCGGCCGCCGCAAGACCGCCATCGCGCGCGTGCGCCTGACGCCCGGCGAGGGCCGGGTCATCATCAACGAGAAGACCCCGATCCAGTACCTGGGTCAGCGCATCCTGGAGATGCAGGTCCTGGAGCCGCTCAAGCTCACCGACTCGCTGCGCCGGTTCGACGTCAGCGTCAAGGTGGTCGGGGGCGGGGTTTCGGGCCAGGCGGGCGCCATCGCGCACGGCATCGCGAGGGCCCTCATCGAGTACGACCTGGACAGCCGCCCGGTGCTCAAGAAGGCCGGCCTCCTCACGCGCGACGCGCGCATGAAGGAACGCAAGAAGTACGGCCTGAAGCGAGCCCGCAAAGCCCCCCAGTACACCAAGCGCTAGAACCCCCAACACTCCTCCCCGCTCGGCGGGGAGGTCCCGCCCGCAGGGCGGGGGAGGGGGACCTGGACGTAGACTCCTCCCCGCTCGGCGGGGAGGTCCCGCCCGCAGGGCGGGGGAGGGGGACCTGGACGTAGACTCCTCCCCGCTCGGCGGGAAGGTCCCGCCCGCAGGGCGGGGGAGGGGGGCCTGGACGTAGACTCCTCCCCGCTCGGCGGGGAGGTCCCGCCCGCAGGGCGGGGGAGGGGGACATGGACGTAGACTCCTCCCCGCTCGGCGGGGAGGTCCCGCCCGCAGGGCGGGGGAGGGG
>Ga0070706_100002427_pt1 | contig 18773 bp, 16 predicted proteins | sample KBSK5501metaG_FD_65476 | JGI IMG/M metagenome (GOLD analysis project Ga0070706, IMG submission 65476) | Corn, switchgrass and miscanthus rhizosphere microbial communities from Kellogg Biological Station, Michigan, USA - KBS K5-50-1 metaG | ecosystem: Host-associated > Plants > Roots >... | reverse complement strand
AGGAGTTTGCTGCGAGCAGCCGCCAGTTCCAGGGCGAGCGGGAGACCATCCAGACGCACACAGATCTCAGCTATGGCTCTGGCGTTGGCATCAGTGAGCTGGAAACCGGACTTGACCGCCTGCGCACGCTGGAGGAAGAGGCCCACCGCCGCAGAGTGAGACAGGGTGTCAAGTGGAGGAAGTTGCTTGAGATCAGGGAGGGCCAAGGGGGGGACGGGGAATTCGTGTTCCCCCTGGAGGTGCAACGTGGCACGGCTGGTCACCAGGATTTTCAGGTGCGAGCAACGTGTCAGCAGAGCCGCCAGTTGTGGGGCGGCTACCAGGATTTGCTCGAAGTTATCAAGCAAAAGCAGCAGGTGCTTGTCTTGCAAGGAAGCTGCCAGCAGGTCGAGGAAAGATCGACCTACGATCTCTTTAACACCGAAGGCCTGAGCGATGGTTGGTATAACCAAGTCGGGGTCGCTGATCGGAGCCAACGCAACGAAAGAGACGCCGTCGGAAAAGTCGGCGAGTAGGTCGGTGGCGACCTGGAGGGCCAGGCGGGTTTTCCCGACACCACCGGCGCCAGTGAAGGTGACGAGACGGAACTGGGGGCTGCGCAAGAGGGTACAGGCCGTCGCTACCTCGTGCTCGCGTCCAATCAGTGAGGTGAGTTGTACAGGCAGGTACTGCTCGACTGACTGCCCAGATTCGGCCATTGGCGCTGAGGCGTAGGTCGGAGTCAAGGGAACACCTTCTCTCTCGTCGATAGGGTCCGCCAAGACCTGGGAAGCATGGTCTCCCGGAAGAGAAGTATATGTCTCCGGCTTATCGCTGATGGTGCTCTGATTTACTAGCATTGTTGCTACCACGTTGAGACGTTCGAGCGTTATCCCCTCCGACTTACCGAGGTAAGCCTTGCGGAGCTTGCCGTCGCGCTTGTGATAGGCATACCAGTACCAACCATGCCGTTTGCGCTCACGCCGTGCGGTGAATGTGCCTAGATGGTTCTTGAACGAAAAGGATTGATTCTGCTCATTTGCCAGCCATGTGTACCAGCTATCCGATCCAACGATGACAGAGAGCGGTTGATCCTTTGCCCCATCAGGCAAGAATAAGCGGTTGTCGGAGACCACTGGAAGATGGCTAAGTGCCATAATGTCATCCTCGTGTGGGTGGGTAACGAACGACGCAGTATGAGTTACATAACACCTGAAGTGTACCACTGGTTGGGTAACCTGTCTATGCTGACACTGCACAGATCAGCATGCTCTTATTTGTTCGCTTGTCTACAAGGAAATCATAGGCCTTGTTCAATATCATCTTAAGTGTGTGCTCTATAATCGGTTCACCCGAATTTTCATTTGCTAGCCCTCCTCCCTTATTGAATGATCGTCGCGCGCCGAATCTGCTGGTCAGTGAAAATATCGAACTCATCGCGGCTGCGTGTCGAAAATTCCGATACGACTGCACCTTCGTTACCCGCTTGAAACCAGTGCAAGGTATTGGGCGGAATAATGTATTGCTCGCCAGGACGCAGTACTATCTCATGCCAGACAGTATAAGTGTGCTCGCGTCCTTTGGGAGCCTGTGCGGCTCGATTGGAAGTGGCTTCTCCTTCAACGTAAAGGTAGACGGTGCCCCAGCGACAACGAAAAGTTTCCTCTTTGCCGGGATCTTCGCCGATAGGTGGATGACGGTGCTCTGGGCATGTCTGATGTGGGAAGAGTACAAGCTCCTTGGCGCAGACTCGTTCAGTTTTGACATACACCACCAGCTCTAAACCGGTTGTCTCCAGTTCATCAAGCCCGAAATCTGCTACTTCGATGTTGTTGCTTTCGTCTGCAGTCAGCACAATTCCTGCTCGATCCAGATACTCACAGGCACGCACCTGAGCATACATAAGTTGTTCCCTGGTAAGCATGGTTTTCTCCTCTCCTTTCGACTTGCCTGACCCGCTGTAGTCAGTCAAATGAAATTTGACATGTGAAATGTAACCGAGGCATAATATCCATCAATTTCGTGCTATCATGATACTTATTCTGCTGTAAAACGCACCAGGGCAATATTCAAGTCAGGGGTGAAAAGGCGAAGACCCTTCCGAGATCTGGGATGTTCCCAGATACTCTCTTTACCCCCTCCGCCACCGCAGGCGGCGAGTCTCTTGGGTTTGAATATACCATAAAGTGACCTGATCTGCATTGGAGGATCTAACAATGGAAAAGTACGGATATCGTTTTTGACCCAAACATTTGCTCCAATACCTCTTGCAGCGCATCTTCAGAAACCAGCAGCTCAAGTGATGGGCAGAGCATTCCTCAATGACCCAATGTGGAAGTGTCTCGTTCCTGACGATGAGAGGCGCGCTCGGGTGGTGCCATTATCTATGGGTATCCTGGTGCGTTACAGCTTTCTGTATGGAGAGATCTATACGACCACAACACTGGATGGCGTAGCATGCTGGCTTCCACCAGGCAAAACCACGCCTTCATTTGGCAGAATGGTGCGAATTGGCATACGTAATGCGCCACTACAATTAGGATGGACAGGGTTCCGCCGTTATGCTGCCATTGAGAACTTTAGTGGGAAAGCCCACAAAGACACTGTACCGGAAAAGCACTGGTATTTGTGGGGACTAGGTATAGAGCCATCACGCCAGGGTCAAGGCATCGGTGGAATGCTAATACAACCTGTCTTAGCACGGGCAGATAATGATGGTTTGCCCTGCTACCTTGAAACCATGAATGAAAGGAATGTACCATTCTACGAGAAGCATGGATTCAAAGTTGTTAGCGTCGGAGAAGTACCCAGGCACGGGCTGCGCGTCTGGGCAATGCTGCGAGAACCACGTTAATAGGTTGATAAAAACCATTGTGAGACCTATTTGGCCTCACTGATCTCAAGGAGATTCCCGTCCGGATCCCTGAAAAAGCACCTGATCTCTCCACCCCAGTCGACAGGGGGCGTCAAGAAGTTGGCACCTCGCGCCTTGAGTATCTCATATGATGCCTGGCAATCTGGCACACGAATCGTCAACTCATGGCTAACAGTATCTGGATCCGTGGGTGGTGCAAAAGTGACCGTTGGCTTGTCCCTGGTAGGCCCACCACCGGTTACCAGGAGTAGCCAGTTCCCTTGAAAATTGAGAACGCACGATGTGCCACCATATTCACGATAGACTGTAGCCCCCAAGACATCTCGAAAAAAGTGCCGCGAACGCTCCATGTCGCTGATCACCAACAAAAAGGTGAGAGCAACACCTTCCGTTGGAAATTCGTTTTCAGCCATTATTTCACTCCTCTAATTGTTCCGCTATGTTGCATGCTCTTCCTCATACCCATTCGACTGTTGTAAAAAGGCAACAGCTCTATACGTTTTCCATACGAAAACGTATCACAAAAAAGAACGTACAGCCAGGATCTTCCACCTGAAATAGAGCTTTTGACGTTAAGCAAGATACAACCTGCTTAGAGCAAATCAATGGTTGAGCTAAAGAAATACCGCTCAAATTGATCGCTATGTGAGTGGTATTCTATTTATACTGTATTGATGAATTCAAAGTAGCAAGAATCTGCCCAATGGTATGGTACCGCTTGCTACATAGCAGCCTTACATGCCATACTTGTAAAAGCCGAATTGGTTATTTTCGTTTGACCATGAGTTTGAACTTCATCTCGCTCATCGTTAGATATCTACCCCGGAGTGCCCGTTATCGCATATTACGAAGGAGAAAATATATCGTGCCTGATTCTGTAAAACCTGAAAATGCACAAAACCAGATAAACTTCCTTAAGCGGCTGCGTGCCGTTCGCCAGTTCCGCCCGGATCCCGTGCCTCAAGAAGTTGTTAACGCCGTTCTCGATGTTGCGCGCTGGTCGGGTAGCGCAAGTAATAGGCAACCCTGGGAGTTCGTGGTGATACGCAATAAGGAAACGCTGCGTGCCCTGTCTGCAGTTGAGGGATATGCATCACATCTGGCTGGTGCGTCGCTAGGAATTGTGCTGGTAATGGCGGGTGATCATGGGCAAGTTGAACAGGAGACTTTCGATGAGGGAAGGCTAAGTGAGCGCATTATGCTTGCCGCGGCTGCATATGGAGTTGGTTCGTCTATCGGCTGGTTTAAGAGAAGCGGAATGACTGATGCTAAGGCCCTTTTGGGGATCCCACAAGAACGGTTAGTACGCACTGCAATCTCCCTGGGTTACCCTGACGAGGAGGCGCGACGTGCTCGCCCAAGACATGCACAAGCACGTAAGCCACTCTCTGATATTGTGCATGATGAACGATATGGGTTGCATCAGCATCATCAAAAGTGAATGATGTAACCAGGGGATTGTGTGTTCTTGAGTGGAATACTCTCGCCAGTTATAGAGGAACACATGGCACAAACCGAATTAATTGAAATCGATGAGCTTGTGGACGAGATTGTTGCTCGTCTGCTTGCGCTGCCGAACCTGAAAGCAGAAAACGTGCGAAATGTGCGCCGGGAGTTCTCTAAGAGGCTGGCAAACACCTCGCCACAGATAGTGATCGCACTCTCGCTACGCTTATTACAGCTTGGTCGGCCAGGTTTCGAATATCGCTTTGTGGCTTATGAACTTGTTTGCCATCATAAAGCCGCTCTACGTAGCCTGGGCGAAAAAGATCTGGAACTCCTTGGTCGAGGTATCTCAAGCTGGGGGGATGTGGACACCTTCGCCTGCTATCTGGCAGGCCCTGCGTGGTGTCAATACCAGGTGCCAGATGAATTGATTCACCGCTGGGCACGTTCGGAGGATCGCTGGTGGCGACGAGCAGCGCTTGTATGCACAGTTGCGCTCAATAACAAAGCCCGAGGTGGAAGTGGAGATACAGCACGCACCCTGGAAGTCTGCCGTATTCTAGTAAGTGATCGCGATGATACGGTAGTGAAAGCGATGTCATGGTCTTTACGTGAACTGAGCAGGCGTGATCCACAGGCTGTGAGGGCCTTTCTGGAAGAGTATAAGAATATGCTCGCGCCTCGAGTGCTACGAGAAGTGCGCGCCAAGCTAACGACTGGTTTGAAGAATCCGCGCAGAAAAGTTGATACGTCTGTCAATAAGTGAATTTCCCAGCATAACCTCCACCTGTAGTGCGTAATTGAAAAGTTCTTGTTTGAATCAAGGATGTTCCTGTCGATAATCTATGAATGTCCACCAGTGATGACCAAGGAGACTATCCTATGCTAGAAGTGCATGATCCAACTAATCAGACAGAAGTTCACGACCCGGCTATTCTTTCGCATGCAAAGGCCATCCTTGATGCTTGCAGTTCTCCTCAAGAGATGCAAGATGCTGTCCTTTCCGCTGTTGCTCGAAATGAAGAGTGGCGTGGAAAGCAGTGTCTAAATCTCCTGGCTCCTGAAGCACTGACCAGTCCGACTGTCAGAGGATTGCTTTCGGCTGAGGTGGGCACCCGCGCTGCTGAGGGGCATATTGGCCCTGTAAACCGATGGTTTGCCGGCACACAGCACATTGATGAGATCGAGGCATTGTGCATCGAGCTTTTGAAAAAAGCATTTCGTTCAAGATATGCTGACCACCGGCTGGTTGCAAGTATGATTGGCAATATGGCAGTCTATACAGCATTAACTAATCCCGGCGACAGCATTATGAGCCTGACTCAACCTTTCGGAGGTCATTCTAGCAACCGCGTCGACGGTCCAGCAGGAGTTCGTGGTTTAAAGATTGTGGATATCCCTTTCGATCCGGTCGAACTCGAAATAGACCTTGACCTCTTCCGCAAGGTTGCGCCACTGGTTCGCCCCAAAGTAGTCGCGCTGGGAGCCTCAATGACATTGTTTCCATATCCTCTCCAGGCTATCAGCGACATCGTCGCCGAATGGGGTGGGCAAGTCTTTTTCGACGGAGCACACCAACTGGGTTTGATTGCGGGGGGTCAGTTTCAAGATCCATTGCGCGAAGGCGCTGCTGTGATGACAGGTTCAGCGGGGAAGACGTTCAGTGGCCCGCAAAGTGGAATCATTGTCTGGGATGACCAGAATCTGACTGTTCCGATTACTAACGCGATTTTCCCTGTATTGGCAGCAACACACCAGGTCAATCGTGTAGCGGCTCTCGCGGTGTCGGCAGCCGAAATGATTGCCTTTGGACAGGAATACATGGCTCAGATTGTGCGCAATGCCCAGGCACTCGGAGCCGCATTGGCTCGCCGTGGTATTACTATTCTTGGAGCGAATAAAGGTTATACCACCACACATCAAGTCATCGCCGATATGCGCCAGTTCGGTGGTGGGTTGGATGTCGCGCAGAAATTGGCACAAGCCAACATCATTACGAACAAAAATCTGATCCCCACTGACAGGCCAGAAGATTGGGATCATCCGAGTGGACTACGCATAGGAACTACCGAAGTCACTCGTCTGGGAATGCGTGAGAAAGAGATGGTAATCATTGCGGACTTCATGTCACGCGTTCTTGTCGAACAGGTAGCGCCCGAAAATGTGGTTGACGATGTAGTAGCTTTCAGGGAACCCTACCAAACAGTGTACTACTGCTTCGATCACGGTATACCTGTTTGAGCGAGTCATCACAACCCTGTCACGTTAGCGCAGCGAGCTGAACTGCTGCATATGCTTTCGTTCGCGTTCTAGCGCATCGGCAGGGAAGGATTTCTCGCCACCGAGGGTACGGGCAGCCAGTGTTAATTCGGCTGCTTCTTCCATCGAGATGATAACCATGGCTGCATAAAGCGCATCATGGCCAAATGCCAGCAGACCGTGATTTCCCAACAAAACTGCCGGGACTGTAGGATGCTGCTCAATCTGTTTCACGATGTTTGCCGCGGATTCCTGCGATCCACGCGGCGCCCAATCAGCTACTGGAATATCTTCCGTAACGCCAAAACGCAGTAACGCTTCATATGCGCAAGGCAAAGGCTGATGGGCAAGCGCAAAACTTGTGACGTGCGGAGAATGTGTGTGAATGACGGCGTTCACATCAGCTCTCACATGGTAGACACAAGAATGCATAGCCACGATCTCCCGCGTGACTGGCTCAAGCGCTCCCGCTATCACTTCGCCATCGAACGTGACAACCGTCAATTGCTCCGGTGTCAGATTGGAGAGGACGCCACCGGAAGTCAGCAGCATATGCTCTGTTTCAGGTAATCTGAAACTCATATTGCCGTGTCCACTATGCGACATAACCCCAGTTTGAAACAGCATGCGTGCTGCCTGGACAAGTTGTTCTCTGGCCTGGCTCTCGGATATATTTGTCATTTTCGTGTGTTCCTTTCAAGTGCAAGGCAAGGTCTTATAGGTTTTCTTATAGTATATACCAGATGAATCCTGAACGTGTGTGATACTATATGAGTTGCCACCTGAGCATTGGGCTGTAGGTGGTCAGACGATGGCTGCTCAACAATCAGCATTCGCACAACAGTAGAACGAGGTAGGGGAATTGAAAACACTCTCACTTGTACACCTGGTTCGCCAGCCAAAGATCGAGGCAGGTACTCCGCCACTTTTGATTCTGCTTCACGGCATTGGTAGCAACGAGCATGATCTGTACGGGCTAGCGCCATTTCTAGATGAGCGATTTCTGATCATCAGTGTACGTGCACCGAACACACTTGGACCAGGGAGTTATGCCTGGTTTGAGGCCGATTTTACTCCACAAGGGCTAGTTATTAATCCGGCGCAGGCAGAAGCCAGTCGCAAAACTTTGATTTCATTTCTGAATGAGGCTGTCACGGCTTATGGCGCTGATCCGAAGCGAGTCTACCTGATGGGTTTCAGTCAAGGAGCCATCATGAGTGCCAGTGTCGCACTCACCCAACCAGAACTTGTTGCCGGTGTGGTGCTGATGAGTGGGCGCATTCTGCCAGAAATACAACCATTGATTGCTTCTCACGAAGAACTTAATGGTCTCCCCTTTCTAGTTGTTCATGGTACCTCTGATATGGTCCTCCCTATCAGCTATGGTCGTGCCAGCCGCGAGTTACTCTCATCACTACCGGTGAATTTAACTTACCACGAGTATCCAATGGGGCACGAAGTCAGTCAAGAAAGCCTGAATGATGTGACAACCTGGCTGAGTGCGAGGCTAGATAAAGCGACGTAATCATTACAGAACACAGGAGTGCAGAGGAATGAGTAGACGGATGCCATCGATAGCTATTATAGGCGCGGGATGCAGTGGACTTGCTGCTGCACACGAACTACGCAATGCGGGCTTTTCCGTTACCTTATTTGAGCAAAGCCAGGAAGTTGGAGGTCGGGCAGCGACCAGGGAACAACAAGGATTTACCTACGACTATGGTGCTCAGTATATGAAAAGCGGTAGCTCGGTGAGTATAAATTTGATTACCGAGCGGTTTCGGTTGACTGACCTGATTGATATTACAAAACCTGTCTGGATCTTTAATCGAGAAGGCCACATCCAAGAAGGTGATCCAGTTCAGAATGCTGAGCCGAAGTGGACCTATCGTAGCGGTTTAAACGCCCTGGCGAAATGTATGGCTCAAGGCTTGAATATCCAGCTACAGACTCGTATTGATTACCTGCAACCAGGCACAACTGGTTGGAAACTTTTCGATAACTTGGGGCAATGTGTGGGTGAGTTCGATCGTGTATTGATTACTATCCCAGCCAGTGAGGCTGCTGAACTGATTAAGGCTAGCCAGATTCCTGATATACGACAAGAGGAAATCTGCGCTTTGCTGGATAAGGCAAGATATAATCCGTTAATCTCGGTCATGCTGGGCTACAGACCGGCACCGGAAGTGCGTCCTTATTATGCGCTGGTCAACACGGATAAGGCACATGCTATTTCCTGGCTGGCCTGGGAACATGAAAAGGCTCCTGAGCGTGTACCCAAAGGTGCTGGCCTGTTAATCGCGCAGATGGCTCCTCAGTATAGCCAGGATAATTGGCGCACGCCAGATGACCAAATAATCAGTGACGTAGCAAATCGTATCACAGCACTTCTCGATGAATCCCTAAATAAGCCTTTCTTTTCTGATTTATATCGTTGGAAATATGCATTACCAACTGTAAAGGCGGATGCTGAACAACTGAATGCGCTCACAATATCTCTTGGGCTGGCCTTTTGTGGCGATGCATTCGTTGGTGGGCGTGTTCATCTCGCGCTTGAACATGGGGTAGAGGTTCCGCGGCAACTTATTGGCAGAGGCAAAGAGAGCGATAGATAGAAGTATCTCAATCCCTCAAGTGGGGCATCACTTCGCGTGCGAAACGTTCGATCTGCTCCACCCGGTCTGGCCAGCGTGGGACCATGAATTGCAGCGCGAGGTGGTTGACGCCGATCTCACGGTACGCGTTGAGTGCCTCAGCCAGTTGCTCATGAGTGCCGCGCAGGTGGCGTTCATCCTGCGAAACTGGCTCGCGCGTTACCTCGATCTGACGACAGCAAGTAAAGAGGATCTGCTCAGGGTCACGTCCAGCTTCGGAGGCCAGACGTTGGACGTCATCATATCCTGCCCTCAGTGCTCCAGGAGAGATTTCTACGAAGTAAGGAAACCAGGCATCTCCGTATTTGGCCGTACGCTTATGGGCATGAACGCCTTCACCACCAACCCAGATTGGGATGCGAGGCTGCTGGATTGGCTTTGGATAGAATGCCACATCCTGGAAGTTGTAGAATTGGCCGTTGAAGCTGATGTGCTCCTCTGTCCACAGGCGCGAGACGATCTCCAGTTGCTCATCGGTCATCCGTCCCCGATCCTTGAATGAGACACCTAGTGCTGCGAATTCCTCCTGCATCCAACCGACTCCAACTCCCATGATCAGCCTACCCCTGGATAGTCGTTCGATAGAGGCCGCAACGCGTGTCCAGTACAAGGGATGGCGGTAGGGCAGCACTAGCACACTGATGCCGAGGGTGATTTTCTCTGTACATCCAGCAAGGAAAGCCAGGCAGGTCAGCGAGTCCAGGAAAGGTCTATCAGGAGGGACAATAAATTCGTGGTTCTCACTGTAGGGATAAGGTGTAGTGATCTGCCAGGGCGTGACAACGCGATCGGCTGACCAGACTGCATCGAAGCCCAGCACTTCGGCGCTGTGTGCAGCCTCCATCAGAGTCTCAGGACCCGAGGCCCTGCCGGAAATAGGGAGAAAGACACCGAACTTCATATCTGTACTCCTTTGCTTTCTGACTAAACATTTGAGAACAGTATACATCTTGATATAGATGAAAGGGTACAGAAACAAGAATAGTGGTGTTCGTGGCTCTTTGTCGCAGTTGTTGCGATTGTCGCATTTGTCGCGGTTGTATCGAATGTAGCAATTATGCTATTCATATTTCCAATCCATTGACTTAAGCAGTTGTTGCAAGGCTTGTGAGGCATGGTGAAATAGATCTGGTCCACTAAAACCCTGGTATTGCCCAGCAAGGGCAAGGTGAGGTTCCAGCGAGAAAAAGCCATCATAGCCATCCGTATGCAATTGCCGTAAGATTTCGGGCCATCGCGCCACACCCTCACCCACAGCCACAACTGTGCCGTCTGCAAGCGCATCTTTTACATGCATGTAACGCAACCAGGGACGCAATTCCAGATAAGCATCGGGATAAGGTGTTTGTTCGCACTGGATGAAATTGGCAGGATCGAGAATGGCTTGAAAGTGCGGATCGTTAATACTTTGCAGTAAATCAGTGCAGCGAGCAATGATATCGCCATAGATATCTTTTTCATTTTCATGAAGCAGGATAAGATTTGCATTACGTGCTTGTATGGTCAATTCACGTAACCGCCTGAGTACCTCGTCCCTCCACTTTGCCGGATCGATAACATCTTTTTCACTGCTTGTAACGTTTGCATCACTTGCATCACGCATATGAACGGTGGTTGTGTTGATTTGGGTGGGAACGCTTGTGTTGCTCTCTACATCTGTCGCTTGTGTGTAGGTGCTGGCGTGCTCCTTTGCAGCGGGTGGATAAAAAGAAAAAATGCGAATAAAGGGCGTTCTAAAGAGTTGGGCCAGTGCGATAGCTCGCTCGAAACGCTGCAGGTGCTCATTAAACGGGGCATCGATAGGTACTTTGCCAATGGGCGAAGCGATGGCAGAAACTCCGATACCGTGTGCATCCAGCTTTTGCTTGATTTCAGTTATTTGCTGATCAGTCAGATCAAGCACATTCGTATCCCAGACCCCGCGCAAGTCAATAAAGTGGATATTTTCACTACGAAGTACTGCAATCTGTTCGTCCAAATCGGCTGAGATCTCGTCTGCAAAGGCAGATAGGCGAATCATGGCAGAATCACCTCCTTATGTGTACGCGCCGATTCATAAATGCTCAGGATGATCTCGACGGGATGGCGTGCCGCATGTCCATCGACGATCGGTGTTCCATTTTCACGAATGGCACGGATCATATCAGCGATCTGCAAGGCATGACCGCTGGCTGAAAGAGCAGCAGGATTCTGTGATGTGGAGCCAGCAACTACTACCTCCTTACGTTCCTTTGGAGTAGCTCCGTACGCGCCGACCTTCTCCTTTTCGTCGCGTGCTACATGAAGAAAAGACAAGCTGTCGTTCTCGATCCCAGCAGACCCTTTATCGCCAAAAATCTCTATGCGGGTGGTAACACCAGGATATGCAGCCGTTGTTGCAGCGATGGTGCCGAGCGCGCCATTAGTGAAGCGCAAGACGGCAACAGCCACATCTTCCGTCTCCATGCGATGCACCAGCGTATCAGTATACCCAAAAACGCTCTTGACAGGCCCCATCAGCCACTGTAGAAGATCTATCGAGTGGATAGTTTGATTCATCAAGACTCCCCCGCCATCAAGTTTCCACGTGCCGCGCCAATCGCCACTATCGTAATACTCCTGGGATCGCCACCAGGGTACAATTGCATTGCCAAGTACCAGCTTGCCAAAGGCTTGTTCCTCAACCAGGTCATGCACCTGGCTGGATGCGGGATCGAAGCGATGCTGGCTAATTACAGCAAGCTTCACCCCGGTTTCTTGCTGTACCCGCAACATCTCATCTATCGCCTCACGACTGATCTCCATTGGTTTCTCGACGATTACATGTCGTCCTGAACGCATCACCTGGCAGGCGAGTTCTCCGTGTAGACCGCTTGGTGTGCAGATGATAACAACGTCCACTCGCTCACGATCCAGCATTTGTTGTAGATGTGTGTAGGGGATAGCACCATATTGGATTGCTAGTTTTTGTGCTTTCTCAGGAGTGAGATCGACCACGGAGACAAGCTGTGCATCTGGCAAGCTGGCAATGGCCTCCGCATGGACAGGACCAATCACTCCACATCCAACGATGCCAAAACGTATTTTCTCAGCCATATTTTCCGTATCCTTTGGTGTAGCTTGCGAAGAATAAATTATGCTAATTTATTCACGTTGATAACATCCTGCGTAGATTTGCTTCTACATTCTGAAAAAAGTGGTTAAGCGGTCTGACTGCCTCTTTAGCTGACTCATCCATTATCAAGAGGAAACAGGTTCTTCCTTTTTCGATCATCGCTTGCCATGTACTCACGGCCTGGGCAACTAGAAAGGTGTCGCTATATGTGCCGAGGATGCTTTCTTCATGATTACGCGTGAGCAAACGCAGGCTGACCAGGTAAGAAGGGCCATCCATTTCGCTCTGTTCTGTTGAATGGTATGCCGCAGGCGCACGCCGTAACTTCACCGGAACTCCTAATAATTCGTTGCCTATTGTGTGCATATGTATATCGATGACTGATAGTAAACTCTCTGGTGGCTCGCCGTTGATCGTGAAATCAAGATATCCGAGACGAACACGCTCGTTGTCGACGGCTACAGCTTGTTGTAGTGCCTGGGCAAAAATCAATGCGGGAGGCGCTTTTGCATCGGCCATATGGGTTGCAAGTAAGGTGAGTAAACCATCTTTTATCGTTGGCTGCCAATTCAGCAAATTACGTAGTGGGTCTTCTGTATTTCTTAGGGCACGCGCGCGTGCCTTGTAATTTTCGACAGCAGGCTGACCAGCGAAGGTAATGCGATGCAAGTACCCATAGAGCGACATGCTTAACTGCCATCCTAAAAAGCTTGCAGCCAGGGCAGCTAAACGATCCAGAGGTTCTTGATTTGCAAGTGAAGGTTGGAAGAGGACAAACTCCTTTATACTCTGTGACTCGACGCCTGCGGCGTCAAAAGAGTATAAAGGAGTTTGTGGGGACACCCCACACCCCGGCAAAGGGCTAACGCCTTCTGCACTGCCAAGCTGTTCAGTGGAGTCGAGAGAGGATGAGGGAGTTTGTGGGGATGTCCCATATTCTGTAGAAGTGCAAATGCTCTCTGCACTCCCAAGTTGTTCTGTAGGGTCTGTTACGATCCGAACTTTTAATGTGCCGATCGTGCGATATGCTGGAGAATGCATATCTAGTGTTTGGTCGTCAAAGACAATTACTCCTTTACCGCCTTTCCCAAGGCTTTCTTCCATCAGTTGCTCTACCCATGGCACAAAAGCCTGCCATTCTTCAGGCAGCTTTAGCAACATGCGGCAGGCTCCATATGTACTTGCGTCGCTGAGTGCGGCGGCCAGTTGCACAAAAGCATGATCTGCGGGTTGTGTAGTTGCTAGAGCCAGGTTGTACTCTTCCCAGGCCTGACGCAGCACTGCTCGCAACTGATCAGGCTCGTCGGATGAGCGAGTAAGAAAGAGTGCAGCAGGCAGAAGAAATACACGTGTTGTTGGGGCGCTCATACGACCTCCAGTACCCGTTCCTCCGTCCAATTGTAGTGGAATGCTGGGTACCTGGTGCTCATGAGCAAAAAGTTCAAGATAGGAACCAGGGAGCGTCATTACCATGAGGTGTTCTTTGGGTAGTAATTGTGCCTTCTCTAGCAGTTCAATAAACCATGTCAAATGCGTGATGGGTTCTTCCGATGTCATACCCATCGATACACCGACCATCATCACGTCGTGTATCAGTGTCCTCAGGAATGGCGGATCAGATAGTTCTTGCTCATCTGACAGTGTGATATCTTTTGCCCAGGCAATTTTCCGTACAATCTCGTTGAGAGCTGTTGGGTCTGTACTATCAAGTGGGTAGATAGCAATTCCTTCTCCATTATGACTACTAAAAAAGCCGAGATTGACCAGAACGCGCACTGCGATGATGGAACCGCCCATGCCTGACCAGATAATATGCCGAATACCGCGCTCCCAGATTTCTCGCGCTTCTGCTTCGACGTCCTCTAAACTGCTATCGTCTTCCAGCAAACGGGCCACGCCCTCGACCCAATCGAGCTTGAGCGAACCATCCTCGCTACCTAGCTTTGCCATGAGTCCATCATGCCGCCGTAGCTGGCCAACTGCATCTTCTGCGATCAATTGTTGGAGGGCTGGGGATTTGGGTATCTCGTTTCTAATGGTCATAAAGCGATGGTCTCCAGATTGGCGCGGTAGAGTGTCTCACCGGCGTGTGGGACGAGCAGGATGCCTTCTTGTTCACGTCCTTTCCATTCCTGGGGGTCGATCTTCCTGTAGTCGGCGTAGCCCAGGTTGACTCGATGGCAGCGTTCTTCAGGGATGCCAGTTGCAAGGGTTACCTGGATGCGAGGCTTTTCAATGCTGCTGGCTGCATCGTATGTGCCAGTTCCCTTGACGTGCGTGCTATGGGCGAGAATGCTGCCAGGGATATCTTTGAAGCGATCCCACTGTTTGAGAAAATAATCTCGTACGTGATAACCTACCTGGTCGATTAGCTTCCCATGCGTGTAGGAAATCTCCGTAATATTTGGTGCATAAATAATAACTTCGCCTCCGTCAGCAATAGCTGGCTCGGTTTTGTACATAGCTTTTGCTCCTGTCCACAAGTCATCATAGATAGGTGAGGGCACAGAGAGAACGCGCTTGAAAGGTTGGGGCACTATGATGATGTTGATTTTGGCGGAGAGATCGGCTGCCTGGCTCCAGGCTTCGGCATAATTTCCAATATAGAGGCCGTACAGATGTTGATCTTTGAGTACAAGCGCTATACATAGCAGAGGGCAAGTCACGAATTCTGCCGCCCGGTGAATAATACGTCGCACAGGCGTGTCTTTGATGCCGATAGTGTGCATGCTAGTGACGAGCGCACCCAGCCAGTGGGTGAAATTGATTATCTGTGGTCCAGCAATGCCGGGGAAGAGATATTTGGCACCACCAGAGAACCCGACTACCTCATGAGGAAATACTGGCCCGCAGATGATTAATTGATCATATACAGAAATCAGCCGATTAAGCGTGACAGGCACTTCGTCGACCAGGAGGCCGTTGGTGAGGAGTGCTGCCTCTTGACGAGAGATCACGCCGATGGTTTCGAGCATTTCTGGTTGCGCCCAATGGTGATTGAATATCTGAACGTTAGGATAGCGCTCTGCTCTTTCATTTGTCGGTACGCCAACAAGTCGATCAATTGCTTCTTCAGACATCGGCGCATGGGTTCCAAGAGCTATCAAGTAATCCAATTGCGCTACACGTCGCCCCAGTTGCTCATAGAGCAGGCTGAAAAAGAGAGGGATTGGCGCGGTGCGTGTCCCATCCGGAATGATGACAAGAATGCGTTTTCCATCCAGCGGCAGTGGGTCGCAGGCTTGTGCAATGAGCTGCTGTACATCCTCAACTGTCAAGGTGTCTGTCGTTGAGCCTTTTCTGAGAATCATGCTATGCTCCGAGGGCATTTACACTAAGTTACATTTGGTGCATTAACCGAACTTCTGACCCATTTACAGATGCATTGTATAAAATACTCTCTTTTATAGTGTAGCACGTGGATGTCTTATGCTGTTTTCCTGCCTGCTTCACAGAAAACCATGACGAAAACAAAAGGTTGGATAGTATCAATCAGGATGCGATGTGCTTATTTGTTTCCATGCAACCAGGCGACTCACAGGTCACGGTGTTGGAAGCGCAATGCGGCAAGAGCAGGTAGAGCAATACAATAGAGTGCGGCCCAGACCAGGAGCGCTGGCGCCACCGGCTGCCCGGAGGTAAAAGGGGTGTTAAAGTTCTGCGGCAGATCCAACAGGGCAAAGTCCGCAGCAGGAGGTAACAGGTAGAACGTGGCGCCGTGCCAGAGGGCATCGGTTGGAATAATCAGGTTAATAACAGTGGTGATATTTTGCACCGTTTGCTGGGAAGAGGGATTGATGAATTTCACGATATACTGGACTATGCTGGCAGTCGGCGCGCCAATGAACAGCATCAATGCAATTGCTCCGTTAACAATTGTAGGCACAAGCGAACTGCCAAGTGTGGTGATCCCCAGCAGCGCCAGCGTGCCCAATTCGAGCATACCCAGTGCGTAAGGTGCGTCTGTAGGCCAGTAGCCGGTTTGACGGTAGATCACTACTAGAAAGGAGAGAAACAACAGCGCTGTGTACGTGCACACGATAAGTGCGTAACCTAACCATTTCCCTAAGACGATTTCGACACGGGTCAGAGGCTTGGGTACGATTACGGCAAAAGTACCCGCATCAACTTCACCAGAGATCATATTAGCAGAGAAAACGATGGTCAGCGTACTACTGAGCAGGTATACCATCCATATCGCCAGCACGGTAATGAGAACGCCTGCACCAAGCAATTGTAACTGGGTGTTGTTGCCATTGTTATTATCGCCCTGCGAAGCATTAATGACGATGCTGAGCAGGATCGAGAATGCGGTTACAATCAAGATGCTTAAGATAACTACTGCCAGAAAGAGCCTGCGTCGGATAGCTTCCAGCAGTGTAAAGCGCGTAATGAATAATAATCCCATTTCGGACCTCTTCGATAGATTTATGGCTGGGTGAACCCAACAGGAGCGCGCTGGCGCGAAGCGTCAATTGTGCGTAAGAAGAGTTGTTCCAGTGAGCGATGATGTGGCGCTAAACCATAAAGAAGTGAACCACATGCATGAACGACCTCAGCGATTTCAGCCGCTTGCTCCTCCTTCTGTACTTCAATATAAAGCAGGCATGGATCCTCTTCATCCTGCTTCACAGAGAGTGCTATGGAACCGAGGCGGTGGAGCAGCTCTTTGTTGACAGGATTGGTGCGCACCTCGAAGACTGGGGCTTCATCGAAAAGCGATTGAGGAGCGCCGACTTTCAGAATGTGTCCCTCGTTGATGATGGCTACGCTGTCACAAAGCGCCTCCACGTCGGCAAGCTGATGCGAATTGAGGAAGATGCTCATGCCTTCTGACTTCAACTTCCGTAGGAGATCGCGCATATCACGCTGGCCGACTGGGTCAAGCCCTGATACAAGCTCGTCGAGCAGAACCAGCTCGGGCCGGTTGAGGATGGCTTGCGCCAGTCCAATGCGCTGCATCATGCCTTTTGAGAAGGTTCCGAGCTTCTGGTTGTCTCGTCCGGCCAGGCCCACAAGTTCCAGGACTTCGCGACAACGCTTTTCCAGTACCATGCCGCGCATGCCGTAGAGGTGTCCGTGAAACGCCAGAAATTCTTTGGCGCGTAACCAGCGATGGAAGGTGGGGAGTTCTGGTAAGTAGCCAATACGCCGCCGCATTTCGAGATTGCTGACCGGCTGGCCAAGTATGCGTACCGTGCCCTTCGTCGGCGCGACTAGCCCGGTGAGAATTTTCACGACGGTACTTTTACCAGCGCCGTTTGGCCCCAAAAAGCCAAAGGCTTCGCCACGATACATGACGAAGCTGACATCGTCTACTGCCACAAGACTTCGGTAGACCTTACGCAAGCCCTGTACTTCTATTGCAGGCACTTTATACGTTTGCGTCATAAACCACTTCACCTCATAAGCGAGCACGATCTCGTATATTTTTAACTAGTAGAAATTTTCTCGGCGCTACCGGTCAATGGAGCGAATTGGCGCTGTCCAGGAGTTGCGCGCTGTCACTCGTAGCGCCTGCAGCTGCATAGATGATACCATGAGTTTGCCAAATTACTGCGCCCAGCGACAGGGAAGGGTCTGTCATCAGCACTCCCTGCACCCCATGTGTCGTCACCTGCTGCGCCTGAATTTGCGGCGGGATGGGAAGAGGCACCACGCCGTTATTGAGATTGACATCCTGGAGCAGGAGACGCGCCTCCGGCGATAGTTTGGGCAAGGAGAGCACGAAATCGCGCAGATCCTCTAAGGAAGCCTTTCCAGTTGCCTGGATTACCGGGCTGGGAATTTCGCCGATATAGAACGGCTTGCCGCCACTGCACCCCTGATTGCCTTGATCCTGCTGCTGGCACTTGTTTCCATAGTTGATGATGACGCCCGCTGCGACAGTAATTGTGTAGGTTGCCCCATCAAGTTGCGATGGTATGGAGACGTTGCTCTGCCCGGTTTGTGCTAGATAGGCGCGTGCTTTGGCCGCATTGAAGGTGAAGGTGCCGTTTGCGCTATTAATGAGCGTGAACTGCATCGCGTGGCCTACGCCCGGAGGTAAGTGGCCGGGTAGTAAGAGCTTAAAGTTTAGGGACCGTTCTACTTGCGACTGCGTTGCCTGCTGGGTGTCGTTCAGGCTGCCGGGAATGCTTACATCTCCGAAGCTTTGCAGATCCTCGCCGATGCCGCCACGGAAGCTCTGTGGATCGATAGTGACGGGTTGGAACTGCTGCACGCTAAACAGCGCAAGGAACTGGTTTGCCAGCGCGCCTGCGTTTGGCAGCACTATCAGGGCAATCAGGGCCGCGGCGATGACTGCGATCCACCAGCGGCCAGGATGTTGTGGCTTCCTTGCCTGGAAGAATCGGATTTTGCTCTGTGCCGGGGATGGTACTGCTCCATGACTTTCCTCGCGCCGGTCTTGTACGTCGAGTCTGGCCTTTAATGCTGAGAGCGCGAGTTTCGTTTCCGGCATTTC
>Ga0070706_100002419_pt1 | contig 18808 bp, 14 predicted proteins | sample KBSK5501metaG_FD_65476 | JGI IMG/M metagenome (GOLD analysis project Ga0070706, IMG submission 65476) | Corn, switchgrass and miscanthus rhizosphere microbial communities from Kellogg Biological Station, Michigan, USA - KBS K5-50-1 metaG | ecosystem: Host-associated > Plants > Roots >... | reverse complement strand
GACGTGCTCACGCAGTTCGCCGAACTGGCGCGGGCGCGCCAGGACAGCGCCTTCGCCGAACGCTGCCTGGCTCAAGCGCAGCAATTGCAGAAAAACATCGAGCAACACGCCTGGGACAGCCAATGGTACAGGCGCGCCTACTTCGACAACGGCGAACCGCTCGGTTCGCAGACGAATCCGGAATGTCAGATCGATTCTCTGCCGCAAAGCTGGTCGGTGATCAGCGGGGCCGGAAATCCGGAACGTTCTCGTCAGGCAATGAAGGCGGTGAATGAACGGCTAATCCGCCGCGATGCAAAACTAATCCAACTCTTTGATCCGCCCTTTGACAAATCGCCGCTCAATCCCGGTTACATCAAAGGCTACATTCCTGGTGTGCGCGAGAATGGCGGCCAATACACGCATGGCGCCATTTGGACCGCCATGGCCTTTGCGCTAATGGGTGAAACTGAGCGCGCGTGGGAGCTCTTTGCCCTCCTCAATCCCATTCATCACGGCGCCAGGCCCGAGCAAATCGCCACCTACAAAGTGGAGCCCTATGTCATCGCTGCCGATGTTTATGCAGTCGCCCCGCATACTGGCCGGGGCGGTTGGACATGGTACACCGGTTCAGCGGGCTGGATGTACCGGCTCCTGGTCGAGACCCTGCTGGGCCTGAAATTGGAGGGAGACCAATTGCGTCTGATCCCTCGTTTCCCGAAAACTTGGACGACGTACAAGATTCACTACCGCTACCGGCAAACGGTTTATCATATCACCATCACCCGGCTCGCCGATGGCTCGGCTGGCGCGACTGAATTATCTCTCGACGGAAAAGCTCTGGCCGAGGAAACAATCCCTTTGGTCGATGACCACGCCGAGCATTTTGTCGAAATGCAGGTCCGGGAAACACCATCAAGAAATCCATCTAGAGCGGGCCGGTCAGGTATACGCGTCGAGGCGGCGACCGAATCCCAGTGACGATGGAGAGGCCGGTTGGCTATCTCGTGGCGGTTTACCTTCGCCAGCGAACCCGTCGGTCAGCAGGGATGCTGGTTTTCCTCAAGCCGGAAAGTTCTTTGAGCGCGTCGCGTAGCGCAGCATCCTGTTATGGAAGTAAGTTGTCGCCGAACTCGCCACTGCGAGCAGTCCCTCAAGCCACATGCACTTGCACCATTGCAACAGAAGGAGCGGAATGTAGAGATAGTAAGGCTATTGTGACATAACGGTGAACGCGCTCGTGGAAGCTGTCCCGAGCGGATTGGTGATAGTAATTGGCCCTGTTGTGGCGCTTTGCGGGACAACTGCTGTGATCTGGCCCGATGAATCGATCGTGAACCCTAAAGCATCCGCCCCGTTAAACCGGACGCTCGATGTTCCAGCCAGGTAGCGGCCGACAAGTACAACCGAGTCGCCCGGACGACCTTTGGTCGGCGAAAACGTGCTCAGCTGTGGCGGTGAAGAGGTGAACCGATACACTACGCCTCCATCTACTGTTCCCCCCTCCGCGGTGGTTCCGTAGATATACCCGTCTGAGCCAAATGTCAGCGAGCCTTGCGCCGAACTGCCGTGCAGCCCGTCGAAGACAGGCCATTTTTCAAAGACTCCACTGGTTGTTATGCGGAAAAGTAATCCGGGTGCTCCATTGTTGTCGTTTTGAAAGGTCGTTCCGAAGAAGCTCCCATCAGACATGTGCAGGAGACGGCCTGCAGAGCCGTTGGCCTCCGTTGAATCAAAAACATGAAGAGCCGACAGCACGCCAGCCGGCGTCAACCTGAAGACGCTGCCAGTGTTGCTTGCTCCGCCGGCCAGCGTCGTCCCGTAAAAATTGCCGTCCAAACCTTTGGTTAGGCCGCTTGCCGGCTCCTGTCCGTCGTCAAATGAGTCAAAGGTGGCCAGCGTGCTCTGAGCGCCGGAAGCGCTCACCGTGAATGCTAACCCATTCGGCTGATCTCCCGTGTCGGATGCCGTACCATAGAAGCTACCATTGCTATCGCGCGTGAATCGAAAATAACCGCTTGGCGATGCGCCGATGGTTAGGGCAGCAACTTGCTTGAGTTTGCCATTGTTCGTTAGGCGAAAAATCGTGCCGCCCAGTGCCGGTCCGCCGGCCTCCGTCAATCCGTATAAATTACCATCACTACCCAGGAGTAAGTCGGACGCGGTGTAGCCGGTCGTCCCATCCAGGGCAGCCAAAACCGTGAGATCGCCTGCCAAAGTTGTCTTGAAAACCGCCCCACCGTTATTGGCCGCGCCGTTATGGGTGGCTCCATACAGATTTCCATCGGTTCCTTGGACAACAGGTGTTGGATCAAATCCAGTTGTTTCGTCCAAAGCCGCGACCGTGGACACCTTTCCACTCTGATCGATTTTGAAGATTGTCCCAGAATTATTGATGCCTCCCAGCGCTGCGCTGCCATAAAAGTTACCGTCGCTGCCCTGAATTACACCTTCCAGCGGAGCCCATCCTTCGGTGTCGAAAAGAGACGCGAGCTTGGTCAGCGTGCCGTTTGAAGTCGCGCGATAAACCGTCCCGAAACCGTTGTCCCCTCCGAAGTCAGTAGTGGCGTAGAATTTGCCGTCCGAGCCAAGAGTCACTCCGCCGGAAGGTACGGCGCCCGTAGAAGCGTTGAACGAGGCTAGCGTGGTGAGAACGCCCTGCAAAGTCATCCGGTAAAAAGTGCCGTCATGATTTGTGCCGCCGGTATTGGTTGTGCCGTAAAGCTGCCCGTCAGGTCCAATGGTTAAACCGCCGGCGGGAAAACTCCCGTTCGCGCCATTGAACGATACCAAGGTTGTGACCGTGCCGTTTGGCTTCATACGGAATACTGTTCCCATATCGCTCGCGCCGCCGCGCGTCGTCGTGCCGTAGAAATTCCCGTCGGACGCCTTCACCAGCGAGCTTTCCGGCTTGCTTCCATCAGGGCCAGCAAAGGAATGGAGCAAGATAATCACCCCTCCGGGAGTTACACGGAAAATGGTCCCCAAATTGTTTGCACCGCCCTCCGATGCCGTGCCATAGACATTTCCGCCCGCACCTTCGGTCAGCGCCGCCTTCGGCTCGGCGCCGTTCGCGGTGCGATCCATCTGTGTGCTGAACAGCGGCGTTCCGTCAGCCGCTAGATGCAAAACAAACCCTGTGATCGGAAACTCTGGCTGCCTCTCCAGGTCGTACAAAGCTGCGTAAAACGTTCCGTCACGAGCTGCCAGCAGCTGAGTGAAGGCATAGATCGAAAGAAGCGGCGGATTGGGGTACAGAAAAGTCGGCTGGCCTGCCACGCTGATTTTGAAAAAACTTCCTGCATCGTTGCCGGAGTTCCGGGTGGTAGTGCCGTACAAATTCCCGTCCGTGCCGAGGCAAAAGGCCGCATGTGGGAAGCTGCCGATGTCGCCCGGCTGGATATCGAATGGGTAAATCGTAGTTAATTGACCAGCCAGGGTAACTCGAAAGTCGGTGCCGCCCAGTTTCGTTCCACCCTGCTGGCATGTTCCGTAAAAATTCCCATCTGGCGCCTGAACCAGGCGACCATTCGAAAAATAGCCGGGATCGCCCGCGCCGAGATTCGCAAACACTTCTTCGTAGAGCGGGGTCCCAGCTTTAGCAACTGAAATGGAAAGAGATGCGAAAGCTGCCAGCAGAATAATTGATATACTTTTCATGTCGAATCGAGGGGTTTCCGTTGAATCGGATTGAATGGGACTGCCGGTTGCCGCGAGGCGGGTCGATTTTTCCCGTGAGCGGGCTCAGCAGCGGCAGTGCCATTGAAGCACCTGAGATCGGAGCTTACAGTTACGCATTATGAAAATCGCAAAGTTGCTCATGATGATTTCAGTTGCCCTCTGGATGTCGGTCCCTGCATTTGCTCAAGAAGAAAAGCCAGCCGCGCAGGACCCAGGCATGAAAAAGGGTATGCACGAAGACATGCGGACCGAAATGAAGGCGATGGATGACAGACTCGACAAATTAGTGGTCGATATGAATGCCGCTGCCACACCCGACAAAAAGATTGATGCAGCTATTGCCGTGATCAACGAGATGGTGGCGCAGCACAAGAAAATGCACGAGAGAATGGCGCAGCGCGGAATGAAACATCACGAGTGAATTAACCTTCTTGTTCGGCAACTTGCTGCTGCTTTGGGCGTCTTGCTTTGCCCGAACCACTTCGGAGTGCCGGTCCACTAGCAAACATAAAATACGACGGTTCCGAAGACCGCCGCTACGTGTCTAATCACGGCAGAAATCTGCTCATCTCATTAATAGGTCCGCAAAAAGTGCGACAGTCAGCGGAGGCAGGCCGCCCCGGCCTTACGAGCGCGAGCGCGATGTGACCCGGAGCGGCTCGGGTGTCTCCAGATTCTTGATGACGGTGCTCAAGTAAACGGATTGCGGGTAAAGGGCCTTGAATTTGGTTATTTCCGCACGATTCAAAACCTTGAACCCATAGCGTTCGAACATCTTCTCACCGCGCCGGCTTTCAAAGGTAACGATCTGCCCGTAAACGCGTTTCTCGCCGCAGCGATAAAGATAACTCAAATACGCGCTCATGAGCGCGCGCGTCGTTGAAATCATGCGCGCGTCGGGCAGAAGGTTGATGTGAAAATGCGGCACGCGCCGCGGCGCCGCCGGTACTTCGCGCCAACCGTGAACCACAACCCAGCGAAAGAACCGGCGCGAATGCGAGTGATACCGCGCATAGCGCAAAAGCGCGCGAAAGAAGAGAACGATATTCTGGGCAAAAGCGTAAAGCTGATTGCGAAATGGGTAGCGTGAGCCCAGAAGATAGCCGCGAATCGTGCCGTCGATCTCGAGGAGGAAGCAAGACTCCGGTTCATGATCAGTGTAATAGGTGGTAAGGAAATCGGCGAACAACTCGCGGTCCTCGTAAACCGGGTCGATTGGCTCCCCGAGGAACCCGGTTTCGCAGCACAATTTTCTAACCGCTTCGCGGTCGGACGGACGATAACTGCGAATGGTGAACGGTTTGTTGTTTTCAGCCTCCATCAAGAATGCCGGTAGTTTGCGCAAACCTCGCGGTAAATGCAAAACAGTTGCTCAAACACCCGTGGCCAGGCGTATGACTCCCATACGCGGCGGGCCGCCTCCGTCCCGAGAGCCTGCAAATTCAATTGATCCAACCTTTCAATCGCGTCGGCCAGAGCCTTCGCGGTGTTTTCACCCGCCCAGAATTCTTGTTGGTGAAAAATGATCCGGTCCATGTTGCTGCCGCGAATTCCGACCACTGGCGTGCCACAGGCCTGGCTTTCGAGAGCGACGAGCCCAAATGTCTCCTGCATCCCCGGATGAACGAAGAGATCAGCCGCGCGGTAATAACGGGCAAGCTGGGCCGAATCAGTGCAATAGCGGATCCACGAGATGGCCCCATCGGTCCGCGCTTTTAATTGCAAAAGTTGATCGCGCTCTGGCCCATCGCCGATAACCAGGAGATGAAAATCGCCGGGCCGTCGTTGGTGTAAAAGCTCAAAGGCTTGAAACAACATTTTCGTGTTCTTCTCCGTGGCCAGCCGGCCGACGGACAAGAGAAGTTTTTGGTCGCTGGCTATGCCTAAAGACACGCGCGTGCCGGCACCATCTCGTGGCGTGCGTTTGAAGACGTCGGTGTTCACGCCAAGCTCCACCACTTGTAGGTTGCGGACGCCCCAATCGCGCAACACCTGCGCAAGATACTCCGCCGAAACAAGTGTCGTCTCGAACCGATTATACAGATTTCGCACGTAACGCGCGGCCAAGTTCATGACTGCATCGCTGGCAATCTCGCCCAGATATTTGGCGGCACTGCGCAAATATGCTTCCACAAAATGTGAGTGATAGAATCCGATCACCGGTATGCCGAGCGCGCGACCGATCCGGATTGATTTCGAGCCGACTTGGTATGGATCGCCCGATTCGATGATGTCTGGCCGCTCACGCTCCAGAATTTGTTCGACCACGCGCAGGTTCAGCAGCGCGCGGTATCGCGAGGTGCGTGAGAGAAGCGGTGAGTGAATCGTATAGATTCGTGACCTTGCATTCGAAATAACTTCCGTTTTCCCGCCCGGGACGATCAACACGTGCTCGTCGCCGGGCCGGCATTTCTCAATGTAGTCAATCTTCTCGTGAAGATAACGCTTCACTCCGCCGCTAACCGGAGAATAAAACTGGGTCAGGTCGCAAATCCTCACCGAATTGCCGACTTCCGATTGGCAATTGCCGATTTTCGCGAAGCGGCCATGATGGCGACGAGCTCGTTGGCTTCCTGCAATAATGGCTCGATTTGTTGCTTCCGACGAACCCCCGAATCAATAATCAATGCCAGCCAAAAGGCAGTTTCATCAGCTTCTTCCTCAACAACACCAATTTTTGAAATGAATTCTGCCTTAGACTGGGCCTGACAGGCACTGCGGTAATTCGCTCCGACTGAAGTTGCACTACGCATGAGTTGGTTCGCTATCACGCGGCCTTTCATCGTATTCGGCAACGCATCGATCAATGCCATCACTCGCAAGGCAAACCGCTTTGTTCTCGCTTTTAGTTCGTTAGTCGTCATTCCTCAATTGGCACTCGCCATTCGGCAATTGGCAATAAGTTAATGCTCGATACTGCTTAAGTACTTCTCCGCCTCCATGGCGGCAGCACAGCCCGAACCGGCGGCGGTTACAGCCTGCTTGTAAACGCGATCGGCCACGTCCCCCGCGATGAAAACTCCGGGATGCTTGCTTTCGACCAAGTGCTTCGCCAGTAAATAGCCATCCGGATCCGTCTCAAGTTTTCCGGCGTAAGCTTTCGTATTCGGATCGTGACCGATGGCAATGAACACGCAGGCGACCGGCAACTCACGTTCCTGCTGCGTCTTTATATTTCGCAACCGGACCGCCCGCATCTCGCCGTTTTTGTCGGGAATATATTTGGTAACAACCGTATCCCAGATCGGCTCGATCTTTTTGTTGGCCAGAACGCGATCGGCCATGATCTTCGACGCCCGCAGCGTGTTGCGCCGATGAATCAGATAAACCTTTGAAGCGAACCGGGTCAAAAAAAGCGCTTCCTCCGCAGCGGAATCGCCCCCGCCCACCACGCAAACCGGCACGTGCTTGTAAAAAGCACCATCGCAGGTCGCACACGACGTCAAACCGTGGCCGATCAGCTTCTCTTCGTTTTCCAGGCCTAACCAGCGCGCCGAAGCGCCACTGGCCACGATCAGCGCCTGTGTTTCGAGCCATTCATCGTCTGCCTTGACCCGAATATGATTGTTTTGTGGGTCGAAATCGGTGATTTCTGCATAAGAAAAGCGCGCGCCGAATTTTTCCGCCTGCTGATGCATGTTTAGGATAAGTTGCGGCCCATCGATCCCATCGGGAAAGCCGGGGAAGTTTTCCACCAATGTTGTCGTAGAAAGCTGCCCGCCAGGTTGGCGCCCTTCCAGCACCAACGGGCTCAAATTGGCACGGCCCGCGTAAATTGCCGCAGTCAAACCGGCGCAGCCGCTTCCGGCTATGATCACCTTTTCCATGAGTAAATTTAGCACGGCGCGCAAGTGCGCCAAGATCGTACGCGCGCGCAAGGTTTACGGTTCCGGGGAGCGCGGGCTGCCAGCCCGCACATGTTTTCGCGTTAACGGTACGACAACCATGGCCTCGGCAAACTGCCGAGACCTACAGGCCAGCGGCCGGTGCTCCCAGGAATCAGCATGGCAGCTCATTGAATCTTCGAGGCGACTGCGCCCTGCTGCGCCACCAAATTACACACGGGAAGGTGGCGGTTCGGTGAACCGCCGCTACCTTCTCTCCGCCATGCCCGAATTGGCCGAGGTAGAATGGTATCGCAAACAGTGGGATGCCGGCCTGGGCGATAAAATTGTTGCAGTCGCGCTGCACCCACGGAAACGGGTCTTCCGAGGGACAGACACAAGAGGGTTTCAGCAGCGATTAACCGGCGAAAAATTGCTAGGGTCAAGCGCCCGCGGCAAGCGCATGCTCTTCCAATTCTCGGGCGACAATTGGCTTGGTCTTCACCTGGGCATGACCGGGACATTGCGCGTCGAACCTCCGGAGTTTCACGGCGACAAACATGATCATTTCGTGTTGCGGCAGCGACAACGTGCCCTCGTCTATCGCGATAGCCGGCAATTTGGCCGCATTCGCTTTCACCACGGCCGAAGCGACCCGGATTGGTGGAACACCGCCGCGCCGGAGATTACTGGTCCTGAATTCGATCGCAAGTTTGTCGATCAATTTTTAGACCGACATCGCAAAGCACCGATCAAAGCCGTGCTGCTTTTGCAAAACGGATTTTCCGGAATCGGAAACTGGATGGCCGACGAAATTTTGTGGCACGCGAAGATTTTGCCGTCGAAGCAGAGCGGAAAATTAACAGCGCGCGAGCGGGCCGCGATTTTCCGCGCCACTAAGTTCGTTGTGCGAAAATCGTTGCAAACTTTGGGCAAAGATTTCTCCGACCCGCCACAGAATTGGCTAATCCACCAAAAATGGAAACGCGACGGCGTTTGCCCGCGTCATCGCACCCAGTTGCGCCACGCCATTATTGGCGGCCGGACCACGGCATGGTGTCCGAAGTGCCAAAGATGATTGGGAGGGACCACCTCTGTGTCATCCCGATAATTGCCCAGCATGTGAACGCCGCCGGCGTGTCGGCGGTTTCTCCGCCAAGCGGCCGTATTCGGCCTATTGGGAGAACACACTAACGACTCAAATTTTCGCCACAGACGCCGTGGTGAGCGCAGTCGAATCCATGGACACAGATAAACACCGATGATGAGGAATGGCTCCTCACCCGCCTTGTTTTCTTCGGAAGGCACGAGGAGGACAACCAGGCCTTAGATTTTCCGATCTGTGAAAATCTGTGTTAATCGGTGGCTAAAATCGTCCCTCTCTTGTCTTATGCTGCGGTCTAGCGCGAAAGCGCACGGTCAAAACCAAAACATTCCTGTGTCGTTTGATAAAAATAATCGGACGCGACAGAGCATGTCCCTCCCCAGCAAGTCACGCCAAGACGTGCACGACAATCTTGTGAAAACCGGTTACGCCTGAGAACGGGCTGCGATCTTCTTCCCACTCCTGCACCTCACCTTCCCCATCGGTGGCGCGAACAACAATCGTATAATCGCCGGGGTCTTCCGGCAGCCAGCCGTCGTGCGCGCTCCAGAGCGACCATGCCAGATCTCCGCCGGCGTAGTAAATGTCGGCGTCATCCCAGGTTTTGCCATCGTCGAAACTCAGTTCAACCCGCGAAATGCCGCGGTCGCCGCCAAAAGCGATGCCTCTGATGTCGATCGGTTGGTTGAGCTTGCCTAACGAGAACTGCGAATTGTGGTCCGGCAAGTCGATGCGCGAACGGGTCGGCACGATGAAATCCGGGCCCCAGCCCTGGGTCTCATAAAATCCTTTGGCCTCGTTGGTCGTGACCTCGATTCGGGTAAGCCATTTCACATGTTTCTCGCCAAAATATCCGGGAACAATCACACGTGCGGGATAGCCATGTTTGTGCGGTAAAGGTTGACCATTCATCTCGTAGGCGACCAGCGTGGTCGCATCCATCGCCTTTTCGAGCGGGAAGGTGTCGGTGTAATTATCGACGCCATACAAGCGAACTTTGGCCGCGTTGGAAAGCGGCGCCGCCGCCTCGAGCAAGTCGCGCATGGGGGTACCTTTCCAAACCGCGTTGCTCATCAGACCAGCATCAAGTCCATTGCTGATGCACATCAGCGTGGTCTCCTGCTCAACAGGCAGGATCGCTTTCAAATCCTCGAAGCGATAAGTGCGCGGGTTTTCCACCAATCCATTTACCTCCAAGTGCCAGAGCGAAACATTAACCCGCGGATCGATAACGTTTTTCGTCACGCAATAGAATTGCTCGTTAGGCGTAATTGGCTGGACTATTCGCCCTTTGTATTGCGTGCCATCGTAACTAAATGTGGCCGCGCGATAAAGTTTCCGAAGCAGCCCGGTGCCGCCCCCGGCCACCAGCAAACCTAATCCGCTCAAGATGAGAGCGCGCCGGCCGATGGGCGGGCTAAATTCTTCAGCTCGGCGTTGCTTCGGCGGCCGGGTGAGAAATCGAAAACTGCCAACCAGGGTGCGTTCAAAAACGAACACGCTGAGCGCGAACCCCACCAGCGTAACGAACCGGGCGGCAGCAATGGGTAATCCGCGATAACTCGTTCCCAAAACTGGCCAGAGGGCGATGGCAAAGACGATAATTGGCAGCAGCACAAAAACTACGAGGGTCGCGACCGTGGCCTTTCGCGCGGGGTTGCGGCGGATCGCTAGTCCAAAAATCGCTCCGCCGAGCGCGCTGACCACCAGTTGTCCGGCCATGGTCGATCCGACACCGAGCTGTTTCAGATGGTTATACCCGCCCACGCGTCCCATCAGGGCAAGGAACGGCCCCGGGGGAATAAAGACCGACAGCCGGTCGCCGATTATGGCAATGGGTGTCGCCACTCCAAAGCAAGCCAGCAATAGCATCACCACAGTCATGGCGATGCCGGCAATGACCCCAGCGAGCAATCCGGCGAAAAACGCCCTCGTTCTGCTCATCATTTGATGGTCGATATTACAAGGTCGCCCTTGCAAAGAAATCTAATTCCGGACCTCTGCTTCTAGTGAGGCCACAGACGCCGTGGTGAGCAAAGCCGAATCCATTGACGCAGACGAAACACGATACGAACAAGAGTTTTCGGCGGTGGGTTCGCGCAAGACCGGCTCGACCAGAACCCGCTGACCGATCCGGGATGCCTCGACGGACGGCACTTCATCCCCTGTTTCCCGGTTACCTCGCGCCGACGCCTGCCCGCTTCACGTTGCCCAGCTGGGCAAGTCCGAGCACGAATATCAGCAGCACGGAAAGCAGGTTGATGTAGTTGAAAGACCAGGGCGCGTCCGGCGAACGCGGCCAGACAAGATTGACCGTCATCACGATGCCGAACGCGAGCGCCAGAACATTGACGAGCATTCCCCACCCGCCCAGCGTGAAGGAGCCCGCCGGCTTCCAACCCTTCAAGCGGGCGTAGAGCGCCCCGCCGGTCACCATGTGAAACGATGTGTAGATCCCGGCGGTCGCGAAGCTGATCACCTGCGTGATCGCATCGCTGGAGAAGATGCCGATGAGAATGATAAGGCAGGGAACGACGGTGGCCGTCAGAATCGCGCCGTTGGGCAACCCCCGCCGTTCATCGATTTTCGACAGGATCGCATGGCCGAATATGAGCCGGTCGCGGGCCATGGAGAAAAGCAGCCGGCTGGTCGAGGCCATGATGGCGGCGGCGGCACTTACAATGATGACGATGATAATGATGATGCCGAGTTTCGCGCCAACTGGCCCGAAGTTGGCGAGCAAGACCGCCGCCGCCGGATTCGCCACGTTGCCGCTGACGGCGCCGACCATGTCGGGCACGGCCAAGGTCATTCCGAGCGCGATGATGAGCGTGCTGGCACCCCCCGCCCACATGGTTAACATCATGGCCCGTGGAACCTTGCGCGAGGCTTCCTGAACTTCCTCACTCAGGTCGCCGCAGGCTTCGAAGCCGAAAATGATCCAGATCCCGATCAGGCTGGCGGCAAACAGGGCCGAGATGTAATTGCCCGCCCCGGCGCCGAAATTGTCGAACAGCACGCCGACCGGCTGCACGCGACCGAAGAGCAGGAGATAGATCCCGGCGAATGCCAAGCCGATGAGCCCTGCCCAAACACCGGCTTCCACGCCCTTGGCGAGGACCTTCGTTCCGGCGAAGTTGATCAGGGCCGCCACGACGATCATGCCAATAGCACCGGCGGCATTGGCGACCGGCGTTGCCTCGAAGCCGAACAAGGCCGCCAGATAGGGCGCGCCGCCATAAGCCAGACCGGCATTTGTGGCCAGCAGAGCCAGCAGATACATGAACGCGGTCAAAAAGCCCCAGCAGGGGCCGACGAGGTGGCGGGCCCACTGATAGACGCCGCCGGCGATGGGATATTGCGAGGCAGCCTCGGCAAACACGAGGGCCACCAATATCTGGCCGAACAGAATCGCCGGGATCGTCCAGAAATAGGCCGGCCCCGCCGTCGTCAGGGCATAGGCGAACAGCGCATAGAATCCGGCGAGCGGGCTCATATAGGAATAGCCCAGCGAAAAATCTCCAAACAAACCCAAGACGCGCTTGAATTGCGGCTTATAGCCGAATCCCACAATCAGCCCGTCTTCGGCATCCATCGGTTTCTCGGCCATGTAGTCCCCTTGTTTCTGGCAGTTTCACGCAGGTAGCGTCTCTCAACCCTTTGCGAACCATCCGTTGTCGACATAGAGAGCGGCACCGTTGATGAAGCTCGCATTCGTCGGAGGCGAGAAATAGGGCGGCCGCCGCGGCTTCCTCTGGTTCGCAGATGCGAACCTGGGCCGCCCTCAGATCCGCATCGCTCCACTTCTGGCCGAGGCCATCCAGTTCCTCGATCTCGCGCAGGCCATGCGTCGTCTTCACGAAGCCTTACTTCACTTTCGAATATCTCCGTCAATGGATTCGACTGGCGCTCACCACGGCGTCCGTGGCTTCTGCTCGGCTGCGACCCTTATTAGTGTCGCGAGGATCCGTGATCCCGCGACGAACGTGCCCCGGATCGTGCCGGAAACTTTCGAGTGACCGCCGGTGCGACGACGGTGATTCACCGGGATTTCCAGAATTCGCAATCCAGCTCTTGCCGCGCGCATCTGCATCTCGAGATTCCAGCCATAGGTCTGTTCACGCATACCCAGCGCATCGAGCGCGTTGCGCCGGATGGCACGAAACGGTGACATATCGGTATAGCGAACGCCGTAAAGCAGACGCAGGATGAATCCGACGATGCGTCCGGAAAGGATTTGCTGCAAATTCATGCTGCCGGGTTCGCGCTGCCCTCGTGTGCGCGACCCGATGACAAAATCGTGTGTCCCACGCGCAATTGGCTCGACCAGTTCGTTCATAAACTCAGGACAATCGCTGCCGTCCCCGTCGAGAAACACAACGATGGTGCATTCCGGTGAAAGGGCATGCACTCCAGCCATGCAAGCTCGGCCGTACCCCTGATGTGGTTGGGCGATTACTCGCGCGCCCGCTTCCCGAGCGCGCGCGGCTGTCCGATCCGTGCTGCCGTTATCTACTATGATGATTTCAGCCGGAATGTTTGTCGCGGCGACACTGCACACAACATCGCCGATCGGTTCCTCTTCGTTCAACGCCGGAATAATGACGGAAACAAAAGGCATGTGTAACGCAAGCGTCTCGTTTGCCACCTATCGATTCGCAAGCTGGGAGCTTGCGTTACTTTCTTCGGGCTTCATCCAAGGGCGATCCAAGCGCTGGTGAAGTAAAACAGGAGGGCAAAAAAATCGGCGAGGGCAAGCGTGACCGGCCCAGCTGCAATTTTCGGATCCAACTTTAACCAATGCAAAAGCGAGGGCACACCGAGTCCAAACAAGCATGCGGTGACGAGCGAGAGCGCAATGCTGCCACCGATTACGCCGGCGGCGCGCGCATCGCTGCGCCAAAGCCAAACGATGGCTGCTACTAGTCCGCCGCAGGCCAGCCCAAGCAGCAGGGCGGTAACAAGTTCACGCCGGAATGCTACTCTGAACCAGCGCCAGGTCGGTCGTGCCGAGCGCAGTGCCTGAATGGTCACGCTCATCGATTGCGTGCTGACGCTTTCGTTTAAACCCAACACCATCGTCAAAAAAAATGCGATGACCAAGCTGCGTGCCAGCGTGACCTCGAATGCGCCGGCCAGCAGCGCGCAGGCGGTCCCGGCGGCAACGGTGGCTAAAAGCCACGGAAACCGATACCGAAAAACGCGCCAAGGTGATGCGTCGCGCACTTGGGCGAGGTGAAACCCAAGCTCCTCAAAAAAATCGTAGCGCGCACCTTCGCCTGTTGCTTCCTCCGTCTGCAGAACGCTCTGCATAAACACGTCTGCATCGACGACGCCAATCACATGACGCTCCGCGTCCACCACGGGAAAGGCGAGAAGTTTGTAGAGAACAAAAAACTCGCACGCCTCGAGAACGGTTGCCTCGGCCGGCAAGGCGATCACGCGTGGCACCATGATCTCTCGCAGAGCGGTCGCCGGCGCGGCCGTAAGTAAACGACGCGTCGGAACAACGCCGACTAGCCGGCCACGCTCATCAACGGCGTAGAAATAAATTACCCGTTCGCCGATTCCTTCACGCCGAATCGTCTCAAGCGCTTTCTCCACGCTGGCCCCGGCTTGGAGAAGCGGAAAATCCTTGCGCGCGTACTCCAACGCCAGCGCGTTGAAATCGGCCGCGCCCGAAAGCTCCATCACCGTCCTTCTCTCACTTTGTGCACGATGCCTTTATCGCGCAAAACCTTGGCCGCTTCGGCAAAATAATCACGCACATCCGATTGAGCGCGGATCCAGTCGAGATAGCGAACCAGGCCGTTAGGCAAATCGACCCGGGGCTCATAGCCGGCCGCGCGAGCTCGAGTCGTGTCGCTCGTTAAGTGCCGCATCTCGCCCGGACGAAATTCCCCGCTCACTTCGGGTGCAATGTGAATATCGAGCGCGTCGGAAATCTGGCTGGCAATTTCACGAATCGGCACTCCGCGACCGCTCCCGATGTTCACCGGCAAACCGTCGAGCTTATCGCTCTGCGCCGCGAGCAAGTTTGCGCGAGCGATGTCCTCCACAAACGAGAAGTCACGTGTTTGCTGGCCATCTTCGTAGAACACTGGCGGCAGATTGTTCAGCAGCCGCGTACAAAAAATTGCGATAACCCCCGTGTAAGGGTTGAAGATCGATTGGCGCGGCCCGTAGGTGCAGGAATAACGGAGCGCAACTGTCGGTATGCCGATCTGTTTCCCCCAAAGCAGCACAAGTTTTTCCTGATCCACTTTAGTCAAACCGTAGACCGTCTCACCGCCAATGGGTGCGTTCTCCGACGTGGGCGCGCTCGTTGTGACAGCCTTACAAATCGGGCAACGAACCGACCAATCGCCCGTCCGCAGTTGCTCTAACGGCCGGACGTTAGGGAATACCAGGCCGTGCTGCGGGCAGATCCCGGCGCCCTCGCTGTAAACCGCTTGCGAGCTCGCCACAATAATCTTCCGGACCGGCAGGTTTTTTTCCCGAATGACCTCAAGCATTTGGGCCGTGCCTAACGAATTAACGTGCACATACTTTGTGATTTCGGGCATGTAACCACCGTAGGCGGCCTCATGAAAAATGACGTCTATATGATCGAGCGCAGCGCTGATCGTCTCGCGGTCGCGCAAGTCCCCTTGGACGAATTCCACCTTGTCTGAAATCCACGCCGGTTTGCCGTGCCGGTGGGTTTGCGGTTCGAGGTTGTCCAAAACCCGGACCTTCCAGCCCTCGTACACCAGCAAGTCGGCCACGTGAGAGCCGATAAGGCCAGCACCTCCTGTAACGAGTGCTCGTTGTCCGTTTTTTGGCACCATTCTTTTGTAGAGGCGCGTCTCCTCGCGCGCAAACGACTTCGGCTCCGAGCGACGTCATGTGCGACCTCAAAATGTTCTGTTAGACGCGCTCCGGCCAGCACATGGTACAATAATTATCCCGTCACCGTGCGACCCTCGAGATTGTCATCCCGAGCGAGAGGGAAGGATCTCACAATCGAAGCGAGTGTTACTCGGGGAGAAAGAGCGTGATGAAAAATCGGCTTTTGAGAGATCCTACACTCCGTTCAGGATGACACAGCGATGCTGCCAGCCCGGGTAGAAGATACCATCAGCTCGCAATCGTTCCTCCAGTGTCATCCCGACCGAAGGGAGGGATCTCACAGTCGGAGCGAGCGTCACTCTGGCTGAACTAGCGTGAGCGATGGAGCTTTTGGGAGATCCTTCGCTCCGTTCAGGATGACATCGCAGCATGCTCCGCGTGAATATACCGTTGGGATGCGATACTCTCTGCGCCTAACAACCGGCGCCCTACAATCGCGGCCAAATTCTATCGCGACCTTCGCATTTGATGATTGCGCTTAAGAATCTGCGCGTCTCAGGTGCGACATCGCTACTCGCGTTTGGGTCCCGCGCAAAAAGTTCTTCGCAGAGACGACGCAGCGTTGCTTGATCATCAATATCCATTCCGGATGGAAGCTCATGGACGTTAACCCCGATCTGTGCAGCGCGCTGCCGCGTCTGAGCTAACACGCTACTCGTACTCCAATCGATGTCGGCAAAGGCCCGCCGGTGCATCTGTTTGAGGCCAATCAAGTAATAACCACCGTCGTCTGACGGCCCGAGCACGATCCGGTCACCCGCTTTCGCAAGTTCGTTTGCTGCTTCGGTAAAGTTCGATGCCGGAACCGTGGGGCTGTCGGAATTAATCAGACATACCGATTCAAATCCCGCTTTGAACAAATCTTCCGCTGCGTAAACCAGGCGATCGCCAAACCGATCGCCGCGTTGCGCAAGCAAAAAGAAGTCGTCTGGCAAAATGCCTTCATACGCAGACGCGGCGCCGACAGGAGTGTAAACTCCAATTCCCTGTGCCGGCGACTGCAGCGAAGCCTTGGAAATCGATCGGCCGAGATCGCGCAAAAAACAGATATTTAATTCCGCAGCTTCCTCTGCCGTAAGTGGTGGGGTGAGGCGCGTCTTCACTTTGCCGGCTTGAGGTGCTTTGGTCATGATACCAAGCGCACACACTTTGCGCGTAAGTTGTGGTGTCCCGGCGGGATTAAGAATTTGGTGTCGGCTCATGACGCGGTAAGCGAGTTTTTCGCATGTCTTAAGAATTCTATTCAATTAGGAAAACATTCTTTCTTCACCTTCTAGCGGAGAATAACTCACCAGAAACAACGTTTGCCGACGCGAACATTACCGAAACTGGCTGTGAACAAGGAACCAGTTCACTTCGAAGAAATCGCCGATACTTCGAGGACGGGTGTTGTTATTAAGAGTTGTTGGAAGTTGTTGGCTTCTTGCTGAGCATTTCGTTAACAGTCGCGCCATGAGACTCAACGTTATCGGTGCTCTTTTGCTTTCCGCGAATTGTCTTGCTGCCGGAGCAGATTCGCTTTGGCCAATCCAACAGCAGCTCGCTAGCAGAAAGTTTGTCGATTTGACACATGAGTTTGCGCCCGGCATTCCGCACTGGCCCGGATTTCCGGATGAAACGCGCCGAACAATCTATTGGTACGAGAAACGCCCTGACACGATGGGCACGGGTTTTTTCTCCGAGGTGTTCACGCATGTCGGTCAATGGGGCACGCACGTCGATCCGCCGGCGCATTTCGTAAAAGGATTGCGCACGGTGGACCAAATCGATCCCAAGGAAATGCTCTTGCCGCTGGTTCTTATCGACGTCCACAAAGAGGTGGCGAAGAATCCCGATTACACGTTGGCTCTGGAGCGAGTGAGAAAATGGGAAAGCGATCATGGACAAATTCCCGCTGGTGCATTTGTGACCATGCGGACCGATTGGTCCAAGCGTTGGCCGGACGCGGCGCGCATGAAGAACAAAGACGCCAAAGGTGTAGCCCATTACCCTGGATGGAGCTTACCTGCGCTGAAGTACCTCTACGAGGAACGCAAGATCACGGCGTCGGGGCACGAAACCACCGACACAGATCCGGGTGTGGCGACGACGAAAGACGATTATTCGCTGGAGACCTACATCCTCAGCACGAATCACTATCAGATCGAGCTGCTTACAAATCTCGACCAGGTTCCGGAGTCTGGCGCAATTGTCGTGGTAAGTTTCCCGAAACCCAAAGGCGGCTCGGGCTTTCCGGCGCGGGTATTTGCCATTGTGCCTTAGCCAGTGCTTGGGTTGCCGCTTATTCTCAAACGAGAAGCGAGACCGAACCCCCTCCGTGGTCGAAAATGTGCTTGGTCAGTTGACCGAAAGTCGAGAGAGGTACGAAGATAGGCGCTGAATTCACCCCGTGAGATAAGAGATATGCCAAGGTACTGTTACGTATATGTTTTGCGTTCCCTCGCAGATCATCAATTCTATGTTGGCTTAACGAGAGAATTGCGAGCGCGCTTCCACTCGCATAATAAAGGACTCATCGCTTCAACGAAAAGACGGATACCGTTCGAGCTTGTCTATTGGGAGGGCTGTTTGAATCACAGTGATGCCGCTCAACGCGAGAAATATCTAAAGACTGCTTGGGGAAAGCGGTACATCAAAACGAGATTACGGAGGTATCTCACCGGGTTCACCCCGTGAGATAAATAAGATAAATAATACTGTTGGGTGAATAGGAAGTATCTCACGGGGTAAATGCACATCACCGAAATCATGCAGGGTGATCCTCCCACGTTTTCGTTCGAGTTCTTTCCTCCGAAAACGCCGGAGGCGGCCGAGATTCTATATCAAACGATTCGCGATCTCGAATCGTACATGCCGCACTTCGTCAGCGTTACTTATGGGGCCGGCGGCTCAACGCGAGATTTGACCCATGATCTGGTCGAGCGCATTCAGACCACGACAAAACTGGATCCGATCCCGCACCTGACGTGCGTTTGCCACAAGGAAGACGAGATCGAATCGATTCTGATTCGATATGCGAAAACCTGCATCGGAAATATCCTTGCGCTCGGCGGCGATCCGCCGCGAGGAGGCAGCTACGATAAGTCTGGCGATGCTTTCCAACACGCGATCGATTTGGTGAAGTTCATTCGCAGATTCAACGAATCGGGCCGGCATCCGGATCGCCGCGGTTTCGGGATCGGCGTGGCCGGTTTTCCCGAAGGACATCCAGCGACGCCGAATCGATTAGTCGAAATGGATCACCTCAAAGCGAAAGTCGACGCCGGCGCCGACTACATCGTCACACAACTATTTTTCGATAATCGCGACTTCCTCGATTTCCGCGAAC
>Ga0070706_100002415_pt1 | contig 18825 bp, 22 predicted proteins | sample KBSK5501metaG_FD_65476 | JGI IMG/M metagenome (GOLD analysis project Ga0070706, IMG submission 65476) | Corn, switchgrass and miscanthus rhizosphere microbial communities from Kellogg Biological Station, Michigan, USA - KBS K5-50-1 metaG | ecosystem: Host-associated > Plants > Roots >... | reverse complement strand
GACGCTTGCGCTCACGCCCATCGGCACCCTGGTGACCCTGCTCATCTATCTCGGCATCGGCGCCGGCCTGTATACGTTCTACGCGCAGCACCCGGCGCAGGCGATGCCGCGCCCGGACGAGATCTTTCCGTTCTTCATCCGGACCGCTATGCCCGAGCTGCTGCGGGGCCTCATGCTCTCGGCCATCGTGCTGGCCTCCATCGACTCGCCCCTGGGTTCGCTCGCGGCGTCCTTTGTCACCGACATCTATCGGCCGATCCTCGTGCGCGGCCGCCCCGACCGCCACTATCTCTTCGTGTCCCGCGTCGCGGTGGTCGTCTTTGGCCTCATCCTGGCGGCGCTGGCGTGGGGCTTCTCCTTCTTCGACAAGATCCTCTGGCTTGCCTTCAAGATCGCCGGCGTGACCTTCGGCTCGCTGCTGGGCGTATTCCTGCTGGGTCTGGTGACGCGGCTGCGGGCCAACCGGGCCAATGTGGCGGCGATGGCGATCATGGCGCTGGTGAACCTGGCGCTGCTCGTGGCGGCGGAGACGGGCGTCATCGCGCTCGGCTGGTCCTGGCTCGTCATCCTGGGCACGGCCGGCACCATGGTGCTGGCGCCGCTGCTGGCCCCGGCGCTCGACGGGCGCGCGTCGGGGTAAGCGGTTCCGCCGGCTTCCCGGAGAGCGTATCATCGAGGGCATGGGGCTCCCGGTTTCGGTGACCGAAGACGCGGCCATTCGTCTCCGGGCGGGCGTGCTGTCGCTGGTCGTGTCCGTGGTGCTGCTGGCCGCCAAGTACCAAGCCTATCGCCTCACCGGCTCGACCGCCATTCTCTCCGACGCGCTGGAGTCCATCGTCAATGTCGTGGCCGCGGTCTTTGCCATCGGCGGTCTGGTCTTCGCGGGGCGTCCGGCCGACCGCAATCATCCCTACGGCCACGGCAAGATCGAGTTCTTCTCGGCGGCCTTCGAGGGCGGGCTCATCGCCTTCGCGGCCGTCGTCATCATCTACGAGGTAATTCTGAGCCTGCTCTACGGCGTGGACGTGCGCCGGCTGGACGCGGGCGTGGCGATCGTGTTCGCCACTAGCCTGGTCAACCTCGCGCTGGGCTGGTATCTGCTGCGCATCGGACGGAGGTACGCCTCGCTGACGCTGGTGGCCGACGGCCAGCACGTGCTGTCGGATTTCTACACGAGCGCGGGGATCACGGTCGGGCTGCTGCTCGTCCGCTTCACCGGCATCGGCTGGATCGACCCGCTGGTGGCCGGCGTGGTGGCGATCAATCTCATGTGGACGGGCTTCCGGCTCGTGCGCCATGCGGCGGGCGGGCTGCTGGACGAGGAAGACCCCGAGCTACTGGGCCGCGTGCTCCAGGTCCTGCGCGGCTACGTCGGGCAGGGAGTCATCCGCGTCCACCACCTACGCGCAATCCGCGCCGGCCGCTTCCACCACGTGGACGCCCACCTGGTCGTTCCCGAGTTCTGGTCGGTCGAGCACGCGCACGAGATGGCCGAGGACCTGGCCGAGCGCGTGATCCGCGACCTCGGCGTGGAGGGCGAGCTGGTCTTCCATACCGACCCGTGCCACCGGATTTACTGCACGATGTGCGACCTCGACGACTGCTCGATCCGCCGCGAGCCATTCGTCGGCCGGCCGCCGCTCACGCTGGAGGAGGCCGTTCAACCCGACATGCCCCATTGGTCCTGACCGGAGAGCCCGAATGGCCCGACTGCCCGACGTCATCGATTCGCTCAGTCCCGAGGCGCAGAAGATCTACGACCGCATCAAGGCCAAGCGCGGAGCGGTTCGCGGGCCCTACGCGCCGCTCATGCACCATCCCGCCGTGGCCGGGCTGGTCGGCGACCTGGGGGAGTTCCTGCGCTTCGACGGGACGCTGCCTGGCGACATCCGTGAGCTCGCGGTCCTGATCACCGCGCGGGCGGTGGCCCAGCCCTTCGAGTGGGTGATGCACGCGCCGATTGCGCGCTCGGCGGGGCTGCCCGACGCCGTCATCGACCAGATCTGCGCGCGGAGCGATCTCGGCCGCCTGCCGGCGCGCTACGCCGATGCGGCGCGCGTGGTCCAGCGTGTGCTGGCGCACGAGTCCATTCCTCGCGAGCTTCAGGACAGGGTGCAGGGCGCGCTGGCCGTGACCGGGCTCGTGGAGCTGGTGGTGCTGGCGGGCTACTACCAGCTGATCGCCGCCATCCTGTTCAGCTTCGACACGCCGCTGCCCGAGGGCATGCCGGCGCCTTTCTGATCCCGGAAACCATGGCCGACAGCCTGCTGACCCGGGTGAGGGAGCGCGCCCGCGCCAATCGCTTCTGGCGCTATCTCGGCGTCGAAGTCGCCGAAGCCAAGGAGGGCTGGGTCCGGCTGCGCGTGCCCCTGCGCGACGACCTGCGCAATGCCGGGGGGGCGCCGGTCCACGGCGGCGTGTACAGCGCCCTGGTGGACATGGCGGTGGGCGGCGCCCTGAGCACGGTCAATGAGGAATCTGCGGGCGGGCTGGGCCAGACGACGCTGGACCTCAACGTGAGCTTCCTCGCCGCTGCCGCGGGCGAGGAGATCTTCGCCGAGGGCCGGATCCTGCGCCGAGGTCGGACCATCGCGTTCGGCGAGGCCACCCTCACTGACACCTCCGGGAAACTCCTGGCCGTGGGCAGGGTGACCTACCTGATTCTTTCCGCGATCTGATCAGCCAAAAGGCGCTGCACAACAAGCTGCAGCGCTACAAGCAATCGGGTGAGTGAAAGTGAGACGCGGGCAGGAGCATGCGCCGTGCGCGCGGCGCGGCTCCGGCCCGCGAAATGCGCCGGACGCCTAGGACGTTCCGGCGCTTATTTTCGGATCAGCGGTGTGCCGAATGCTCCGAGTGATACGCGTCGAAGCGCCGGGTGATCTCTTCCTCGGCCTGTCTCCTGGCCCACCCGTACCGCTCCTGCAGCATCCCGACCAGGCGGTCGAACTGACCCTCGACGCGCTGCAGGTCGTCGTCCGTCAGCTTGCCCCACCACTCCTTGGCGCGCCCACGGACCTGCTTCCATTTGCCGGCGAAAACGTCCGAATTCATCCGGACCTCCTCGTCATGGATTGCGGGCGCGGCGCGGCCGCGCGGGCCACGGATGGCGCGATGATTAGACGAGCTTGATGAAGAGGGTCAGCGCGAGTGCCACCAGGAACGCCAGCACGTCCTTGACTCGCTCGGACTTGATGCGTGGCCGTGTGATGTGACTCATCGCCAGCGCCCTCCCGCTCTTCGCGCCGTGCTGCGCGCCGCAGTCGCAGGACCCACGTCGCACCCGCAAAACACGTCCGCATCTTTTATGCCAGCGCCACCGCCGCCGGGGGAGGGACGCGGAAGTAGCCGACACTGCGATCCTTTTCCGCGCGAGCGCCATCGATTGCACGAGCGCATCCGAGGACTTTTGCTTCACCGGATCAGGTCAAAGTTACCAATCGGGTAGGTAAGGTTTACGGACGGTCGGAGCGCCGCCCGGTCTCATTCGCCCTTCGTCGGCGCTAAGAATCACCGCTTTGTTTTCACTACCTTCGGCTCCTCCCCCCGCCCAGTTCAGGGGGACTGGCACATTGATTGCGGATTCAATTGCGGTGAGTCACCGTGGCCGGATTATCCGTGTCGACGTTCAGGGGGTCACGAGGGCCAGGTGGCGGGGAGGACGAAGTCATGGAGAAGAATCGAAAGGCCGACGCGGAGCACCCTCCGGCCGACCCGCGCCAGCGGCAGCCTGGAGGCGATTCGCGCGAGAAGCGCAAAGAGCAGAAAGGCTTGGAGCGGAAACCGGGCCAGGCAAGGCTGGATGACGGCAGGGATCGAAGCGATCGCGATGCGATCGACCGGCCCGTTCAATTGGACCGCGAGAAGTTAAACCGTCCGAAGGACATACCGTCTGCGAAATAGGGCGCACGGTGGGGGACGCCGCCGGGCGCTCCTACCTCGCCCGCGGCGCAGGCAATCGGAAAGGAGGTGCGGCCATGCTTGGAACGATCTTGTTGGTGGTCTTGGTGCTGCTTCTGATCGGGGCGGTGCCGAGCTGGCCGTACAGCAGAGAGTGGGGCTATTACCCCAGCGGGGGAGTGGGCCTCGTCCTGCTGATCGTCTTGCTCCTGGTTCTGATGGGCCGCCTGTGAATCTCCGGCGGAGCACGAAGGGCGAAGAAGGGCGAAGCAGAAGTGAGAGGCAGAGTCCGATCAATCACAGCCATCATGGCGATGGAGGCGAAGCATGAAGATTCAGCATTCCATTATCAGCGGCGCGGCCCTGCTGGCCGCGGCGGCGTTCGCCGGGGCGCCGGCCCTGGCCGCGGAGGACAAAGACTCCGGCGTGATGCATAAGGCCGCGGACAAAGCCAAGGAAACCACCCGAGAAGCCAAAACCGAGGTCACCGATTCGTGGGTGACGTCGAAAGCCAAGATCGCGCTCTTCAGCGACAGTCGCGTCAAGGGCCGCCAGATCAAGGTGGAGACGATGAAGGGGATGGTCACCCTGCGGGGCAAGGTGGACTCCGAGGACGCCAAGAGCGCCGCGGGTGAGGTCGTAAAGGGCGTCGAGCATGTCAAGGGCGTGAAGAACGATCTCCAGGTCGTGGCGCCCACGGAGCGCAAGTCGGTTGACATCAGCGACAAGGACATCAGTGCGCGCGTCGAGAAGCGGCTGAAGCAGGACTCCAGTCTGAAGAAGATCACCGTCCGGACGGACGCGGGGGTAGTGACGCTGACCGGCGAGGCGCCGGACATCACCGCGAGCGCGCACGCCTCGGAGCTCGCCAGCGAGGTGTCGGGCGTGCAATCGGTCAAGAACGAGGTGTCGCTGAGCTCGAAGATGAGTCGGAAATAGCCGCCTTGAGCTGAGCGCAGAAGAGCAGCGTGCCAGCGTCGGGGGCGCCTGAAACGGCGCCTCCGACGGCGCGGCGGGTCACATCAAGAGCCGCGCGAGAACGGCGTCCAGCTGGCAGCGGCGCCAGCCATAGGCGGTGATGCCGGCGACGCCGGGGGCGAGATACTCGGCGTCGTACGGATCGCGCATGAGCACCACGGCGAGCCGCCGCGCGCTCCGCTGGAGCGCGTCGAGCAGGGCGCGGTTCGACCGGTAGAGATGAGCGTCGTAGAGGAATAGGACGGTCGCGTCGGCGGCGGTGGCCGCGGCGCGCGCCTCGGCGATCTCGGCCTCGGTGGGCTCCATTGCCGGGACGATCACCTCGGGCTCGACACCGTAGAGCGCCATGGCGTCTCGCACGTAGCGGGCTTCGTCCCGCATGGAGGGCTCCACGCTGATCCTGTCGGCGAGAGCCGACAGCCGCGGAAAGACCGCCACGACGCGGCGGTTGAGACTCGAGTGCCAATCGGCCGGCGCGGCCGCGACGAAAGTCACTGCGCGCGTCGCCAGCGCCTTGGCCAGCGCCTCGCCGTCCCGCTCGGGACGCGGCGGGCCGCCCGCGACTCGCGTCGGCCGCTTCCCCTGAAGCGCGTCGAGCCGCTGAGCCGTCTGCTCGAGCGCCCGCAGCGGGAGCGTGCCGTGCCGGGAGGCGTCCAGCACCGCCGCATGGGCCGCCCGCTGGGCCGATTCGGTATGGCAGACCAGGAGCAGGTCGTGACCGGCCCCGGCGGCGAGCACCGCCGCCTCGCCCACCGGAGCCAGCTCGGCGATGGCTCCCATCTCCAGATCGTCCGACACGATCACCCCGCGGTAGCCGAGCTGGCCGCGGAGATAATCCTCGACCAGGAGCCGCGAGAACGTCGCCGGAGTCCGCGGCGCCGGATCGAGCTTTGGGTAGAGGGGGTGGGATGTCATGACGCAGTCCACGCCCGCTTCGATCGCCGCGAGGAAGGGCAGCAGGTGGCTCGCGTGCATTTCGCTCCAGTCCGAGTCGATCACCGGCAGCCCCAGATGAGCGTCCACGGGGGCGTGGCCCTTGCCGGGGAAGTGCTTGGCGCAGGCTGAGATGCCCGCCGACTGCAGACCGCGGATCCGGGCCACCCCGCAGCGCGCCACCAGCGCCGGGTCCTTGCCGTACGAGCGTATGCCGATATTGGGGCTGTAGGCCTCGGTGAGCACGTCGAGGACCGGCGCGAAGTTCACGTCCACGCCCAGGCGGCGCAGCTCCCGGCCCTCGAAGGTGCCCTGGCGGTTCACGAAGGCCACTTCGCCCGCCGACGCCGCCGCGAGGTTGTCGGGGAAGATCGTCACGCCGCCGCCCAGCATGATCACGCGCCCGCCCTCGTGATCCGTGGCCACCAGCAGCCGGCGGCCCAGCGCGTCTTCGAGTCGCTCGAGCAGGCGCAGAAGCCGCTCGGGGCTTCCGAAGTTCCGGCGGTAGAGCATGAGACCGCCGGCCCCGGTGTCCCGGAAGAGCCGGATATCGGCGTCGGTGACGTCGGGCCCGGGCAGGCCGAATACAAAGCGCCGGCCGACCAGCTCCTCGCGCGTCACGGATGGCTCCACCGTCGCGCGCGTGCGGCCGTCGCCCCGACGACGAGGAGTCCCACCGCTGAGATGGCGAGCATCGCGTTCTGCTGGCCGGCGTCCACGAGCCTCCCGAGCGCGGCCGTGCCCGCGGAAAGTCCCACGAAGAGACTGAAGGCGAACAGCGAGAAGGCCTTGCCCCGGTTGGCGGCGCTGATCTCCGTCGCGCGGACCTGAAGCGTCGTGTGCAGGGCGACGAAACCGAGCCCCAGCAGCAGCATGGCGGCGCCGAAAACGGGCCACGGCCAGCGAGGGATGAGGGCGAGGAAGGCCAGCGCCAGCAGCGCGCCGCCCCCGCCGGCGAGCGCGTTCTCCGATACGCGCCGGCGGACCGGCGCCATGAGCGAGCCGCCCACCATCGTGCCGATCCCGAACAGCGCAATGAGCATCCCCACCGCGAACTGGTCGAGCCCGTGCCGGCTCACCGCCAAGGCGCCGAGATAGGTCACGGTGCCCCAGAGGAAGAAGCCCTCGACGAAGACGCCGAGGTACACGAGCCGCGCCCGCGGGTCGGCGAGGAAGTCGGCGAAGCGCGCCGGACGGTCTATCCCTTCGGGCCGGCGGGCCGGCCGCGCGGGATCCAGGCGGAACATCAAGGCCGCGGGCGCGAGCGCCAGCACGCTGTAGCCCAGGAGCATCATCCGCCAGGATACGAAATGCGCCACGGTGCCGCCGATGGAAGCGGAAAAGGCCAGGGCTGCCGACGTCACGACCGACATGCGGCCCAGCATGATCTGCCGCTCGCCGTAGTCGAAGGAGTCGCCGATATATACGAGCGTCAGCGGCACGGCGGCGCCCGCAAAGGCTCCGACCAGCAGCCGCGCCCCGACGAACTGCCAAGTGGTCGCGCACGCGGCCGATAGCGCAGTCGAGAGGCTGAAGCCCAGCGCCGCCACTCGCACCACGGCCAGACGGCCGTAGCGGTCCGACACGGGCCCGTACACCAGCTGGCCCGCGCCATAGGCGAAGGAATAGGTGGTCATGGCCAGCCCCACCGCGCCGGCAGTGGAGCCCAGCGACCCCGAGATGGATGGCAGGACGGGCGCGATGATCCGAACATCCACCGTGACGATGAACGCCAGCGTGACCAGCAGCACCAGGGGCGTCATCGATACAGGAGATGCGGCCGGCGGGCGCGGGCGAAGCGCGCCAGCCCGGCGCGCCAGCCCGCCTCGAGCCGCGCGAGCGGGATGCCCCGCTCGATTGCCCGCCGGATGCCCTCACCCCCGCACAGGAGATCGATGGGCAGCCTGCGCCGCTCGAATTCATAGGGCGGGCGGCGCCAGCGGAAGTGGCGCGGCGCCTGGCGGCGGGCCTCGGCGATCAGCGCGACATAAGTCGCGAAAGGCTCGAAGCGGGCCGGGTCGGTGACGTGGACCTGCACGCCCCCGCAGCGCCGGCCTTTCCATTTGTGGAACGCGGGCTCGAAGCCTGCGGCTCTAAAGCGCGCGCCCGGCAGCCGCCGCCGGTCGAGCGCGCGGGCCAGCCGCTCGCCGTCGAGAAACGGCGCGCCCACCAACTCGAAGGGCCGGGTCGTGCCGCGCCCTTCGGAGAGATTGGTCCCTTCGATCAGGCAGCCACCCGGGTAGACGACGGCCGTGTCGGGCGTCGGCATATTGGGCGACGGCGCCACCCACGGCAGCCCCGTGTCCTTCCACGCCATCGCGCGGCGCCAGCCGCTCATCGGTACCACGGTGAGATCGCAGCCGAGGCCGTGCGCCTCGTTGAGATAGGCCGCGAGCTCGGCGATGGTCATCCCGTGGCGCGCGGGCAGCGGATAGAGGCCGACGAACGAGGCGTAGCGCGGATCGGGCAGGTTGCCTTCGATGCGGAGCCCGCCCAGCGGGTTCGGCCGATCCAGCACGATCACGGGAATGCCGGCCGCGCCGCAGGCGCGCATCGCCAGCGCGGTGGTCCAAATGAAGGTGTAGTAGCGCGCGCCGATGTCTTGAAGATCCACGACGAGGGCGTCGAGGCCGCGGAGCATGGCGTCGGTGGGCGCGAGCCGACGGCCGTAGAGGCTCCAGACGGGCACGCCCTTCCGCCGGTCGCGCGAGGAAGCCACCCAAGCATGGTCCTGCGCCGCTCCCGCCAGTCCGTGCTCGGGGGCGAAGAGGCAGGCGAGCCGCACCCCGCTCAGCCGCGCGATAGCCGCGGCGGCGTGAGTGAGATCATCGGTGACGGACGCCTGATGGCAGTGAAGCCCGATGCGGCGCCCGCGGAGCAGCGTGGGCAGGCGGCTCGCGAGGACATCGAGGCCGGAGCGGACGCGCGCCATGGGCCCCTATACTAGGTTCTCCCCGGACCGAAACCAAGAGAACCCGGGCAGCGCCCACAGCCGCGGAAGTGCTATCCCGTCGCGATCAGCGCCGCCTTGCTGTCAGTACTGGTCTGCCCGCTAGCCTGCCGCCGGGGCCGAGCCGTCGGGGCGGTTGGCGCCTTGATACTCCATCCAGCGCCCGCCCGCGATCGCGGTAAGCGCGGACTCGAGCGGCGGGGCTGGATGCACCACGCGCAGCGACTGGCGTCTCGCCAAGACCATAATTCCCTTCGTCAGCACGGCGAGCGCCAATGCCAGATCGATATCGTCGTTCATGAGGGTCACCTTTTGGCGCGGCCCGAGCGCCGCCCCAGTTCGCGCAGTGTCTTGCGAAACTCACCTGAAATGCTCATCGCGAGGGAGGCACCGCATCTTTTGTGCCAAGGGCGGGGAGTGACCGCGCATCCCCCAAAAATCATCGTATCGATGGCGATTTCGGCAGCCCGCCGACTGGCATCCACCGCGTCGCATGGATGCCGGCTGGTCATGTTTTCCGAGGGGACTGGTAAGGATTACGTGGTGGATGTGGGATAGGATAGGCGGCACGACGATGGGGAAGATCCGCTATTACCGCCTGCGTACTGAGCGCCCCAACCCGCGAAGCCGCGACCTGGATCACCTCTCAGCGGTGGAGATCGCCCGGCTCATGAACCGGACGGACCACGCTGCGGTCGCCGCCGTCGGCCGGGCGGCGCGCGGCATCGGGCAGGCCGTGGACGTGATCGTCGCGCGCTTGTCGCGCGGTGGCCGGCTGCTCTTCGTGGGTGCCGGCACCAGCGGCCGGCTCGGCGTGCTCGAAGCCGCCGAGTGCCCCCCGACGTTCGACACTCGGCCGGCCCTGGTCCAGGCGGTGATCGCGGGCGGTCGCCGCGCCGTGTTCCGCTCGGCCGAGGGGGCCGAGGACAATGCCGCTGAGGGGGCGAGAGCGATCCGCCGGCACGCGCGGCGCGGCGACGTGGTGGTGGGCATCGCGGCGAGCGGCGTGACGCCCTTCGTGCGAGCCGCGCTCGACGCCGCCCGGCGTCGGAAGGCCGCAACGGTGCTCGTGACCTGCAATCCGCGCGTGTCGCGGCGTGCCGCCCGTGTCGTCGTCGCGCTGGCCACCGGACCCGAGGTGCTGGCCGGCTCCACCCGGCTCGCGGCCGGCACGGCGACCAAGCTCGTGCTCAACACGCTGACCACCGCGAGCTTCGCCCGGCTCGGCAGAGTCTACGGCAACCGGATGGTGGACCTGCGCCCGCGCTCGGCGAAGCTCCGGGCGCGGGCACTGAGACTCGTTGGCGAGATCGGCCGGGTGAGCGAGCGCGACGCCGCCCATCTGCTCGCGGCGGCGCGCGGCAGCGTGAAGCTCGCCATCCTCATGGCGCGGCTTGGGCTCACGGCGGCCGAAGCACGTCGGCAACTTCGGCGCGCCGGGGGCTCGCTCAGGCGTGCGCTGGATGACGCAATTCGAGCCGAAACGCTGCCGCCGAGACGTAGGCGAGGCGAGCGGTGAGGCGAGGGCTGAAACGATCGGCGCTAGCTCAGGAGTGGCTGGGCCCGGCAGTATCCTCCGACCGGACCGGCGTCTTCCCCTTCAAGAAGTCGAAGTCCACGCCCTCGTCCGCCTGGAGCACATGGTCGAGGAAGAGCTTGCCGTATCCCCGGGTGAAGTGGGGCGGGCGAGGCTTCCAATGCGTCCGCCGCCGCGCCAGCTCGTCGTCGGCGACCCGGAGCGTGAGCCGGCGGTTGGCGACGTCCAGCTCGATCTCGTCCCCGTTTTGGACGAGGGCGAGCGGGCCGCCCGCTTCCGCTTCCGGCGAGATGTGGAGCACCACGGTGCCGTAGGAGGTGCCGCTCATCCGGGCATCCGAGATCCGCACCATGTCCTTGATGCCCTTTTTCAAGAGCTTCTGGGGAATGGGCGCCGCGCCCCACTCGGGCATCCCGGGCGCGCCCTTGGGGCCCACGCGCTTGAGGACGAGGACGGAGGTCTCGTCCACGGCGAGAGTCGGGTCATCGATCCGGGCGTGGAGATCGTTGTGGTCCTCGAACACCACTGCCTTGCCCCGGTGGCTCATCAGGTGCGGCGAGGCGGCCGACTGCTTGAGCACGGCGCCGCTGGGGCAGAGATTGCCGGTGAGGATGACGGTGCCGCCCTCGCTCGAGATCGGCATCGCGAGCGGGCGGATCACGTCCGCGTCGTAGTTCTTCGCCTCCCGCACGTTCGCCTCGACGCTCTTGCCGGTGACGGTGATCGCGTCGCGATGGAGCAGCGGCAGCAGCTCCTTCATCACCACGGGCAGCCCGCCGGCATAGAAGAAGTCCTCCATCAGATGCTTGCCGGACGGCCGGACATTGACGAGGAACGGCGTCGTTCGCGAGAGCTCGTCGAAGCGGCTCAGCGCCAGCGGCACGCCCACGCGGCCCGCGATCGCGACCAGGTGGATGATCGCGTTGGTCGAGCCGCCAATGGCCATGTCGGCCCGGATGGCATTGTCGAAGGCCTGGGCCGTCAGGATCTTCGACGGCTTGAGGTCCTCCTGCACCATCTCCATGATGCGGCGGCCCGTCATCTCGGCCAGGGCCATCCGGCGCGAGTCGGGCGCGGGGATCGCGGCATTGCCGGGCAGCGTCATGCCGAGCGCCTCGACCATAGAGGCCATGGTGGAGGCCGTGCCCATCACCATGCAGTGGCCGGCCGAGCGCGACATGCAGGACTCCGCCTCGCACCATTCCTCGTCGGAGAGCTGGCCCGCGCGCCGCATCGCCCAGAGCCGCCAGGCGTCGGTGCCCGAGCCCAGCTCCTCGGTGCGCCACTTGCCGCGCAGCATCGGCCCGCCGGTGACCATGATGGCCGGGATGTCGGCGGAGGCCGCGCCCATCAGCATCGCGGGGGTGGTCTTGTCGCAACCCGACAGCAGCACGGCGCCGTCCAGCGGATAGGCGCGGAGGCATTCCTCCACGTCCATCGCCATCAGATTGCGGAAGAGCATGGTGGTGGGCTTCATGAGCACTTCGCCCAGCGAGATCGTCGGGAACTCCATCGGAAAGCCGCCGGCCGAGAGGACGCCACGCTTGACGGCCTCGGCCACCTGGCGGAGATGGGCGTTGCAGTTGGTGAGCTCGGACCACGAATTGGCGATGCCGATGACCGGGCGGCCATCGAACATGAGATCGCTGAAACCTTCCGCCTTGATCCAGGAGCGGTGGACGAAGCCGTCCAGATCCTGCCGGCCGAACCAGTTGCGGCTGCGGAGCGTCGGGGCTGCCATCGAAAGCCTCCTTGGGATTGGATGGGCGTCATTATAGAATGACGGCCCCGGGGAAGGAGTCCCAAGTCATGCGACGAGAGGAGACCAGCCGTTGAGACTTCAGGGAAAGGTGGCAGTGGTCACGGGCGGCGGCTCCGGCATCGGCCGCGGCATCGTGCTGTGCATGGCGAAGGAAGGCGCCGACGTCGCCATCCCAGACATCCAGGACGGCAACGCCCAGGCGGTGGTCAAGGAGGTCCTCGCCCTCGGCCGCAAGGCCGTGGGCTTCCGCTGCGACGTGACCAAGTCGGCCGACGCCCAGTCCGCGATGGATCGCGCGAAGAAGGAGCTCGGCAAGATCGACGTCCTCGTGAACAATGCTGGGATGGCATCGGCCCCGGGCATGCCATTCACCAATAATAGTGAAGAGGACTGGGACAAGACCTATGCGGTCAATCTCAAGTCCGTGTTTCTGATGTCGAAGGCGATCGCCCCCTACTTCATCGAGCGAAAGGCCGGCCGCATCATTAATATAGCCTCCATCGCCGGCCCCCTGGCGGCGCTGACGATGCCGCCTTACTCGGTGGCCAAAGGCGGTGTGATCACCTTCACGCGGGTCATCGCCAAGGAGCTGGCGCCCCACGGCATCACGGTCAATGCCATCTGCCCGGGCGTGCTCTGGACCGCGTTCTGGGAGAACCTGGCCAAATACATCGCCGACACGAACCCGGCGTTCAAAGGAATGACGCCGCGGCAGGTCTTCGACAAGCGCGTGGGCGACATCATCCCGATGAAGCGCGAGCAGACGCCGGAAGACATCGGCTGGGCCGCGGTGTTTCTCGCCAGCGAGGAGGCCCGGAACATCACGGGCCAGGCGCTGAACGTGGACGGCGGTTCCGTGATGCACTAAGAGAAGCACGATGATCGCGATCCGGCGCGCGTGGATCGGGGCCGTGCTTATGGCGCTGCTCGTGCCGGCGGCCAGCGCCCAGCCAGTGGTCAAGGATGCGCTGGCGGCCGCCGATCCCGTCGTGGGCCAGCTCGAGGCTCTCCGTCGTGGCGACTGGGAGGCGGCCTACGGGTTTGCGTCCGAGGAGATCCGGAAGCAGTTCGACCGTCAAGGGTTCGAGCGGATGGTCAGGGGCGGCTATCCCGAGATCGCCAGCTCCACGTTCTACTCCGTGGGCCAGACCCGGGCCGAGGCGGACGGGCTCGTATACGTCCGCGTCAAGATCCGCGGCGACAACGGCAAGAGCATCGAGGCCTTGTACGAGGTGGTCCGGGAAGCAAGCGGCTGGAAGATCAACGGCGTGGTGACCAAGGCCGACGCCGGACTGATCTAGCGGCGCAGGAGACGCGCTATGGACTTCGATTTCACGCCCGAGCAGCAGGCCTTCCGCGCCGAAGTGCGCGACTGGCTCGCCAAGCACGTGCCCGCCGATCTCAAGGGCCGCGGCTTCGCCGCCTCGCGCGCCGATCGCGCCGAGGTGGACCGGCTGCGCGAGTGGCAGCGCACGCTGCACAAGGCGGGCTATGTCGGCATCGACTGGCCGGCCGAGTACGGCGGCCGCGGCGCCTCCATCATGGAGCAGATCATCCTCTATGAGGAGATGTCCCGCGCCGCGAGCCCCCAGCCCGTGAACCGCGGGGGGCTCTCCATGCTCGGCCCGACGCTCATGAAGCATGGCACGAGCGCCCAGCGCGCGGCCCATCTCTCCAAGATCCTCACGGGCGAGGAGATCTGGTGCCAGGGCTTCTCCGAGCCCAACGCGGGCAGCGACTTGGCCAATCTGCAAACGCGGGCCGTGCTCGACGGCGACGCGTACGTGCTCAACGGCCAGAAGGTGTGGACCAGCATGGCGCATGTGGCCGACTGGGGTTTCTTTCTCGTGCGCACCGACCCCGCCGCCCCCAAGCACAAGGGCATCACCTTCATCCTGATCGACATGAAGACGCCGGGGATCTCCATCCGCCCGCTCCGCCAGATCACGGGCGAAGCCGAGTTCAACGAGGTGTTCCTCGAGAATGTGCGCGTGCCGGCCACCAACGTGGTGGGCAAGGTCAACGAAGGGTGGGGCGTGGCGCTCACGACGCTCGCCTACGAGCGCGACGTCCTCACGATGATCCGCCATATCAGCCTGCGCACGGCGCTCGAGCGCCTGATGGCCCTGGCCAAGCGCACCATCAAGAACGGCCAGCCCGCGAGCCGGGACCCCGTGATGCGGCAAAAAGTCGCGAGCCTCGCCGTCGCCGAGCGCTGCCTCCAGCTCAACGGCTACCGCAGCCTCACCCAGATCCTGCGCGGCAAGGCGCCGGGGCCGGAAGGGTCGACGTCCAAGCTCTTCTGGAGCCAGGTGGACCAGGACCTGGCCGACGTGGCGACGGAGGTCATCGGACCGTACTCCCAGATCGCGTCGCCGAGCCCGCTCGCGCCCGACGACGGCCAGTGGGAGTTCTACGCGCTTCTCGCGCGGGGCAGCGGCATTCGCGCCGGCACCTCGGAGATCCTCCGCAATATTCTGGGTGAGCGCGTCCTCGGCCTGCCCAAGGACTGACGTCATGGCCGACGAGCTGCTCTACGAGGTGAAGGACCGCGTCGCGACGCTCACGCTGAATCGGCCGGACAAGCTGAACGCCTTCACCGGGCCCATGATCGAGCGCTGGGCCTGGGCGTTGAACGAAGCCCAGCGCGATCCCGACGTCAATGTTGTCGTGGTGACGGGCGCCGGCAAGGCCTTCTGCTCGGGCGGTGACGTGGCGCGCATGGGCCAGGGCGAGCCCACGCCGCTCGATCACAAGAACACGCTCTGGGAGCACATCCATCGCGTGCCCAAGGCACTCGAGCAGATGGACAAACCGGTGATCGCCATGGTCAATGGCGTGGCGGTGGGGGCGGGGATGGGCATGGCCGTCATGTGCGACCTGCGGATCGCATCAGACGCCGCCCGATTCTCCACCGGCTACGTCCGCGTGGGGCTCGTGCCCGGCGACGGCGACACCTATTTCCTCCCTCGGCTGGTCGGCAGCGCCAAGGCGCTCGAGCTGCTGTGGACGGCGGACTTCATTGAGGCGCCCGAAGCCGAGCGGCTCGGCATCGTCAACCGCGTGGTGCCCGCGGACCGTCTGGCCGAGGAAACCTTCGCGCTGGCGAGGAAGATCGCGGACGGGCCGCAGGTGCCGATCCGGATGATCAAGCGGCTGGTCTACCAGTCCCTCCGCCTCGATCTGCGCACCCACCTCGATCTCGTCTCTTCACACATGGCCGTGGTGCGGGACACCGAGGATCACAAGGAAGGCGTCCAGGCCTTCAAGGAGAAGAGGGCGCCCAAGTTCAAAGGCCGCTGACGCCGGGCCAACTGACGTCGCCACACTTCGTTCTCGGTCGCCGCGGGTCCTCAACGTACAACCTCGTACGCCTCCGGCCCGCGGCTCCCTCGGGCCTCGTCTGGCTCGTCGTTTGGCCCGGCGTTCTAGGGCCTTGCCACGACGCGCAGAATCACGTCGAGCGCGCGCGCCATCACGCCGATATCCATGCTGGGCTCCTCGAGCCCGTGGGCGGCGACCATCGCGGGCAGGTAGGGCAGGTGCACGAAGCCGGCTGGGATGGCCGCGCCACGGCCGGCCAGGGCGTGGAGCGTCGTGTAGAGCGCGTAATTGCAGAGATAGGTGCCCGCCGTATACGAGATGTACGCCGGAATGCCTTCCGCCGTCAGCTCCGACAGCATCCCGGGCAGCGGCAACGTGCTGAAGTAAGCCGCTAGTCCGCCCGCCACGCAGGGCGTATCGTGCAGGACATCGCCCTGGTTGTCCGGAATCCGATAGTCCATCACGTTGACGGCCACCTGCTCGAGGGCGATGCGCGCGCGGCCGCCGGCCAGCCCGAGCTGGACGATGGCGGCGAGCCCTGGCGCCCCGAGCGCGCCCGCCACGGCGTCGCGCGCCGCTTCATGCTGCACCGGCAGGATCAGGCTCCGCACGACGCAGTCGTCCACCGCGCGCCCGTCGGCGGCTTTCGCCAGCTCCTGGGATGGATTGGCGGTGTCGCCCGCGAAGGGCTCAAAGCCCGTGACAAGGATGTGCCGCGCCATTCTGGCCATGCTTCCTTGGCGAGAGAGCCTAACAGGGCCGAGATGCGGAGTCCACGCCAGCGCGGTGTCGCGGACGAGGGAGGGCCGGGTTACCGGCCCAGCGCGATGCGAAGGAGGACGAGCCAGCCGAGCACGGTCATTCCCGCGGTCAGCATGGCCGAGATGCGGATGCGGCGTCCGCGGTGATCGGGCGGGGGCTTCGGAGCTGGCGGCCGCTCCCAGGCGCGATACCGGCTGGAACCCTGCGACCAGCTGCGAAGCTTCCCGGGGGCCGCCGCCTCTTCCGCCGAAATCGGCGCCTCGGACTGGGTGTCGAGGATATCGTCCAGCCGCAGCGTGCAGTCCTTGCCCTCCGGATAGGTCGTGCCGTCAACATAAACGTAAGCGCCACGCGCGAAGATTTCGAGAGGAATGAGGGACAGCGACTCCGCCTGAGGGCCCGAGGCCGGCCGAAGGCGGACGGCGACGGGAGCGTGTCTGGCGATCGCCCCAACGAAGGTCCGGCAGAGCGCCGCGGACGACTCGGAGGCGGCAAGCGGCCGCTTGGGGGGCTCTCGCCGCCAGAACGAGAAGAAATCGCCCTCGTTTTTTGCGAGGTCTTGATGCGAAGCCATGGTTCACCTCATTCCTGCCCGAGCCGGAGCCCGGGTCGGACGACGGAACGCAACCCGCGGTTGGGTCGCACCCGTGCGTGGGAGAGCACTCCGCCTCAATTGATAGGCAACAGGCGTGCCACGGCCCTCGGCGGGAGAATCTCAAGGATTCAGCGGGCTTCGTCGACCTCAGACGGATCGATCGAAGCGCCGCATGGACTCGGGGCGGCAGGCGGGTGACGAAAACCGCGAGAGTCGGCCACGTGGGCCGCGCTAGACGAGGAGACCTCAGCGGCGAGGCTCGAAGACAAGGGTCTGCTCGCAGCTGCCGAACGGCCCGTCGAGATCCGAGAGAAGGCCGCGCGCGACGCCCGTCCCCCGATCGCCGGCGCGCGTCTCCGCATCGAGCAGGATCCACGGCGGCCGCGGCTCGCGCCAGAACACCACCGTAAGATCGGCATTGATGAAGCTCCAGGCCCGCAGGTCCACGATGGCCGAGATGCCGCTGGCGAGATCAGCGGCGGAGACGGCATGGACGAAGGGCGCGTTCTCTTCGCCTGCCACGAGCGGGCGGGTGAGGTTGAACCAGGCCGCCGCGGGGCCCGGTTTCAGCAGATCGCCACCTACCACGCGGGTGTCCACGCCGGTGAAGAATGGGCTCCACGCTCTGACGTGCGCGGGAATCGGCCGTCCCGCGTCCGGCCCCTGCGCGGGAGCGGCGGGCGTGGCCGGGGCCGGGTTGGAGGACGGATCGGCCTTGAGGTACACGGCCGTGCACCGCGCGACGGCCTTCCCCGCCTGCGAGAGCGAGGCTTCCACGGTCCGAGCTTTCTTCCCTTCCCGCAGCACATTGACCGTCGGGGTGAGTCGCTCGCGGGTGACCGGTCTCCAGAGATCGAAGCTGAGCCGGGCCAGTGTCATCCCAGGCGCCGGGTAGCCGCGCTCGAGCGCCCTGACGAGCAGGCCGCCATACGCGCTTCCCTGCAAGGTGTCGGCGGACCATGGCCCCACCGCCCATTGAGTGGGCTCGAACTCCGCTCCTACGGCGACAAACAGGCACTCGTCAGCCATGATCCGCGCCACGAGAGCCTACCAGCCCCGCCTTTGGGAGTACAGTCTGCTCCTTGACGCCTTCCCCTGGGCCGGGCACCATCGCGTGCGAGCGTGACCGACCTTGCCTGCGCGCTTCGTCATGCGAGCTCTTCTCATCGTCGCGGTGGTATTGCCGGCGGCTGTCTATCTGTGTGACTCTCTCTGGGTTGAGTACAGGATGCGCAACCCAAGCGCCGGCGATGCGCTCGGTGCCGTGACGTTTTATTACGCGACGCCGCTCAAGAGCGGCCGGGTCGAGATCTTCTTCGACCAGCCGCAGACCGAGGTCTGCGTCCGCTCGCTGTTCCCCCACGCCGGTCACCGGCCGTGCTGGCCCGTCACCCCGAACCACGTGAAGACGGTCAGCTAGGGGCGCCGTGACAGCGAGCTTCTTCTCGCTCACGCCGGACCGCGTCCTCGACGCGGTCGAGATCGGCGGCCTGCGGTGCACGGGCCGCTGCCTGCCGCTCCGGGCGTTCGAGAACCGCGTCTACGAGGTGGAGCTCGAGGACCAGCGCCGGCTCGTCGTGAAATTCTACCGGCCGGGGCGGTGGTCGCGCGAGACGATCCTCGACGAGCACGCCTTCCTCGCCGAGCTCGCCGCCGCGGAGCTTCCGGCGGTGCCGCCCCTCGACCTCGGCACGGGCTCCACCCTCGGCGACGTCGACGGGATCTTTTATGCGGCGTTTCCGAAGGTGCGCGGCCGGATTCTCGACGAGCTCGACGATGAGCGGCTGCGCCGCATCGGCCGGCTCATTGGGCGCGTGCACGCCGTAGGCGCAGCGCGCGATGCGCCCCACCGGCCGCGCGTCACGGTGGAGCGGTACGTGACGGAGCCGCTCGAAATTCTCCTGACCGGCGGGTTCATCCCCGCTCCCCTCGCGGGGCGCTACCGGGACGTCGCGAGCCGGATCGGCGACGGCGTCGCCGCGCCGCTCGCCGCCGCCCGCGCCCAGCGAATCCACGGCGACCTGCACCGGGGGAACATCATCTGGGGCGGCGACGGCGGGCCGATCCTGCTGGATTTCGACGAT
>Ga0070706_100002410_pt1 | contig 18843 bp, 21 predicted proteins | sample KBSK5501metaG_FD_65476 | JGI IMG/M metagenome (GOLD analysis project Ga0070706, IMG submission 65476) | Corn, switchgrass and miscanthus rhizosphere microbial communities from Kellogg Biological Station, Michigan, USA - KBS K5-50-1 metaG | ecosystem: Host-associated > Plants > Roots >... | reverse complement strand
CAACGATTTGCTTTCTCCAGCATCACAAATATGATTGGTGGAACCGAACGGCGGGCCGCAACACGGCTGTGTTGGCAGAAAGGGTTGAAGACATGGAGCGATTTAAGGTCTGGAAGGCTGCACTACTCGCGCTAGCTACATCCATGGCAGCATTTCATTGCGCCGGTGCACAACAGCTCGTTCCTGTTACGCTTACCACTGGTTGGGTATTCTCGGGTGGAACGACCGCCGCGCTTTTGCTCGCAGACAAGCGCGGCTATTTCAACGAAGGCGGAGTAAAGATCAACATTGTGCGAGGCTTTGGTTCCGCCGACGTCGTCGCCAAGGTCGCTGCAAAAACGTATGAAGCTGGAACGGGCTATCTTCCTGCACTTGTACGTGCCAAAGCGGAAAACCCCGACCTGGACGCCGTTGCCGTCACGATCTCCTACGATGCGTCTCCGGACGCGATAACCGGTCCGAAAGGCAAAGGTATCACGACGCCCAAAGATCTTGCTGGCCGACGAATAAGTGCCCAACCCAATTCCACGTCGATGCTCACATTCCAGCCATTCGCAGAGGCCACTGGCATCGACCCGGGCTCTATCAAATGGGTCGAAGTTGCTCCTGATCTGCTGGCGACGGTTGTTCATCAGGGAAGCTCGGAAGCAGTTGCGCAGTTCTCGTCAAGTGCCCTCAGCACGTTCGAGAAGCTCGGTTACAAGCCGGACGCGCTGTTCCAATTCTTGTATAGCGATTACGTTCCCAATCTGTACGGTAACGGTCTGATTCTTCGAAGATCATGGGCCGAGCAGAATCCCGGAGCGGCCAGGGGCCTGGTGCGCGGTTACATTCGTGGCCTGATCGCAGCTCGCAAAAGCCCTCAGGAGGCCATCGATCTGCTGATGCAACGCGAGCCGCTGCTGGACCGCGCGGCCGAAACAAACGACTTCAATCATTCGAACGAGAAGCACTACTTCACCGCTAACGTGAAGAAGAGTGGTGTTGGGTACCACACGAAAGAAGACGTCACTCGGTTCGTTCAGCTTCTCGTGAAGCCATTCGGATTGAAGCGCGTGCCCTCTGCCGAGGAAATATACACCGACGCCTATCTCCCGTCCCTCAAGGATCGGCTGGTGGCGCAATAACGAGAGTGGAAAACAGCACTGCTTAAGCAACCATGCTGAGGTCAACGGCAGAGGCTGCAGCGATAGCCGCAGCGGACGAGGTTAGCGCGACCGCCCCTCGAGCGGCCGTGTCGCCGCTGTATCAGGCTCGCAACATCGGCCTGCGATATCGAACCAAAGATGGACATGACGTTGAGGCTCTTCGCAACGTCGACTATCAAGTGCAGCCAGGCGAGTTCCTGTCCATTATCGGGCCGAGCGGATGCGGAAAGACAACCCTACTCAAGCTCATGAGCGGATTGATTCAGCCCTCGGAGGGAGAACTGCTCTTCAAAGGACAACGATTGATCGGATCTCCAAAAGGTATCGGGATGGCATTTCAGGATCCGCTCCTGTTGCCCTGGCGCAACGTTATCGACAATGTGCTGCTCCCCGTTGAAATAATTGGAGGTCAGATCAGCGAATATGCGATAAAAGCGGAGGCTCTGTTAGCGACGGTGGGCCTTCGCGGGTTCGAGCGGAAGTCTTCGTGGCAGCTCTCCGGGGGGATGCGACAGCGGGTGAGCTTGTGCCGGGCCTTGATAATGAATCCTGAGATACTTCTTCTGGATGAGCCTTTTGGTGCACTGGACGCATTCACCCGCGAAGAGCTTTGGCTAGTACTGCAGACGCTTCATGGCTCCGCCGGCGGCACAGTCGTGCTCATCACTCATCAGCTCCATGAAGCTGTCTTTCTTTCCAATCGCGTGCTCGTGATGAGCAGTCGTCCAGGGCACATGGTGTACGAGCAGGCGATCGGCCTGCCCAAACCGCGCGCTTTGGACGTTGCATACACGCACGAATTCATTCGATACGTGGATGTTCTTCGTCGGAGGGTCGAGCGCTAAATGCGATTGAGAGCAAGCCTATTTTTCGAATCCACTTTCGGACTTTTCTTAGCATTCGCTCTTTGGGAATCTGTTGTCCGTCTGTTTTCGGTTCCAGCTTTCATCCTCCCACCACCGTCTGCCGTCATCGTTGAAATGGTATCGAGTGCCGGCATTCTTGTGCATCACACGCTGGTCACGATTATTGGCACCAGCATCAGCCTCGTCGTCGGCGCAGCGCTTGGTATCGCAGTCGGTTTGGCCATCGGATACTCGCGGACTCTCAGTCGGCTCTTCTATCCGCTTTTGGGAGGTTTTCACGCTCTCCCGATGTCAGCATTCATCCCAATTTTCGTCGTTTGGTTCGGTATTGGCATCATTCCAAAGATCGTTGCCGGTATCCTTATTGCGTTCTTCCCAGTGGTCGTCAATGTCGTAACCGGTTTGAGAACTATCGAGCCCGATCTGTGGGATATGCTGAAAACCCTAGGTGCGTCCAAACGGCAGATTTATCTGAAAGTTGGTATTCCGAGGACGCTTCCTTATTTTTTTGCATCCCTCAAGGTTGCGGCTGCCGGCGCATTCATTGGAAACATAGTAGGGGAAATGCTCGCTGCAGGATCGGGATTAGGCTACGTACTCGTCGTTGCCACGACGAGCCTGAGGCTTACTCTTGCCTTTTCAGCGCTCACGATCCTGCTCCTGCTCGGAATGCTAATGTTCATCCTTTTCGATGTGCTGGAGAAAAGGATGGCACCCTGGGCGTATCGGGCGGAGGAGAGCCACGTTGCCGTGGGCTGATTACCTCTTTTCGTCTCGTTAGACGGAGACATCGCCATGCACGATGATGAAATCTTGTACTCGGTTCGTGGCCCAAAGTCGTGGGCCACGATGACTTCACACGAGTTGGCCGAAGCTCTCAAGGAGACTGACGTGGCGCTCGTTCCTCTCGGGGCAATCGAGCAGCACGCGGGCCACCTTCCTCTCGGACAGGACAATTTTCAGATAGAGGAGATCGTGCGACGTGCCGTTCTTAGGCTCGCTGGGCTAGGCAAGAAGGCCATCTTCGGTCCGACGATCCCTTTCGGACCTGTATCCAATTTGAAATTCCCGGGAAGCATCGATATTAAGCCGTCGACTATGGTGCTACTGATCAAGGAAATCTGTCTGAACCTGCATCGTGACGGAATCAATAATATCGCGCTCGTCATGGGGCATGACATGACGCTCGGCGCGCTCATGGTCGCTGCACGCGAGCTCGCGTCCGAGACCAATGACAGGCTTAAATGTATCGTCGTGAATTGGCTTCCCGTAGTGGTGAAGCTGCTTCCGGAAATCTTCAAGATTCCTGCCGGCTACCGAGATGGGCATGGTGGCGCCGGCGAAACCGCCCGAATGATGTGGCAGGCACCGAAGCTCGTCGTTCACGAAAAGCTGCAGGATTACTACCTGGAAGCGGGCCTCTCGGGTGTGCCATTCTCGCATCCACTCGTGTCGGGCGGGGGTGTCTATGCGCCTCGCAAGACGACGATTCAGGATGCGAAGTTCATGGGAATTCTTGGATTCCCGTCGTTGGCAAATCCGGAGATTGGTGATCGACTATACGATGCATTGGGTAATTGGGTTGGCGATGTTGTCAAGGAGTATTGCTATGGGTCAATGTCCAAAGCATATACCTATTAAATGAGCGCCGCTCGGCTGTTAGCGGCATGATTATGAAGTGCAGGAGACAAGGCACTAGACTACTGTCGATGGAAAGACGCGGGACCGGAGCATGAGCGCACCGGACGGAAGGTAGCTTCATCAATAACGAATTTTCTCCGGCCTTGCGGCCCACTCCTTGAACGCCGCCTGGGCGTCCTCTGTTAGCAGCCGAATGTGCGGGATCTTTCTCAGCTCGGGCGTCCGTGCAACTTCATTGTAAATGAACTCATCATCAAACCCAATCTTCGATGCCTCAAGCCGCGTGTTGGCATAATAGATGCACCGCAGTCGCGCCCAATAGATCGCACTGAGACACATCGGACATGGCTCGCAACTCGTGTAAATGTCGCAGTCCAGCAAGTTAAATACGCCAAGCAGCGCGCAGGCGCGTCGGATGGCCACGATCTCGGCATGTGCAGTGGGGTCATTGCTGGAGGTAACCTCGTTCCAACCTTCCGCGATGATCGCGCCATTGCGGACGATCACCGCGCCGAATGGACCCCCGGAGTTCGCGCGCATTTTTTCGAGTGCAAGCGCAACCGCGCGCTGCATGAATGCCTGTTCGGTCATCACAACTGTCCTTTTCGAAAATGCCATCCGGTTTCGGATTCGCATCGTGGGGGTAGAATCATCGCATGATTAGGATTGACGTTGTCAATCCTGCGCTCGCTTGGATTCTTCATCGTCAACTTGTTCAAGTCGCTGGGCCGGCTTGAAGCCGAGAACCGTTTCTTTCCGACAAAACCACAACACTGCCTTCTGGCGGCCAATGGCCGGCATTAGATCAAGCATGATGGCTTCCGCATCATCGCCCGCAAGGGCAACGGGCGGGTAAGGCTATAACCGTCCCGGCAATGACATGACTCGCCGCTTCCCGCTGATTTCCGAGGCGCTGACGGGCCTGCGTTCACGGTCGTGCATCATCGATGAGGAAGCCGTCGCGTGCGATGACAACGGGCCCGCATCGTTCGAGCATATCCGTTACTGCCAGCATGACGGGGACGTGTTCCTATACGCCTTCGACCTCATCGAATTGAACGGCGACGATTTGCGCCGTGACCCTCTCCAGGTCCGCAACGCCACGCTCGCTTCTATCCTGGCCAAGGCCCGTCCCGGTATCCGGTTCAACGAGCATATCGAAGGCGACGGCCCGACCGTCTTCGAAGGCATCGTGTCGAAGCGGAAGGACTCGGCCTACCGTTCGGGACGCTCGGCAGATTGGCTCAAAAATGAAGAACCCGGATGCACCGGCCAGTGGTTCGAAATAGGGCGCCGTCACGCGCGCACTGCGTGCGAAACTCCTCGCTCCAGCAATGGTCCACCGCGGGCCGTCTCCCCAGATACCTGCCTTCTTGCTCTGGGCGGATGCGAGGGCTTCGACGTAGCTCGCCTCTATCACCTCGTCCGCAAGCTCTATCGCGCGGTATAGGTTAGGTTGACGGTTCGAATCCGCCCTGCGGCACCGCAAATGCTATCGCGAAATCAAATAGTTAGATGCCAACAAAACCGCGCACCATTCGCGCTGTGGTACAGCCATGGTACAGGCGCGGGTCGCGACGACCAGTGACCGCTACCAAGATCGCTTCTATGCGCAACAGCGCATGCGATGCGGGCGTCCGCCGCCGCGAATTGGCGCCCGATTGGATAGAGCTGCAGTACGCTGGCAATCCGGGTGCAATGAGTCCAGTATCGGGGTCAACAGGCACGATCTTGCGCAATCCGAGTTCTGTACACGCACGCCGGTCTGCCGGGGCTCTACCTGTCTTTTTGCGTGCCCACCCAACCTTTCTGCGAGATGTCGAAAATAACGCCATCCGGATCCTTGAACTTGCGCTCGAAATTTTCTTTCTGGGCATCATTTCCCAGATCGAAGAAGAAGGCCCCGCCGTTGGCTTCGATGCGCTGTTGGGTGTCCTCCAGATCGTCCACTTGAAATCCGAAATGGTGAGCACCGACAAAGGAGCTCGCGTTATCCAAGCCTGAGCCCGTCTTCCCTTTGTAGTTAAGTAAGGCGAGATTGATCACGCCATCGCTCAGATAAATGCCAGATGCGAATTCCAGATCGTCGCGACCCACGCGCTTGAGCCCAAACACCTTCTCGTAGAATTGCGCTGATTTCTCGAGATCGCGCACTACCACCGCGAAATGTCGAAGACGGGCCATTCGTTCACTCCCTTGCTTTCGATCCAAGTAAGCCGGATTGGATCCAATTGTAAAGGCGATGCTCGGTCAGGGCATCGGACGCAGCGTTCGCTTTGTTGACGAGTCGCCCACCGTGATCGGGTAACGGCGCCGACGCCGGGCCCCCGACGTACGCGCAACTGCTGTGGCATCCTTGGACTCGCGCCCGGCCTTCAGCCCCTCCATCAGCGCATGCGCGGAGTGCCGCACGTGACGTCGACAGAGCTGGGCCACATAGACCGCATCGCCATCGCTGAAGCTTTCGAAAATCTCGCGATGCATCGCCCAGGCGTCTTCCAGGCCGGTCTCAGCAACGGTGACGCGAATATAGGATTCGATCGAATCGCGCAGCACGCCGATCACGCGGCACAGATGCCGGCGGCCACTGGCCGCGAACAATCGAGCATGGAACTCCCGATTGTATGTGCTCCAAAGAGCCATGTTGGGTGCGCTTCGCCGGTGCAAAGGCTGCATTTTCAGGAGCATCTCTTTGACCCGGTCGATGTCGGTCTGGGTACGCTTGAGAGTTGCGAGGTAGCCCGCATGCTCTTCAAGCACCATGCGCATCTCGAAGATTTCGGTGATCTCCTCGGGCCCGAGCACCGTGACGGTGTAGCCATGGCGTGGACGAAAGGTGACAAGCCCCTCCCCAGTCAATCTTCCCAGCGCCTCGCGCACGGGATGCCGGCTGGTCCCAAGCCGCGCGGCCAAGTCCTCCTGCCGGAGTGCTTGTTTGGCTTGCAGCTCGCCGTCGAAGATCATGCGCCTGAGCTCGCGCACGACTGCGTCGACCGCATTGTCTGCAGAGGTATCAGTGTTCCGTCGCATTGCGTTCTCGCTAAGGCCCAGGATGCCTGACGGTTGACTTGGATCCAATTCTGGTACCATCCTAGCGCGGCTCACTAAAGGGGTTATCGGCATGCGGCCGGGAATTCGCAGCTATGCGCTGATTGCGATTTGCACTTTCGGCACGCTTACCTCGATCGCACCTGCCGCCGCGAGGATCGGCTCCTGCACCGATCCCGTTGTGTTCGGGACGACAATCTCTGCCACTGGCCAGTTCTCGGTGAACGCCGATCGCTGGGTGAAGATGACTCAGGTATTCGAAGAAGAGATCAATAAGCGCGGAGGCATAAAGCTCGCGGGATGCAGCGGGAAAAGCGTCCCCCTCAAGTTCGTCATCTATGACGACCAGAGCAATCCCACGAACGCGGTGAGCCTGACCGAGAAGCTCGTGACCGTAGACGGAGTAGACGTACTCGTTGGGCCGGACTGGACTCCGATCGGCTTCCCGGTCTCGCCGATTCCCGACAAGCACAAGATACCCGACGTGCTTGGCAACGTCTCGGCACTGCAGATTTTCCAGCGCGGCTTCAAATACATTTTCGGCGCGCCGACCCCAAGCGTATTTGTCTGGTCCGACCGGTATTTCGATCTGCTGGCTAAGGAGGTCAACCCACCGAAGTCCATCTTCTTCGTCGTGCAAGACAACCTTTTCACCAAAGACGTGGTGGCCTCGGCTGAAAAGAAGGCTCAGCAGAGCGGCATGAAAGTGGTCGGGAACGAGCTCTTTCCTGCCGACACGAAGGATTTCAGTTCGATCGTTCTGCGTATGAAGGCGGCCAATCCGGACGTAATCTACATCTCCTCGTTCGATGCCCCGGCGCTACCGCTGATCAATCAAATGCGCCAACTCCGGGTAACCGCCAAGAGCGTACATTCCGTCTACGCAACCGGTAAAATGATCAAGGCGATCGGCAAGAATATGGAAGACATCACCGGCGTCATGCAGTGGCTCCCGTCGCTCACTACCCCCTATTCCAATCTCGTTAAGGACGTGCTGGAGAAATCGGACGTGGACTGGACCGACTACCTCTTCACCGTCGGCCGTTTGAACGCGTACATCGTCATGCTGCAGGCTATCGAGAAGGCAGGCGTAGTGGACCGTGAAAAGATCCGCGACGCGCTGGCGCAGAACACGTTTCCTAGCCCCGTTGGAGACGTAAAGTTCGGCGAGAACGGCTATGCCGTCATGCAGGCATTCTCGACCCAGATCCAGGACGGCAAGATCGTCGCAGTCGGGCCGCAAGACCAGGTGTCGGGCCGCTTGCGCTATCCTGCGCCGACTTGGCAATAGCTGACGCCGACCGCGCGCGCGTGCTCGGCTATGTCGTTCTCCATCTTCCTGCAAGTCCTGATCGGCGGCTTGGTGCTCGGCTCGATCTATGCCCTCGTCGCTTTCGGCTTGTCTCTCGTTTATGGCGTCGTGCGCATCCTAAATTTCTCACACGGCACCGTGCTCGTGGCGAGCGCGATCGCAGCGAGCGTGCTCTTTGGCGCCTACGCGTTCAACCCCCTTGTGATCACGCTGTTGCTCATTCCGCCGTTGATGGTGCTGGGCTATGGCTTCTACGTTCTGTTGCTCGATCCTCTGTTTCGTCGCTCGTCTGCCGAGATGACCGTGGGGACCGTGTTGGTCACAGTCGGGGCGCTGCTGATCCTAAGCGACTTGGCGGCTGTGCTCGCCGGCACCAGCATTCGGGGCATTCAGGTCGAGGGCCCCCTTTTCGTAATCGGTGATGTGATCGTTAGCGCGACGAATCTCGCTATCATGCTTGGCATCGCGCTTCTGGTTTTTGTCATCCACTATATTCTGCGCCATACCTGGCTCGGCTGCGCGATTCGTGCGGTAACGCAGGATGAACTCGGCGCGCGAATTTGCGGCGTGCGCAGCCGAACCATTCGTGCTGCGACCTTTGCCTTCTCCTATGCTGTGGTTGCCGTGGCCGCGGTGTTTTACGCAATGAGCTATCCGGTCGACCCGTATGTCGGGCTCAGCCTGACGGTGAAGGCATTCACGGTTATCGTACTTGGCGGCATTGGAAATCTGCCGGGCAGCCTCGCGGCCGGGTTGTTCCTCGGTACCGCCGAAGCGTTTACGGCTTTTTTTGCAGGCACAGCCTGGGCACCGGCTGTCAGCATACTGCTGTTACTGGTGATTCTGGTGCTGCTGCCACGGGGGGCGCTGAACCGAAAATGGTGGCGCAAATGGCAAACCGGCTAAAACACGGTCCCCGAAAATGGCGTCGGGGCGAGCGACCCATTCCGGCCGCTCGATTTCCCCTCACCGGCTGGGGCTGGGGATGATGCAGTTTGGCGGAACTAGCGCGTCGGCCTCACGCGTCTCATCTGCAACCTCTCCGACGAACAGCGCGGAAAGTAATCCGCCCACGTGGCGCAGCTCTGTGTCTAGCAGAAAGAAAGGGGCGCTGCGGTCGGGACTCGGCTGGTTGCTGGCATTCGCAGCGCTCGCCATCGCGCTCGTCATGCCGCTGGTGACGGGGCCATATCTCACGACCTTCGTATTCGCTCTCATGATCGCGCTGGTCTTGGCGCAGAGCTGGGATTGGGTTGGCGGTCAGATGGGTTACATCAATCTCGGGCACTTTGCCTTCTACGGTATCGGCGCCTATACGCTCGCGATCCTGGTCGGGGCCGGCGCCCCGGCGGCCAGCGCCTTCCCCGCTGCCGCACTCGCGACGGCGGCAATCGCCGTGGTGGTCAGCTTCCCCTTGTTTCGGTTGCGAGGTGATTATTTCGCTTTTGCCACGCTGGCGCTTTTGCCGCTTTGCCAGATTCTTGCATTCAACCTGGACAAGCTGACTGGCGGTGCAGCCGGCATTCCGTTGCCGCCCCACTACGTCCTCATCCCCGCGTACTATCTCGTGCTCGCCCTTGCCTGCGCGGCCCTCGCGATAAGCCTTTGGATCGATCGCGTGCGCTTTGGCTATGCCCTCAAGGCAATTCGCAATGACGAGCAGGCGGCAGAGCTCGCGGGCATTCGCCTGCTCCCGGTTAAGATCGCTGTGCTGGTGCTGAGCGCGGTTTTTGCCGGTCTTGCTGGGGCGGCACAGACGTGGCAGCTGGGCTATATCGAGCCTCCCGCAGCCTTCGGCCTCGAGCCTGGTCTCATTCCGATTGCGATGGCGCTCCTCGGCGGCTCGGGCCTGCTGCTCGGCCCGTTGCTCGGCGTCATCGTGCTCGGTCTCGTTCACCAGCTTCTCCTCGTAAAGCTCAGCATCCTGCAGACGACGGTTTACGGTGTGGTGATCCTGCTGGTGGGACGCTTCATGCCAGGGGGCCTGCTGCGAGCTTGGCGCAGCGTGCCGGCCGCGACGCCACAGCCGGATGGCGTGCTTACTGAACGCGGTTTTGGTGCGGCGGCTCTTGCCGATGTGGCGATTGCGGGCGTTTCGCCGCACACCAGCGCGCCGCTCCTCGAATGCCGCTCGGTGAGCATGTCGTTCGGCGGGGTCCGGGCCGTAGATAATGTCTCGCTGCGTGTGGCTCCAGGCGAGATCGTCGGGCTCGTCGGCCCGAACGGATCCGGCAAGACCACCTTATTCAATTGCATATCGAAGGTTCTGGAGCCGGTTGCCGGGGAGATCGTTTTTAACGGTACGAACCTTCGCGCGTTTCGTCCGGACATCATCTCTCGGCTCGGGATCGGACGCACATATCAGATTCCGCGTCCGTTCTCGGACCTTACGGTGGAGGAGAACGTGCTGGTGCCTCTTCTCTTTCGCGCCCAACGAACGCAGTTCGCTCGCGCTCGGAGCGAAGCCCGGGAGATTGCCGCGTTCGCTGGGTTGAAAATGAGGCTGCAAACCCGGGCAGACGCGCTGTCGCTGCAGGAGAAAAAGGCGCTCGAATTCGCTCGCGCACTCGCCTGCAGGCCAAGCCTGCTCCTCGTGGATGAGGTGGCTTCCGGCCTTACGCCGGCAGAGGTGCGCCAATTCATCGACCTGCTCCGCCACATTCGCGACATTCATGGCACCGCAATCATCTGGGTCGAACATATTTTCTGGGCACTCGCCGCGATCGTCGATCGGCTGGTGGTGATGGAAAACGGCGGCGTGCTTGCTGACGGGAAGCTCGACGAGGTCGTGCGCAAGGAGAATGTGCTGCGCGCCTACCTTGGTAGTGCGGCGGAGGCGGTTTGATGTTGCAGGTCACCAATCTCGTCGTCGACCATGGAAAGCTTCGCGCCCTCTGGGACGTGAGTCTGCGCGTCGGCAAAGGCGAGCGGGTCGGATTACTCGGCGCTAACGGCGCGGGGAAATCGACGACGCTGGGCGCTGTGCTCGGGATTTATCGGGCCGCGTCCGGCTCAATCCATTTCAATGATGCGCCGATCACGGGGCGTGGTGTCGCGGCGAACGTTGCCGCTGGCATCGCGCTTGTTCCAGAAGGCCGCCGGCTGTTTCCTGAGATGAGCGTCTCCGAGAATCTACAGATGGGGGCCTTCCCACCAAGCGCCCGGCCGCGATTGGCCGCGCAGCTCGATCGCGTCTACGCGCTTTTTCCCATTCTGGCCGAGCGCCGCAGCCAATCGGCTGGAACGCTATCCGGCGGCCAGCAGCAGATGGTGGCGATCGGGCGAGCGCTGATGGCGAGCCCCTCGCTCATGCTGCTCGATGAGCCGTTCCTTGGGGTGGCTCCCGTGGTCGTGGAGCAGGTGATGGCGTCCTTGCGGCAGATTTCAGATCTCGGCGTCACCATCGTGCTCGTCGAACAGAATATTCACCGTGCGTTGGAGTTCGTGCAGCGCGCCTACGTGATTGAGAACGGCCGCACGGTGCTTGAAGGTGACCAGACGACGTTGACTCAGGACCCTCAATTCACCAGCAAGTTTCTCGGCTTGGAGTAAGAGACGGAGTGGCACATGGGCGTTGCGGCGGGCAGCGTTAAGGGCGGGATCGGCGCAAGCATCCAGCGGCGCGAGGATGAGCGATTCCTACACGGTCGCGGACAATACGTGGCGGACATCATGCTGCCCGGTATGCTGCACGCCGCCTTTTTGCGCAGCCCCCACGCGCATGCGCGCATCAAGGCTATCCGCAAACCGGATGGGCGAGAGGATCGGGTGATCGTCGCCGCCGACTTGACGGGTCTGAAGCCGATCCGATCGAGCCCAAACTTCCCAAACTTCAAACATGCGGAATTTCCCGTACTCGCAGCCGACAAGGTCCGCTATGCCGGCGAGCAGGTGGCACTCGCCATCGCCGAAACGGCGGCCGAAGCGGAGGATCTGCTGCACGAGATCGAAGTCGATTACGAGCCGCTGCCGCCGGTCGTCGACATGAAACGTGCGCTTGAGCCTCGCGCACCGCTCGTTCACGATCATTGGTCCGACAACATGTTCTGTGAGACCCGCTTCGACTACGGCGATCTCGATGCCGCCATCAAAGCGGCCAAGCATGTTGTCACCCGCGAATACCGGATGAATCGGCAAACGCCCATGCCGCTCGAGGGACGCGCGTGCCTTGCCCATATCGACCGCCGCACCGACGAGGTCGTTGTTTATGTCTCGCATCAGCTCCCAGTGCCGCTCCAGATTGGACTGTCACAAGTCCTGGGCATCCCTCAGCGACGCTTGCGCGTCATTTGCCCCGACGTGGGCGGCGCGTTCGGCCTCAAGACCTACCTGGAGGGCGAGACTGTGGCCGTGACCTGGGCCGCGGTGCGGCTCGGCCGGCCAGTGCGCTGGATCCAGGATCGCTATGAGCACCTCGTTTGCGACGCGAGTTGCCGCGATCATTGGTACCGCGTGACCGGCTACGCGGATGTGAGCGGAAAGCTCCTCGGTATCGATTGCGAAGCCTGGTGCGACACCGGTGCCTATTCCCCCTGGCCGTGGCCCGCCGGAATCGAGGCGAGCACCGCTCCCGGCAACATCCAGGGACCGTACGACGTCAAGGCGGTGCGTGGCCGCGCCGTTACGGTCGCCACCAACAAACCGCCGGGGCAGCCTTATCGCGGTGTCGCGCGGCCCGGCGCCTGCTTCGGGCACGAAACCATTATCGATGCGCTTGCGCGCGAGCTCGCGCAGGAGCCGCATGAAGTGCGGCTTCGCAATCTCGTGCGCCCCGAGCAGATGCCGTATCGGACGGCTACGCGAAAGCTCCTCGATAGCGGCGATTATCCCGCGGCAATGCGCAAGGCCGCTGAACTCATCGATGTTTCAGCGGTGCGCGAGCGCCAGCGTCGCGGCGAGCCGGACGGGCGCCTTGTCGGGTTGGGATTTGCTGCTTTCTACGAGCAGACCGCCTATGGCACCGGCCCCTTCGGATACTCCGGTTGGGGTATCGAACTTGTCCCCGGATTGGAGCCCGCAACCGCACGCTTGACTGGTGACGGCGAGCTCGTCGTCGACGTAGGTGTGCATTCGCACGGGCAAGGTCATGAGACGACGTTCGCGCAAATTTCCGCAGAGGTCTTGGACATCGATCCTGGGAAAGTCACGGTGCGCTACGGCGATACGTCCATATGCACCACCGGCACGGGCACCTACACTTCCCGCAGCACCGTCTCGGCGGGCGGCGCGGTGGCGACCGCCTGTCGCCAGCTTAAGGTGCGCATTGCCAGGATCGGTGCGCATCTGTTGCAAGCCGCGGAGAAGGAGGTCGAGATCCGTGATGGTCGGGTCTTCTCAGCGAGCGGCAGCGTTTCGTTCGCCGAGATCGGCCGCGCCTGGTACCACCACCCGGAGGATCTGCCGCCGGACGTTGACCCGCAAGGACTCACAGTCGTGGCTGGCTACAAGGCAATCGACGGCGGAGTGTTCTCCTACTCAGTGCACGCCGTGGTGGTCGCTGTCGACCCCGCGGTCGGACACGTCGACATCATCGACTACGTCATCGTCGAGGATTGCGGCCGAATGGTAAATCCCATGATGGTTGACGGACAGGTCATCGGTGGACTGGCGGGCGGTATCGGCAATGCTCTCTACGAGGAGTCTCCCTATGACGAGCAAGGGCAACCGCTCGCGGCAACGCTTGCGGACTATCGCGTCCCGGGCGCCTCGTCGGTGCCTGACGTGCGCATTGTCCACATGGAGACCCCATCGCCCCTTTCGGAATTCGGGATGAAAGGCGTGGGCGAGTCGGGCGCAATCGGCCCTCCAGCTGCGATCGCTAATGCTATCAATGATGCGCTGCGACCGCTCGGCGCGGAGATCATGGAGACGCCGATGACGCCGCAGCGGATTCTGGACGCTGTTGAGAGGGGCAAGCTCAAGCAATGAAACCCACCAGTTTCGAATACGAGCGGCCCGATAGCTTGGACGCCGCGATGCGGCTCCTCGGGGACAATCCCGGCGCCAAACTCATCGCAGGTGGGCAATCGCTCGGGCCGATGCTCAACTTACGGCTCGCCACGCCAAGCCTGCTCATTGATATCTCGCGCTTGGAGGAACTACGCGAGCGCGCCGCCCATGATGGATACGTGGTCCTGGGTGCCGGGGTGCGCCACGCAGAATTCGAGGACGGCCGCGTGCCCGCTGTGCTCAATGGGTTCTTCGAGCGCGCCGCGCGCCAGATCGCCTATCGCGCAGTACGCAACCGCGGGACAATCGGCGGCAGCCTTGCCCATGCCGATCCGGCCGCCGATTGGCCGGCGATCATGATTGCGCTTGCCGCTGAGGTCGAGGCGCGCAGCGTCCGCGGCTCGCGCCGTATTCCGGCCGCCGATTTGCCGAACCAAGCGTTGGAAACCTGCCTCGAGGTGGACGAGATCATCACGAGCGTGCGCGTCGCGCGCTGCGGCGAAGGCGCTCGCGTTGGCTATTATCGGCTCAGCGCCCAGCCTGGCGATTTTGCGGAAGCCCTGGCCGTCATCGTGCACGATCCGCAGCGCGGGTATACGCAAGCGGTGCTCTCCGGGGCTCGCCAGCCGCCGCAACGTCTTGGGCAGACGGCTCGCGCCGTTGCGGCCCATTGCAGCGGCAATGGGAAAGCCGATCTCCCAGCAGCAGTCGAGGCGGATCTCACCGCAATCAGCGGCACGCATGATTTAACGAGCTACGAATGGAAGGTACGCAGGGCGAGCGTATTGCGCGCCGCGCAGGAGGTTTGTGTATGAGGCGCCTGCATATGACCGTCAATGGCGAGCCGGTACGCGCGGAGATCGAGGCGCGGACGTCGCTTGCCGATTTCTTGCGCGATAGCCGCCTGTTGACGGGAACGCATATCGGGTGCGAGCACGGCGTTTGCGGCGCGTGCACGCTACTCATGGACGGCGAGCCGGTCCGCTCCTGTATCACGCTCGCTGCCGCCGCCGACGGTCGCGAGATTCGCACTATCGAAGGTTACGAGGGAGACGTGGTGATGGACGTGATCCGGCAGTGCTTCTCCGAGTGTCACGCATTGCAATGCGGCTTCTGCACGCCGGGGATGTTGGCCACCGCCTATGACATTGTCACGCGGCTGCCGCATGCCGACCGTAGCCGCATTCGTGTCGAGCTCAGCGGCAATCTCTGCCGCTGTACGGGATACCTCGGCATCATCAACGCCATCGAAATTGCATTGCGCCGCGTTCACGGCAGGCCCGCCGCTGCCGGCGCGACTCGGTCTGTTGCGTGAAGTTCGGTATGGCTGAGCCGCGCAAGCAAGCATCCAACCCGAGCAGCGTCGCGCCGCCGCTCAAGGGCTATTATTCGAATTGCGTGCGCGTGAGCGCCGGAACACTGCTGTTCGTCGCCGGCCAAATCGCTACCGATGTTAAGGGCAGGATTGTCGGCGTAGGGGACTTGCGCGCCCAAGCTCAACAGGTACTCGAGAATATCCGTGCCATCCTCCGCGCCCATGGCGCCGACATGCAGGATGTGGTGAATGTCACCGTTTACGTCACAGACATGCGCGCGTTCCACGACATCGCCGACATTCGGCTTGAATATTTCCCCCATGATGGGCCGGCGAGCGCCATTGTCGAGGTCGCTCGGCTTGCCCTGCCGGAGATACTGATCGAGATCTCGGCCGTAGCGGCCGTTCCTTGAGGCATCGATGGCGCAGGCGAGCTCACCGAAGGAAAAGCACGTATTCCTGCACTATACACAGGCCGAGCTCGACCGGAATTACGACCAGCGCGGCTGGGTCAGCAATGCGAACGAGGTAATCGCGCGCTATATCAGTGCGAGCAAGGAGGTGCGTAGCACGCTCACGTACCGCACGGAAGCTTACGGTGATCATCCCGACGAGCAAATGGACATCTTTCCGGCGCCGCGGCCGAGCGGCGCAGGGTTCATTTTTCTGCACGGCGGAGCGTGGCGAAATTTCACGAAGGACGGCTTCTCATTTATTGCGATTGCCGCTTGCCGGTCTGCGCACACCGAGGGTCGAGCGCCACGGGCTCCGGGAGTAGCAGGCGCCGATCGCACTGTGCTGGCGCATTCGCCGAACTGTACCTCGTTATGACTGATGCGGCCCTTCGTCATCCGGTATCGCGCCAGTGGAAGGGGTATCGGCAGCGGTAGCCGCTGTCCCCGGCGGCAGGAGCTTTAAGTCGTACTCCTTCCGCATGATTCGCAATTGCGCGATCACCATTGCGCGGATGACTTCCGAATGACTGTCGCCCTCCGTGCGCAATTCAACAAGCTGATCCAATTGGTATCGCGCACCAGCCGGGAGCGTTGTCCACAACTGATTGTTTTTCTTACCTTTTCCAGTCGCACCCTTCTTGGGCATGACACGTTGAACGCCCTGCGCTTCCTGTGTCTTTACCCGAAAGATACTTGTCAGGGGAGTCGAAAAGTGGCACTACGGCATGTAGCGTGAGCGACACGGTGAACCTCCCAGCCGTGGCACGATCGGACGATCGGAGCACCATGAGGGAACGGGGAGTACCCTCCTCACGCTGCTCACCTTCCAAGGTTTCAGATATTTTCTGCGCCGTCTTGTTTGCGGATGAGACGACCCTCGCGCGTTGCTTTGCGACCCAGACGGCGCGCCTCTTTCAAATGAATGCGGTGAAAGGTTTCGACGAAGACCTCACCTTTTTGGGTAGCCTTCAAAACAACAAAAAACGCCATAGTTTCCAGGCGGACGCGGCCGACCCACCAAAAATCCAACAGATTTGACTTTCGCCCCTTTGCTAGAAATCCATGCAAGAGGATCGATGGCATATGGCAATAGTGGGTGAAATTAACATCCCCGTGCCGTTGGCGGAGCTTCAATAGGGTGTAGTCGGAAAACCAAATTTCTACACCTGTTTCGAGGTTAAGCAATTCGGCGCAGCGGCGATCTAATCGCCCTGCTTCCACGGGGCCGAAATTGGTCCCGGCGATGTAATTGGCGAGCGCAACATCATCCATCGAATTATCATCCAACTATCTCCGTTTGCGGTGTTATATGGGCCTCTCTGCCCGAGTCGCCATTAACGTGCAATCTCCCAAAGCCCCGACGCTCCGATATCTGTAAACGGCCCCATTTGCGCGCTGGCCTGACCGAAGAGCAGCGGAAGGACGCGGTAGCGCCGCTGACGCGCGCTGGTCTCGCAGAGGAGCTGGCGCGACTCGATGCTGGTCGGCGTCGATCTAGCGATTGAGCCGCGATGTACCGGTCGAGGCGGATGATCAGGCCCGTCGGGTACGCCCACCTGACCGGCCAACCCCTACTTGGACAAAGACGGCGTCTGTGCTTGCGGGGCCACTTTAAGGCAGTCAGGAAAAGCGGTAACGATGACTACGACAAGTTCAGCCTGCCGACAGGTTCCGGTTTTACCGAAAATACTCTTGAGCTGAGTGCGCGCCGTTTCGTAACTGATGTGAAGCTCGGCCGCAGCGGACCGCAATGTTTCTCCTATGACGAGATGAAGCGCCAGTCTGGCCTCAGATGGCGTCAACCCAAAGTGACAATGTAAGAGGTCAATGGACTCGTTCATGAGGTCCCCGACGGTTTGAGACGGCACGTTACTGATGCGCCCGGGCCTCTCACGCAAAAAAGCTCCGCGTGAACCGGCGGGGAACGCTCGCAGCACGTCCAAATTGCGTGATTGGCATGACGCCGCCTCGGTGGCGCGCCGCCCTTTGGTCGAGGATGAAATTATTATTGTTTTATAAGTCAAGATAATTGTTTTGATCGAAACAATAAGCGATCTTTATAGGTCTGCGTAGACCTCAATCTGGGCGTTCGTCGAAGTGGTGGACCGTGGCATATCTCGCGACTACAGATGGGGTGCTTCAGTTGCCTGGGCCGCAACCGGCGGCGTGGCTCGTTGGTCCTTCGGCGGATCGCGGCGTCGATGCGTTCGCAAAGACGGACCAAAAAAGGTCGGAGGGAGTGCGTGCCTGCCGATAGCATGCTTGCCGCCCATTGCCGCCCGAACGGACAATTCGGCACTTCCGTTCAAGGGGGCAGCTCGAGACGCGCAAAAAAGATTGAGACACGCGGTTATAGCTTTTACCTATGGCCATTATATTGAGGCCCGTCCAAAAAATAGAGGGGGCCTCTAAGAGCAATAAGTCAACATCGGTCACACCGAAGCCCTATAATGTAAGTGCCGGGCCCCTACTGCATGGTAGGGCCTGCCCCGCACACCGCAATGCTGCGGTTGTGCAGATTTAGCGTGCAAAAATCCGGCGTCGGTACAGATGCCGTGGATCGGCTCGACGAAATGTCCAATATTTTGCGCGCGTTGTGACCTGCGTGACGGGCCGTAGGCTTGGGCATCTTACTCGCTGGGCATCGAAGGGGGCACCTTCGTGCGCAGCAAGATCACGGTGGCATTTCTTCGGAACCGGTTCGATTTGACCCCGGCAGAGGCACGCCTTGTTGTTCAGCTGGTCACAGGAACTTCGCTGAAATCCTCTGCGAAGGCGCTCGCTGTCAGCTACGAGACGGTGCGCCGCCAGGTTAAGTCGGTTTTCCATAAGACTGGAACGCACCGACAGTCAGAGTTAGTCCTTACGGTCCTTCGCGCTATAAATGAAAACCGCTCGGTGACTGCTCCCTAGTCGGCGTGATCAGACTAGTTGGATGCCCTGCTATCCTCGACGAGAGCGGTCTGCGCAGGGTGTAGAAATATCGACGGCTACTTACCTCGGAAATTTTCGCGTCGTTAGATGGTCGCGGCGAGCGGGCGGCAAAGCGATTTGGCATCGATAAACCGTTGGTTGACCGGTTCCTTTCCTCATCCGATTTGTCAACCCT
>Ga0070706_100002409_pt1 | contig 18851 bp, 12 predicted proteins | sample KBSK5501metaG_FD_65476 | JGI IMG/M metagenome (GOLD analysis project Ga0070706, IMG submission 65476) | Corn, switchgrass and miscanthus rhizosphere microbial communities from Kellogg Biological Station, Michigan, USA - KBS K5-50-1 metaG | ecosystem: Host-associated > Plants > Roots >... | reverse complement strand
GGCCCGATCCCGGCCTTAATGGCGTGCACGCCCGCAGCGATCAGTGCCTCGGTTGCCGCGGCGGTGGCCACGTTGCCGGCGGTGATCTGCGCGCGACCACCGAAGTGGCGCGCCAGCCTGGCGACGGACTCGATCACCGCGCGCGAGTGGCCATGTGACGTGTCGACCACCAGGATGTCTACATCTTCGGCGACCAGCGCCTCGCAGCGCTCCATCGTATCCGGCCCCGTGCCGACGGCGGCGCCCACCCGCAGCCGGCCCTGGCTGTCTTTGGCAGCCAGCGGATATTGGATCCGCTTCTGAATGTCTTTGACAGTGATGAGGCCCTTGAGCATACCATGCTCGTCTACCACTGGCAGCTTCTCGACCTTATAGCGGTGCAGGATGTCATTGGCCTGCCCCAGCGTGGTGCCCACCGGCGCCGTGATCAGGTGCTCGCGCGTCATCAGCTCGGCGATAGGCCGATCCAAGTCCTGTGCGAAGCGAATATCGCGATTCGTTAGGATGCCAACGAGCTTGCCCACTTCAGTGATGGGAATGCCCGAGATGTGGTACTTGGACATCACTGCCAGCGCATCACGCAATAAGTCGTCCGGCCCAAGCGTGATGGGATCGGTAATCATGCCCGATTCCGAGCGCTTGACCTTATCCACCTCGGCGGCCTGATCTTCGACCGAGAGGTTGCGGTGGATTACGCCCAGGCCGCCCTCGCGCGCCAGCGCGATCGCCAGCCGCGCCTCGGTGACGGTGTCCATCGCCGCGGAAAGGATCGGGATGTTGAGGGTGATGTCGGCGGTGAGCCGTGTCGTGGTGGAGGCGTCGCCCGGTAGCACCGACGATTCGGCCGGAATCAGCAAGACATCGTCGAAAGTGAGGCCTTCCTTGCCGAACTTGAACTGCCAGGCCGCATCGGTCGCCATCACGCCAGACACCCCCCTCAGCTCGGCCACCTGGCCGATAGAAAAAGCGCCCAGCGCGTGACGGAGAGCGTCACGCCTGGGCCACGCCACCGTGCGATTGGCCGCGGGTATTGCTGAAGTTGTACCACGTCGCGCCCCGTTGCGTCAAAAGCGCGGTTGTACGCTCAGATGCCGTACGCCGTCAGGTGATTGTTCTCGTCGGCGCAATAGAGGACGCCGTTCGCGACAATCGGGCTCTCCCAGTGGATGCCGTCGATGCTGCCACCCGCGTGCTGCCCCGCGCTCGACCAGAGCTGCGTGCCGGTGCGTGGATCGAGCGCCCGCACCGCTCCACTGGTCGCGGCGAAGAGCACGTTGCCCGCGATGATAGGCGTCGTCGCCTTCACATTCACCGTCCAGGCGCGCTTGAGCGTCGTGCCCCCCGCAGCGTCGGTCACGACCTGATAGGCCCCCATTGCGCAGTCGTCGTCCACGAAGACCCAGACCGCCTGGCTAGCGGGGTCCGTCCATATGGTCGGCTGTGTCAGCAATGCGCAGCCGCCGGGGGTCGGCAGCGTGTGCAACCCGCCACCGACATAGCGCGGGCCACCTTTTCCGCTCAGGTTGCGGCGGTCCAGCACACGCAGGAGGGCGTCTTTGCCGCCCTGCACGAGCAGATCGGGGGTCTTGCTGGTCGGCAGGCGTGGCAGCAGCGCCGGAGCCGTGCTGCCCAGGTCGGCGTCGCTGGCGTCCAGCTGGTCGAAGTCGGCGGGAGTGTAGGAGTCCAGCACGCGGGTGCCGTCTGGCGAGAGCTCGAGCACCGTGTCGCCCCAGTCGTTCCCGCCGGTGTTGGCGTCATACGCGCCGTTGCCGGTGACGGCGAACAGGTTCCCCGTCGCCGGGTCCACAACTACGCCCGCACGCGCCCAGATGCCCGATTGGTCCTCGGGGCACTCGTTTGGCCGCAGGACGTGCGCGAGATTCGAGCACAGACTGTTGAAGACATGGGTGCTGGCGTCGGCGGCGCTGATGATGACGATGTGGCCCTGATACGGCGGCGCGTCGCCGAGGTAGCCGCTGGTGCTGACATAAATGCGGCCGCCGCTGCCATTAATGGAGGACGACTCTTTTTCCGTGCCCGTCATGCGCGTGATGAGGACGGGCCAGCCGCCGCTCGTAGTTTCCTGTCCGCTGTCGGTGCGGTACTTGTGCAGCGTGCCGTCCAGACCGTAGGCATAGACGTACTGGCGAGTGGCATCCACCAACGGCGAGGAGTGCGTGATGCGTGAGCCAGCAGGCTGCCGTGCCCAGAGCGCCGCGCCGGTCGCGGCGTCTCGCGCGAGCAGCCGGCCATCCCTGGTTGTGACGAACAGCACGTCACGCACGGTCTTGTCTGGCAGCGCCAGGCCGTGCACGTAGGCAGGCGACGAGTCCGCGACATCCGGCAGCGACACCTGCCAGAGACGGTGTAGCTGGGCCACAGTCCCCGCGCTGATGCGCCGCTCGTTGGGATTGACGCCGCCACGCGCCGCATCGAAGCCAAACTGGAGCCAGTCCGTTTGCTGCCCCTGGGTGGCGCCACCAGCCGTCGCCGGCGGCGGGCTCACGTGGCCGTTCGTCGGGTCTGCGCGCGAGGCACAGGCCGACACGAAGATCAGCAGCAGGGCGGCCAGCGCTGGCGCGGCGCGCGTGGGCCTCGTCATGTGGCATCACCCAGCGTGAACGAGAGTCCACCGTGCCGGCACACACGGGGACTGTAGGCGCGGCGACAAGCACGCTCGCTCAGCCGCCGTTATGCACTGCCTGCTCGAATTGCTGCAACCGCTGAACCTGGCGGTGGTTCGGCGCCGCCTGCCAGCGCCGCCGTTGGATCAGCGAGATCGCATCGTGCGCGTTCATGCCGCGCGCCACCAGGGCCGCCGCCGCCAGCAAGACACTGCGCCCGACGCCGTGCTCGCAGTGGACGAGCACGCGCTGTCCGCGGTCGATCTGTTGGTTGATCCACGCCGAGCCTTGATGGAGCTGTGCGAGTGTGAGCGGCTTGGTGTCGGGCGCCGGCAGATACAACAAGTCGATGTGCTCGGCGGCCAGCGCGTCTTTGTCGTCCATATGCTCCGCGCGCGTGTCCACAATGCGGGTGACGCCCCGCGCGGCGAGGCGATGGATGTCTGCCGGCAAGACGCGCCCACCTACTGCCAGATTCGGTGTGATCCAGCTGAGATTGAGCCGGTCCGGCAGCGGGATGCCCAGGCGCGCCGCAAATGCCGCCCGGCGCGAATCCTCCGGGAACAGATGCGCCGCCAGCTGCGTCCACCAGCGATACCCCAGGCGTACGACGCCCATGACTGCCCAGCGCCGCAGGCCCTTGCGCAGCAGCGACCTCCCGCTGAGAATGGGCGGCACCGCAGGCGCGCCGGCCTCAGCTTCAGTGTCGGCAGCCACATCCGCGGGCACCTGGCTCGCGTCGTCCACTACGTCCCGCTCCTCGTCCCGATCGGCCGGTGGAGGGCCGCCGTGTTCGCGGGCATCTGTGGACATGAGGACCTCCGTGGTGTGGTGCGCCGTCGCCGGCCGATGCGAGCGCGTGCGTGCCGTGCCGTGCCGTGCCGTCCGCCGCTGCTTTCTCACTCAGGCCACGCGCACGAGCCCGCTGACGCCATCGCTACGGAGCACGCGGCCGAGCGCCACTATGGCGCACTCGATCTGCGTGTCATCCGGCTCGCGCGTCGTCAATCCCTGGAGCGCCAGGCTTGGCGCCATTAGCCAGCGTACCACACGCCGATGGTAATTGGCCGCGCCCAGACGCATCAGCTCATATGCTATGGATGCGATGACCGGCACAAGTATCACGCGCGATGCGATGCGAAGCGGCAGCGGCGGGTTGCCGATGAGGCCGAAGACGACGATGGAGACGACCACGACGATCAGCAGGAAGCCGGTGCCGCAGCGCGTGTGCACGCGAGAGGACTGTCGAACGTGCTCGACATCCAGCGGCTGGCCGGCCTCCAGACAATTGATGGCTTTATGCTCGGCGCCGTGATACATGAACACGCGCTGAATGCTAGGGAAGCGCCCGATCAGCGCGAGATAGCCGATCAAGAGGGCCAGACGGATCAGGCCCTCGGCGGTGAGACTTAGCCACCCGCTTCCCAGCCAGCGATGCGCCGCGCCCACGGCAGCCAGCGGCAGTAGGAAGAAGAGGCCAATGGCAAAGGCCAGCGAAAAGACCAGCGTGAGGGTCATGCCAATGCCGCCCAGGCCCGCGGCGTCGGCGGCGCTGGCATCGGCAACGGCGCCGGCGGGGATGCTGGCACTCTCCGGCCGGTCCTCGCCCTCGGTGGCAGCGGATTGGACGGAGACGGACGCGGCGAACATCATCATGCGCGTGCCCAGAATCAGCATGTCCCACAGCAGGAGCACGCCGCGCACGAAGGGCCACTGCGCCACCTGCCGAGCGTAGACGCGCGGGTTGAGTCGCTCCTCATGGACGATGATGCCACCGCCCGCGCTGCGCACGGCGACCGCCGCCGAGGCGCGCCCGCGCATCATGACGCCCTCGACCACCGCCTGCCCGCCGTAGTTGAATTTTGCCACCTGAGCCTCCTCCGCACTGGCCGCTGCTTTCCCGCCAGCGCACCTCCACGACCACACGCGCGGCCACGCTTGCGCTACGCCCCGCGCACGTCGACGGTGACGTCACTGTGACGCCTGAGGCGAGCGCCGGCCCCGTGGCCCGCGAGGCGTGGGGCGGGCAGCTGCCGCGGGCGCGCCTCCCAAGCTGAAGGCGCGCCGACCACCGGCAACAGCGAGAGCACGAAGCGCGCGATTTCGAGCGACGCCCCCGCGTGGCTATGCCGCCGGGCATTTTCTCGCCACACAGCCAACCGCGGATCGGCAGGCTGGAGGAGCCGGCGCAGCGCCGTCACCAGCGCCGCCGGCGTTGTCGCCACCTCACCCAGACCGCTCTCGCGCACATAGTCCAGGTTACCCTCTTCCTGGCCGGGGATCGCGCCCGTCAGCAGAATAGGCAGGCCACAGGCAATCGCCTCGCAGATCGTGCCCGGCCCGGCCTTCGTCACGACGACGTCTGCGGCGCGCATCAATGCTGGCATGTTGTCGACGAAGCCGAAGACGTGCGCGGGCATACGTCGGGCGAAGCGCATCTGCCGCACCTCCTCGTATAGCTGGCGGTTGCGGCCGGCAACGATCACCAGCTGGGCATCGAGCGGCTGGCGCGCGAGGGCGGAAATGCTCTCGGCCAGCCCTCCCGCGCCTTCGCCGCCGCCGGCAATCAGTACCGTCCGCAGCGCGGGATCGAGACCCAGCGCACGGCGACGCTCCGCGAGCGGCCGCGGGTCCGGTTGTGAGAACGCGGGATCGATCGGCATGCCCAGCAGCCGGACGCGCCTGGCGGACACACCCGCGGCGAGAGCGACCTGGCGTGCCTGCTCGGTCGGCACGATGCAGGCGTCGGCACGTGGCGCGATCCAGGCACAGTGCACGTCCACCAAATCAGTGACCACCGTGATGAACGGCACATGGATGCGCAAATCGTGCAGAACTTGCAGTGTGATGTGGTTCAGCAGCGGATGAATGGAGACGATCGCATCGGGCCGGATGCGCTCCAGCAGGTCTCGCATACCTTCGCGGACGAATGGCTGGCATGCGCGCCAGGCGCGCTCGAAGCGCACACTGGAGTTCGTCAGGTGAAAGAGGCGACCATAGAGCTGCGGGCTACGGGTGATGGCGGGGCCATAGAGGGAGACGCCGTGGCGTAGGGGGAAGCGGCTGCACTCGGCGATGGCGTCCACGATGTGCGCCTGCCAGTCCGGCGTCTGGCCGGCGGCGGCGGACCGCGTGTTCAGCATCCGCATGGCGCGATGGATGGCGTTCGCCGCGCTGCGATGGCCCGCACCGGTGTCCGCGATGAGGAATAACACGGTTCGCGGGCGTGTGGGCAAATTCATGCGGCCTCTGCCTCCTCAGGCGCGCGGCGTGTGTCATGCCAGGTCGTTAGCTCGTCCTGCGCGCGGGTGACACAAAATGGCGCGGGCGTGATTGCCCGCGCCACTCATTGCTCGCCCGCCGCTAGGCGTTGTCGTCATCGGCGATATTGAACCGCCGGCGGAAGCGCTCCACCCGCCCCGCAGTATCCAGAATGCGCTGCTGGCCGGTGTAGAACGGATGGCAGTTGGAGCACACGTCAACCTTCAAGACGGGCTTAGTACTGCCGACCTTGAACGTGTTGCCACACCCACAGGTGACGGTGGCTTCAACGTAATTGGGGTGAATTCCTGTTTTCATGAGACTCCTGCGGCCCCCGAGGCCGCACTGTGCAGACCGAGCATGCCTGTCCGGCCTCAGTCGTGCCGGGCGCCATACTCCACCTCCATTCTATCACGCCGCGCGCCGGGCTTCAAGCGTGCGCACCCGGCGCGCCCGCATTGCGAGGTGCGCGCGGCGCTGCTACACTCGTCAGTGACTGATCATTCGACGAGCCGATAGGATCGCACATGTTCCGCTATCTGACCGCGGGCGAATCGCACGGACCCGGCCTGGTGACGATTCTCGAAGGGCTGCCGGCTGGTTTGCCAATCGATCGAGCGGCGATTGACGAGCAGCTGCGCCGCCGGCAAGGCGGCTATGGGCGCGGCGGCAGGATGAAGATCGAGCGCGACACCATCGAGGTGCTCTCCGGAATCCGGTACGGCCATACGCTCGGCGCGCCCATCACGCTGCGTATCGCGAATCGCGACTGGGCCAACTGGCAGGAGCGCATGGCGGCGGACCCGGTGGAGACCCCGCCGGAGCCGGTGACACGCGTGCGGCCAGGCCACGCGGACCTCACGGGCGCCTTGAAATACGGGCACGAGGACGTGCGCGAGGTGATCGAGCGGGCCAGCTCGCGCGAGACGGCGGCGCGAGTGGCCGCCGGGGCGGTCTGCCGCCAGCTGCTCGCCGCGTTCGGCGTCGCGATTCACAGCCACGTGCTCTCGGTGGCCGGCGTGGGTTACGCCGCCGATGCCCAGCCAGATGCCAGTACGGCGGACGCGGACTTTTGGCGCCGCGTCGACGATTCTGAGATGCGCTGCGCCGACCAGGAGCTCACCGCGCGCATGATCGCGCGCATTGTGGAAGGCAAGCGCCAGGGCGACACGTGCGGCGGTGTTTTCGAGGTGGTGGCGATCGGCGTGCCCGTCGGGCTGGGCGGCTACTCACAGTGGGACCGCCGTCTGAGCGGTCGTGTTGGGCAGGCGCTGCTGAGCATCCCCTCCGCCAAAGGTGTGGAGATCGGCGGCGGCTTTGGGCTGGCCGCGCTGCCTGGCTCACAGGTGCACGATGTCGCGCGCTACGACGACGCGCGCAGCTGGTATCACCTCACCAATCGCGCCGGCGGCATCGAGGGCGGCATCAGCAACGGCGAGCCCATCGTCGCGCGCGTCGCCGTCAAGCCGATCCCGACGCTGGCGCACCCGCTGCCGTCGGTGGACGTGCGCTCCGGCGAGAACATCGACGAGACGCGCTACGAGCGCAGCGACGTCTGTGTGGTCCCGGCGGCGGGCGTGGTGGGCGAGGCTATGCTGGCGCTGGCGCTAACCGACGCCTGGATCGAGAAGTTCGGCGGCGACAGCCTTGACGAGATGCGCCGCAACGTCACAGGCTATCTGGCGACCCTGCCCCGCTGAGGCCGTGCCAAGCAGGGGCAGCGGCGCATCAACGTCGCAGCCCGCGCGTGCAAAGTGTGACCTACGCACTTTGACAGCCCTAGGGGCCGGTGCTACAGTACTCGCGGAACCGCCAAGACGGCTCACTTTCTGTTGCCCCGCTGGCGGCGCCGAGCAAGCACAACGGGCCTAGGAGCGCGCGCTACATGAACACCAACATGAACGTTACGATTCGCCGGCTGACGAATACGTTCATACTGTTTTTCCTGATCTTGAGCGGTGTCGCGGCATACGTCCAGCTAGACAACCATGCGTTCGTCAACGGGCCGGAGCTGGCGGCCAGCCAGTACGACCCGCGCCACTGCCCACCCTACGATCAGCCACTGCGCGGCACGATCTACGACCGCAACGGGGTGAAGCTGGCGTGGTCGGTGCCCGACCCGACAGCGGTGTGCGGCTACCGGCGCAAATATGCCGACCCCTCGCTGTCGCCGCTGCTGGGCTACTTCAGCTATCATTACGGCGTCGCCGGCATCGAGGCGACCTATAACGACATCCTGAGCGGCGTCGGCCATGGCGAAAGCGTGCAGGACCCCGTCAACAAGCTGCTGCATAAGCCGCGCTACGGGCAAGATATCTACCTGACGATTGATGACAAGGTCCAGCAAAAGGCTAATGGACTGTACGACACCTCGGCCATCTACGGCGGGGTGTGTCAGCCGCAGGGCAGCAGCCCGCCCGGCAGCATTATCGTGGAGGACCCCAATTCGGGCGAGATCCTGGCCATGGTCAATCGGCCGTTCTACGACCAGAACAGGATCGCGGACGCCGATTCGCTGGATACGGCGGTACGCGCCAACGGAGAGAGGTACTGGGCGTCCATCAACTCCGATCCCGGCCGGCCGCTCTTGAACCATGCGACGCAGGGCCTCTACGCCCCCGGCTCCACCTTCAAGACGGCGACGATGCTAGCGGCGCTAGACAGCGGCCAGCTCGCGCTGGACACCCAGTTCACCAAAGACGAGGCGACCAACGTCGTGGTGAATGGCGAGCCGATTCGCTGGGATGACTATTTTGCCGGCGTCTGGAACGGGCTGGTCAACTTCCCGCTGACGCTCGAGCAGGGCTATGCCTACAGCGACAACGTGATCTACGCGCGCGCCGCCGTTACCCTCGGCGCCGACACGTGGCTGAGCTACATTCGTAAGCTCGGTATCGCGACCCCCGGCACCCAGGTGCCCAGAGTGCCCTTCGACGCGCCCTACGCACAGAGCACTGCCTTTAACGCGAAGTCCAACGGCAAGCCAACTAGCTTCAATCAGAATCTGCTGGCCGAGAGTGGCTTCGGACAAGGGCAGCTCTTGGTCTCGCCACTGACGATGGCGGAGATCACCAGCACCGTCGCGGCAAATGGGCTGCTCTACCAGCCGCACATCGTCTGGAAGACGGCGACGCACGGTACCGCAGAGGCCGACGCCCTGCCCGCCGCGCCGCAGGTCTACTCCGGCGGCCCCGTGGTGCGCCCCGAGACGGCAGCTGCCGTGCGCCATGCCATGTGGTCGGTGGTGCAATTCGGCACGGCGTGGGCGGGCCTGACACGCGACGGCATCCACCTCTCTCAGACTGGCACCTTCGAGGGCGGCAAGACCGGCACGGCGCAGCTGGAAAGCGGCAATCCCAATACGTGGTGGATATCGTTGGCGCCGGACGATCAGGCGCAGGGCGGCAGCGGCAGAAACGCGCAGTATGTCATCACGGTGAGCAAGGAGCGCAGCGGTGAGGGCGCCTGCCAGGTCTTCGTCGCCGATGACCTCTACAAGAGCATTTTAAAATAGCGGACGGCCTGTATGACATTACGTGTGGCGCTGTGATCTAGCTGGCTGGTGGCGGGAAGGATGAGTTTGCGCCTGTGCCGCGGGCGACCAAGGGGGGCCACGCTCCGCTGGCCGAGGCCAAATTCGGGATAACAGGCGGGCGGACCTAGCTGTCCATCGGGAAACGATGCAGCGGACCATGGGGCTATGCGCCTGTGCACCAGCAAGAGGCATGATATACTGGCACGCGGATGGCATGGCGGCTGCGTGGGGGTGAGGCGCGCGGCGAGGAGGGGGCGATGGCCGGGCTGCAGGGCCGAGTGCTGGGCGGTTTCCAGCTGGGCGAGCAACTGACGGGCGGCGGCATCAGCGATGTCTACCGTGGCCGACCGGCAAGAGGCGCTGGGCGCGATGTGGTGGTCAAGGTCGTCTACCCCGAATTCGCCCAACAACCCGGATTTCAGACCCGGTTTCGCCAGATCATCCAGTTGTCCGGCCGGCTCGCCAACCATCCCCACATCCTGCCGCTCGTCGCCAGCGGCGAGGAGGGCGGCTATCTCTATTTGGTGACCCCGTATGTCGCCGCCGGCACCCTCAAAGACTTGCTCGCCAAGGGCGGACGCTTCGGCATCGCCGACGCCGGGCCGTTCTTCCGCCAATTGTGCGACGCGCTCTCCTACGCGCACAGCCTCGGCATCGTGCACGGCAATCTCAAGCCGAGCAACATCTATTTGTTCGAAGGCCGCCACGTGCTTCTCGGCGATTTTGGCACCCTGCTGGACCTGCGCGTGATGGATATGAATCTGGCCGGCCCGGGGACTGAGGCCTTCGAGTTCCTGGCGCCCGAGGCCGCCGGCGGGCAGGCAACGCAGGCGGGCGACGTCTATAGTGTCGGAGCCTTGCTCTTCGCCACCCTCACCGGGTACGCGCCGTTTCGCGCCGCCACGCCCAATGAGGTCGTCGCGGCGCATGTGCGCCTGGTCCCGCCGCAACTGGCGCAGGTGAATCCACCGGTGGCACCGCCGGTGCTCGCGCTCGACCCGGTGATTCAGCGGGCGCTGGCGAAGCGCGCGGAGGACCGCTTTCCTTCCGTGGCGGCGCTCGCCCAGGCGATCGAAGGCGCCGCGCGCCAGGCCACGGCGGCAAGTGCGGCGCTTGCCGCGCGGCAGGCTGGCTTCGGGTTCGGCTCAGCTCCAATGCCCCCGCAGGGAGCGCTGATGGCGCCGCAGGGCGGCGCGTTCCCGGCGACTTCGCGGCCGTTCCCGGCGACTTCGCGGCCGTTCCCGCCGCTTGCCGCGGCCGCGGCCGACTATCAGGGCGGTCCGGCGATGAGTGGCGGCGCGCCCGGCGGCGCTTTCGCCGCCCCCCGCGCGCCGGTGCCGGCAATGCCACTGGCAAAGATCGGCGCGTCGCTGGCGCAGATGAGTCCAGCCTTCCCTCCGCTGCCGGCCAATGCGACGATCGACGGCCAGATGGACCGTGGCCGCTCCGCAGGCTTGACCAACGATATCCCATTTCAATCCACCGCCCGTGTGGCCGCGCCCATGCTGCCGCACACGAGTGTGCCGCCGTCGGGACCGGGGCCAAGTAGCGTCGCCGCGCCGCCATCGCTGCCGGCGGACGACGGATGGCGCCGCGCATGGGGTGAAGGCGACAACGCAGACGCTGGCCCGCAAGAAATGCCCGCGATACGGCGTCCCCGCGCAGCGCCCAGTGGGCTCCGGCGTGGCGCCACTTCTGGGCCGCCCAAGCCAGGATTCCTGGTTGCAGGGGGGAGCGGGTCTGGACCAATGCCAGGAGGCGACGAGGCCATCAGCCGCTTCGAAGACGCCCCGCTGGGCGATGATCGCTTCGATCCCCCTGGCACGAATTCGTTTGCTAGCCTCAGCAATGGCGGGCCGAGCGGTACGGAGCTTGCGGCCGGCACGGAGCTGCCCGCTCAACATGATCGGCGCATCGACACCAGCCAGCACCCCGGCGACATGGGGGCCGGCGCGTTTCGCGCCCAGGGACAGGGATGGCGCAGCCAGTACACTGATGCGCAGTCTGCGCCGTTCGGCCATGCGGAGCCGCCTGCCGACGGCCGGCCGTACCATGCGACGCAACTTGGGCTGCCCCGCTTGACGGCGCCGGCGCTGGATGGAATGCCGCCTTCCTGGCAGGAGCTTGCAGGGGCGGGGGACCCAGCAGGCGCTCCTGATTTCGGCGCCTCGCACGACGGGTGGCCCGCGGCGGGGGGCAATGGCGATGGCTGGGTTGCCTCTGGCCCGCGAGGTGCGGAGGCGGCGTGGTCTGGCGGCGAGAGCGCGGCGTGGCCCGCGGCAAACCGCGGGTGGAGTGGCGCGCCGATGCCGTCTGGCCGCATGGCTGGCGCTGTGCTGGATGCTCCGTGGGAGCGCGGCGCCGACGGCGCGCCTGGCGGCGAGCAGGGACAGGGATTCGAGCGCGGCAATGGCAAGCGATCCAGGAAGAGACGGACTCAAGAGCCGGTGGAGACTGGGTTCGACGACGACAGAGTATGGACCGTGGGCCTCACTGCCGTGCGGCGCAAGAATCGCCGCTGGGTGCGGCGGCTGGCGTTGTTGCTCGTGCTCGTCTTGCTCGTGGATATAGCGGTGCTGGTCGTCGCCCGGCCGGACCTCTGCCCTTCGGCTGGCTGTCGCGATTTGAGCGCGCTGATCCATGAGAAGCTGCCCATGCTCTCGCAGCCCGCCACGCCAGCACCGGCGCCCGTGTCGGCAACGCCTTCGGTCGTCACACTCACGAGCGCGGCGAGCAAGAGCGCCACCGCGAAGGTTACGGTGAAGAGTAACGCGGCAGGTCCGGTGGCGATGCAGGCAGCGGCCGGACTCTCGTGGCTCAGCGTGACGCCGGCGAGTGTGCCGCTGGCGCCTGGCGGCACCGCGCAGTTAACCGTGACGGCCAAGCCCGCCGGCATCAAGGCGGGCACCTACACCTCGACGATCACCTTGACCGTCGGTGCTGCCGTCTACACCGTGCCGGTGACCATCGTCGTGACGGCCGGGTAGTCGGGTAGTCGCAGGCTCGGGCTCGGGCTCTCGCGAGGCGCTAGCCCGGTGCGCCGCCACACGCTGGCACACCAGCGCGCGGTGCTCGTACAGTACGAGATAGCACCACCCGCCGCACGGTCGGCGGACACTACGGTTTGGCAGCACGGCAACTGGTGAGGCTGGCAGGCCAGGCGATGCCCGCCCGTGTCGCCCGTGTCGCCCGTGTCGCCCGTGTCGCCCGTGTACCATCTCCGGGCGCGCCTAGTAGAGTGCCCGGAACAGCGCTCGCCACCATGAGGGGAACGACCATGCGCTACGTCGCCCGCATTGCCGGGGTGACTCACACTGTCGAGCTGCGTGAAAACGGGCACGAGCGCCAGGTCGAGCTGGATGGCCGTGCGCTCACGGTGGACTGGCAGCGCATCGGCGGCAGCCAGCCACACGAGCCGGGGGACGCGAGCACGCCCGCGCAACACTTCAGCCTGCTGGTCGGCGGGCATTCCTACGAGGCCTATGCGCGCGTTCTGGACGGCGGGCCTGGCGCAGCCGAAGGGCAAGAACAGGCCATCGAGATCATGATCGCTGGGCAGCCCTATCTGGTGACGATTCAGGACGAGCGATCGCAGGCGCTGACCAGCCTAGCGAGTGGCAGGCATGTCTCAGGTGACGCGGCGATACGCGCTCCTATGCCTGGCCTGGTGTCGAACGTATTGGCTGCCGTGGGAGACGAGGTCACGCGCGGGCAGAATATCGTCGTGCTCGAAGCGATGAAGATGGAGAACGACCTGACGGCGCCACGGGCGGGCATCGTCAAGGCTGTGCACGTGACGAAGGGACAAACCGTCAATCAGGACGCCGTCTTGGCCATCGTCGGCGATGCGGACGCTGTCGCGACTGCGGCGGACGAGGACGAGTAGTCCCGCTGCGCACACGGTTCAGGAGGCGCCAGGCCCCCGCGGATGCATCTGGCGCAGCAGCTCGACCACGGCGCTGAATTGATCGTCGCTGAGGCCGTCGATCAGCGAGCTCACGACGGCCTCGCGCGTGCGTTGCACGTTGGCGGGCGGCAACGGCACGCCTCGTACCGACGCCGCGGCGGCGCGACAGACGGCCAGCAGGCTCAGATGCATGGCGTCGGCGATGGCGACCAGCGTGTCGATCGTCGGCGAGCGCCTGCGATCCCGGCGCGACGTCACATAGCGGCTCAACGCCTCGCGTGAGATGCCGGAGCGGCGCTCGAGATCCGAATAGGAGCGGCAGGGCGAGCCGGGCGCGGTGAATTGGTGCTCGATGAGCGTGCCGAGGGGATTGCTGCGGCCGCCGCGCGCCCGCTCCGGCCGCTCCGATGGCGTTTCGTCCTCGTCCGGCCCGTACCCGAAATCCAGTAGCAGGTCAGATGTTCCCACCTCCGCCTGCGAGACGGGCAGCGTCTCCTCCGCGGGCGAGCTTTCTGCGCTGGGCCGCTCGGCGCCTCTCAGAGTAGGCGCGGAAAGATCGCGCGAGGCCGCGGGGGCGCCGGCCTCGGCCCCGCTGGTCGTTGGCGCGCCGGCCGCGCGCTCAGCACGTTTGCGCCGGCGCGGCGCGGCCGTCGCCGGCGGCTCGGCTTGTTTGGGCGGCAGTGGTGCACGCCGCGACGGGCGCTTACTGCCGTTCTTCGTTGCCACGGCATGCCTCCTCTCTGTGGGCGCCCTGTGGGGGTTAGCGCGCCGGCGACCCAGCAGCGATTCGGTGGCGTCATTCGGGTTGTCTCGCCCCAAAACATCCTCAGTGGACGCGACATGATGATGCCACAGCATAGTAATTGCATGCGTCGTGCCGTGTCAAAAGTCACCCGTCTGCGCGCCGCGCCCGGCACGCCGCATGCGTAAAGGGCAAGTGTCACAGGTCAAGCGTTCCTCGTGACAACTGGCCATTTCCAGGAGGCGCGTCACCATGAGCCAGGTAAAGGATTCCTTGCTCGATCACCGCTATCGCATCACCCGCGTGCTGCGCGAATTGCCAGGCGAGCGATGGTACGCTGGCATGCACGTCGAGTTAGACGTTCCTGTGCGTATCATCGTGTTTCATACGTCCACAGCGGCACGGGTGCCTGTCGCCCCGACGCGAAGTCCGTTCTGGTCACTCGCCGGGGCGGCGGCCACGTTGCGCCATGTGTCGCTGCCGCGCGTGTGCGATTGCTTCGCCTGCGGCGGCGACTTCGGTATCGTCACCGACCCTGTGCCCGGCGAGTGGCTCGATGCGCGGGTCGAGCGCACGGGGCCGCTGGAGCTGCGCGAGGCGCTTGCTATTGGTCTGCGCCTCTGTGATGCCCTGAGCTACGTGCGACGGGCCGCGCCGGCGCTTGTTCCCATGGGTACCATTACGCCGGAGCAGCTCGCCATTGGACCCGACGGGCGCGTCGTGCTGGCAGATCTTGGTCTGCGACGCTGGCTCGACGGTCCTGAGTCCGAGCAGCTGGCACTCGCCCGCGCGCGCGACTCTGCTCTCGCGCGAGCCACCGCCAGCGTCGCATGCGATGGGGGCGACGAGCGCGACGAGCGCGACGAGCGCGACGACCTGGCGGGTATCGCTGCCGTGTTGCTCTTCGCGCTTACTGGTACGATGGCCGAGGCGCGTGGGCGCGGCCAGTGGCAGTCCGCCGTGCGCGCCTACAACCTGCCACCGGTGTTGATCGAGCTGCTCGAGGAGGAGTTGGCGCTGGAGCCGCGGCAGATACCGCGGACGCCGGAGGCTTTCGGCGCTGCGTTGGTGGACATCATTCGGCATGTGCTGCCCACCGTGGCCACCGAGACACGCCGCACCGAGACCCGGGTGCGCATGCAGGCACCGCCACCGCACACGCCGCACGAGGTGTCGCGAGCGCGGCAGGCAGTCAGCGCTCTTGCCCATTACGCCGCCCGCACCGTCTCACGCCTGGCGGAAGGCTCGCTGCGCCAAACGGGGGAGCGCGCACGGGCGGTGGTTTCTTCGGCGCTGCACTGGATCGCCTGAGCATCGGCAGCCGCGCCTACCAGACCCGGCCGCGCGCAGGTGATACACTACGCGTGAGCGCCGGCAGACGCCTGTGTGGTTCGCGGCGCGCGCTCAGCTCAATGCGTCCCACCCGGGCGGACGCGCCATCCTGCCAGCGGGCGAGAGACCCAGCCATGATCGTACTCGACGAGCTCATCGCCGCCACCCAGGCGGACGTGCTTTCCCATGGGCCACGTACCACGTGCGACGGCTTCGCGCACGATTCGCGCCTCCTCACGCCAGGAGACTGCTTCGTGGCGGTCCGCGGCGTGCATGGCGACGGACACGACTATCTCATGGATGCCATCGAGCGTGGCGCAGGCGCGATTCTGTGCGAGCGGCGCACGATGGAGACAGACGCGCTGCGCGACAGACTGCAAGACCGCGCCCACCAGTCCGGCGTGACGCTACTGGCCGTGCCGGATACGCGCGAGGCGCTCCGGCACTATGCGGCGCATATCCTCGCCGCCTGGCGCCCGCTGGTAGTCGCGGTGAGCGGCGCGACGGGCAAGACCACCACCAAGGAGGCCATCGCCGACGTGCTGGCGACGTACGCGCCCACATTTCGCTCCTGGCGCAACTTCAACGACGCCCTGGGGCTGCCGCTGTCGCTGGGGCGTCTGGAGCCAATGCACCGATTCGCCGTGCTCGAGATGGGCGCCGACCACCCGGGCGAGATCGCGGACCTGTGTGCGCTCTGTCGTCCTACTGTCGGCGTCGTCACCAACGTCAGCCCGTCTCACCTGCACTATTTCGGCGCGGCGGAGGCGCTGGGCGACGAGCTGGCCGAGCTGCCGCGCTCGCTGCCGCCAGACGGCGTCGCGGTGCTCAACTGCGACGATCCGCGCACCCGTGCAATGGCGGCCGAGACGCCGGCTACCACGCTGTACTTCGGGCCAGAGCACGCTGACGGCGCGGGGCACCCCGCGCTCGCGCTGCGCTACGACCTGCTGCCACTGGACGCCACCCCTGAGCTCGCGCTCGTGTTGCGGCAGCAGGGAGCCGAGGGCGAACCTGACGACGACGAGATCGTGTTCCCAGAGCTGCACGCCCAGCACTGGGCCTACGCGGTGCTGGCGGCGCTCACCGTCGGCCACGCGCTGGGGGTCGCCCGCGAGTCCGCCCGCGAGGCCGTTCGCCGCCTTACTCCGCTGCCCGGCCGTCTGCGCTGGCTGGAGGGCGAGGGTGGCCTGATCGTGCTCGACGACTCGCATAACGCCACGCCCGCCAGCGCGGCGGCAGGGCTCGCCGCGCTCGACACGATCGCCGCCGCGCGCGGGTTCCTCCGCATCGCCGTGCTCGGCGATATGCTGCGGCTCGGCAGTCAGGAAGAGGCGGTGCATCGCGAGCTCGGCAGCCTGGTGGCACGGCAGGCCGACTATCTGGTGACGCGCGGGGAGCGCGGCGAGACGATTGCCGCCGAGGCCACGCGGCAGGGCATGCCCGCCGCGCGCATCGCCGTGACCCACACCGCCGAAGATGCCGCCCGCGCGGTGCGTCAGTTCACCGCGCACGCAATGCAACGACGTGGCAAACGCGCAAGTCAAGCGGTTGTCTATATCAAAGGCTCCGAAGAGATGCGCATGGAGCAGGTGACGGCGCTCTTGTTGGCGCATCCTGAGCGCGCCGACGATCTGCTGGACCGGCAGACGCGCGCGTGGCGACGTGTGGTGGTCATGCGCCCGGATCGGCCAACCTGGCTCGAGGTGGACCTCAGCGCGATCGGCCGCAATACGCAGCTCGTGAAAGAGCTGGTGGGCAACAAGGTGCAGGTGCTCGTCAGCTTGAAGGCGGACGCGTACGGGCATGGCGCGCTGCGGGTCGCGCGCACGGTGCTGCGCAACGGCGCGTCGTGGCTGGGGGTGGCGACGGTGAGCGAGGCGGAACCGTTGCGCACGGCAGGCATCGCCGCCCCGATCCTGATCTTCGGCTACACAGCACCGTGGCAGGCGCGCGAGGCGGTGCGGCTAGACCTGCGCGCGACGGTCTATTCGCTCGAGGCGGCGCAGGCGCTGGCACGCGCGGCGCGCGATCTCGACACACTGGTGCGGGTGCATGTCAAGATCGACACGGGCATGGCGCGGCTTGGCATGCGTTGGGAAGAGCTACCGGCGATTGTTCGGCTATTCGAGGAGCTACGCGGGCAGGACGGCTTGGAGGTCGAAGGCGTCTTTACTCACTTCGCGACGGCGGATAGCGCGGATCGCACCTATGCCTGCCGACAGCTGGATCGCTTTCGCCAGGTGCTCGCGGCGCTCGACGCGCGCGGGCTGCGCCCGCCGCTCGTTCATGCCGCCAACAGCGCGGCGCTGCTCACCATGCCGGAGGCGCGCTTCGACCTCGTGCGCCCAGGTGTTGCCATCTATGGCCTCGCGCCCTCCGACGACGTGCGCCTGCCGCCAGCCTTCCAGCCGGCGCTCGCGTTCAAGACGCAAGTCGCGCAGGTCAAGGACATCCCAGCCGGCGAGAGCATCAGCTATGGCGCAACGTATGTAACCGAGCGCACGACGCGGATCGCTGTGCTGCCGGTTGGCTATGCCGATGGCTTCCGTCGCGCGCCGACGAACTGGGGTGAGGTGCTGGTACGCGGTCTGCGGGCGCCACTGATGGGCCGAGTGACCATGGATCAGTGTATGATTGACGTAAGCGCCATTCCTGGGGTGCGCCCCGGCGACGAAGTCGTGCTGATTGGCCGGCAGGGAGACGCGGAGTTAACGGCGGAGACCGTCGCCCGGCGCCTGGGCACCATTTCCTATGAGGTTGTGGCCGAGCTGCTGGCGCGCGTGCCCCGCATGAGCTAACGGCGAATCGTGACGAACCGGTGTCCACGAGACGTAGTAGGTAGTGATGCGAGCGCGTGCGCCCCGCCGCGTCGAGTTCGGCGCGTGGCACTCGACGTGCAATAGGGCGACACGAGGCGGTGAGTACGTGGACGGCGAACGAGCAGCCGGCCAGATGGCATCCATCTGGCGGCGATGGCAAGCAAGGCCCACCTGGTGGGGCGGGCGGCGCATGTCCTTGCTCGTGCACACCGGCAGGCTGACCATTGTCGCGGTGCGCTGGCGGCGGCGCTACCAGCTCGTGCGCCAAGAGCTGCGCGTCGTCAGGCTGCGCCTGCAGACGCCATGGCGCATCGCCTATTATGTGCTTCCGGCCGGGCTGCGCGGCTGGCGCAAGCACGAAGCCGCCACGGACGCGCAGGCCGTCGCTCCACGCGCGCGCATCATCGTGAACCGCACCTCCGGCAGTGTTCACGGGGCATTCGGACTCAACGAGCTGGCCGAAACGGCGAAATGGCTGGGGGCGCACGGTATCCCGGCGGAGGTGCGCGAGACAGCCTATGCCGGCCACGCGGAAGTATTGGCGCGCGAGGCGGCGCGGGCCGGCATGGACCTGGTGATCGCCGCCGGCGGCGATGGCACGGTGAATAGTGTGGTGCAGGGGCTGGCC
>Ga0070706_100002408_pt1 | contig 18856 bp, 15 predicted proteins | sample KBSK5501metaG_FD_65476 | JGI IMG/M metagenome (GOLD analysis project Ga0070706, IMG submission 65476) | Corn, switchgrass and miscanthus rhizosphere microbial communities from Kellogg Biological Station, Michigan, USA - KBS K5-50-1 metaG | ecosystem: Host-associated > Plants > Roots >... | reverse complement strand
GGCCGCCTGGATGAAGGCGGCGAACGCGTCCGCATTGATCCACGGCCACACGCATCGCCCGGGCGATGCGTGTGGCCGTGGATCAATGCGGACGCGTTCGCCGCCTTCATCCAGGCGGCCGCGCCGGCCGCATCGACGTCGACCCAGTCGGCCGGCGCGCGCTGCGCATGTGCGCCGGCGCTCTGCTCGCGCATCTGCCGTGCGAGCGCACGGCGCTGCGCGAGCGGTCGCGCGAGCTGCTCGGCCTGCCACGCCGGGTTGCGCACGACGCGGCGGAACGCCTGGTACTCGACATCGGCGATGCACAGTGCATCGCCGTGGGTCAGCAGCAGGCGCCGGCTGAACGCCTCGACGACGGTCGGGTCGGGCAGCCGATGCACGCCGGTGTCGCGCAGCAAGGCTTCGCCGACGAGGAAGTCGCGGTTTCCCGCCATGAAGCCGACGTAGCGCTGCGCAGCGGCTTGCGCGAGCACGGCAGCGCAGCGTGCTTCGAAGCCTTCGTGGCGCGCGTCGTCGCCGACCCAGACCTCGAACAGGTCGCCGAGGATCAGCACCGCATCGGCGTTTGTGCCGAGCAGGTAGCGCTGCCAGGCCTCGAAGCCGCGCGGCGTGTCGTCGGCCAGGTGCAGGTCGCTGATGAAGTCGATCGTGCGCCACGCGGCCGGCGCCGCCAGCTCGTGCGCGCGCGGCGCGGCAGCAGGCTGTGCATCCATGCCGCTCTTTGCCGCTCGCTCGCGCGCCGCGATCAGGCGACGCGCTTGGCGCTGACGATCACGACGTCGTCGGTCGGCACGTCGCCATGGCCGCCGCGGTTGCCGGTCGGGACCTTCTCGATCGCGTCGACCACGTCCTGCCCCGACACGACCTTGCCGAACACGGCATAGCCCCAGCCCTGCGGGCTCTCGGACTTGAAGTCGAGGAAGGCGTTGTCGGTCGCATTGATGAAGAACTGCGCGGTCGCCGAGTGCGGCGCCGAGGTGCGCGCCATCGCGAGCGTGTAGTGCTGGTTCTTCAGGCCGTTGTTCGCTTCGTTCGCGATCGGCGCCTTCGTGGGCTTTTGCTTCATGCCCGGCTCGAAGCCGCCGCCCTGGATCATGAAGCCCGGGATCACGCGGTGGAACACCGTGCCGTCGTAGTGGCCGGCGTCGACGTACTCGAGGAAGTTGCGGCTCGACACCGGCGCCTTCGCCTCGTCGAGCTCGATGCGGATCGTGCCCTGGCTGGTCTGCAAGTCGATTTGGGTGCTCATGATGCTCTCGCTTTCAATTTCTGGGTTTCGATCGTCGGCCGTCACTTTTCGATCGTGGCCTTGTTGATGGTCACCGGCGCCATCGGCACGTCGTCGTGCATGCCGCGGCTGGCCGTCGGGACGGCGCGGATCTTGTCGACCACGTCCATGCCGGCGATCACCTTGCCGAACACCGCGTAGCCGTTGCCGTCGCGTGCGTTGGCGGCGTCCAGGCGCGGGTTGTCCTGCACGTTGATGAAGAACTGCGAGGTCGCCGAGTTCGGGTCCTGCGTGCGTGCCATCGCGACGGTGCCGCGCGCGTTGCTCAGGCCGTTGCGGCTTTCGAGCGGGATCGGCGCGCGTGTCGGCTTCTCCGTCATGTCGGCCGTCATGCCGCCGCCCTGGATCATGAAGCTCGGGATCACGCGGTGGAACACGGTGCCGTTGTAGTGGCCGTCCTTCACGTACTGGACGAAGTTGTCGACGGTCTTCGGCGCCTTCGCCTTGTCGAGCTGGATCACGATGTCGCCGGCGCTGGTGGCGAGCTTGACCTTCTGCGCGTAGGCCGCGAGGCTAGCGCCGAGGCCGAGTGCGCTCACGAGCGCAATGGCGCCGACGCGCGCAAGGGTTCGGTTCATTCGGGTCTCCTGGTTCAAGTCGTTGTCGTGATGCAAGTGGAGGATCGGACGATGCGCCTACTTCGGGGCGGATGCGCCCGATGCCGGTGCGGACGCCGCGGCCGGCGCGTCGGCCTTGCGCTTGTACAAATCGCGCACCAGCGTGAGCTTGTTCTCCAGCGCCGTGTTCGACGGGTCGAGCTGGCGTGCACGCGCGTACGACTGGTTGGCGAGCGCCGCGTAGACGTCGCCAAGATTTTCGTGCGCGATCGCGTAGCCCGGGTTCGCGCGCACCGCCTGCTCGAGCGTGACGCGGGCGCGGCCGTAGTCACCGCCGGCGGCGTACAGCGCGGCGAGATTGTTGTACGGCTCGGGCAGGTCAGGGTAGTCGTCGACCAGCTTCTGGAAGATCGCGATTGCCTCGGCGCCGCGCTGCTGGTCGGCCAGAATCACGCCCTTCAGGAAGCGCATCGGCACGTCGTTCGGCTTGCTCGCGAGAAAGGCATCGGCCTTTTGCAGCGCCGCGGTGCTCTGCCCCGCGTAGTGCAGGCGGTGCACCTCGGCGAGCGCGCCGCTCGATGCCGAAGTGGCATTCGTGGTGTTCGTGGCAATGGCCGCGGCCGAGCTCGACGGGACCGGTTGCGCCGCCACGCCGCACGACATGGCCGACAGCACGATGGTGATCAAGAGATGACAACGGACCATCGGCAAAGGTGCAGCGGCGAAGGGCGAATGGCTCAGGGTTTTGTGGGATTCTCGCGGCCGCTCGGCATCTCGTTCAACGGTGCTTCAACGATGCGATCGGGCGCTGAACGGGCGCTGGTAGCCCGGGGAAGGGCCGCTATACTGAATTGATTGTAGTGCAGGCCCCATGACACTTCGCGTTCACAACACCCTCACACGGGGACTGGAAACCTTCACGCCGATCGAGCCGGGGCACGTGCGGATGTACGTCTGCGGCATCACGATCTACGACCTGTGCCACGTCGGCCACGCTCGTTTCCTGATCGCGTTCGACATCGTCTACCGCTGGCTGCGCGCGCTCGGCTACCGCGTGACGTACGTGCGCAACATCACCGACATCGACGACAAGATCATCAAGCGCGCGCTCGAGCGCAACATCCCGATCAAGCAGCTGACGACCGAGATGACGGCCGAGCTCCATCGGGACGTCGCCGCGCTCGGCATCGAGCCGCCGACACACGAGCCGCGCGCGACCGAACACATCGGCACGATGCTCGAGCTGATCGGCACGCTCGAGGCCAAGCAGCTCGCCTATCGCGCGAGCAACGGCGACGTGAACTTCGCGGTGCGCAAGCTGCCCGGCTACGGCAAGCTCTCGGGCAAGTCGCTCGACCAGTTGCGCGCCGGCGAACGCGTCGCGGTGCTCGACGGCAAGGAAGACCCGCTGGACTTCGTGCTCTGGAAGGCCGCGAAAGACGCCGAGCCCGACGACGCGAAATGGGGCAGCGAATTCGGCCGCGGCCGCCCCGGCTGGCACATCGAGTGCTCGGCGATGTGCAAGGCGATCCTCGGCGAGCGCTTCGACATCCACGGCGGCGGCGTCGACCTCGTGTTCCCGCACCACGAGAACGAGATCGCGCAAAGCGAAGGTGCCAGCGGCGCAACGTTCGTCAACTACTGGCTGCACAACGGGCACCTGAACATCGACAACGTGAAGATGTCGAAGTCGCTCGGCAACTTCTTCACGATACGCGACGTGCTGAAGAGCGTGGACGGCGAGACGCTGCGCTTCTTCATGCTGCGCGTGCACTACCGCAGCCCATTCAACTTCAGCGACACGACGCTCGAAGAGTCGCGCAGCGCGCTGCGCCGGCTCTACACCGCGCTCGACGCGATCGAGCTGCCCGCGACGGCGCAAGCGGTCGACTGGGCGCAACCGCAGGCCGCGGCGTTCCGAGCGGCGATGAACGACGACTTCAACACGCCGGTCGCGGTGGCGATCCTGTTCGAGCTCGCGGCCGATTTGAATCGCACGCGTTCCGTCGCGACCGGTGCGCTGCTCAAAGGCCTGGGCGCGACGCTCGGCCTGCTGCAGCAAGCACCACGTGCGTATCTGCAGCAAGGCAGCGCTCTGGCCGAGGCCGAAATTCTCGAGCGCATCGCCGCGCGCGCCGAAGCGAAGAAGCAGCGCGACTTCGCGCTCGCCGACCGGATTCGCCAGGACCTGCTGGCCCAAGGCATCGAACTGCAGGACTCGCCCGGCGGCACCACGTGGACCCAATCCCGTCAGAAGACGCGGGAAGAGGCCTGACGTGATGCCGGAGTTCACCCCCGACTACTGGGACGATGCCTGCAAGCATCTGGGCAAGCGCGACCGTGTGATGCGCAAGCTGATCCCGCAGTTCGGCGAAGGCCGGCTGCAAAGCCGCGGTGACGCGTTCACGACGCTCGCGCGCTCCATCGTCGGCCAGCAGATTTCGGTGAAGGCCGCGCAGGCCGTGTGGGACCGCTTCGCCGCGCTGATGGAGGAACCGTCGACGCGCCTGTCGCCCGCCTCGGTGCTCGCGCTCGAGCGCACCGACCTGCGCGAAGCCGGGCTGTCGGCGCGCAAGGTCGAGTACCTCGGCGACCTCGCGCATCACTTCGTCTCGGGCGCCGTGCACGTGCGCCAGTGGCAGCAGATGGAAGACGAAGCCATCATCGAGGAGCTGGTCGCGATCCGCGGCATCGGCCGCTGGACCGCCGAGATGTTCCTGATCTTCCACCTGATGCGGCCCAACGTGCTGCCGCTCGACGACCTGGGCCTGCTCAAGGGCATCAGCGTCAACTACTTCAGCGGCGAGCCGGTGTCGCGCGCCGAAGCCCGCGAAGTCGGCGACGCGTGGGCGCCGTTTCGATCTGTTGCCACGTGGTACATTTGGCGCAGCCTCGACCCCCTGCCGGTCGACTATTAAGAAGGCGCTCGCGCGGCTGCATCGACCGATATCGGTTTGCACCCGGTGCGCTCAACAACATCATCGTCGTTGATGCCGCAGGAAGACATTCAGTCATGAGCCGCTGGCTCGTTCCGAAGGCGAATGCCGCAGCGCTCAGCGCGGAGGTTTCACAGTGATCAAACGCCATTTCCTCGAGTTCGAGCAGCCGGTATCCGAGCTCGAAGCGAAGATCGAAGAGCTGCGCTATGTGCAAAGCGAATCGGCGGTCGACATCTCCGAAGAGATCGACCGCCTCGGCAAGAAGAGTCTGCAGCTCACGAAGGACATCTACGCGAGCCTGAGCCCGTGGCAGGTCACGCAGATCGCGCGCCACCCGCAGCGGCCGTACACGCTCGACTACGTTAACGAGATCTTCACCGACTTCCAGGAGCTGCACGGCGACCGCGCATTCGCCGACGACCAGTCCATCGTCGGCGGGCTCGCGCGGTTCAACGGCCAGGCCTGCATGGTGCTGGGCCACCAGAAGGGCCGCGACACGAAGGAGCGCGCCGCGCGCAACTTCGGCATGTCGCGTCCGGAGGGCTACCGCAAGGCGCTGCGGCTGATGAGGGTTGCCGAGAAGTTCAACCTGCCGGTCTTCACATTCGTCGACACGCCGGGCGCCTACCCGGGCATCGGTGCCGAAGAGCGCGGCCAGTCGGAGGCGATCGGCCGCAACATCTTCGAGATGGCGCAGCTCGAGGTGCCCGTGATCGTGACCATCATCGGCGAGGGCGGCTCGGGCGGTGCGCTCGCGCTCAGCGTCGGCGACCAGCTGCTGATGCTGCAGTACTCGATCTACTCGGTGATCTCGCCGGAAGGCTGCGCGTCCATCCTGTGGAAGACCTCCGAACGCGCGTCGGATGCGGCCGAGGCGCTGGGCATCACTGCGCATCGCCTGAAGGCGCTGGGCCTCGTCGACAAGATCGTCAACGAGCCGGTCGGCGGCGCGCACCGCGACGCGAAGCAAATGGCCGCGTTCCTGAAGCGCGCGCTGAACGATGCGCTGCGCCAGGTCAGCGACCTGAAGCCCAAGGAACTGCTGCAGCGCCGCTACGAGCGGCTGCAGTCGTACGGGCGCTTCAGCGACACGAAAGAGCGCTGAGCGCCGTCAATCCCGGACCTCGCGTGGCGAAGCGGCGCTGCATCGCGGTCGCCTACAGCGGAGGCCGCGATTCGACGGCGCTGCTGCATGCGACGCTGGCGCAGGCGGTCGCGCTCGGCATCGATGTCGTCGCGCTGCACGTGCATCACGGCTTGAGTCCGAACGCGGACGCATGGCTCACGCATTGTGAAGCGCAGTGTGCGCGATGGGCGCGGCGAGGTCTGCCGGTTCGGTTGATCGCGCAGCGACTTGCCGGTTCGCCGGCCGTGGGCGAGAGCGCCGAGGCCTGGGCGCGTCGCGAGCGCTACCGCGCCCTGCGTGCGCTGGCGCTCGAAGCCGGCGCGGCGGCCGTGCTGCTGGCGCAGCATCGTCGCGACCAGGCCGAGACGGTGCTGCTGCAGGCCCTGCGCGGCGCCGGGCCGGCCGGGCTTGCCGGGATGCCGGCCAAAGTCGAACGTGACGGGATCGTCTGGCTGCGGCCCTGGCTGGCCCGCGCGCGTGCCGACATCGATGCCTATGTGCGCCGGCATCGTCTCGTGCATATCGACGACGAGAGCAACGACGACCCACGGTTCGCGCGCAACCGCCTGCGCCTGAAGGTGTGGCCGATGCTCGTCGACGCGTTTGCCGATGCCGAGACAACGCTGGCCGCGACCGCAACCTGGGCGGCCGAAGCAAGCGTCGCGTTGAACGAGCTCGCGGCGCTCGACCTCGCGCAGGTCGTGCGTGACGGCGGGCTCGACGCCATCGCATGGCGGGCGCTGTCGGCTGCGCGGCGCGGCAACGTGCTGCGTGCGTGGCTGAAGCGTTCGGCGGACGGCCTCGCGGCGCCCGCTTCGCTGGTCCAGCGCCTGCTCGATGAATTGCCGACGCGCCGCACCGCGCGCTGGCCGCATCCCGCGGGCGAGCTGCGCCTGTATCGAGGCATTCTGCGGCTAGACGACAAGCGCGCCCCCGCGTCGCCGTCACCGGCGAAGGCCATGGCTCGCGAAACGATGCTGCAGATTCGCCGCGCCGGCACCTATCGGCTCGCGGGCTGGGGCGGGAGCCTGCGTGTCGCGAAAGTGGCGCAAGGCGGCGTGCCGCTTGCGTGGCTGGGGCATGTCGAGCTCAAGGCGCGCCAAGGCGCGGAGCAGTTCCAGGCCGCCATCGGCCGCCCGCCGCGCAGCCTGAAGAAGCAGTTCCAGAACGCCGGCATCGCCGCGTGGGACCGCGACGGCCCGCTCGTCTACAGCGGCGGGCAGCTCGTGTTCGTGCCCGGGCTGGGCCTGGACGCGCGCGTGATCGGGCTGCCGGGGCAGGCCCTCGTCACGCTGCACTGGACGCCGGGCGAGGGTATCCCGCACAGCGGATAAAATGCGCGGTTCGCTTCGGAACCGATCGCACCTTCTGTATGGCACTCATCGTTCACAAATACGGCGGCACCTCGATGGGCTCGACCGAGCGCATCCGCAACGTGGCCAAGCGTGTCGCCAAATGGGTGCGCGCCGGGCACCAGCTCGTGGTCGTGCCGTCGGCCATGAGCGGCGAAACGAACCGGCTGCTGGGCCTCGCGAAGGAGCTGGCGCCGCCGAGCACGACCGATGCGGTGCAGCGCGAGCTCGACATGATCGCGTCCACCGGCGAGCAGGTCTCGGTCGGGCTGCTGGCGATCGCGCTGCAGACCGAAGGGCTCGAGGCGATCAGCTACACCGGCTGGCAGGTGCCGATCACGACCGACTCGGCCTACACGAAGGCGCGCATCCAGAACATCGACGACGCGCGCGTGCGCGCCGATCTCGCGGCCGGCAAGGTCGTCGTGATCACCGGCTTCCAGGGCATCGACGAGCAGGGGCACATCACGACGCTGGGCCGCGGCGGCTCGGACACCTCGGCCGTCGCCGTGGCCGCGGCGATGAAGGCCGACGAGTGCCTGATCTACACGGACGTCGACGGCGTCTACACGACCGACCCGCGCATCGTCGCCGAGGCGCGCCGCCTCACGACGATCAGCTTCGAAGAGATGCTGGAGATGGCGAGCCTGGGCTCGAAGGTGCTGCAGATCCGTTCGGTCGAATTCGCCGGCAAGTACCGCGTGCCGCTGCGGGTGCTCTCGAGCTTCACGCCGTGGGACATCCCGATCGACGAGGAAGCGAAGTCGGGGACATTGATCACTTTCGAGGAAGACCTGCAAATGGAACAAGCCGTCGTTTCGGGCATCGCGTTCAACCGCGACGAAGCCAAGATCAGCCTGCTGGGTGTGAACGACAAGCCCGGCATTGCCTACATGATCCTCGGCCCGGTCGCCGACGCGAACATCGACGTCGACGTGATCATCCAGAACGTCTCGCACGACGGCCGCACCGACTTCTCGTTCACCGTGCACCGCAACGACTACCAGCGCACGATGGAGCTGCTGAAGGCCAAGGTGCTGCCGGTGACCGGCGCGACCGACCTGCTCGGCGACCCGAAGATCTGCAAGGTCTCGATCGTCGGCATCGGCATGCGCTCGCACGTCGGCGTCGCGAGCCGGATGTTCAGCGTGCTCAGCCAGGAAGGCATCAACATCCAGATGATCACGACCAGCGAGATCAAGACCAGCGTCGTGATCGACGAGAAGTACATGGAGCTCGCGGTGCGCGCGCTGCACAAGGCCTTCGAGCTGGACGGGGAGCCGCTTTAGGCAGGTAGAATGCGCGTTCGTTCGAAACGGAGCTGTGACCGAGAGGCCGAAGGTGCTCCCCTGCTAAGGGAGTATGCGGGCAAAACCTGCATCGAGGGTTCGAATCCCTCCGGCTCCGCCAGATGACGCAATGACAATGAGAAGGCCCCGCAAGGGGCCTTTTTCACGGGCGAATCATCGGCCGAGTCCCCATGAATCAGGGGGCACGAAGTCACCTGCCGGCCACCCCCTGAAAGTATCCTCGCCCACGGGCATTCCCCGAGTCGATGCGTCGGCAGGGCCGATACCCTTCGTTCGCTCGTTGACCGACGTCCGACATGTGCCGGCCTCCCGAATGGCGGCGCGTCTATCTTCAAGGAGTCTCCATGTCGCGCAGCATCGTCTCCTTCACCCCTCTTGCCCTGGCCCTCGCACTGGCCGGTGCGCTGACGTCGCCGATGACGGCGCTGGCGGCGCCGGGCCAGAACAGCGACGGCGGCACGTCCGGCCGTCAGCTGCAGGACACCACCACCGCCCTGGTCGAGCTCAACGGCGATCCGCTGTCGACCTACGTGAAAACCAAGCCGGCTCAGGGCAAGAAGATCGACTTCGGGAACACCACGACGAAGGCCTACCGGGCCCAGCTGTCGGCGCTGCGCAATGACTACAAGGCCTGGCTGCGCGCCAACGTTCCGGCCGCCAAAGTCACCGGCGAGTTCGACATCGCGTTGAACGCGGTCGTCGTGCAACTGAACGGCGCGACCCTGGCGCAGGTGTCTGCGACGCCGACGGTCAAACGTGCCGAGTACCAGGGCTTGTATTACCCGAACGCGACCGATCCCGACCTGCCGCTGATCAGCGCGCCGCAGGCGTGGTCGCAAGGCGGCGGATCGGCCAACGCCGGCGACGGCGTGAAGGTCGCGATCGTCGACACCGGCATCGACATCCGCAACCCATGCTTCAGCGATGCCGGCTATCCCGCGCAGAGCCAGTTGGGCAACCACGCCTACACGAACAACAAGGTGATCGTCGCCAAGGTGTTCGGCAACCGCACCCCGCAGCAGGGCTACAGCGCGCAGCCGCTGCAGGACCACGGCACGCACGTCGCCGGTACGGTCGCGTGCAACTTCGGCACGCCGGCGCCGGTCGCGGGCGTCGCCACGTACGACATGTCGGGCGTCGCGCCACGCGCACTGCTGGGCAACTACAACATCTTCCCCGGCGCGCTCGACAGCGCACGCTCGGAAGACATCATGAACGCGCTCGAAGCCGCCTATCAGGACGGCTTCGACGTCGCGAACATGAGCCTCGGCGGGGGCTCGCACGGCTTCCAGGACCTGCTGACCGTCGCGGTCGACAACCTGGACCTGGCCAACATGGTGGTCGCCGTGGCGGCTGGCAACTCGGGCCCGGGCCTGTTCACCGTCGAATCCCCGGGGTCGGCCGCACGCGCCCTGGCAGCCGGAGCGAGCACGGTCCCGCATTTCGTTGGGGCGCCGGTGACGGCTGCGGGCAATACCTACGGCGCGGCGTCGGGCGACTTCGCGACCGTGGCGGCGGATCTGACCGCGCCGCTCGGCGTCGTCACCGGCTCGGTCAATGGCCTGAGCAATGCCTGCTCGCCCCTGACGGCCAACTCGCTGGTCGGCAAGATCGCGCTGGTGTCGCGCGGCGGCTGCGTCTTCTCGATGAAGATCCGCAACGCGCAAGCCGCCGGCGCGGTGGCTACGCTGGTCGCCAACAACGTCGTCGGCGACCCGACCGCGATGGCCACCGACGGGCTCGCCAGCCAGCCGACGATACCGGCCTACATGGTCGCCATCGACGTCGGTCAGACGCTGAAGACGCTCGACGGCACGGCGGCGACGATCGGCGCCACGCAGGCCTACTTCCAGACCAACAATGCCGACATCATGGCCGGCTTCAGCAGCCAGGGGCCGACCGATGTCGACTTCCGCGTCAAGCCCGACGTGGTGGCGCCCGGCGTCAACGTGCTGAGCTCGGTGCCCGACTTCGCCTGCAAGACGCCGCCGTGCTTCGCGTTCTTCCAGGGGACATCCATGGCGACGCCGCACCTTGCCGGCTCGGCTGCAATCGTGCTCCAGCAGCACCCGACCTGGTCGGCGGCGCAGGTTCGCTCGGTCATCGTCAACACGGCGGATCGCGGCGTGCTGCGCTCCTACACCACCGGCGCGCCGCAGAACAACGTCAACATCAACGGCTCGGGTCGCGAGAACCTGCTCGCGGCCGTCAACGCGCAGGTCGCGCTCGACCCGGTGAGCCTGAGCTTTGGCGCGGTGCCGTCAGGCAGCGGCCAGACGCGCCAGGAGACCGTCACGCTGACCAACGTCACCGGCGGGGCCAAGACCTATTCGCTGTCGGTGTCCGGGCAGCCGGCCAACAGCGTCGCATACAGCGTGTCGCCGGCCGCGGTCACCGTCGCGCCGGGTGCTGCCGCGACCGTCGTCGTCACGATGACCGCCACGCAAGGCGCGGCGGCCGGCGGCAAGCAGGCCTACCTGGAGGTACAGGCCGGCGGCGCCAACGTGGGCCATGCAGCGCTCTTCACGTTGGTGAAATGAGGCGTCGAGCCGATGGTGCGCCCGGCGCTCAGGCCTGAGTCGACGAGCGACGATCTCACCTTGGCGACGAAGGTCCCCGGCGCTCAACCGTTGCCGACGCTGTCGCCTCCAGTGACGGTCTTCAACGCATTCTTGAGGCCGGCACCGGCGACAAAGGCGACCGACGTGGACGCCGCAATCGTCATCATCGAGCCATCCCGCGGATTGCGTCCTTCTCTCTGTGGACGCTCTCTCGGCTTGAAGACGCCGAAGCCGGTGATGGTCACCGCGTTGCGCGATGCCAGGGCATCGGTGATCGATTGCAGCATGGCTTCCAAAGCCTTCGCGGCATCGGCCCTTGGCAGTCCGGACCTGGTGGCGATGGAGTCGATGAGGTCGGTCTTGTGCATGGCAGTCTCCTGGAGCACCGCATCCTAGCGCCGCCCATCGGCATACAGCCAAGACATTTCTCTACTTTCGTTCGGGCATGCGCCGGGTGCGGGCACGTTGCCCGGGTCAACAGGTTCGGCTTTCCAGCAGCGCGCGCAGCATCGCCGCATTGCGCACACCCTGGTCTTCCATGTTGTTGTTGAAGACCACGTGCAGGAGATCGATCCTCGCGGCCAGCGCCCGGATATTCGGCACCAGCGCTTTCAGCTCGTGCTCCGCGTAGTCGTAGTTGAAGCGCTCGGTCGACGAGACCGCGCCCTTGATGTTCCAGGTGTCGCGGTTGTGGCCGTGCAGCCGGAACAATGCGATGTCCTCGCGCGTGGCCTCCCAGACCGCCGGCACGCTGTTGACGAAGCCCTGCGGCCCGTCGACCACCGTGTGCGCGACCCTGAGCTCGCGCAGAAAGTCCAGTGTCGATGCAACCGCGTGGTTGCCGTCGAACCAGCTCCTGTGCCGAAACTCCACCGACAGCCGGTGCTGCGGCATGCGCTCGGCGCAGTGCCGCACCTGCGCATGCCCGGCCGCATTGCGCATCACCCAAGGCGGGAACTGGAAGTGCACGAGCCCGAGCTTGCCGGCGAGCTGCAGCGGCAGCAGCGCTTCGACGAAGCGGCGCCACAGCTCGTCGCGGATCTCGTCGGGCAGGTGCTTGTAGAACAGGTTGCCCTTGGCCGGCGGCAGCGCCTCGCGGATGTCCTTGTGCAGCACGGTCGGCGAGGTCTGGTGCCCCGTGAACAGCCGGAACGCCTTCACGTTCATCGTGAAGTCGTTCGGCGTGCGCTCGGCCCAGAGCTGCGCCGTTGCCGGCGTCGGCATCGCGTAGTAGCTCGAGTCCACCTCGACGAGCGAAAACCGCGACGCGTAGAAGCGCAGTCGCGCCTCCGCGCTGGTGACGCCCTTCGGATAGAAGCGACCGCACTCCACCAGCGTCTTGTCGGTCCATGAGGCTACGCCGATGAGGATGGGCATGGGTCGGTGACTCCCGGCGAGTGGGCATCGCGGCGCCCGTGCGCCGTGACGATGATCTGGATGGAATTACAGTATGCCTCTCTCGTAGGCCTTTCGTGCCGCGCACCCCACAACCTCACAACGGCCGTTCATGTCCGATCTCTCCGTTGCGCCCGTTCGCACGTCCGCTCGCCCGGACCCGTTCGCGACGCTGAACCCGCAGCAGCTCGCCGCGGTCGCGCACGGACTGGACACGTCGCGCGCACCCAACGGCGTCGCCGAGCCGCTGCTCGTGATCGCCGGCGCCGGCTCGGGCAAGACGCTGACGCTGGCCGCGCGCGTCGCTCGGCTGGTGCTCGCCGGTGCCGACCCGAACCGCATCCTGCTGCTGACCTTCTCGCGCCGCGCCGCGGTCGAGATGGAGCGCCGTGTCGGTCGCCTGCTGCACCAGGCGCTCGGCCTGCGCTCGACGGTGCGAGCGCCGGCGCTGCGCTGGGCCGGCACCTTCCACGGCATCGGCGCGCGGCTGATCCGCGAGCTGGCGCCGCGCCTGGGCCTGGCCGAGAACTTCACGATCCACGACCGGGCCGACTCGGAAGACCTGATGGGCATGGTGCGCCACACGCTGCAGCTCGATGCGACGCACAAGCGCTTCCCGCTCAAGGGCACCTGTCTCGCGATCTGCTCGCGCGTCGTCAACAGCCGCGCCTCGCTCGGCCAGGTGCTGCACGAGGCCTATCCGTGGTGCGCCGACTGGGAGCGCGAGCTCAAGCAACTGTTCCGCGCTTACGTCGCCGAGAAGCAGGCCCAGCAGGTGCTCGACTACGACGACCTGCTGCTGCACTGGGCACTCGCCCTCGAAGACGCGGCGATCGCGCACGAGATCGGCTCGCGCTTCGATCATGTGCTGGTCGACGAGTACCAGGACACCAACCACCTGCAGGCCACGATCCTGCTGCGCCTGAAGCCCGATGGCTGCGGCCTCACCGTGGTCGGCGACGACGCGCAGGCGATCTACTCGTTCCGCGCTGCGTCGGTGCGCAACATCCTCGCCTTTCCGCAGCAGTTCACGCCGCCGGCGCGCGTCGTCACGCTGGAGCGCAACTACCGCTCGACGCGGCCCATCCTCGACGCGTCGAACGCGGTGATCGCGCTCGCCGCCGAGCGCTACGGCAAGGAGCTGTGGAGCGATGCGGCCTCGAGCATCCGGCCCTCGCTGGTCACGGTCGCCGACGAAGCGGCGCAGGCGAGCTGGGTTGCCGACGAGGTGCTGCGCCAGCGCGAAGCCGGGCTCGTGCTGAAGCAGCAGGCCGTGCTGTTTCGCGCCAGCCACCACAGCGCGGCGCTCGAGCTCGAGCTGACGCGACGCAACGTGCCGTTCGTCAAGTTCGGCGGGCTGCGCTTTCTCGAAGCGGCGCACGTCAAGGACGTGCTGTCGGTGCTGCGCTGGGCCGAGAACCCGCGCAGCCGGCTCGCCGGCCTGCGCGTCGCGCAGCTCGTGCCGGGCATCGGCGCGGCCAGCGCGACCCGGCTGGTCGATGCGCTCGCGCAGGAAGCCGATGTGGGGGCGGTGTTCGATGCGTTCGAGCCGCCGCGCGGCGCGCGAGACGACTGGCCAGCGTTCCTTGCGCTCTACCGGGCGCTGCGCGCGCAACCGGGCTGGCCGGACGATGTCGACGCCGTGAACCGCTGGTACCTTCCGCACCTGCAGCGCCTGCATGACGACGCTGCGGTGCGCGAAGCCGACCTGCTGCAACTGGCTCGCCTGGCGCACGGCTATGCGTCGCGCGAGCGCTTCCTGACCGAGCTGACGCTCGATCCGCCCGAGGCGACGAGCGACGAATCCGGCGAGCCGCATCGCGACGAGGACTATCTGATCCTGTCGACGCTGCACTCGGCGAAGGGGCAGGAGTGGCGGGCGGTTCACATCCTCAATGCGGTCGACGGCTGCATCCCATCGGACATGGCCACCGGCAAGACGGCCGAGATCGAAGAGGAGCGCCGGCTGCTCTACGTCGGCATGACACGCGCGCGACAGCATTTGCATCTCATCGTGCCGCAGCGCTTCTACGTGACGCAGCAGGCAGGCAGGGGAGACAGGCACCTGTACGGATCGCTGACGCGATTCATTCCGCCCGAGGTTGCGGCAACGTTCTTCGAGCGAGTCACGCCGCAGGCCGATTCGGCTGCGACCGCGCAGTGCCCGCCGATTCCGGCCGCGGCGGCCGTCGATGTGGCGGGCCGGGCACGGGATCTGTGGAGCTGACAGCACTCGCTCGTACCGCTGCCTCTCCGACGGCGCCGAGGTCTTGGCAAGGTTAAGATGCCGTCGGCTTGGTGCGCGGCCCACGCGGTTGCCATGCAAGCGCTGGTCTTGTCGACACGACGAACGAACACACGGGCCGGCGCGGCCCGTTTTGATTTGGCGTCCAACTTGGAAAGTTCACGATGAAGCGTCTGCTGGTGATGATCCTGGGTTCGTTGATGCTGGTTTCGGCCGCCGTCGCTGCCGACGAGCCGGCGAAGTCCGAGAGCACTGTCGAGAAGGTCGGGGCGGCGGCATCGTCCGCGGCGACCAAGACCGGCCGCGCGATCAAGAAGGGTGCGGTGAAGACCGGCGAGGCGATCGAGCATGGCGCCGAAGTCACCGGCAAGGCCGTCAAGAAGGGCGTCACCAAGGCCGGCGAAGGCGTGAAGAAGGGAGCCACCAAGACCGGCGAGGCGATCAAGTACGGCGCCGAGAAGACCGGCGAAGGCATCGGCCACGGGGTCAGCAAGACCGGCGAGGCGATCAAGAAGGGCGGCGACAAGCTCGAGAGCGCGGCCAAGCCGGGCTCCGCGTCGAACTGACGCGCGAACGCGATCTGCCCAAGAGGCGCGCAGAGGGCGCGCTTTTTCTTTGCTGGCGGCGCTGGAAAGGGCGGCAGAGGCTGTATATATTCAAGGGGTATCCGCTTAGCTCCAGTCGAGCCAATACACTGGATGCCCATCCAGTAATGCTACGCCCGCTTTGCTGACTTGGATAGGGGCTTGACGACATCGTCGTAGGTCACCGGATCGGTGATCACGGCTTGCTGCAGCAAGCGGTAGAACAGCATCCCGCGCGAGCTTGAAGTGCGGCGGTTGAAGCGGAACACGAACTCGTCCAAGTAGGCGTCCAGGTGTGCCGGCTGGACCGAGCCATGGTGCGTTCCCAGGATCCAGCGCTTGACCAGCGAGGCCACGCGATGCACGCCTGCCATGGACACATGGGCCGGAACATCGGAACCGAGCATCACCGTGCGTTGGTGGTCGTAACCCAGCTTGCTCAATGAGCGGTACGCGGCCGAGCCATCGGTACGCACCTGAGCGCCGGGCTCGACAGAGGCTTGCACGAACGGCACCACGCACTCATCGGAGTCGTTGTCGATGCGACGCAATCGAATCCGGCCGAAGCCTTTGGGCTGCAGCATCTCCACCGCGAGGACGACCAGCACTTTGCTCGTCTTGCTCTTGCGCCCCGCAGGAGAAATGGGCTCCTGGCGGTCGGTGATGGCCAGGTACGTCTCGTCGACTTCGACCTCACCCTTCAAGCGGTCTCGATCAGGCCGCACCATCGCGCGGCGGAATCGATGCAGCATGGTCCAGGCGGTCTCGTAGCTCCCGAGTCCGAGCACACGTTGCAGGCCCAGCGCGCTCACGCCTTGCTTCTGGTTCGTCAGGTACCACGCCGCCGCCAGCCACACTCGCAGCGGCGTGCGCGTCTTGTCGAAGATCGTGCCGGCGGTCACCGTGCTCTGGTGCGAACAGCTGCGGCACATCAGCCGCGATCTGCTGGATCGATAGGGTTCGCTGACGACGCCACAGCTAGTGCACACGAATCCCTGCGGCCAGCGCAGCCCCTGCAGATAGGCCTGGCAGGCCTCCTCGCTGCTGAACCAGTCGAGGAATTCATTCCAGTTGCGCGGGTAGTCTTTACCCGCCTCGGGCACTGCGATATGCTGGATATCCATCCAGTAGTCCAGAGTTTCTGGAGCTAAGAGGATACCCCCTATATATTCACAGTATGCCGACGATCCCGATCCGTCCCTACGTTGCGCAGGCACGCCGCACCGGCCCCGAGATGCCGCAGGCCGAGGCACGCAAGGGCCGCGGCACCGGCTGGGCCATCGAGCACCGCTACGCCCGGCAGACGAGCGAGCAGGAAGATGACGGTTGGGGCACGCTCGAGCAGCTCGCGAGCGAAGAACAGATTGCGCCGCAGACGCAGATCATCGAAGAGCGCGTCAAGTCCATCCTGTCGCGCAACGATTCGCCCGACATCTCGTTCGACCGCTCGGTCAACCCGTACCGCGGCTGCGAGCACGGCTGCATCTACTGCTTCGCACGGCCGACGCACAGCTACCTGAACATGTCGCCGGGTCTGGACTTCGAGACTCGCATCATCGCGAAGGTCAACGCGGCCGACCGGCTGCGCGAGACCTTCGCGGCTCGCGGCTACCGGCCGGGGCATCTGAACATCGGTGCGGCGACCGATGCGTATCAGCCGGTCGAGCGCAAGCTGCGGATCACGCGTGCGCTGATCGAGGTGCTGTCGGCGTGCGAGCATCCGTTCTCGCTGGTGACCAAGTCGTCGGGCATCGAGCGCGATCTGGACCTCGTCGCGCCGATGGCCGAGCGGCGGCTCGCGGCGATCTACGTCTCGATCACATCGCTGGACCCGGAGCTCGCGCGCATCCTCGAGCCGCGCGCCGCCGCGCCGCACCGCCGGCTGCAGACGATCGCGACGCTCGCGAAGGCCGGCGTGCCGGTCGGCGTCAGCGTCTCCCCGGTCATCCCGTTCATCAACGAGCCCGAGCTCGAACGCATCCTCGAGGCCGCCGCCGCGGCGGGAGCGACGGCGGCGTTCAGCATCGTCTTGCGGTTGCCGTGGGAGGTGAATCCGCTGTTCCAGCAGTGGCTCGACCAACACTACCCGGACCGCGCAGCGCGCGTCATGGCTCGCGTGCGCGAGATGCGCGGCGGCAAGGACTACGACGCCACGTTCGGCCGGCGCATGCGCGGCGAAGGCGTCTGGGCGCAGCTGCTGTCGCAGCGCTTTTCGAAAGCGATCGCGCGGCTCGGCCTGAACCGCGAGCGGATCGAGCTGGATCTGACGCGGTTCAAGCGCCCGCTGCTGCAGCCCACGCGCGAGATCGACGATCGGCAGGCCGACTTGTTCGGCTGACGAACGTCATGGCTCAGGGCGCGCGGCAGGGCGCGAACGCGTCGAGCGCCGGCCGATACTCGCTCGCCTGGATGCCGAGCACGCCCAGCGTGACGTGGAACAGGTTGTCGTGGCTCAGGGCCTTGCTGCGTTCGCGGCCCAGGCATTCGAGCGACAGCCCCGAGGCTGCACGCGCTCCGGCGGGCAGCCACGCGATCATCGGCACGTGGGTCTGCTCGCGCGGCGCCACCGCATACGGCAGGCCGTGCAGGTACAGGTTGTTCTCGCCCAGTGATTCGCCGTGGTCCGACACGTACAGCAGCGCCGGCGCGTACTCAGGCTGGCGCTGCGCGAGCCACGCGATCGCCTGCGCGAGCATGTGGTCGGTGTAGACGATCGAGTTGTCGTACGCGTTGACGAGCGCGTTGCGATCGCACTGCTGCAGCACGTTGGTCGTGCATTCGGGCATGAAAGGCTTGCGCTGCGGCGGCGAACGCTTCGAATATGCCGGCCCATGGCTGCCCATCTGGTGCAGCACGATCAGCACGCCGCGCTCGCGCGCCGCGGCGGGCAGCGCGGCGAGGCGCGCATCCAGACCGACCAGCAGCGCTTCGTCCAGGCACTCGCCGTCGCTGCTGCACAGCGCGGCCGTTGCACCCGCCGATGCCGGTGTTGATGCCGGCGCCGACGCCGATGTCGACGCACTGGCGCCCGGTGCCGGCTCGCTCGCGTAGGCATGCGGCACGCGGTCGCACAAGCCTTTGCAGCCGGCCTGGTTGTCGAGCCAGAGCACGGCCAGGCCGGCGCGCTGCGCGAGATCGAGCAGGTTCTCGGAGTCGCCCGAGCGCGACTCGTAACGCTGCTTGCCCAGGTGCGAGAACATGCACGGCAGCGACGCCGCGGTGTTCGTGCCGCAGGAGGTGACGTCGGCGAAGCTGACGACGCCGAGCTTCGCGAGCTCCGGGTTCGTCGGCCGCGCGTAGCCGTTCAGCGCGAAGTGATCGGCGCGCGCCGTTTCGCCGATCACGAGCAGCAGCAGCGGCGGCGCAGTGCCGGCGGCGCGCGGCATGGCCTTCGCGTCCCGGCCGATCGGCGCCGGCGGCCCGGCCGGCTTGCGGTTCGATTCGTGAGCCAGCGTGGCCAGCGCGAAGAACGAGTTCAGCGGGTTGATCAGGTAGCGCA
>Ga0070706_100002407_pt1 | contig 18861 bp, 29 predicted proteins | sample KBSK5501metaG_FD_65476 | JGI IMG/M metagenome (GOLD analysis project Ga0070706, IMG submission 65476) | Corn, switchgrass and miscanthus rhizosphere microbial communities from Kellogg Biological Station, Michigan, USA - KBS K5-50-1 metaG | ecosystem: Host-associated > Plants > Roots >... | reverse complement strand
ACTCCTGGCCATCCCGGCGTATCTTGACGCTGATCACGAGCGGGTTCGCCATCGCTTCTTGCGCGGCCTTGTAGAACTGCCATGCCGCTTGACGCTCGCTTGAGCCTAGGTACAGTGCCGTGGTCACGAGCTGGTCAGCACTGCTCAGATAGTCCTGGCCGCTCGTGACGCGATCCTTGATCTCTTGTGTCGCATAGCTCGTGACGCGCGATCTGTGCCGTATTTTGCGGGCAACCAACGAGCGCTGCCAATTGCCTGCTCGTGTACTCAGGGTTCAGTTGGAGCAGGGTAAAAATGCGCTCACGGATCAGTGGTGCGTGTTTCGGCTTGCCCGCCTGGACCTGGGAGGGCTCTTTCAGTTCGCTGGCCTTGTGCCCTCGCCTGCGCTGCTGAGGTACTGAAGCCTCGGTCATATCGCGCAAAGGCAACGCATTCAGGTCAAGAGACATCGTAGCGAACTTTGCCAGCGCCGCCTGGGTGCGTGGCGTATGGCTGGTATGTGTGGACTGCCGCGGGTAGAACTGTACAACCTGTTGTGAGCCATCAGGCAGGATAACGATAGCTTTTCCTTGAGGGAACGCCTGAATCGCTCGTCGGCGAGCGGGTGTACAGTTATGGATATATTCAGCATAGCGGCTCAAATCGATGTCGAGCGTTTGGCGCATCAACACCTTGACGCCTGCTTGCCTGATAGAGGACTTCACGACCTCGCTGACTGATTGCGTGTACAGGAACGGTGTCAAGCCAAGCTTGCGCCCACGTGAAGCCAGGCGGTGAAATACATCGGCTAGTGCCTGGCGCGTGTTCTTAGACAGGTAGGGAACGCTCTCCTGAGGCAGCCAATAGCCGGCTTCATCCAGACTGATCACACACGGAACGCGATCCTGGGGAGCCTGCGCCATGGCCACGGTGAACAGCTCATTTACCAGCTGCACGATTGCCAGCGCCGCCGCCTCGTCCGTCTCCCAGGAGCGCAAGTCAAGCACCACCTGCAGACCTCGGTGTAAGATGTCATATCCAGAGGGGCAGCGGTTCGCGGTGGCTATGATGCCATGAGGGAGGAGATTGATCAAAGACTGATATTCGCGTTCGGTGTCCAGGATAAGCTGTGGAAGAAAGTAGCGCCCGATTTGCTCAGCAGTACGGGCAACGAGGTTACTCTTCCCGCTCCCCTTCACGCCGAAGGCTATCAGGCTCTCGGAGACCAATGTGTCTATATCGGGCTGGAAGTTCTCAGCAAGCTGTAATGCCTTGCCAGGATCGCTGGCAATCGCCAGCGTAGAATGGTGTGGCTGTATATTACCTGCCGCCTGCCGTTTGATTGCTGTCTGCGTCATGATATAATTCCTCTTGTTGAACTATGAGACCTGCAGGGCTTCAGTGAGTGTTGCCTCTGCAGGTCTCTTCTTGCTACTCGTAAATCGCGAACTCGGCGATGTATTCCTCACGGCTCAAGTGGCGTACTGCCTGCTCGGTCGCTGCCATCTCTTGCCCCAACTCGGCCATCTGTGCTTCCTGCTCGTGGCGTCGATCGGCCTCGGCCTTGTTCGCCAGGATGCTGATTTGCACCGCTCGATGATGCTTGCACCGGCAATCGATGTTATGCTCGGCAGCGTATTTGCCATGCTTGCAGATGCAGGACCAGAGCGTGCCATCGAAGCAGACTTTATAGGGCTCGTCCTGGCTGCCAGCAGGAACATACCAGCAGGTCGTGCCATTGACCTTTGAAGTGACTTTGTAGAGTGCGGTTGCGGTGATTTCAGGCTTCTGTGTGAGTGTTGCCATTGTCGTAACTCCTTGAATTTGCTTAGGTCGGCTCAGTACCAACTCTCAATAAGAATTATAACAGGTTTTCATAAGCTTGTCAACACTTATAGACAATTCATTTATGACTATTGACAATAATTGCCAGTTATGATAATCTTATCAACATGAGAAATGTCTACAGAAAGTGAGGGACCAATGCCAGAAGAAAAGGAGTACATGACACTCGATGAAGCTGCTCAGTCTCTAGGGCTGAAAAGGCCATCTTTGTACTACTACCTCAACGCCTTGAAGATAGAAAGACACCGGTTCAAGTTGAACCGGCATACGTACATCACAAAGGCCGATGTAGAGCGTATCAGAGAAGTCAAAGAGAAGCCCTGGTTAGCTGGAGAAGGCACATCGAAAGATGCGGCTTGAGCCGGGCAGGCAGTGACATCAGGTTTGCGGCCACGAGCACTGTCTGCCACGACCCCAAGCCCATTATATCAGGGATAGCTACGAACATTGGTTCCTGGTCTGGTGGTGCATTACTATGCTGATATATAACCCATTCCTTTTCGGAGTTGAGTCGAGTCGAATATGTACGCGAAATCGGGCAGCTTTATGCTGCACTCGATATCCGCGTTTTTTTATATCGTCGTTTTAGTGGAAGCGCGCGGTGGATCGCAAAAATAGCAAAATGCCAGCTTGCCAGAGCAAGGAAACCTCTTCTGCTATCTGAAGCAGGACCAGCCGCCGCCACTGCTGGGTAGTACTAATGGGGCAAAAATTCAAAGCTCATCCCGTATACTGATAAGTGTACGAGGGCAAACATAAATAGGAGGTCTACCTATGCAAGATGAATGGATCACGAGCAGAGAAGCGGCTGCTATCTTGACGGCCAATAGTGGGCACACGGTCTCGGATGCCTACGTGAGACGCCTGGCAGGCAAGGGCCTCCTGCGGACGAGGAGACTACACGCCAGTACCTCACTCTATAGCAAGACTGATGTGGAATGCTACAAGGTTGCTGAGCGAGCGAAGAAAGCAGCCAACGCTGCATGAGCCGGCGAGGCGAGCATTGGAGGATTGCAGTCAGCCAGCTCGCCGCGCACGAGACTACCGAATCGAGTATACCATATGGAAATTAGGACTTTTGTCATCTTTCATTGCGTGCGCGGCTATGCTATAATCAGGCTATCAAATGCGCCCCAGGGCGAGGTAGATGAGGTTGAGATAATGAGGACAGGGCGTTCTATACGCAAACAAATTGTCGGGTCGATTAGGAACTTGCAGCAAAAATAGCTGTTTAGTGCCTGATCGACTTTTTTAATTACCAATTTGAAGCTTATAGAAGCAAAATCGCCGCTAAGCTTCTTGTTTTGCGACTGGAGCTTGAACGGCGACCTGACGGCATGTAAATACTATACCATACGTGCCGTCTGGATGCAACACTTACGAAAAGTAAGGAAGGACATGTAGATGGCATTTCTTTTTATAGGCTAAAATAGCGAAACGCCAGCCCTGGACCGGCTAGCGTTTCATTCAGAGGAGATTACCCACCAATGGATAATTATGTTAAGTTGAGCCGTTATGACTCAAGCTTTGACACCACTATATCAAACTCGACGAGTGGTGTCAACTCAACACCCCCCTTGCTGGACAGTTTATCACAATTTCACATGCACATGCATGATATACTCCAGTGCCCCAGGCTCACCAGGCACGAAGAAGTCCAGTGCTGCACCTGGCAAGAGGTGGTGCCATGACCACATATAACATCACCAAGATGCAGCAAACCATCGAGGCCCAGACGCGCATCATTAATTCCTTGCAGAATGAGAACCGCTGGTTCCAGGAGGTCATCTTCAATCCGTCCTTCAATGAGCTGGATATGCGCTTGCTGGTCGAGACAACTCCGCGCGAAGTGCGTATGGGGCTCATCTCCATCCAGGATGCGCCGGAAAAGAAAATCTACTATCCTGATCTCGCCGCGAAGGCCCATTGCAGCGACAAGATTGCCAGCCAACACGTCCGCAAGCTCGCAAAGCAGGCAGGTGTCTTCTCGTACCGCCGCGCCTACGATTATGACGAGGAAGGCCATCCCTCCGAAAATCCCCGGGTGTGGGTTAAGCCCACCAATCTCGCCGAAACACCTGCCCAGATTGACCTCTCCCGAGCCAAGCGTGGAGGCAGCACCTGGAAGGATGGAAAACGTGTCAAACGCTGTCCTGAATGCAATTCCCCGGTGCTTCAGAAGCGTACGCAATACTGGTGTCAGAATCCAGACTGCCAGCATTGTTGGGAAGGACCCTGGGAACCGGTTAACAACCTCGATGACCTGGTCGATGAGGGTGAGGAAGTAAACTCCCAATATGACGGTTTGGTCGATGATCCTCCAGTTGATAGTCAGCCCCCAGGTGAAGACACACAGGCGCAGGAACCCAAAGCGCCTCCATCTACTGACCCTTGTGTACACAGTATAGTCGGAAGTTTTGAGACGTTGCCTCCACCGACCTACCTGCGCGAGCGGAAGATTTGGGTATGCGGGAGACTTGAGGATGACGAAGATTCCCTACCGCGCTGAAATCACGGGCGATTTGCGCTACAAGTATCGCCGTAAATTGCGCGCAAAATCGGATGATCCGTCCACCTGGTCTATCTATGAGCAGGCGTTATCGGTGCTGAAGACCTCGCAATCGTGGCCCTATCCCTATGACTTCTTGATGTGTATGTGCGATGGCACGTTTACGCTGGCAGACCAGGACCATTGTGTCGATAAGGAGACAGGCCAGATTGATGCACAAGCGTATGGCAGGGCAGTCGCGCTCAACTCCTGGACTGAGCGATCCTGGAGCGATGATGGCCTGCATACGCTTGCCCTAGGCACTGTTCCCCGCGGACGCAAAGGCAAACAATTAGAACTCTATAGTGAGCGGCGCCCAGTGGTGTTTACCGGAAAGCACCTGGTTGGTACGCCTGCTCAGCTAGAGCCTGCACAGCAAGCCCTGGATGCACTCTATGCCGAGGTCTTCCCTGGACCTGTATATGAGTGCCCGCCTCAAAGCGGAACCTGTTCTATCTGGCCTATTGGGCAAGTTATGATGCAGATGTAGTTGATCGTCTCTTTCGCAGGTCGGGCTTGATGCGACCGAAGTGGGATCGAGCAGATTACCGGGAGCGAACCATCAGGCGTGCGCTACAGCAAGGGCAGGTGGTATCATGAGCAACCTTATGACTGTAGACGAGTTTGATGCTCTCTATATTCATCTTGCGGATCACGTGACCCTGAAAACGTGCAATGGCACTTTACGCCATACCCGCCAGTGGTTGAGCAAGCATAAGCTTCCCATTCGTAGCAATATCGAGAAGATCATTGATATGGGCGGGCATTGCGATTGTGAGGTGTTGCTCAATTGCTTTGAGTGGAATCCCGATGATGATGAACTTACCGACCCTCTCATTATAGGAGAAGCGGAATTTGGGGAGTTTGTCTCAGAGGCGATGCAGCAGTCACTTTGGGAGGTGTAGGCATGAGGTGGACAGAGAGAGTCTGAAGCGCAGCAAGTATATAGTGGACGTGTGGAGGTGGTTAGTGTCAATCGATGAATTGCTTCATGAGTTGCGCCAGCGCCGGCTCATTCTGATTTCTGAGCGTGAGGTCTGGCCGTCGCCGCTGCTTACTCAGGCCATCTGTCGAGCGGTGCGTCGGCATCGTCGAGGTCTTACCTTGCTCATTCAGTGGAGCAGCATTGATGTGTGTCCCTCACCTCCGAACCATCGTAAATATTGGCGCTTTGTGCCAGGTGAACAGCGATTCGAGTGTGAGGTGTGTAGGAGGATATCTGTATGAGCGAACAAGAGGCGCTGTACCTCTGTGAGCTGGTCATAGACCAATATGGTCCCGGGTCGGCACGTATCCATATGATCGGCAACGGCGAACTGGTGGTGATCATCACTGCCAAGAAAGGACCCTGGTTCTGCTGGTCCTTCGAGGATTTGACCACGTTTCGCAAAGACGAGAAGCGCCGGGAACGACATTATGAAGAGGATGAAGATCTGCTTGGCATCAATCCACGCGAAGCATATCGCCTGGTTATGTCTTGAGGAGGAGGATGTATGTGAAGAAGGAGGAGGTGAGCAGGCAGGCAAGCATGGCGGTCAGGTATGAAAATGCACTTGCTTTGCGCCTGGACGAGCACGAGTCTGTTGGCAGCATCTCTGACTCTGGCTTCCGCTGGTGGTGCTGGACAAATGTCGAGCATCGGCTGCCGCGCGAGGCACGGAAGGCGCTCAAGGTCATGCTCCAGCTGGACCTTAGCTATCTGCCGAATCGGACGCAGGTCGTTGAATTGATCAGGCGATATGATGCCTGGCCTGCTGACCTGGCATCGGCATCAGAAGAGGAGGTGATAACAGCCGACGAGAAGACTTTTAACCCATCGTACAGTATACTTTGAGTGAAGTAGTAGTGGATAAGTGGCAAGGAGGATTAAAACATTGCCGAAAATGACAACCCCGGTTGAACAGACCGAAACTGAAACCGAAACCCCCGATGATCTGAGCATCGCGCTCAGCAAAACATCCGATGCCTACACGGCGATTACAGCGCAGATCAGTGACCTGCAGGCCCAAATGAGAAGCAGGCGGGCCCGCCTGGACACCCTGGAAGTGGACACCCTGGAGAGCAGCCGACGCGTTGCTCGCTTGCGCGACCAGGTGCAAGAAGCTGAAGAAAAACTCAGTCGCGGTCGTATTGCTGCTGGCATTGCCAAAGGTGGGCGCTCTGAAAAGGCGACCGCCGCCAACGTTAAGAACCTTCAGGCAGAGTTGGCAACGCTGCAACAGGAGTTTACAGATGCACAGCTCAAATACTCTACGCAGAATACTCAAACCAGGGTCGAATCCGATGACATCAACAAGCAGCTGGCCCAGGATGAGATAGACCTTGCGGCATTGGAGCAAACCCGCGGCGAACTTAAGCAGGAACGTACAGAGGCACGCGAAAAGCTAGGGCAGGCAATTTACGTGGCGATCGCAGACGAGATGCGCGGTTTGCTCGAGGATGAGCGCAGGCGTGAAGAAGCGCTTGCGGAACAACGCACTCTGCGCCTCGCTCGACAAGAGAGCATCTCGCAACGGCTTGCAGATTGGCCTGAGTTGGCAGCCTTGTTGGAAGAGGAGCTGACGCCACTAGATGAGAAGCCAGCGCCAGAGCCATCACCAACTGCTAAGACAACCAGAGCGCTTCTTAAGTACCTTGATTGCATTGAAAAGTATGGAATGCAACTTGAGATACCACAGCAGACGAGTCGTGTTCGTGTTATACAGATGATTTCGCTCCCTGAAAACTTTGTTACTCAGGCATACTTACCGCAAGGGAAGGCGCTTGTGGAGCAGAGGCGCTATGAGATCGAGCAATATCAGCGCCAGGTCGAGGAACAGGAACGTGATCGGGCCGCATATCGTGAGCTGGGGTTGTACAACAGAAGCAGGTAGTAGGGAGGAGATAGGACAATGCCTCGGCGACATCAAGAAATGGCAGCAGTGGGCCAATACACTCCGCTGCATATCAATGCGCTCTCCCTGCCGGTCAACAACCACTCAGGCAACTATACCATTGCCTCCCTGAGCGGGACATTCCTGGGGCGTGTCGTCATCGGGGCTGCTGGGAGTGGGATGACCTTGACGCTCTATAATGGCAACCCCAACGTGCTCCCGCTTCCAACGAAGTCGGGCGTCATTACCGCCCTCACACCGGTTGCAGGGCAACCATACATCTTTGATTTGGCCTGTGATTACGGGCTGTTTTATACCTACGCTGGGACGACACCAGGGGATGTCACCATTGGCTATACCGATATGCCGCTGTCGTAGCCAGCATTCGGATGATGGAAGTAAGGAGGAATACACCCATGATTAAACGAGCCGCTATCATATCCCCACGACAGAAGCAGGGAACCCGGCAATTACAATTCGAGCGACTAGACGAGTTTCTTGCAGATCGTGCACGCTATCAGGCTCTGATAAGGCAAGCACCAGCAACCAGGCCGACTGTCAATCGCACACAGGGCAGCCGCCAGGCATACTATGGCCGGACTAGATGTGAGGCATGCTGGTCTGGCGCATTGCTCTTCCATGAGAACGCCGTCGAGTGTCTGGCATGCCGGCATGTCGGTGAGAGGTGGTATAGCTTCGATACAAACAGGTTTCCCGGCAAGCAGGACTGCGCGCATTGCCACAACCCTAATGTGATCTATCGTGCGAAGACCCTGCATTGTCGGGTCTGCGGCGAGGATTCGCCCAGGTGGCCCTAGCGCTATACTATCCACAGAGCACGTCAGCGCCGGCAGATTGAGAGAGGACGAAGGGGGCCGGCGCTGGCAGTCTCTCTTTGAAGTAATGTTGAGTTGAGAGGGAGGAGGTGAGATGATGCCACAGAATGAGACCCCCAAAGAGACCCCTAAGGCAGCTGCTGCCTTTCAGGACTATTGTCTCTTAGGATCCTCACGCAGTCTTGCCAAGCTCGCTCAGAAACTCGGTAAACCATCGGGATATACTCGGCAATTAGAAACGTGGTCATCTGACTATCACTGGGTCAAGCGCGTTGCTGCGTATGATGCTGAGCAGCGTACGGAGCGCGAGCGTAAGAACCAGGAAGCCTTGGAGCAGATGAACGAGCGCCATGCGGTGATGGGGCAAGCCAATGCGCTGCAGGCGGTGAAGCAGATTGACACGCTTGTAAAAGCAAAGTCCTTTGGGAGCCAGGCGGCTGTGCAACTGTTCAAGGTCTCCACTGATTTAGAGCGTATCGCACGTGGAGCAGCCACTGAGCGTAAAGAACTTACCGGCAAGGATGGGGAACCGCTAGAGGCTCCGACACGCGGCAAAATCATGATCGATGTGACCCAACTCACCAATACACAACTGGCGGCTTTGGTGGCGATTCTGGATGAGGTGGAGGGGGTGGAGGATGGTAGTAGCGAAGAAGAGGATTGACTACGGGCGACCGTCGCCACGCGAAGAGGCCAGGGCAGAACTCGCGCGGCGCGACCTTGCAGCCTTTGTACGGCAGGCGTGGCACGTCATTGAGCCGGCTACCCCGTATGTACATGGCCAGCATATCGATGTGATTTGCGAACATCTGATGGCCGTAAATGATGGGGAGATCAGAAATCTTCTCATTACCATGCCGCCTCGGCACGCTAAAAGTACCTGCGTAGCTGTGATGTGGCCGACCTGGTCCTGGATTGATAACCCGCATTTACGCTGGATGTTTGCCTCCTATGCACTCTCCCTCTCCATTCGTGATAACCGCAAGCGCCGCCAAATTATCGATTCACCCTGGTATCAACGCAACTTCGGTTCCTCTTTCACCCTTCAACCCGATCAGAATGCGAAGGGGCGCTTTGAGAACAATCATATGGGCTACCGCCTGGCCGTCTCCACCGACAGCGCCGCGACAGGTGAAGGTGGGGATATTGTCGTTGGGGATGATTTGCACAATGTCAGGGAAGCTGAGAGCGATGTGCAACGTCAGACGGTGCTCGAGTGGTGGGATCAAACCATGAGCACGCGCCTCAACAATCCCAAGACAGGTGCTCGTGTGATCGTCATGCAGCGCGTCCATCAGAAGGACATTGCCGGGCACGTCCTGGAGCAAGGTGGGTATGTCCATCTTAATTTGCCTGCCGAGTATGAGTCAGGACGCAAGCTCTATACGAGCATCGGATGGTGTGACTGGCGCGAGCAGGAAGGGGATCTGCTCTGGCCTGAACGCTTCGGCACTTCTGAGATTGAAAAGGCGAAGCGCACACTAGGCCCTCTCGGGTATGCAGGCCAGTATCAGCAACGACCTGTTCCGGCTGGTGGTGCCATCTTCAAGCAGGAGTGGATACGTCGCTATCGATCTGAGGGTGAGTATGTCACACTGGAAACACCTGGCGGAGATGTCCACTATGCGCTCCAGGATTGCCGGCGCATTGGGACGATTGATCTGGCTATCTCCCAGCGCACCACTGCTGACTACACGGTGATTGCCACGTGGCTCATAACCCCGCAGAATGACCTGCTGTTGTGGGAGATCATCCGTGATCGTATGGATAACCCTAAGCAGCAGGAGACCATCAAGGCGGCTCACGCACGGTGGCACTACGAATCGATACACGTGGAGGGGGTGGCCTATCAGTTGGCATTGGTACAGCAACTCTTACAGTTCGGTGTTCCTGTGCTGCCGTTTTATCCGGTGAGTGACAAGGTAAGTCGCGCTTCTACCGCTGCTATCTTCTACGCTGGGGGCAAGGTCTATCATCCTAAATGGGCTGTGTGGCTGGAGGACTTTGAGCAGGAGTTGTTGATGTTCCCGAAGGCTGCGCATGACGATTGCGTGGATGTGGATAGCATGGCGTGTGCCTTGCTCTTTGATGGCGGGGATATTCCCTTTGCGGTGACGAGTCTCAATGCCCCCGCAAGCGGCATACCAAGTGTACCGGGCTTGCGAGTGTACCAGCCGCAGGAGGGCGAGATGAGCGATGACGCAGAGCAGGACTTGCAGCGGCGCCAAGAGCAGGTCGGGCGCATCCTCCAGCAGTTGGCATCAGGCAAATTTGTGAGGAGGTCATGAACGAATATGGAACACAACTACGAGGATGAAGGTCTCCGGAAGGTGCGCTATGTGCTGCCGGAGGCGGCGAAAGCGGTGTGGGTGGATGCCTGCACCCACGGTATGAGCTATGCATATGAGCAGGTGTATGAAAAGCAGGACCGTTACGAGGACGTGGCAGGATGGGCCAAGATTGAGTGTTACCGGCATAAATGGGGAAGCTCGGACCCCCAACTCTATGAGCGGATCTACCTGGAAGCCTTCCACCTCGGCTACCACAAAGCGCTTGTTGCGTTTCAGGACGGCAGTTACCAAATTATGCACGGATTGGACCTGGCCTTGAGGATGTGGTGCTTTTCAGACTACTGGGCGAATCGCTATCGGGAGTACGCGGCGTCCGTGGCTGGCCCGCCTCGTTTGTTCGCCAGATAGACAAAAAGGCCACGCACCTAACAGGGGTAGGACAAGGATTCCAGCGGAAATGGGCCATTTGACAGAAAGTGGTTTTTGCTAACAAATGCCGCGCTAGGCTGGGCATTGTTGTTCGTTGTAGTAACCAGGAGAGCCACTCTCTCCAAATCCAAAAGAGTGAGGAGTGCTTTATGTCGGACCTATGGGGGATAGTGATAGCGGCACAGGGAACACAGGGAAGCTCGACTTTGACCGGGGCTGACCTGTGGGTGCCGGTAATAGCAGCCTTGGGGAGCGCCTTTTTGACTGGAGCGGTCGCGTTCGGCCTGGAGTGGTGGCGCTCTCGTAAAGCAGGGAAAGCGGCAAAATCCGAGCGGCGAGTCCGAGCCTACTCGCTGCTACTCGCACGATCGGGCGTCATTGCACACGTTGCTCATGGGCTCCACATCGCAATGGAAGTCAGGTCCGGATTGAGGGAGGGCATCAATGTGGCGACCGGCAAACAGAAGCCGCTCGATCCTCTGGAACTCATAGCTCTACAGCGTACTGACCTGGAGCCTTTATACGAAGCCTGGTCCGAGGTATGGACGTGGGGCAGCAAAGAGGCGATCCCCGCGGCAAACGACCTGGTCGCACGATGCGGATCTGTGATGGGTGCAGCCACGCAGCGCGGAGAATTAGGGTCTGTATTACAGCGATTCATCGCTGGCGAGAAGTGGACACCACAGCAACTCGACGAGTGGAATAAGGAGGTACAGGCCCTCGCAGAGACCCGCAGACGGTTCGCTGCAATCGCGCGACGGGAAGCAGACGTTGAGGTTGCAGACCTGTTCGCCAGTAATGAGCAGAAATCCCCACAGCCAGGAGCAGAAATTGGTACACCCAGTCAGCCTGGAGCTTGAGCCTTTATAGGGTACAACCAAGATTCCGACAAAATCGGGCCGTTTGGCCTATCAGTGCGAAACTGATGAAAAGATATGATGTATGATATAACTGGTTATATGGTACATTAGTGAAGATGGTTCAAAACCTACGAGAAGACTCAATACTCATCCTGTGAACGGGAGCATGCAACGACTGAGGAGTACAGGACATGAGCAACCAGAGAACAGCACCTAAGCTCCACTGGTGGCAGAGAAAAGAGATCATCATTGCCTTTGCCATCATTGGTACTCTTGTGTTGATCGCTGTTCTGATCTTCGCCCATATCTACCATTGGGACTTGACAACCACCACCACCACTGAAGTGACCCAGTCACCCCGAAAAAAAGTGACTACCACCGAAACAGGCAAAACGCTTTTGGATTGGCTACAACTCCTGGGAGTCATCGCTATCCCTATCGTAGTCGGTTTCGGAACAGCAATCTTCACCAGACAACAGGCCAAGACCAGTGAAGCGAACGCAGAGACCCAACAGCAAGAAGAGCTTTTGCGAACCTATTTCGACAAACTATCAGACCTCCTGCTCGATAAGGAACCGAGTACTAACCCAAATGTTCAGTCTATCGTACGGGCCAGAACCCTAGCCGCACTGCACATACTCAACACAGCGCGCAAAGCAATTGTCCTCCGGTTCCTGCACGACTCAGACCTCCTCCAATACGTCAAGAGCTTTCTCTACTCGCTCGACCTAAGCAACGCAGACTTAAATGGAATCGACCTCAGCGGTTCCAACCTCTTCGGTGCGGACCTGCATGGTGCGGACCTCAGCGGTGCCCACCTTCCCGGTGCCAACCTCAGCGGTGCCCGCCTCATCCGTACTGACCTCAGCGAGGCCTACCTCTACGAGGCCAACCTCCGCGGTGCTGACTTCAGCGTTGCTCACCTCATCCGTGCTGACCTCAGCGAGGCCTACCTCCGCGGTGCCATCGCAACTCCTGAACAATTCAGAGGGGCTAAAAATATGACACCGAAGCAGCTTGCACAGATCAAACTGTCAAAGCCAGCAGCCCCACAAGAAGTAACACCGGCGCAACCTTCCACCACACCAGCCCCATCAGAAATAAGGCCCGACCAAACGAGCCAAGAAGAAGCAGAACAGAAAGAACACAAACAACCAAAGCAAGACACAGATGTGGTTTGACAGATAACTTGGTTCTCGGACCCGTTTGGTGATAAGAAATAGAACCAGGTCAGCCTGGGAACGAGAACCTTTTTATCTGACAAATGACAACAAAAAGGCCACATACCTGTTAGGCATGCAGCCCTCTGTGCTTTGACAGAATACCTATCCTCAGAGGACACTATATGGCTCATCCGCATCCACGCTGAGGAGAGATGTGATAGGATGAAGAGCAGGAACATGTCTTCCTCAGAAACACGGAGTGAGCCCTACCAATGCCGGGTGTTGCTCTTTGCTGCAACTTGCATTGACCTGGAAGGGAGGATCCATCATGCCAGAGGCTGTGCTGTCGCCGCTTGCCACTTGGCAAACCTTTTACATCATCATTGGCACCGCTGCTGCGACGCTGACGGGCTTGACGTTCGTGGTGATCACCTTGATCGCGCAGATACGGGTGCGACCCAGTAGCGGGATTGCAGCGGTCTTCAACACACCAAACGTCTTTCATTTTGGCGCGGCGCTGCTGATCGCCGCGCTTCTCAGCGCGCCGTGGCAGGCGCTCTGGCCTGCTAGCCTGCTGCTCGGCCTTGCGGGTCTCGCGGGGGTGAGCTACGTCCTCATCGTGCTCCGGCGGGTGCGCCGTCAGACGGACTATCAACTGGTGCTGGAAGACTGGCTGTTTCATACGGTCTTGCCGCTGGTCTCCTACACCGCCCTCGTCGTCGCGGCGCTTGTGCTCCCAGGCCAACCGGCACCGTCACTGTTCGTCATCGCTGCGGGAACGATGCTGCTGCTGTTCATCGGCATCCACAACGCGTGGGATAACGTGACCTACATTGCCATCGAACTCGCCCCTCCTCAGAACAAGAGCCAGGACTAGCATGGGTCTTGCGCCGGTTCGCTGACGTTGGTCAAGTGCCGTGGGGACGCCAGAGTTGACCCGCCTGGAGTTCTCCCGCATCAGCGAGGTTGCGGATGAGCCGATGAGCCAAGATATGGGTCAAAGTACACCCTCATTCGGTCAATCTGATTCGCGCTGGCGTTATGTGGTCAGCTCGTGCTCTAGATCATCAAGTGCCGAGCGCAACGTTGCAATATCTCCCTGGATGTGGGGGATGATGTCGCCGGGGATCGGTGCTTTGTCCTCCACGGCTGCAGCAACTACAGCGACCTTCCTATCAAGATAGTCGCTTGTGTGTAGGATTCGAACCTCAAGATTCATCAATTTGTTAGCATCCATCATGCGGGTAAAATCTCCATTCTCAGATTTCAGAATCCCGCATGGAGGTTCTTGTGATAGAATCGTCATCATGCGGGGGTTTCTCCGTACTAGTGCTCGCTCTGTCGTGCCTTCCAAGCTGCTCAGGGCGGGCATGGTCGTGTAAACAGAACGCACTACAAGTTCCAATCAATTACTGTTCCTCGACGCTGACAATATCCACGCGAAACACGAAGTACAGTGGCGCCTGGCCGTCCATGCCATCCGCCCGGACTCCAACCACCAGCTTGCCGAGGTCCACAACCTTGCCCTGATAGGGCCCATGCTCCAGCTCCTCCTGGTCCGGGACATCATACTGTGTGGTGAACCCACAGCGGTAGGTGATCGTATCATTATAGGTGAGTCGAGCAAGATCAGGCATGGTTCACCTCACTTCTCCAGGTGTTCTAGTATTGCCAACAGATCGTTTTCCAGGTCCTGGTCGGCTTCGTATGCCTCATCGGTTGGCGTACGGATGCCGCGTTTTGCGCGCCTCTCCAGGTAGTTGCGTTCGCGTGCTTGCTTGAGCTGTAAGCGTCCGCGCAACTCGTGTACCCAGGTACGCGCCTCATCCTCGGACATGTCCTCAAGTGGTTTTCTCACAGTTACTCCTTCTGCTGTTTGACGGCCTTGATCGCCTTATGAGCGGTTGATTTGCTCCGTCCGATGGCATGTGCAACGTCTCGGACGCTGGCATCAGGCGTTTCCTGTAGGATGGCCTGCACCTGCTCTGTCCGTGTCTCTGAAACACTGTCCGCTTGTCCACTTTCGGCTTCTGGCGCAGGGGCAGGTAACGCTGGCAGAGAGGGATTGGTCAACTGATTGACAGTGATAGACAGCGTTTCTAGCTTCTCTACAAGCACATTGAGCACTTCAGGATTGATCGCGGCTTCTGCTGTTTCAAGCTGAGGCGTCTTTTCGTGTTCATCTTCTCTAAACCAACCGGATAGGAAAATGAGCACCAGGACTAGCGCGGACCGTTCCCAAATGAGCGCAATTGTATTGATGCCCATTTGGGCCGCGGCCTGGTCAATGGAGATCGCGGCGACGTTCGCTCGAGCGATAATGCTTTGCATCTGAATCGAGACATACGACACGCCAGCGGCGACCAGGCACGCCAGCGCGATTTCAAACACCTTGCGTCCGGTCGCCTTGTTGGTAGGCAAGTACACCTTATGCGCGCGGGCGCCCAGGGCGAGTACCTGGAAATCCAATGTCAGCAGTAAGCAGATGGCCCAGATCAACGTCAGCCAGGGCACGTTCCGCATGGCATTGCCGCCGGTTACGAGATCCACACCGGCGATAATGCCCGAGATGGCAAGCGCAGGGCCTGAAATGGTGATAATCGCGTCTTCCAGCCAGTTCACGGCTGTTTTGAGTTCGAACTTCATTTTGAACTTTTTCATAGACATGCTCCTAACTGATGCTATAAGCTTTGATGCCGATATAGGCTTTGCCGTTTGCTGTCCAGGGGCTTAACTCACCTGTCACCACTACTTCGTCACCCTCGTTAAACCCAAGCGCCGTATCAACAGTCTCCTGGGATACATGCTCATTGATCCAGAGGGTGATATAGAGCAAGGGCTTGCCATCGCCGAGCAGGACCTTTGTGGAGAGATACCAGCCCTGTGTGCTGGCGCTCTGTTTTTTCTCAACGGGGGAGAACAACCAGCCCGAGATTGACAAATTATTCACCTGCCTGTCTCGTGGCGTTGTCGGTCTGTCGATATCCTCGTTCATAATCCTTCCTCGTCTAAAACGTGCTTCACCGTCTCGTAATAATGTTTGCCACGGCCAAGGGCGAAGCACATTTCCCGGCGTGGCACTCCTGCTCTCGCAAGGGTGATAATGCGTTCCCGTTCCTCTTCTGATGGGACTGATTCGAGCGTAGCGGTCGTGTTTCCAGGAACACCCGCCACTTCCTCGTCAAGCGGCTCGGTAAGGCGTTCCCCGACCGTTGGGAACACCTGGGGAACGTGCCTGTTGCGGCGAGGTGTTAAACACGTACCGTGAAGCCATCGAATCACGGATGAACGTTCCACCTAACAGGCTTGCTGGTACGCCAACGCCAGCAATCAGGGCAAACATTGCCACCTTGCGGCCCTCCGAGATAATACGTTTGATCACCGGCAGCGCATCGGGGGACGTTTCGTGAATGTTGGGCATCTCGTCGGCCAGCAGCAAGAGCGGCTTGAAATCACGCTTGCCTGAGCGCCGGTCACGCAAGCGCTGCTCGAGGTGCTTGTCGAGGATATGTGCATATTCGGCAATCTCCCGCGGTGACTCAGCGCAATCAAACGACGAGCCCAGCTGGTCCAGGATCGAGCCGTGTGGATCGAAGAGCACCGGCTGCCCACCGATGATCAAGAGTTGCCCGCACACGCTGCGCAAGTTCGTAGATTTGCCAGTGCCTGGCCGGCCAGCAATAACCGTGGACAGCAGGCTCGTGATGTCACCCCAAATCGGGCCTGCGCTGCCCTGGCCGAGAAACAGATGCCCCGGGCCCACCTGCTCCGCAATCTGGCTAAAGGGTGGCGCCACTGGCAGCACCGGCGCGAGTTGCGCCTGGTCGCCAATGTTCACGTCCTTGATGGTGAGTGGACCGGCGGGCACCGTCCAGGGTGAGATGGTGCGCAGCTGCTCGCGCTGCGTCTTGAACTCGACGCTGTGACCTTTCGCTACAGCCGCTTCCAGAAAGGCATGTGTCCACTTGCGGTGCGAGATTGTCAGCACGAGGGTGACGATGCCACAGAGCGCAATGCACACACAGAAGATGGAGAAGGCCCAGGTGAAGCCCAGGGTGTACCAGAATCCGCCAACGATGAAGAGAACGGCAGCGATAAGTGCCACGGCTACGACCAGGCGTAGCAAGTGATGCGCCTCGGGCAGCCGTACCGGGTCGGGATCCACGTACCCATGCAGTTGTTCGTTATTACGTTGACTCATAAGAGCTTCCCTCCCTCATGCCACTCCCAGGGGTACTTAGTGCCTTTCTTGAGATTGCAGGTAGGACAAGCCAGAACAAGGTAATCGATGCTGTTGATTGGAGCATCACCGCTGGCACGGCTCAAGGGGAAAGTATGATCAACATGGTAGATGTATTTGCCCTTGACTCGCTCAAATTTAGAAGAGCAGTAATAACAACAGAAGCGTTGCCGCTGAAGCCTGTCTTGGATTTGCTGTGGAGTATGAGTTCCTAAGACAGACCTTTTACGAGCTCGACGCGTGCGTTCATTGACCAGGTGATGCGCCTGCCTCTCAGGGCGTTTATCGCGCTCCTGGTAGTACTTCTTGATCTCGGGGAGGGTATAATAGTCTCTCCGCTTAACTCGCACCTGTTCTTGCACATCAGGACGGTGATAATAGGCTTGATGATAGTTCCGTACCTGTTCCTTGATCTCAGGGCGGCTGTAGTAGGTTTCAGCATAGGCTCGATGGTACTCTCGCACCCCTGGCAAGCCGCGATAGGCTTTATCCCTTTTCTTCTTGCAGCCTTTACATTCAGTCAGCAAGCCGTCCTTGTGCGTTTTGCAACGACAGAGTTCTTCTGTCGTTGCAGGAAATGTTTCCCCACATGCTGTACAGCGTTTTAGTAATTGGGACACGTTAAGCACTCCTTGACGTGTTCTAGCCGGGCGGGTGCTACGAACACTCGCCTGGCGGCGGCGCTACAGATTATCAAGTACCGAGTGATTCGAGGAACGTGCCTGCTTTGCGTTCACCGCCTGCAGGTAACGTTCGGTAATCTTCACGCTCGTATGGCCCATGAGCCGAGAAAGCTTATAGATATCGCCGCCATTCAAGAGGAATTGAACGGCGAAGGTGTGGCGAAACGTGTGGGGGCTCACCCGCACATCTCTGATGCGCGTGCGCTCGCCAAGTTGCTCGATCACCTGAAGCAACCCATGCACGGTCAACGGCTTGCCGCCCCTGGCAATAAACACATGCTGCTCTGCCTCGTTCTTCGGATGCCGGTACCGCGTGATATAGCGCCTGAGCGCGATCCTGGCCGCCCGCCCAAGTGGCACTTCTCGTTCCTTCCTGCCTTTGCCCAGGACGCGGATATAGCTGTCGTCACTGTCTAACCACACGCATTTGAGGACCAGCCCGCACAGTTCAGCAGCGCGTATGCCTGTATCAATCAGCACACTCACAATGGCCTTGTCGCGCACGTCATAGAGTTGCTTGTCTGTCGCTCGTAGCAGCGCCTGCAGTTGCTCTGGGGTAAACCTTTCGATGACTTGCTGCTCAATCCTGGGAAGGGCAATGTGGTTCACGACTTTGACGGAAACGCTGTCTTCAAACTCTTCATCTCGGGAGCACCAGGCCAGAAACGTTTTGACGTTGATCGCATATTTCGAAATCGTAGCACTGTGCAGGTGCTCGCTCCCTTTGAGCCCAGGACGCTTACTCACGTCTTCGACAAATTGTCTGACATGTTTGGCCGTCAATTGCTCCAGGGCAAGCCCATGTGCTTCGCACCAGGTAGCAAAGATGGTCAGGTTAATGGTATACCCCCGCTGGGTTGCAGGAGACAGGGTATGTCTCGAATCCAGGAATGATTCCACTGCTTCGCGTACATCCATCTGTGCTATAATCTTTCTGCAGAAAGTCTTCTGCTCAGCACCATGATAAAAGCGTATCAACCCGCCTGTAGAGCGGCGTTAAAGGAGTAGAGTATGCTCGAGAGTCCAGTGCGCGATGAATTCATCGTGGCCGGGGATCCCACGTTTCATTATGTCCAATGGGGTGAGCAAGGTTCTCCCATTATTTGCGTGCATG